>PR_CR_10_Liq_1_inCRDRAFT_1000708_pt1 | contig 20284 bp, 11 predicted proteins | sample PRCRCaboRojoPR_3_FD_10241 | JGI IMG/M metagenome (IMG submission 10241)
GAAGTGTTCATCAACGTTGCCCGCGGAAACGAGTCTCCTGACAAAAACCGAAAAACCAGCATGCTTGGAGTCGACTCTAAGTTGGAGAAAGAACTAGAACTTGAAGACAAAACAGCTCCACTTATGGACGAAAACGAAGAAATAGAGAACTTCGTGATCACGAAAGACAGAATAACAGGGGAAAGGTTGTTGCTTTTGCACTTTATAGCACTGTTCAAGAAAAGAATTATTTACTCAACAAGAGACTACAAAGGTCTTATTTTGGAAATCATTCTTCCTATAGTCATCATAGTTTTTGGAGTTGCTTTGCTGACCCAATTCTCAGTGTTCAACAGCCAACAAAAGTGGCATGAAGACTTAAGCAAGTTCGAAAACCCCCAAAACATATACCATGGGTTCAATTCATCAGGGGCCGAAGAAATGAAATGGGCTAACAACTCTGATGCAAATTATATTCCAGAAAGTAATTCTGATGATCTTGCTTACAGTTTTTATGGTTCAGGTAATGGTACTAATCCTGTTTACGATTTCAACGAGTTTATTTATGATCAGAGAACTCGTCATAACCCCCACATGGGTGCCTACTACATCCTGGAAGCCAATAAAACTACTAAAAAATTTGAAGTACTGATTCTGCAAAACACTACAGGGAAACAAACTTGTCCTACTTTTGGAAATAACTTGGCCAAACTTATGATAAATGAATACAACAAAACCTATAAGGACAATGACACAGAAATAGACCTAACACTATACAACCACCCCTTGCCTCTGACTAAAAAGCAGTCGGACCTTGCTAGGAATGCAGGGACCTTCTATGCCACTGAAATCTTTGCAATAGGAATGGCTTTTATTCCAACAGGAATAATTACTTTTGTGGTCAAAGAAAGAGAAAACAACGTCAAGCACCAACACCTGGTAAGTGGAGTTTCAGTGCCTGCGTACTGGCTAAGTATTTACTTGTGGGATTTGATCAAGTACATTCCCCCATTCTTACTTGGTCCTATCTTCATAAAGCTCTTAGACTACAAAAGCTTATCAGGTGACTCAGAGGTTTACTCTGCTACTTGGCTTATATTTGCAATGTATGGAATATCGATTGCTCCTTTCACTTACTTGTGCAGTTTCTTGTTTAAGAGCTACTCTATGGCTCAGTTCGTTGTCTTTATCTACAATATGATTATTGGCGCCATCATTACTCTTGTAATATGGATACTAAGACTCATTAGTGAGACTACAAGGGATGTTGCTGACGTGATTATCTGGCCCTTGAGATTCTCAACTCCCATATTCAACTTTGCTATCAGTTTGATGACTGTGGCTAATAGAGATACTTACCAAAGGGCTTATGGATTGTCTGACCTTCCAGGAGTTTATGACTGGCGAATTACAGGAATAGACTTGTTGTTTATGGGGCTGCACTTTGTGTTGGGTTTCTTGTTGGTGTTTTTCATTGAGTGGCAGAGCAGTTCGCAGTGGCTCAGGAACTTGGGGAGTGCTAAAGACCCGGGGCCTAACCAGTTCACTCCTGACGACGACGTGGAGGCCCTCAAGCACACTGCCCGCGAGACTGACCCCAACCAAGTGGCAGTTAAGGTTGCAGACGTGCGCAAGGTCTACGGCAACTTCTTGACCAAGAACCCCAAAGTGGCGATCCAGGAGGTGTCGTTTGTGGTGCCTTTCCAGGAGTGCTTTGCTTTGCTGGGAGTCAACGGGGCAGGCAAGACCAGCACTTTCCGCATTCTCACGGGAGAGTACGGTCCTACGCAGGGCCAGGCCTTCATCAACGGCAACAGTGTGACTGAGGACTTGTCTAAGGCCCGCTACTGCATAGGTTACTGTCCCCAGTTCGACGCCCTCACTGAGTTGCTGACGCCTAAGGAGCACCTCGAGCTCTACGCCCGCATCAAAGGCATTCCTGACCGACTGATTGACTACTTCGTGACCAAGCAACTCAACGACATGGGACTGACGCAGTACGAGAAGGTGCGTGCAGGAGCACTGAGTGGAGGCAACAAACGCAAACTGAGTGTAGCTATTGCCTGCATTGGCAACCCGCCTGTGGTCTTTTTGGACGAACCCAGTGCAGGCATGGACCCCATGGCTAGAAAGAACATGTGGGCAGTGATCAACCGCATCAAGCAGCAAAGAGTGAGTTTGATCCTGACCACCCACTCCATGGACGAAGCTGAAGCCCTGTGCGACAAAATGGGCATCATGGTGGGGGGCAGGTTCAGGTGCTACGGAAGTGCCACCCACATCAAGGACAAGTTCAGCAGTGGCTACGAGTTCCTGCTCAAAGTCACCCAGCCCCAGCCCGAGCAACTCAGCCAAATGGAGTCGCAACTCCAACCTGCAATAGGCAACTCTGGCCAAGTAGACACCAACCAAGTCGAGCAGTGCCTGCGCTTGCTGGAGTGTGCAGAGTTCTACGGAGAAGTAAGTGCCCAGGGCTCAGGGTCCCACCTGCACGAACAACTGAAAAGCGAAGGCATCTTAGAAGCCAGGAGTTTGGTGGAGTGGGTTGCCATTGAAAAGCAGGGAGTCTACGTGTTCCGGCTGCTGGAAGAACTGTTCAAGCAAGTCAGCTTGGTAGAGCACTACGGAACCTACTTCAACTTCAAAGTCGAAAAACAAGAAGGACAGAGCCTAGGCTACTTGTTCGGCAAAATCGAAGAAATCAAAGGAAGACTAGGAGCTTCAGAGTACTCCCTCTCACAAACCACCCTCGAACAAATCTTCAACAAGTTCGCCACCGAACCCCAAAACCTCTCTACTCTCCGAAGACCCAGTTCAGTCCAACCCCTTTAACTTAACTAAGGTTCCTCTCAACATAAATATGAGATGCTTACAACAAAACATAGAACAAAGGGCAACAGTTGTCCTAATTGGAGGTGGTCATGCAAACTGTCAAGTACTCATAGACCTCCACCAGTCACTTCCAAAAAGCCTTAGGTCCGCAGTTGACCTGATACTTATAAATGATGGATCAGAAGCTTACTACTCAGGGATGCTGCCTGGAGCAATATGTGAGTACTACTCACCCGATCAAATTACAATCTACCTAAAGCCGCTAGCACACTACTCCCGAGCTAACTTTATTGATTCTAAAGTTTGTCAAATAAAGGACAGAAAAGTTTTCTTACAAAACGGAGAAGTAATTCCATACAACTTCTTGAGTATAAACATAGGTTCTACCAACAAAGAAGTCCCAGGAGTCCAAGAATTTGCTCTCTCGACTAGACCTCTTAAAGTTTTCTTTAAGAAAATACTTGAAATGCAACAGTCTTTACTAGAGAAGAACCAAAATCCTGATGTAGTTATTGTAGGTGGAGGTGCTGCAGGAGTAGAGTTGTGCTTCACTCTTAGAGAAAGACTCTTAAAAACTTTTGACTCAGTGTCTGTGAAGCTTTTACAGACTGGGGACCAAATTCTAGCAGGAAGCAACCATAACTTGCGGAATCTTGTCTTACAAGAGTTACAAGCAAGAAACATAGAAGTCATCGACCATGCAAGAGCACTAGAAGTTACAGAAAACTCGGTTGTGCTTGAAGACGGGAGAGTGGTCTCTGGAAACTTCATAGTCTGGGCTACTGGCGCCAAAAGTATTCAAATTGATTCTGACTTAGCTAAGTGCGAGCAAGGCTACTTTCTAGTTAACGAGTGCTTACAAAGCGTAAGTGACCCTGCAGTATTTGCGGCTGGAGACTGCATTACAATTGAAAACATGCAAAAAGGATTCCCGCCTAAAGCAGGAGTCTACGCTGTAAGAGAAGGTCCGTTGGTTTCTAACAACCTTAAAAAGTCAATTCAAGAATTTTTCACTCAAAAATCCCAAAAGTTACAAGTTTACCAGCCCCAAACAGACTTTTTAACCCTGTTTAATTTAGGCGACGGAAGAGCTATTGCAAGCAAATGGGGCAAAGCAACCCAAGGCAGGTGCATGATGTGGCTCAAAGACAGAATAGACAGAAAATTTGTTAAAAAGTTCCACCCAACAACACTGTTTTCCAAAAAAGAACTACAAAAGTACACAGAAGGTTACTAAAGTTCTTGCAAAATAGTTAGTGCTTTTGAAGTCTTGGTCATACCAGTTCCGATTTCTTCGTTTAACTTGGTAATGGTGCCTTTTTCTAAGAGTGCACTAAATCTTTTAGTTTTAAGGCCAAATCCTCTTTCAGTTAAGTCTGCTGCTGCGTTTAGTTCCTGTGAAATCTTGGCATTTTCATCTGCTAAAAAGATTAAATTTCCTCCAAAGCGCTCTCCTAATTCTTGGCACTTTTCGGCTGAGTCAATTGTGAGAACTAGCACTAGGCATTCTTTTTTCTGGAACTCTTTGTGGAGCTTTACGTAGTCAGGTAAATACATTTCTGTTCCTTGAGGAATGAATTCGCCTTGGAAGCCAACCAGAACTACTTTTTTGTCCTGCAGAAACTGAGTAGTTTCTAAGTTTTGGTAGTTTTGATACTTGCCTTTGTGCCCAAAAACAAAAGTAGCCCTTGTTGCTGGGAACTGCTGTCCTATATGCAGAAGTCTTTTAGAGATGCTTTTTATCATAAAAAGATGGAAACAACCCTAGTTAAATTTCTGAGTTTTAAATCTTATTAAAGTAAGTAGATTCTCTGAAAGCTGGGAACAGTTCAAATTCAAGTTGAGCCAGTACGTAGTCTTCGACTTGCCCCATAGTCTTTTTTAAAGACTCTTCTTCATGGGTTTCGAACAACACTGTTTGCAAGTTAGACTTTTGTTCTTCAGGAATTACTTTTTTGTTTTTAATGTAGTTGTTGTAAACCTCAACGCAGCGCTCCAAACTAGGGTTCAGGTTAAACATCTGAATGCGCAAGTACAAGTCACACAGTTGAGTCCAGTGTTCTTTGTTTTGCTCTTTTAAGTATTCATAAAGCACTTTAAGGGCTTTTTGGGACTTAAACACCTTGTCAATAGTGTTGAGCACCTCTAGAGGTATGGTGATTTGACTGACTTCTCTTCTTTTGCCTAGAATTAGAATGACTGCTGTGCAGACTACTAAGCTTATGTCTTTTAGTGGTGTAAACACAAGCAAGTATAACTCTTGGTTGGTCAGTGGCCACACTGCTGATACTCCCCAGATGCACCCGAACAAGATTGTTTCTAGTTTGAGTTTCAAGTTAGACTTAGTTTTTCTGACCAAAAAGAAACAAAAAACCACTACAACTTCTTCAAAAAGCAGCCAAGCTTGCCAGTAAATAATAGCTGTACTTGAAAAAGACTTGTAGTAGTTAGGCTCGTCGTTATTCTGGATTATATCAACCAAGGTGAAAATAACAACAGGTAAGGAACACACAACTGTGTAAATGAAGATACCTCTTATTGCCCACTTAGAAGAAAACCTGAAGTTTCTGCCTCTAGAGTAGTCAGAAGCCCTGTAATAGCCTCTTTCCCTTTTATGAATTGCATGGAGTCTAAGGATTTTCACCATGTGGGAAACATAAAGTCCGTTGTGGGAAAAAAAGCTAAGTATTAAAGGAGCAGCAGAGTACTTTAAGCTTTCGTACTCGTCAATTTGAATCATGAATCCTAAGCATACACAATTGATTGTTTCCAGCCAGTTAAAAACTAGACTTATAATAAGTATTTTCTTGGAGTTTTTGATCATTTGTCTGGAATTCTTTTGCTTGAACACCAAGGCGCCCAAGACCCCGTATAAGCAAGTCAAGAACAAACACAAACCTATCCAGCCTAGTACAACTAAGTAATCCATTTTACAAGTTAATTTCACAGTTAATAAGTAGATTTAGGACTGTAGATGTTTCTGCTGTAGTCTACACGCTTCAGTCTAGTTGCAGACCTTGGAACTTGAGGAGGCAAGCTAGGACTTAAAGCAGTTCTAGGCCTCATGATGCTTTGAGAAGACCTAACTGAGTTAAGGGTTTCAAAGGTCTCTGGCCTAGAGTACCTGCGATTTAACCAGGCCTCTTGTCTGGACCTTTCAATGGACTCGTAAGCTCCGTCCAAGAACTCTTGTATTAAGTTCAAAAACTCAGGGTTCTTGTTGAGGAGTTGAACTGCAAGGGTTTCGAAGTTAGACCTTTTAAAGATGCCCAGAATCAAACTACAAGTTTCATCTGGACTGAGCATTTCAGGCGTCAAGCATTGAGCTTCTTCAACCTCCTGTGCTTTGCTTTGCCAAATCGAAAGTTGTTCTAAAAGGTCTTCTTTTTGGTGTTCCCAGTCTTCTTTTTCCCTGTTGGCGTTTTCGATCCAGTCTTTAGTGCGCACCATGTAGTTTCTGTATTCGTCTGTTAGTTTGCGTAAGTCTTCTTCGTACTTAGCTAGTTTGGACTTGGATTCTGAAAGGTTCATTCTAAGCTTAACTATTTCGTTGGACTCTTCTGAAGGGGAGTCGTTGCTAGAAATAATCCAAGAAACTTTCACAGCTAACTTGTGGAGGTCGTTTATAAGGTGTTTGTAGTCTTCTTTAGAACTGCGGGACTCAGAGAGCTTAGACTGGAGACTTAAAGACTCTGTGAAGTCTTCGTTGTACTTATCAAGCACACTGTTAAAAGCTTCTAGCACAAGCACCAGGTCTTCTTTGGCTTCTTGGTAAGTGAACTCTGAACTTTTTTCCGGAGAAGATTGGGTTTGCAAACAAGCTTCTTTTTTGCGTTGGTTTTCGAACTTGCTGACTTTATTTCGGTACTTAGTGATGATTTTGTCTTGTTCTTGTTTGAGTTCTTTAGACTTTTTTTGTAGTTCAAACTGCCAAGAAACTTGTAAGCTCTCAAAGAAACTGTGAACGAGTTCGCTTAACTCAGGGTACTCATTGTTGCCTTTTTGAGGAAGGTCTGAAAACACCTGGCAGTTAGACATAGTGTTGAATTCGTGTTGGAGAAAAGACTGGATCTTTTTGACTTCAGCTTTTTTAGTTAACTCGCACTGAGAACTTGTGTAGCTTTGCATTTGGTATAACTCGTTTCTTCTTTTATAAGCTTGTTGGACTTGGTAAGACCTAAAGTCTTCCAGAAGCATAGAAACTCTAGGGGACTCAGAACTTTTAGGGACTTCAAAAGATTTATGGCTTTCGCGCATTTTGTCAACTCTTTTTTCCATTTCAGAGCGCATTTCGTCCCTGAGTTTCTGCATTCTGTGGTAGTACTCACTTTCTAACTGGTTCATGGAGCATATGTGTGCTTCTTGGAGTTCACTGCGGAGTTTGATTTCGACTTCGTGGGCTTTTTTCTCAAGGGCAGCAGTTTTGAGTTCTTGGAAGTACTGTTCTTGTTCTTCTAAAGACTTTTTGAGCTGTTGGTTGTAGTTTTCTTTGAGTTTTTTCTTTTCGTCAGCAACTGTTTGTTCGCACTCTAGTCTGATCATAGTTTCTTTGTCTTGGATTTCTTTTTGGTGTTTGTTTTGGATGAGTTTGACCTTTTGCTGCATTTTGCGGTCCCATTCTTTGCGTTCTTGGTTGAGTTTTTCGAGTTCATTGAGTTCGAGTTCTTTTTTGGCGTTTTCAAAAGCGTTTTCGGAGGCTTCTTTGAGTTTGCGGTTTTCTCGTTCGAGTTCTCTTTTTTGTTTGGAGTGGTTTTCTTTGATTTTTTCTAGTTTTTCTCTGAATTCGTTGCGGACTTCTTCTCTGAGGGTTCTTTTTTCTTTTTCAAGGTCTTCTTTGAGCTGTTCGATTTCGGTGTCTTTGGAGCGGAGTTGTTTGTCGAGTTGGTTTTTAAGTAGTTTTTCTTTGCGGGAGAGTTGTTCTTCCCAGTGTTTTTCTTTTTCTTGGAGTGTTTGGGAGAACTCGTCTTGGCTGCGCAAAGAGTCAGCTTTGAAGGCTTGTTCTTTCATGGAGAGGAGTTCTTTGTGGCGTTGTCTTTCGTTTTCTAGTTCTTTTTCAAAGCTTTCTTGGAGTTCTTGGATTTTGTTTTCGTAGTGGTTTTGGAGTTCTTTTTCGCGGTCTTTGAGTTTCTGGTTGAGGGTTTTTTGAGTTGTAGAGAGTTTGGAGTTGAGTTGGTTTTGGAATTCTGTTTCTTGGGTTTTTACTTGGGTTTCTAGGTCTTCAACTAGGTTTTCAAGGGTTTCCTTTTGGTGGTTGAGTTCTTGGTTTTTGAGTTTGTACTCATTTATGAGTTTTTTGTAGGAGTTGGTTTCTTCTGTGAGGGTGTTTAGTTCGTAGTTGAGTTCTTCTTTTTCTTCGTTAAGTAGTTGTTTAAGGTGGTCTTTTTCTTTTTCGTAGTGTTTTTTTATTTCTTCTTTTTTGTGTTTAAACATTGTTTCGATTTCAGTGAGTTTGGAGTTGAAGTCGTCGTCGTACTTTAAAGAGAGTTCTTCTTCTTTAAGTTTCTTTTCTCGTTCGAGTTCTTTTATTTTGTTGCGGAGTTCTTTGATGGTTTCTTGGTTTTGATCGATGCTTTTGTGGTTTTGCTCGATTTCAAACTTGGTGTCTTGGACTTTTTGTTTTTGTTCTTTGAGTTCTTTTAAGCTTTGTTGGTACTCAGCTTCCATAGACTTAGTTTTTTCTCGGAACTCAGTTTCTACACTGTTTATGTTGTCTTCGTATTCTTTTTCTAGGTTTTTAACTCGTGAGTTAAAGTCTTTGGACAACTCGTTAAGTTGTTTTTTGTGGTTGGCTTCTAGAGTGGTTTTTTCTTGGTTGAACTTGTTTTGGAGTTCGTGGTAAACTTCTTCTCTGAGCTTTTTAAGAGAGTTAGGGTGGGTTTCTAGTTGGGTTTTGTAGTGGTTTGCAAGTTGTTGAGTTTTTTCGTTTGCGTGATGGAGGTTTTGGACCTCTTGTTGGTACTGGTTTATGAGTTCTTTTTGTTCTTGAAGTTGGGAGTTAACTAAGTTGGGGTTTTCTTCAAGTTGCGAAATAAGTTCTTCTTTTTCTTGTTTGAGTTGAGCTATTTGTTCTTTGTACTCACTTTCTAGGGAACTCATTTGGTTTCCTTGGTTGTGGAACTGTTCTTGGATCTTTTCAAGTTCGTTTTGGAGGATTGCTATGGTTTCTTTGTCCTCTGAGGTTTGGCTTTCTGTGAAAACTTCTTCTTTAGGGAGTTTTTTTAGTTGGGCAATTTCTGATTTGAGTTGGTTTACTTCAGTTTCGTGTTTGGCTTTTATTTTTTGGAGTTGTGCTTCGTAGTCTGCAGCTGAGGACTGTTTGGTTTGGAGTTGGTTTGTGAGTAGGTCTATTTGGTAGTTAGCTTGGTTGTGGTGGCGGACTTCTTGGGCTTCTTGGTCTTGGAATGCTTTAAGTTGTTGTTGGGTGTCTTTTAAGGACTCTTCGAGTTCTTGAATGTAAGAGTTCTTTTCTTGGATTTTTTGGAACTGGTTTTTGAGTTTGGATTCTAACTGAGTAAATTTGGCACTCCAGCTTTCTTGGTAGTACTTTAGTTCGTTTTCAGCTTTTTCTTTTAGCTTTTCAGAGGATTCGCACTTTTCAGTGAGTTGAGTGATTCTTTTGTTTTGGGACTTGTTGACTATTTGGAGCTTTGAGAGTTCAAGTGAGAGTTCTTCTACTTCTTTCTGGGCCGCAGCTTCGCTTTCAGCTACTTGCTTTTGAGAAAGTGCGTATTTAAGGTCTTTAACTGACTTTTCTTGCTGAGTAACTAACTCTTGGAGACGTTTGATCTCTGCTTTGGAGTGTTCCAGATGCTTTCCTCTTAGTTGTTCTAACGATGAGTTGTTTTTATAAGTTTTTCTGAGAATTTTAACGTGTTCTTCTAAGTCAGTTACTCTGCTGGCAAGCTCTTCTTTTTCTAGTTCTAAACTGTGGAAAGCTTGGGTGTTTTTGTAAAGTTCGTTCTTGGTACTTTCGTGCATTTCTTGTTCTTTTCTCAAAGCAATCTTGGAATTAGCTATTTCTGTTTTAAGTTTAGAAAACTCATCAGAGTTCACAGAAACTTCAGACAACTGCGAATAGCTTTTTTGAGTCTGAGGCTTAGACTGGAAACTCTGGTTAGCAGAAGACCTTCTAGAAGGGTTGTAAAACCAGTTCTCTTGTCTGGGCGAAAAAGTAAGCATTTCTTTAGAAGGCTTTTCGTGAGTGTCAAAGGCAGGCAGTGAAGACCCTGACCGCTTCACAGGAGCTTGGAAGTTTTTGAAAGCCCCTGAAAACGACTCTTCGAACTCCTCCAAAGTCATGCTTGGCGCTAAAATCTGAGGAAACAGTCCTTCAGCAGGGGTCACATGGGTTTTGGCCCAGTCAAGCATAGAAGACACCTGCTCAGGAGTGAACGCCTGGGAAGTTTCAGTTTGGAATCCGCTGTCCTGGTTCCTTTGGTTTTTGGGAGAAAACTCAGAGTTAATAGAGTTAGTGAAGAAGTCTTCTTGTTGATCAGGCGAAACTTGAACATGCCGAGTGAATGACTGCATGTAAGAGTTGTCAGTTTGGTACTCAGCTGAGATGTCTGAAAGGGTGTCTTCAGGAACTTGAATTTGGTCTAAGAGTTCGTGGAGCTCTCTAGTTCTTTGGACATCTCCAGGATTTGAATTGCTATCCATAATTAATTCTTACGCGGTTGTTAAGTTTATTATAGGATTATTAATTTAAATTTGACGTTAAATTGACTTTGACAGAGCAAGTTAAAATAGACTCCAGAACTCTTCTGAGTGGTCTTTGGGGTTTTTAGAAGATTTGGTTTCTAGGTTTTCTCCTTGTTTAGCAGTGTAGAACTGTTCAATGTCTTCTTCAGGTTTTTTAACACCTAAGTCTTGGAGTATTTTTAACAGAGAAGTGTCTAAGCTGTCTTCACTGAACCAATTTTCTTGGCGTTTTTCAATCATAGAAAACCCTGACAGATTAGATTCTGGTGGAGGACGTGTCCTTGCAAACTCCAAAGCGCTTTTGGACGATAAGTTACCGGAAGTTGCTCTTCTAAGGTTGGGCTTTGAGTTTTGAGTCTGTCTTTTAGGCTTCTTTTTTCCAAAGCAGCAGAACATTTTTTATTGGTTCTCTAAACTATTTATTAAGTTGGCAGAGTTGAGTTCTGATTCTAAGGGCTTCTTGTTCTTCTTGAGTTATGAGGTCTTGTGCTTGCTTTAGTTCGCTGGTGTGCTTTTGCTGCATTTTAGTGGTTTCTTGCACTAGGTAAGTTTCTTCTTGTTCCAAAGACAACAGTTTGGGCTTTAAGTAAGAGTTTATTCTGATTCTGAGTTCTTTGTTTTGCTTTGAGAGGTCGTTGAGTTGCTGTTCTAGGTCTTGTTTTTGTGCAAGTAGTTGGTTTTTCTTTTCCAAAGAGGTTTTGTAAGCTAGTTCTTTTTTTTCAAGGGTTTTTTGGTACTTTTCTTGCCAGTGTTGGAGAATGGAGCTGTGCAGTTGTTTTTTTGCAGTTATTTTGTCTTGAATTAAGGTGTTTTCTTGTGTGACTTGTTTGAGAAGAGTATCTAGTTCGCAAGTAGGAAACTGGATACTTTGGTGCTTTTCAAGTATGTTGAGTGAGTACTGGAGCTCTTCGAGTTTAATGTGAAGTTGCTTGCTTTGAGACTTAGCTTGGATGTAAGTGTTGATTTGGGAAGCTTTTTGTCTGAGTAAAGACTTTAAAGACTCTTCTAACTGAGAAACTTCCATGTTAGTTATATTCTTGCTTTTTTAGTTTGAGTTTTGGGCTCTTTTAAGTTCGACCAAACTACTGATTGCAGTACTGCTGCAATTAGTCCCAAAAACAAGTTCACAAACGCTAAAATAGCTCCTGCTTCTAAACACGCGTTTTGTTGCTCTTGTTCTTCATCCTCGTAAGGCTTATCACCACAGTCCCTTGTAAAAGTAACTTCTACGCAAGTAGCCCAGCCCAGGAAAGCTACTCCTGCGACCGAAAACCCAAACCACACGCCTACTATTGACAAAGGGAAGTTTACGAACCCCTTAGTTAGGTCAAGAATGTTCCCAGCAATTCCAACTAAGTAACCAAGTATCGAGAAAATACTTGCAATTACAAATATCCAGCCTCCAGTGTCCATAAAGTCGTAAGCGTTCTTCTCAGAGGCATTCTCAGAACTATCAGCTTTATCAATATATGAATCATAGTTACCATCATCGTCTCTATACCCCAGAATTCCAAAATTCCAATCCTTATAAAAATCTTCATCATAACTGAACCAGTCTGGAATGGTCATGGAAACTATCTGAAGNAAAGCTACAACTCCAATNAACCCTGAGTTTACAATCCACCAAGTCTTTTTGCTAAGTCCACAAAAGCTTCTATCCATCAATAATGATAATCAAATGGAAAGTTTAAAATGCCAAGTACTTGAAAAAGAAGGATTCCACCAAGTAGAACCTGGAGACATCTTCAACAACCGCTACATAGTAATCAAGAAACTAGGCAAAGGCCACTTTTCCACTGTTTGGTTAGCTTACGACACTAACCAGTTTACATATTCAGCTTTGAAAGTAATGCGCAGCACCCGCAGAGACGTAGCAGAAGACGAGATTGAAATCCACCAAGCCATTTCCAGAGCAACTGGTAGTGAAGAGTGGCAAAAACGCCAAGAACTCCACAAAACTTACATTGGGCACTTTGAAGACCGGAAGTACTTTGCCGATATGCTGGATTGGTTTGAGTTGCAGTGTGTGCATGGAGTGCATTTAGTGATGGTTTTTGAAGTGCTAGGAATGAATATTTTTCAGTACTTAAAAACTAAGAGGTTCGAAGGCTTGCCAATGGACCAAGTCAAAGAGATTTCGAAGCAGTTGCTTTTAGGACTGGACTTTCTACATGAAGTGGTAGGAGCGATCCACACTGACTTAAAGCCTGAAAACATACTTTTGGAACCTGACTACGCAACTCTTAACGAGTTTATTTGGGAAAGTGTTTTAGAGTTAAAGGCTCAGCAGAGTTACGAAAGCATATTTTATGACTTATACGGAAACAAAATATCTAAGCGGTCAAGAATTCCTGGACAACCAGACAACACTCAAAGACTCAAAGTTAGAATAGGCGACTTAGGAAACGGAATCTGGAGGAAAGAACTTTACGAACACCAAATCCAGTCACGCCAGTTCAGGTCGCCAGAAGTGATACTTGGAATTCCTTATGACGAGTCCGCAGACATTTGGAGTTTAGCTTGTTGCATCTTCAGAATAGCTACTGGGGACTTTTTGTTCTACCCTCGGGAAACAGAAACCTTTTCCAAAGAAGACGACCACCTTGGTTTGATGATTGAAACTTTAGGCAAGTTCCCTTACCTCTGGGCTAAGACTGGAAAGCGCTACAAACACTACTTCAACTCTAAAGGAAAACTCAACAGAAGACCTACCCACCCTCACTCGTTAGTTAAGCTTCTCCAGTCGGAACACGGATTTGACCAGCAAACTGCTGAAGAATTTTCGGAGTTTTTACTGCCTATGCTTAGTTATAAGCCTGAAGAAAGAGCATCTGCGGAAACTTGTCTGCAACACTGTTTTTTAAGTCGAGACTTACCAAGTTACTCTGAAGAGAGCTCAGAAAGCGAAGACTCCTGGGATGGTTTTGAGTTAAGAATTGAATTGGTTAAGGGTTAATTACCAGTCATTGCTCTTTCCATTTCGCCTTGAGCTGCAAAGTCTGTGAAGATCTGGTCCATAGTAGTTTGACTGATAGCGTAGTCAGCTATGTAAAAGGCTTCTTTGTTGCGTTCGATTGCTGTGAATAAGTAACCGATTGACTTGTCTTCTTGTTTAGCTATTTTGAACTTGTAAAGAGCTAAGTAGTGTTCTGAGATCTTAACGTCCTCAAACTCGGTTTTAAGCCAGTCAAGGAACTCGTGGCCTCTTTGCTCCAGAATGACCCAAGAAACTAGTTGTGGTCTATGGATAAATCCGTCTACTTTCATTTGCTGGTCCAATGCACTTCCTGAACCCTTTTCGCTAATTTCTTCTCTGAGGTTTTCAGCTTCTAGTGCTTCTAAGCACTGCTGGAGTTGGTTCGGTCTGATTTCTTCGTTTTCACCTAAAATTCTGTCTAGCACCTGGCCTTTTTCCTCTACTTCTCTTTTTTTAGGAATTTTAATTTTGGCTTCTAGTTCGTAGCCCTGTCCGAACTTGTCTCTTAAGTAAGCAGGAGTCCCGATGCACCTAAGCCGTCCTCCCACCATAATGGACATTCTGTCACTGAGTGCCTCTGCTTCTTCCATTGAGTGGGTAGTTAGGACTACAGCTGAGTCTCTTTTCTTGATGTTGCCTAGAACTGCCCATAGCTTTTTGCGTGTTTCAGGGTCCATTCCTGAAGATGGTTCATCTAAAAACACAACTGTAGGGTCCCCTATTAAAGCTATTGCTACTTGCAGTTTGCGTCTGTTGCCTCCACTTAGTTGGCCTGACTGGTAAGTTTTGTACTGCACTAAGTCTAACTCATACAGCAAGTCATCGCACAACTGGGAAATTTTGTCTTTTTCAATTCCTTTGATTTCACAGTAAAGTTCAATGTGTTCTTGACAACTCAAAAACTCAGTTTGTGCGTCAAATTGAGGACAGTAACCAATGTTGTCTCTAGCTTTGTCTAACTGAGTGATGCTGCTGTAGCCAGTTAGGTAAGCTTCTCCAGAAGTAGGTGCGTACTCACCAGTCAGCATTTTAAAAGTGGTGCTTTTTCCTGCTCCGTTCACTCCTAGCAAAGCAAAGCACTCGCGCTTAGGAACATTGAAACTAACGTCTTCAACTGCAACCACTTCTTCCATGAACCACCCAGTGTAGACCTTCCTGAGCTCCCTTACGTTCACCTGGACATCAGCTGGATCAGTGTTAAGGGCCCTTTGCTTTTCAGCCTCAACATCTTCGTCTTGTTCGTACTCTCCAGGCTTGTCTTGTTTAGGCTTTTTGTAGATTTTCTGTCTGAGGGAAGGACTTGACTCAAAGGTTTCTGCAAGTATAAGCAAAATAGGGAACAGAATAGAAGTGATCAACAACATCAGTATGTCGCCGCCTGCACTGTCTAATGAAAGCGCGTCGTAGGGCTCCACTCCTTCGAAAGTAGCTAAGATCTCAGAACTCCCTATGTAGATGAGACCATTGCCTATGCAGTAGTTAGGAAGGATCCTTAGCACCCACCTAAACCCTTTAGAAAAGTCCCTGGTCGAGTCAAATATGTATAAAACATACATGAAAATAGGAAATATGGACCCTGTTACGAAGTGGAAAAGAATAGTGGACACTTGGGCTGTGGCGTAGTTGTCAAACACGTAACTGCTCAGGTAAGTAAAAGGAATGATACTTGTCCCCAACAACAAAAACAAGAAAACTATTGCTAAATAGTTCTCGCTGGGGTCGTTGAGGACCTCTATGTTAATCAGCTTTATAAGTGCAAGTGCCACTCCTACTACCACTAAGTGCTTTGCGTAGTCCCAAATAAAGTTAGAAAGCCAGTAAGCCCACAAACTCACTCCACTGATCATGTGTTGGTGCTTAACGTTGATTTCCCTTTCTTTGACCACAAAAGCTATAATGCTTGCTGGAATAAAAGCAAAAGCCAGTCCAAAAGTTAAGGCAGAAAGCACTCCATCCCCCGTGCCTTCTGACTCCGTGATCTTTTCGGTGATAGGAAGAGGGTAGTTGTTTACTTCAATCTTTAAGTCAGGGTTGATGGTCCGCATGATGCCCAAAGACATTTCTTGGTAAAAAGTAGCCACTGACTGGAAAGCAGTTTGGTTGTGGAAAACTACTGGTTCATAGGCATTAGAAGTATCGTCCATGTTGTAGAAGTAGTAAGACCCCATTCTGTAAGGGTCTTTGTCTCGGTACTCAAACACTTCTTCGTCAAAGCTTCCTAAAGAGTCAACACTTAAGTCCCGAATAGTGATGTCATCTGATTCGTCTAAAAGAGTCATGAGTTCAGTTACAAATCCCTCGCTTTCAGGGTAAAGCAAGTCTTGAGGAGTATCGTAGTTGTCAATCTTGAGTTCCATAGGGTCTTGGTCCACGAACCTGTCTGCCACCAACATAAACAACAACCCTAGCAGTCCCAAAACGATAGGAATCAAGATTTCAAAAGAAATCGACCTTAAGTCTCTCCTTGTGACGTAAATTCTTTTCCAGAGCAAAGCTTTTATGTGTCTGAAAAACAGTCCTTCAGTTTTCCTGTGGGTTTCAATAAGTCGGGTTTCTTCGATCTCTTCAGTTTCTTCTTTGGCTTCTTCAAGTTCCGCTTTTTTCTGTTCTCTGAGTTCAGTGTCTCCTCTGGCAACTCTAATGAACACCTCTTCCAAAGTAGTTACTGAAATTGAATAGGACCTTAAACTCAGTTCTCCCAAGCGTTTGTCCAGCTCCTCAAAAAACACATCGAACCTGTTCTCGGGGTCCAGGGGACACTCAAAAGCTATTTCAGCATGGACATCTGAAACCTTTCTTGCGTGAGGAATGTACTGCTTGACAAAGTCTTCAATCATTCTACTGTGCGCTTCACTTTCTACGTCTGGTTCTTTGATAAGAGTTAAGTAGTAACCTACGCCGTACCTGTTTTTCAAGAAGATGGAAGAACCACAGCACCTCAGTCTTCCGTGGGACAGTATAGCTATTCTGTCTGCCAGAGTGTCTGCTTCTTGCATGTAGTGAGTAGTAAGAATAATTATCCTTCCAGCTTTGTTGTTTTTAAGCATACTCCACATCTGTCGTCTTGCAGTCAAATCCATTCCTGAAGTTGGTTCGTCCAGAATTATAATTTTGGAGTCAGCTATCAAAGCTATAGCCAAAGACAGCTTTCTTTTTTGACCGCCTGACAAGAACTCCGACTTCTTTTTCCTGTGCCTTTCAAGGTTCACTTCAGTTAACTTCTCGTCTATTTGTTCCTGGATCAGTTTTTTGTCAGTCATGCCTTTAAAAACCGAGTAAAGGTACAAGTGCTCTTCTGGAGTGAGTTCTTTGTAAAGCACGTTTTGCTGGGGACACACTCCCATAAGTTTTCTGATCTCTTCTAAGTTGGCTGAAAGCAGAAGGTTCTTAACCTTCATGTCTCCACTAGTCACTGGCAAAAGTCCTGTAAGCATCGAAATAGTAGTGGTCTTTCCAGCTCCGTTGTGTCCTAACAAAGCAAATATCTCTCCTTCAAAGATGTCTAAGTTAAGGTTGTCCACAGCAGTGGTGGTCTGGAACTTTTTAGTAAGCCCCCTTACCAACATAGCTCGTCCGTCAGCTTTTTGTTCAAGCCTCACGTCTTCAACAGGTTCCACACTGTCGTCATACTCAACGTCTTCTGGAAAGTCAGTAACTTCTCCTGGTTTGGGTTTCTTCCAAAAATCTTTTTTAAACAAAAAGTTCCAAGGCTTCTTCACTCCGAACTCAGTTGGCCAAACTTGTTCAAAGTAGAGTGCCAGTAAAAACAGTATAGTTGCATCCAACACCAAAAAGAACAAAGCTGTTGAGTACTTGTAGTTAAACACTTCGTCAGTAAAGTTGCCAAAAACCACACCTGCTTGGCCTATTTCAAACTCGACTAAAGTGTAAGTAGACTGCGCAAAAGCTACTGGAAAGAATATTGAAGTAGCTATTTTGGGTCCTGCTGGCAGAACGGGGTCGTTCACAGCAAAGTACAAAAAGAACATCCCTAGGAAAACCATTAGCCCTATAGTGAGTGCCATCTTAGCCCTTGAAAAGAAGACACTGATGAACAAACTAAAAGCAATACAGCAAATTCCAAACAACAAATAAGTAACTAAAATAATCAACTTATTTGAGTAAGGGTAAACTGTAAAGCCCAGGATGATAGTTGCTGCCAAAGCAATGATTGAGTAAATGATGAAGTAGTAACTAATCCAAGACCACCAGTAAGCTTTACCAGAAAGTCCCATGATGCTCATCATTTCTTTAGTTTTGGTTTCTTTTTCTTCTACGATTTGACTGATCATTCTGCAAACTGGGATGATGAAAGCCAGAATTATAATGAAAGGCAAAACGTCTTGAATGGAGTCTAAGTAGTCGTCTTCTATCCAGTCGTCGTAGTACATAGGAACGAACCCTGCTGAAATGTAGGCTTCGTCGTTGCCCGAAATCTCCCGCAAAATGTAGTTGTCCACCCAGTTTTGGATCTGAATGAACCCACTTCCAAAGAACTGCTCCTGGAACTCAGGTTTGGGCTCTCTGATAAACTCGTCTGTTTGATCGTAAGTGTTAAAGTCGAAAATATCCACGTAGTCCCCTAAAGGTTCTCCAGAGTCAGGAATTGAGTAAGTTTGGTTGTAGCGGATGTAGTACTTGTAGTTGTTGTTTTCTGCCTCATTAAAGACCACAGCAAAACAAAGTTTAGGCACATCTTCGTAGTCCCCGTCAGTAACGTAGTCGTCTACGTCATCGTTGTCCTCAAAGTACTGGATAGGAACTCCTTGCAAGTTAGGGTGCTGGGTGAATTTTTCTTCTAAGTACTCCGTAATGTCGTTCTTAGGAGCTAGAGCAATGATCCAATCCTGCCCTTCTTCCACGTAGCTCCTGCAGAAGCTAAAAGCTGTTCCTTCTGGGAAGTCGTAGGTGACTGGAGTGGAGGTTTCAGGTCGCACGTAAGCGGCATAGTCAATAAAAGACTTTTGGTCTTTTTCTTCAGAAGAAACCAATCCACGAGTCCCTGCTAAAGCTGCAAAAATAAGCACTGGGAACAGGATCTCGCACAAGGATGAGCCTAGTCTTCTTTTCCAAAGAATCCAGTTCTTGTACATAAGCGCATTGTAGTGCTGCCATGACATTTTATCTTTTATCCGTTTTTTTACATCCTAAACCTTGGGTCACTCTAAGTTAGGTTTAAAAGCTTCTCTAAACCACTGAGTCACTTAAAAAGCGCTTACTTAAGATGTCGTAGTTAAAAAGCTTTTTCTTCCGACTCGCCAAGAATAAACTTAGTGTGCTTTCCTGAAGCAATCAACTTACTGCCTACAAACAGCTTAGCTGAAGAGTAGGCTAAGTTCTCAGTAATGCAGTCATTAGCAGTCTTGACTAAAAGCTGCTCTCCACTAAAAGCTAATGAGCTGTAAGCCACCGACAAGTCAACACTGACAGTAACCTTGTGGGAACTGCACTGCCCCAGTATACTAAAAGTAGTGAACTCGTCAACAATAGTAGAGATGCACCCAGTATGCAGCGTTCCCGAAGAACTGCACAGTTCAGGAAGCACAGGCACTAAGTACTCTACTTTTAAGAGCCCAGACTCGTCCACAGACACCAATTCAGTGGCTTCTAAAAGTTTTTGGTCAAAAGAACTCTTTTGCAGGGTCTTTTGGGCAAAATGCTTAAGCAAAGCATTTATCTTTTTAAGGGACATTTTTATAAGTGAATAATCTAACGAACTTCTGTACAAACACATATAATAATATGTCAGACCTAGACGAGATGATTTCAACTCCACCTAGGAGTCAGGTGTCGCTGTACCAGTACATCTCAGCGCACTCAAGGGCTCCTAGAAGGAACCAACTAGATTCTTCTATCAGTCCGCCCAAAGTCCGCAACTTTGAGCACTTAGAGGAGTCTCTTTTAAAGTGCTTCACCCAAAAGTCCCCAAAACTCCGCAAAAGAGACAAAGAGAATGAAGCTAAATATGAAATTAAACTTTTGATAGATAGTAGCTCCAACGAAGACTGGTTACTCAAAATAAAGCCTGGCTACTCACATAATTACCCTATTCCTTAATAATTAACTGATATGTACTTGTTCGTTAAACTTCGTTAATTTGCAAGTTGCTATAATTTGTTTCAGTTGATTAAAGCCTGACTCAGTGTGTTCTAAACACTTAAATCCTAAGCTTCCAAAGAGCCTTTTTAGCTTTCTAAGTACTTCTGAGTTTACTAGTTAGCTCTACCTTAGTATTTTTTTTAGAACTAACTAACTTATACAAGTTCATAACTAGTTAACTTCTGTGAATTATTTTGTCTATTAAGCAATTAGAAACCCAAAAAACAATTTAGCAAATTTTTTTTTCCGAAAGGACACTCAATTCCATTTTTAAACCGCAATCAAACTGATTTTTTATGGTCTCTAAAAGGTATAATTAATGTCTGTGATCGTAAAGATTGCTATTCTTAGCTCAGCTTTGGCTTCAGGGTTCAGCATAGAGTGCAACACTTGCTATGCACTGATAAATACCCTTGCAAACTTTGTTCAGTCTAGGATCTTTATTGATACTGGTGAGGACGTTGTAATTGGTCTTTGCTCTGCCTTTGAAGATTATGAAGTTTGCAAGGGATTGATTGAAACTTATGGGGAAGACTTTGTCGACGCCTTTTCAGAGAAGTACCTTGATCCATCTTTCACATGCGTTTCAGTTGGAGCTTGTTCTTCTCCTGAGTACATCCAGAGCAACTACACTCAGTACGTCAGGGAAGTCCTGGCTGATATGCCTCCTGTAGAACCTTGGCCCAATCCTTCTGG
>PR_CR_10_Liq_1_inCRDRAFT_1000710_pt1 | contig 20268 bp, 19 predicted proteins | sample PRCRCaboRojoPR_3_FD_10241 | JGI IMG/M metagenome (IMG submission 10241)
TCCAGCAGCTTAGCGTCGCTGCAGCCTTCATAGGCCTTGAGGAATTGCAAGGCGACTTTGCCGTAATTGTCAAACCAAGGCTTGGCGCCTGTGCTATCTCGAGGCTCCGGCAGCAATGCTGCCAGCTCAGCTATTGGCAGCGTGCTGTGCAACTGCCCAAGGCGGGTGCGCTGAAAAACCAGGCTGTGGTGGATATGCCCCAAATTGGAACGGAAAAATTGTAACTGCAAAACAAAATTGGGTTATATTGTGNACGCAAAACAAAGTTCGACCCGGAAAATACGCCTTTTTTGGCTTTTTCCGGGTTTTTCATGCCCTTTTTAATACTTCCACCCCTCTACAGTCTTGATGTAGCTTTAATTTCAGGGTATACCCTATTTATTTTGGAAAATGGGGTGGGAGAGGGTGGCGGCGATTTCTCTGCCGAGCCCTCCGGCACCGATAAGGTAAAAAGGTACGGAAGCTAAAGTTTTCATGATTTAGGGAGAATGCTCGCTGCTTTGCTCAGGACCGATTGTGGGTTCCATCCGATATCTCTGCGTGCAGCATGATCATCAAAAGTAAGTGTTGCTGTCATTTTGTTCAGGCGCGCGGTGTATAAGGGGGAAGGGAGTTTTAGCTTTTTGAGCATATCTCCGCCGTAGGCTCCGAGTTGGAGTAGGGACAGGGGTAAACCAAAGCGGATCGGCTGCTCGTGCACCTGCGCTATGGCTTCTTCCAGGTCTGAAAAGCGGGGGTGCTGCCCATCGGTCAGGTTGTAAGTGCCGGACTGCCCGTCGATGCGGGCGATCAGGCGGGCGATGTCTTCTGCGAGGACGATGCTCTTTCGGGCGGTATTGCCGGAGATGCGCACGTAGCGACCACGCTGTATCATGGCGCTGATGGCCCCCAGGTTGCCGGGGGGATTGGGGCCGTAGACCAGTGGGGGGCGGAGGATAAGTGCCGGAATATTTCTGCTGCTGCACCATTCCCGCACGGCGTTTTCTGCCTTGATTTTGCTTTGGGCGTAAGGGGTGATCCCCAGGAGAGGGGCGGACTCGCAAATGCTGCTGCCTTCGTCCAGCCCGTAGACCGCTACACTGCTGATGAAGATGAACTGCCGGGGCGGCTGCGCTTCCAGCCCTTGCAGCAGGTTTCGGGTGCCTTGCTCATTGACCTCAAAAAAGGCCTGTGCCTCAGCGGCGGACCGGGGCACGCTATGCGCCTTGCCCGCATTGTGGATGACGGTATGTACTGCCGGCAGCTCGGGCACTTCCCGCGACAGGTCGCAGCGGATATCGTTCTGCGGGCCCCGCCCAAGGCGGAGGGTGCGGACTTGCTGATGCTCGTGGATGATGCGGCCGAGGAAGCCGGTGGCGCCGGTGAGGAGATATAGGGTGGAAGTGTCAGCCAAATCCGTAGTTTAAAGCTGCTTTAAAGCATTCATGTATTTCTCAGACAGTCTCTCCTGATCAAAGTCTCTCTTCGCGCACGCTTTAGCCCGCGCTTGCATTTCAGTGGAAATTTCAGGATTATCCGCCAGTTCAACAAGTTTTTGAGCTAAGGCTTTAGGGTTTTCAGGAGATAAGGTAAAGCCAACACGGTTTTCTTCCAGGTAATTTTTCATCCAGCCATTTGTATTCTGAATAACCGGGACACCGGCAGCGAGAGATTCGAAAAATTTGTTGGGGGAACTGGTATCCAGAACGGGAGTGCCCTTTAGCGGTACGAGAGAAACCATCGATTGTTGGACGTAGGCCACCAAGTTGGTTTTTGGCATCAAGCCACGGTACTCAAAGGATTTTAAGCCTTCTTTTTGGGCTAACTCACAAAGTGCCTCCCGCTGCTGCCCTTCACCAATGAGCAAAATGGCAATATCTTCACGGTTCATCTTTTTTAGTTCCCGGCAGGCGTTCAATAACCAATAGGAATTATTAACTTCGCCTATGTTTCCGGTATAAATTGCATACTTTCGATGGAATATCGCATCTTCTGTGCTGATGCTTTGCGGGGTGCCAAACAGCTTTAAATTAGCCGCGTTAGTGACTGAAATCACGTTGGGGTGTTTGAAGTTGTCAATGACGTAGTCGCGCATTCCCGGCGATAACCCCACCACAAGCCTTGCATTATTGTACAGTGTTTTTTCAAACCACCTGGATAACCGAATCAGTGTCTTATTCCGAATTATACCGAGTTCAATTGCGCCCTCGGGCCATAAATCCCGGACTTCGAAAACAAACCTAACGCCCCGCAACCACTTAGAGAGCAATCCTGGCAGCCCAACAGTAATAGGGCCGGAGGAAGCAATCGTAATATCGGGTTTTCGCCAGATGGCATAAAAGGAACTCATGAAAGCATAGACGATAAAGCTCCATACCCGCTTCAGGAATGGCTGCTTATTATCAATTTTTACATTGATCACGGTCACTTTGATGCCATCGTGGTATTGCGTTTCAATTAAGTGCTTTGCACTTAAGTCTGACTTGGCATAAATACTCGTTACGACTTCAACTTCATGCCCCTGTTCCACCCAGTGCCTGACGAACTCGTAGATGCGCGTGCCCCAACCGCCTTTGGGGGTTGTGAAATACTGATAAAAAATCAGGATTTTCAAGAGATACTGAAGTTGTGGATTAAGTTGTTTTCGATGATTTGAACAATTCTCCCGGCAGCTTTGCCATCCCAAAGCTCCGGGATGCCTCCTTGTTTCCAATTGCCCCCAAATAGTTTGTCCATAGCAGGAGCAATGGCATCCGGATCGGTCCCCAGTAGTTCATTAGTCCCTACTTCCACGGTTTCAGGGCGTTCTGTGTTATCGCGTAAAGTCATGCAGGGAATACCCATGACGGTGGTCTCTTCTGTGATCCCACCGGAATCGGTGACAACCGCCTTGGCCCTTTCCACTAAAAAATTGAATTCTAAATAGCCCAGAGGGTCTACCAAAAATAAATTTTCATATTGGGCTTCGAGCTTTTCGAAGGCTTTGCGGGAGCGGGGATGTATAGGCCAAATGACAGGTAAACTGCGGCTGTATTGCATAACTGCCGTTATCATTTTTTGTAAGGTTGTTGCATCGTCTACATTCGCAGGGCGGTGCAGTGTCATAACCAGGTAGCCTTTTTCCGTTAGGTTTTGTGCTCCCCAAATTGGTGGGGCTTTAAATTTTGAGCGGTTGGCCAGAAGCGTATCAATCATCACATTGCCCACTCTGAATATACGTTCTTCGGGTATTCCTGACTTCCGCAGATTTTGATCCGCCAGCAGTGTGGTGGTGAAAAAGTAATCTGTTATGCTGTCTGTTACCATGCGGTTGATTTCCTCCGGCATACTCATATCCCAGGATCGTATGCCCGCTTCAACATGGGCTACTTTGATATGAAGCTTCTTGGCAACAATAGCGCAAGCCATAGTCGAGGTCACATCACCCACCACAAGGGTTAGGTCACATGGGCTTTGCATTAGCAGCTTTTCATAACCCAGCATGATTTTAGCAGTCTGCTCCGCCTGCGTCCCACCTCCTGCACCGAGGTTTACATCCGGCTGTGGAATTTGCAATTGGCTGAAGAACTGCGCAGACATATTTTTATCATAGTGCTGACCGGTATGCACTAAGCGGAAAGACAATTTTTGATTTTGGTACGCTTCAGATTGACCAATCGCATGAATAATGGGGGCGATTTTCATGAAATTGGGTCGGGCGCCGGCGATTAGGTCGATTTTCATTATTCTTTTATTCGAACTCAATGCTAAATTGTTTTAATTTTCCAGAAGGCTGCCGAACGATTTTATCCTTCCATTGGAAGGTGACATGCAGGTTGGGTTCAAGATAAGTATCCATAAGTTTTTGGACTTCAATTTTTTCAGGTTCTTCCAAAGGTCTCGTGCTTACGTATTCGATTCGGAACCGGTCAACTGCTATTTGTTTAATGACCAATTCTTTGATTAGACCATTTTTTTTCAATAGACTTTTGGTCACATAGTAAAAGGTTAGTCCTGGTATTTTTCGGCCGCTAGGTAAGGTGGCTATGTCATTAGTGCGGCCAATGAGTTTTTGTAAAATTCGATAGATCCCTTTCCGTTCATTTGCAATTATTCCAATATCGCCCAGTTCATAACGGATAAATGGCATTGCCATATTATATAATGAAGTAACGACAATTCGTCCTTCATTTCCATCAGGGACTACATTGTCGTTTTCATCAAGAATCTCTATGTACAAGGTTTCTTCATTTAAAATCCAGTCAAAATTTTCATTTTCAAAAGCGATTAAGTCAAGTTCTGCTGCTCCATATTCATTGACTACGGGAACACCAAAAGCGGTCTGCATAATTTGTCGGTCAAGCTCGTCACACATTTCTGAAGTGGTAACGCAGCGAAGTAGCGTTGGACAGATATCTTTGAGCACTATTTCCTGTCGGATCAGGTATTGTGCAAAAAGCACTAGAGAACTGGTATAGCCATTGAGGTAAACAAAGGGGCGTTTCCTAAACTGAGTGGTGTATCCGGCGAGGACAGCATCAGAAAGGTTAAAGACTGGAAATCTGACCCGACGCCCCAGGAAGTCTTTGATTTTCTCCTTGTAGTATGCAGATTTAGGGTCAAATGGGATACCATAAAATCGAGCTTGCAGGGATTGGTTGAAACTAAGCCCATGTCTTCCAAATCTGTCTTGGATAACTGCCCAGGTCATTGCATGACAGTACTTACTTTTGGCAAATGCAAACGGGATTCCTGAAGAACCCGATGTGCTGTTTTGAAAAACCTGGCTAATTTGATGTCCCTTGCTTAAGTTACTTTTTATATTAGTTTGAAAATAATTCTTTTTTGTGACGGGAATATCATTCCATTCCTCTATTGGGGCTTTCGTTTGATGAAGCAGATTGGTTTTATAGTGTGTGTTATTTGTCAGGTGATAATTGAAAATATTCCATTTTGCACGATGCTGATGCTCCAGAAAAGCCGTTAACTCTAGCTGTTGCACAGCAGCTAATTCTCTTCTGGCTTTAGAGATGTTAAAACCTTGAATCTTAAGTGCTGTATCGAAAAGATTTAGCATGTCGTCAAATGTATCAATGCGAAGGATATTCATTAACTAATAAGTGGGCATAGACGAACCCAACCCCAAGATAAAGTAACAAACTGGAAAAGGACTCATTTAGAATGAGCAGATGGACAAAGAAAAAAATAACTAAAGAAACAATAAATGGCGGTTCAAGCCTGGTTAATCTGCGGTAAAAATACATTTTCAGGTTTACCGGATTAGCCCCCTTCAGATAGTGTGACAGAAAGGGAAGTGCCAGTACAAATCCGCTTATGGCAAAAAATACCTTGACCCCCATATCGAGACGGATTATCCACCAGGCTAATCCCCATATATTGTACTTCCCACCCATTAGGCTTATCCCTAAATCGTCGAGCCCTACTGCCTCCGAAAAGTCTGTATTAAGATGAAAAATAACCACCGTAATGATTGCATAGAATCTCAGCCCGTCAATTTCAGGAATAAAATTGGTGGAGTTGGTGGACCTTTGGAATTTACTTAAAAAGGAATTCAAAGGGTCTCTGTTTTTATTAAAGGCAACAAATGATTGGTCAGAACATCCCTGTAGTCATAGGCTTTAGCTTTCTGCAGGCTGTTTTTCCTAAGTATTTTCAGGGTTTCAGGGTCGAGGATAATTTTTTTCATGGCTGTTGCGAGCTGTTCGGAGGATTTGGGCTCGATCAGATAGCCGGTCTTGCCTTCCTCAATGATTTCGCTATTCATATTCCAGTCACTGCCAATGATGGGCAGCCCTGCGATGTAAGCATCTACCACCACGCCCGGAAAGCCTTCTCCCTGCCAATAAGTGGGGAACAGCATGCAGTGGTATTCAGCAAGGGTTTGATAACTTTGTTCCGTTTTTCCAACTAAATCCAGATATCCTTTGTAGGTACAGCAGTCCGCATACTCCCCAATCAGGCTAAAGAATGAGGATTGGAATGGGGCTTCAACGGGGCCGTAAAAATCAATAGAAAAGGCAGGTAGGTTTTTAAGTTGCCTGAGCAAAGCAACGGCTTCAAAGATTTCCGGAACCCCCTTTGATGGCGCAATCCTGGACAGGAATACGAACTTGGTTTTTTCCTTCTCTATGCCCACCACCTTAGCAGGAATAAACGTAGCCTCTATAGCTTTAAAATTCGGTATTACAGAGACATTACTTTCTAAGGCTGATTTTTTTAATTCATCCTTTAGGTAATGGCCCTCTACGATTATTTGGAATAAATCGGCATAAAACTTTCTCCGGTAAATTTTAGCCGTTACTGCTTCGGGAAAATAGCCACCAATAACCATGTAAACTATCTTTGATAGCTTACGACGCGATAAATAATACACGATTTGTAGCAACCGGTAGGTTGAAGCGCTGGAAGCCGAAATGATAATCCGGTCATAGGAAACCAAAAAGAGGTGGACAAAAAGGCGGATCCATACTTTGGGCTGTGTCCTCCAATACTTGGTATCGATAACTTCACAACGGCTAAAATGAGCTCTAAAGAACCGGACTAAAAGCTGATTTTTAAATTCTTCCCCCCCTTCAGGCGGATGGTTTTGATGGATGGCTCCAATCAGCAGGATTTTCATTGCTTTACCTTTTGTTCCTGGAAACCTACCATAGCAATAGACATCAGCAGAGGGGTAATGTAGGTGCGCATAGCCGAGTGAAAGCTTGTGGCGAGCCCAATGATATACAGAACCAGCAAAATATTGCGGTGTACATCAGATTGTTTTCTCCTCCATAGCCGCAGCCCCATTTTCAAGAGTAATGAAAAGTAAATCAATCCCGGGACACCGTGTTCAGCCAATAAGCGGCTAAACTCAATATGGGCAGCCGCTTTTTGTTCTCCCAGTATCCTAATATACTTGGAAGACCCTGCGCCGACTCCTGTAAGAGGATATTTTGACCATAGCTTAAGATCCTCTTGCAAAATTGTTGCCCTTCCAGATGTGATTTTGTTTAAGTCTTTTTCTACATTGCCCGTGTAAGTGCCTACGGTCTCTCCCCGATAGCGCAGGCTGAGTTTTCCACCGCTAATTTGATCGACTTGCTGGAACGCAAAGTAAATGAGCAGCCCACCGAGCAGCAGGTAGGATAGCGGAATACGGGACTGTTTATTATTGCTGCGGTTGAAATAAGTATTCAGGATGTATATGGAGAGAATCGCCACGATACCTACCATAATTCCTCCTCTGGAAAAAGTGAGGAACCCCTGGAAAGTAAATGCAGTGGCAATCATTGCATCCCCCCAACGGAATCCAGAAAATTTTAGCCGGCTTTGCCAGGCATAAATGCTTAAGAACATTCCTAAGCCTAAAATGGTACTTACCTGATTGCTTGCATGCCCCCCCGTTGCTTGAAAGTTTGCCCTAAGCGAAAAATTAATATCTTCGAAATCCGGTGTCTTGAAAAACGTAAATACTAAAGCACTCAGGCAAGTGTACCACAGCAGTCTTAATATTGTTTCCACATTTTGCAGGCTCATTCGGTGTTTGCCCCAAAGTGCAACGCCCAGCGCAAGCCCAAGCGGCCCAAAAAAGTTAATGATGAGGTCGGAGAAAAGGCGGTTGCCGCTGAAGTCGTAAAGGGCAGCCGGGGTAATTAAAATAGCCATCCATATGCCAATACCAGAAGCCTTTTTGTTTGAAATAAGCAAGCCAAGAAAAGCAAAGAGGATTAAAAAGTATTTTCCTATTTCATAAGGAATGAACGGAGAGGTGGCAGCCATTCGATCCAACAGCTCGAACCCCAGCAGATAGCTTAGCATGAAGGTGAACCCTTGAATATGACCTTTGCCAAGCTTATTGAAAGCAGGGATAGCAGAGGTGCCAAGTACGAAATAGAACCATAAAATGAGGAACCAGGGCGTGAGGATGCAGAGATAGCCCAGTGCAATGTGGAAACCGGTCCAGAATAATGCACTTTCGCTCTTAGCTAACTGCTTGATCATCAACTGTAAGGTTCAAAATTTCCCTTTTGATGCGTACTACGTATCTTTCAAGAGTAAATAAGCGTGCTAATTTAAGCCCATTCTTAGCGATTTCCTCCAGATGATCTTGGTTCTTATTTATAGCATTTCTAATTACAGAAATAAATGTAGATTCTCCGTTTGATTCCCAAAGATAACCATTTTCTTCATTTCTTATATAATGAGAAATACTTGCTACATCCGATACGATAGGGATCGCGCCAAAACAGCTAGCCTCTGCAATCACTTTTGGGAATCCTTCTGAGGCTGTGCTAGGGAAGAGGAAGAAATGGCTTTTAGCCAATATATCAACAACTTTTTCTTTGGGTAAAAAACCATGGAATGATACCCTTTCCGACAGGAAACTCGCTTTTTTTTCAAAAGAGTTTTTTTCAGGGCTATCCCCAATAAAGTTTACGTGTGCTATGTACTCGGATGGCAAAAATTTCAAGGCATCTAAGATCCTCCCAACTCCTTTCTCACTTTCCAAACGTCCTACGAAGGTGAAGACAAATGGCTTAGAATAGGATTTGTTATCTATTTCCTTTTTTCCCCGTTCTAAATCTGTAAGGTTTAATGAGGGGTTTTCAAAGGAAATACAATGTTTTGGTTGGTTAGGCCAAAAACCGTTAATGGTTACCTTAGCCCGGGCAATATTTGATTTCAACATGGATCTTTGGAGCCAATAGCCTAGTGGAGGCTTTTTTTGAACCCAATTATTAGCGTACTTTATCCATAAAACGTAATCACGCTTTGCCCGTATGGCAAAGTAAGGAATTAAAAATACCCCTATACCCATGGGTACTCTCAGTTGAACGTGTGTTGCGTCTGCTATAGCTCTTGAAACAATTTTAAGGATTAAAGGTGTTTTTTTTATAGTGCCTAACTTTTCTAATACCGATTTGCCTCCAAAGGTGGGTATAGCCACAAATTCTATATTTTTGGATTTATATGCGAGTGAGCTGCCTTTGGGCGGGGCTTCTTCGAGGCAGGCAACGTGTATGACTTTTTCCCAATGTTGTGCAAGGTGGTTGATTTCATTAATTGTTGGTCCCCAACCGACATATTCGCCTTTTTCTGTTATTTGATGTTCGGTATGAGAGACAATGACTAACTTTTTCAATTCATTAAATTTAAGTATACCTTAATTATTTCACCCCATTGATGAGATATCGCCCAAATAGGTGCTTGCTTTCGTAAGGATTCTTTATTGTGCATGCATTGATCTATAGCATTTAATACTTCAATAGGCTCTTCGCCATCGACCAGATACCCTGAACTTCCATCGTTCACCGCATCTTCCACACCACAGTATTTTGCGCCAATAACCGGTAAGCCAAAATAGTTGGCTTCGAGTGCAACGATGCCAAAACCCTCCACATCCCCATTGGGCTGATTCTCACTCAGGAGCATGAAAATATCAGCAGCGGCATAGTAGTTGCCCAAATCACGGTGGTTTTTGACAACGCCATGAAAGGTCACATGGTTTTCCACCCCTAGCTTTTCGGCAAGTGCGGTCAGTTGGGAGGCATAAATAGGGCGCCCCACGATATGATAGTGGGCATTTGGGTATTCCTTAAGGACAGCAGGCAATGCTTTGATTACCCGATGTTGCCCCTTTCGGGGGGAAACATGCCCCACCGTAAGCAAAGCGGGCGTTCCATTGAGGGTGACCCCTGCGTTCGTTGGATAGGTGCTCAGTTCATCGGTTTCGATGCCGTTGGGAATAATGGCAACAGTTCGGTTGTCTTTGATGAAGGCCGGCAATAGAGATGCGGTAAATTTAGATACGGCTACGATTTGGTCTGCCGTATTGATGGCATAGTGGGTGAACCTCCGCAGCAAACGGTTCGGCAGATTGACTTCTGAGCCGTGCAAAATAGCTATTGTTGGGATATCCGGGAAAAATAACTTCAGATAACTTCCGATCCAAAGTGAAAATTTGCCCGTGAGGATAATGTGGTCCGGTTGTATGTCCCTGATGGCCCGGTGCGTGAGGTGCAAGCGCAGAAGGTAAGTGCGCCATCCTTTTCTCGGGAACCGGAGGACCGCATAGGGTTGCTGCTGATCAAACGCCTGTGTACTTTTGGCATCGGTATAATCAGCAGGAGTAAGTACGGTAAGGGCCTTGCTTCGTCGATGCAAGGCATTGCACAGGCTGTAGGCGTGGTGCCCGATACCGCCCGGACCGGGGGGGAACTCGGTGCTAACCACAATAATTTTTGGCGATGATACCATTCACTATTCAATAGAATCTGGAAGGAGAGATCTTTCTTCAATTTTGTATAAAATTTCCGGGAAATCACTTTTTTGAGGGAGAAGCAGTAAGTGATATTTTCCAAAGCCTTTTGTTTCTTCCGGACTTTTAAGTACTCTTTTTTCTTTTAAATACCAGGCATTGTAATTGACTGATACACACCACTGCAAAACCGCTTTAGTGTTTTCCATAATAGGTAAATCCTTTGAAGAGTGCATCTCTACAAAAAATGCAGGCGACTCTTTTTTGGCTGTTTCAGTTGCACCTTGTAAAGCAAGCGATTCAGCCCCCTCGACATCAAGTTTTATTAATTCAGGGGCCCAACCTGTTTTCATTGCCAAGTCATCAATTGTTATCGTTGGAACCATGTAGTATTGGTTAATCGCGGATGCTGATTCAGCATGTCCTGAAAACATACTGCCCGCTGCATCAGCTCCAATTGAATAAAACTTAATATGTTTTCCCGACTGATCACCAATAAAATAGTTAGAAAAGCTAGTCCTTTGGGCAAGGTTATTTAAGATTAAATTTTTTGCAGCGATATAGAGTGCTTCCGGATTTGGGTCAACCAATAGGATTTTGGTTTTTTTATTCTGAATTGTTGTAAGTAGAGCAGTGTACCCAACATTAGCTCCAATGTCATATACTTTTGAATATTTACCGGACAAATAGAAATACCACGCATCGTCCTTATCCGGCTTTGATCGAACTGTTCCTTGAACCGTTTTTAGAGGGATGCCACATAAATAGGTTTCAACCAAAGTAGTTGTTCGGGGTTTGAGTAACATTTTCAAACCTTTTAGCGCTTTTCTTACCTTTCTATTCACCATAAAGAATTTTTATTTATTTAGTTTATAGCCAAGTGATTTTTGGACCTTGTTTGATTTTTTGACTGGACTGTTGCCATGATATAGCAACGGGGATGAAAATTAATGGGAACAACAGAAAACTAATCATTATCCCAAGCAGGCGTAGTTTTTTATTCCGCTTCCATTTGTAGGGGATCAAAGACGGAGGTACCGTGATGAGCAACCAAAATACAGAGGAGCTATTCCCAAAGTACTTGCGCGACAGGTACAATACACTCGGTATTGGTCTTGGTGCCAATAGGCTTTTAGGCCGGAAGGCGTCCCAACTGCCCATCTGACGTAGCCCTCCTGTTCCAACTTTCAGATGAATGCGCTTTGCGCCTGGGTTGGAAATCAGCCGGTAACCATTGAGGAAGGTCCGTAGCCCAAATTCACCATCCCCCATTCGTTGTTTTTCGAACTGCCGGTCGAACAAGCCAACATTATGAAAGACTTCTTTATGGACCATGGCGTTGCCGGTATCAAAAACATCACTGAAGTGGAAATAGGCAGACTTTTGGCTTAGTCCCCCGCCTACTAAGGTATCCGTGACACCTGCAGAAATGTTTACTTTATGATAGTCTAATGCTTTTAGGTGCTGCGCTATCCAATCTGCCTCAACGCGGGAGTCATCGTCAAATAGCAGAATGTATGCTCCCTTAGCTTCCTGAATACAGCGGTTGCGCGCCAGCCACAAGGCTTTCTCCTCTTGAGGGATTAGCCTGATATCAAGGCTCCACCCCTCATAAAACGAATGGTTTAGAGGAGCAGTCTGATCGCAGATAAGCACTTCAAAATTGGGATAATCCTGCTGCTCCAGGTCCGCTAAAACATCTTTGAGGTATTCATAGCGGTTGAGCGTTGGGATAATCACACTCACCAATGGCTGAGCGCGCAGCAGCTTTGAATCATATTGGTCAAAGGAGGCTAATGCTCTTTGTTGTACCTCTTGATCAGGGTACAGGGGCTTTCTTTTGACAAAAAGATTTTTTAGAAATGCCGATGTTTCCCGGAAGGGATTATGAAACGAAAGCAAGCGGAGGATGAAAACGTAAACGTACCAATGCGTTCCGTAGTATTTACGAAGGAAGCGGTAGTTGTCCAAAACGTTTTCCACGGGTTCTTTTTCAGCAGGATCCGTGATGCACTGCTCTTCATTGGGTATAATGCCTTTGATTAAACCCTGATAAGCGGCATCAAGCCGGATAGCCTGCTCCGTGATGTAAGCCGTATCTAGCTCAACAAGCTCCCGCAGTTCTGCCGAAAGCAAGTCGTAGTCGATCAGCACCGCCGCCTTAGACTGCTGCGCTAAACGGTAGTACCAGGTAGGGGAGACGTATTGGAGGAATAGAAACAATTTATTGCAGTGTTTTATTCTGTTAAAGGCTGTCGAAAGCGTGTATGCTATATCTCTCCGGTGTGATTATAAAACTCTAGAAACTTTATTTTTTGTTGATTTAAAGTGAACTCTGAATTGATTCTCTTCAAGGCGTTTCTTGTCGTTAATTCAATTTGAATTGTAGGTGTTGCCATAACCTCTTCGATTACCTGAGCTAGCTTTGTGGGATTTTGTTTTTCTACAATCCATCCTGTTGTCCTATCTATAATATTTTCTTTTAGCGCTCCTCCGTCGCTTACAATGCACGGTATGCACATCGCTTGTGCTTCTAGTACTGCATTACAGAAACCTTCATGCTGACTATATTGAATAAATATATCAGTATGTGAAAGGTGATTTTTTATCTCAGATGGTGTCTTCCTTCCTAAAAAGGATACCCTATCTGCAACATCATATTGGAAAGCAGTAAACACTAAGCGTTCGTATTCAGGCCCATCACCAATGATAATAAGTTCAACAGATTTATTTTTTAGTTGGGCAAGCGCAATAATTACATATTCAAGACCTTTTATCCAATGTAGCCGGGAAACGGTAATCAGTTTGACGCCTTTAGACTTTAATCTTCTAGAACCCTTTGAAGAACTGAAAAGATTTGTATCTATAGCCGGAGTGATTTTCATATGTGGTATATCTAATTTAAACCCATATGAAATTGCTAAGCTTAATAGCTCTTCTGATAGATAGTGTAGTTTATCGACTCGATCCCATAGATGTTTGTAACAGCCGGGGTTTTTCAGTGGGAATACGGCAATATCGTACCCGCGGATGCTGACAGCCATTTGTGCTCGGATTATACCTGCCAAGTTTTCACGACCTATTGCTGTTGTAGCAAAACCAAAGTGCAACCAGTCTAGCTTTTTACCTAGAATATGTGAGGAAGTCAACAAACTGAGGATATTTTTTTTAGCTGAAAACCCAAGCCTTCTGTTTGCATTCCATAGGGCCATTGACTTACGGAAGCTTAGGAGGAGTTGAATCATCGCCTTTATCCCACGCCAGATGATTTGTGCTGACTTAGTGTTGCTGAAACCTGTATGAACAGGACATAAATCGAAACTTGAGTTACTGGAATTGTTTACAAAAAGTCTAATGTCGCAACCTGACTCTTGTAGATATTTTATCTTATTTGTGAAAAAGGTTTCCGAATAGGCAGGCGGCCTACTCAACACCAACCCTATTCTCAACCCGTGCTTTTTTGACTTGATTTCCATTCGTTTAATGTTAGTAGCATAGAAATCGGATGGGCATATTTTACATTATCAACTGTCAAAAACTTCTCATAAAATACTCGCTTTAGTTTCGAAGAAATAAAATTTTCCTGCTCTTCTTTGCCAAATAGTTCCATTTCTAAGAGCACTTTGTTTTTTGAACCTAAAAATTGTAATTCCCAGTTCCTTTGGATGTATTTTCTACGGCTAGTTACTCGTTTTAGTTTATGGTAAATTCTGTACGGAAGATTAAATGGAGGTTTGTTCCAATGGTAATTGTATAAATTAAATGGTCTGTGATCCTGCCAGGTTATTTTTGCCAGGGACGGTGCCACTTGTTTCAAGTATTCTATTTGCAGGCGTCTTCCAGCCAAGAACTCCTCGGGGACAGTACAAATGAATTGACACATCCTATTATCATAATAGGGTAAATGAATAGGCTTTATTTTTTCGAATATGATAAGATTTACACTAGTCCATCTTGGCGCCCAATACAAACTTTTGAAAGCACGTATTCTCGCATTGGCTGAATCAGGAATATCAATTTCTTCCAGGAGTGGCCTAACTCTTTCTCTTAGGTAGGCCATAAAAGTACCTTCTATTCCCCATTCATGCCATAAGGCTTCTGCTAACTCCTGTCCGCCTTTTTTAATTATCTTTTTCAGAATGACTTCAACTTGTTGTTCAATTGAGAGGTTCTCAGGGACTCCCATATCATCAAATAGCACATCTCCCCAATGACCTAAATTGAAAACATCACCCATGCGATCATAATTTTGAATGAACGCCATTTGTCTTGGGTTTGTGAATTCGGAGTAACAACCATTTGTGCTCGCCAAATCATCTATGACATTCCAAAGATACCCTGTCTCAACAACGAATCTTTCAAATGGGAATCCTTGAACTTCGGCAATTTCCTGCCCAATGCTTGTTTCGGGAAACCCTCCTTCAAACTCATATGAATAACTATTGACTTTGGCGCCTACTCGTTTTAGCCCTGCAGCCTGTGTTCGGCTATCCAATCCTCCAGATAGTGGTAATATGACTGATTGCCCGCTGGATTGTTCCTTAAGAATCATTTCGAATAATTCCTGAAATTCATTTACGAGTTCTTTTAGGCATCTGTATTTGGGGGCATAGTACCAGGAAAAGTAGGGCTTTTGGCTAATTACCTGTTCATCCCATACTTCGTACTGCCGTCCGGGTTGTAATACTTTTTCCTCTTTGTAGAAAGTATCAGATTCGAGAAAAAAACCTGTGGCGGCATAAATGCAAATTGCCTTAAGGTCTAAGTTGATTTTCGAACCGATGAAAATGGGCTTCGTCGGTATAATTGGTGTTTTAATGACTTGTTTCATTAAGTAGGGTTGCTCGGTAATTTTCAAGCATTGTCTCTGAATTCAGGTTGAATTTGCGGGCAAATAGGAACTGCCTGGTTTTTCGGGCAGGTAACAGCGACCAGAAATCCTCCGGGATAAATGTTGTCGGTCGTGGCCAACGGTAATCAGACCATTCGACAAAAGTCAGACATTGGTTTTCTAGTTTAAATCTATTTTGAGATAGAATTTTTTGAAATTCTGGAAGCATGAAAAGGGTCTGGAAGAAGCTCTCATCTGGCACTTTGAAATACCTAAAACGATTGATGTACCATTTATTTTGATTTAAGAACGATATTAAAGGCCTAACTAATCGAACCGGAGCGGACCACCACATTTCTCCAAAATAATATTCCTGGACTCTTGGGTCTTTTATAGGTTTTAAAAATAGAGAAAAAAACTTATGCAGTTTGGACGGTTCATGTTTAAGGAGCTGAAAGAACCCAAAAACGTTTTGTCGATTAATTTTGTACGGGGCAATAGGAATTAAAGCTTTCCTGCCGGATAAATTCACCCATTGATTATTGACCCTGTCTGCACCGCCTCCTGCCAGCCGTGCAATAGGAAAGGCGTCATAAGCTATGAATATTTCATCAGGATAATTATTTAGCCATGTTAAAATTTCCTCCTTTCTCCATAGCGGCAAGTCAGCTCCGCTCAATAGAATGAATCTATCTTTTTCATTGAAGCTTTTGCTTTCTAGATGTCTAAGAAGTTCAATCGTTGCTTCTACTACCGAAAAAGTTCCCCAACTCACATCAATTCTTCGGTCAACAAATTCGACGTTTTTGCAACTCAGCCGGAAATCATCAATTGTAGATTTTTGATCAATGTGGACAATGAATGTTGTCTGATTAGGCACATTGACTAAGTCAATCATGGATTTAAGATGAAATGGATTGTTGTGAGCTAGTATGAGGTAGTAAATCATTTAGGTCTGGACTGAAGATATCGAAGTAAAGGTATTGATAATTTGTGCAGTATGCGAATTTGGCTGATTTTCAAAATCACTTACGGCTTGGTCAATCAAACTTTTGGGCAGAATATTGTCTTTGCGTTCTTCAAAGAAATGCTTAAGCCTTTTTAAATTATTTTCTCCTTTAAAATTTAATTCCCATAAATGTTGTATTCGATTAGGTTGAGGATTGAAAAATAAATGTTTGAATAAACTCGATATCGATTTGTTCTTGTCAGATTTATAGGAATGAAGAGGCACCTCACTTTTTTGCTCCCCAAAACATAGCTTATCTAAGAATCGTCCCTCATTGAGTAAATCCTCAGGAATAAGATTAAAAAAATTTAAAATATCAATTGAATAAAATGGTAAAATAGGATTATTATGAAGTTTATGTACGTAAATATTCTGAAGGTAGTGCCTATGATGAATATTTTTTAGTAAAAAAACCCTTAATTTTCTTTTGTAGTCAGAAATATGATAGCTGTTTAGCTCATTGTATACGGTTTCAAATAGATGATTTTCAAATCCTTTATTTTTAGATCCTATCCAATATTCCCATAGATGATTGGCTATAGTTATTGAAGTTGGTGTGGTAAACTTCTTTATAATCCAACTCGCTAGCTCTTGATCAGATTTCATGGTGCAATTTATTTGACTCAAGGGACCAAAGATTTCCTTGCCAAGGTAGCTGAGTAAAACTGTATCCCCCAAATAGGATAAATCTTCTTCATAGGCAATAGGCTCTAAATCAAAAAAATTACTAAGAATATCTGGAAAGCTATCTCTCTGGAATTGATTTAACTTTCTCCAAAATAATCCTGGTTGAATCATATATTGGCGAAACTTAAATCCAAAGCTTTTTGCGATTTTTTGTCCTCTGGCATTATGATTTATTCCCCCCTTCAGACTATAACTGTAAGAGAATACTTTAGGGTGTTCTTTTAGCGCTTTTGATGTATATAAATCTATCGGAGGATTATTCAGAGGAATAACTATACCTGACTTATTGTGAATAGTTTGGGAAAAGATCCTTTTCAATACTGCGTCAACCTTTTTTACAGCAGTGGCAGAGTCCAATACAGGATTGTAAGTGAAACAAAATACTTTAGATTGATTTTGGGAACTATTTTCAAGGGAATGGGCTAAGTTTTCTAGTTCAACGACTCTTTTATGTCTTTTAAAAGATTTAGTACCAAGGAAGGTGCCAAATGCTACATATTCACATATCGATACGTAATCATATACACTTTCTATATTGTCTTGTGGTTGAGGCAATACTTCATATAGCATTACATGAGGGTTTGATTATCATCGGTAGGGAAGCAGTTTTTCTGATTAGGAATGAAGTCAAATATGTTTGATAATAAAATTAATTCATGGTCATTTCTCTATCCATCGCAATCACTAAACGATAATCTTACTATTCACAATTATGATCCGAAGTGGAATATAAGATTTCTTCCTTCGATTACCATCCTGTAGTCGAAGGAAGAAATCGCATTGAATAGCATTTTTGTAGATCCCTGCCTTATGTTATCATGAGTTTCAATAATTAAGCATTTGACGTGGCTTAACCATTCAGTGTCTTTTGCAAATAGATCGTATTCTGAACCTTCTATATCAATCTTTAAGATATCGATTTTTTCTAGATTAAAATCCTGGATAATTTGTTGTATAGTTATCGACTCAACATAGTTCTGCGAATCGTCTTCACTTTCTACATTTGAAATGCGATATGCATTAGAATATCGCGAATCAACCAGGCTGTAATACCCTATGTTGTTATGTACGCATTTTCTGAGTAATTCAATGTCTCGGTTGTCTTTTACTCGGTAAGGTCTAAGATTGGCTTCAGCTAGTTCATAGTTTCTTTTCTCTGGCTCAATGCTGATTAGTTTTGCGTCAGGAAATTCATTCAGGAAAGCCAAGCTAGCCCAACCAATATTAGCGCCACAGTCTACAATGACTTTAACTTGTGACAATCCGCTTATGTGGTATGCATTCCTCAAAATGACTTCATTAAAGGTTTGCATATCAGCAAAGTCACCTTTCCTCATTGCGAAAGGATGCCGAAATCTGCTAAGTTTAACAAAATATTTTTTAATGACATGAAAATGAAAAAAAGAATAATAGCATCTCTTACACCTAAATAAAACTTATATTTAAAGAGTCGATTTAGCATTTTGATTTTTTAGTGCTTGTTTTAATGACTTGGGTTTACGGTTTTTGTTAAAAGATGCTGGTGATTTTGGATTTCTAAATCAAGCGAGTATCTGTTATTTATTAGTTCCATTAGTATTTTTTTGTAGTTTTCTTTCTGCAAATCATTGAAGGAAAACACCCAATTGATTTTCGTCGTCAACTCGTCAATGTTCCCAGCTGTGAATAATAGTTCTGGACATGTACCAAGTTGATCTTTTATCCCTGCCACCCGACTGCCCAAAACGATACAGCCTGCCGCCATAGCTTCCTGAAGAGCGATAGGCGCTCCTTCTCTCCTCCCTTCATTTTTAGTGGCCTGAATGAATAAATCGCTTGCATTTAACCATTCATTGATGTTGTTTTGACTCCCAGCAAAAATGACATTTTCGTTGATATGAAGCTCTTTTGCCAATGTTTTGAGTTGACCTGCATATTCGGACGAATCATCACCAACTATAATCAGTTTAGAATTCTGTATTTTGGATTGAAACCTAGAAAAGGCATGAAGAATTAGGTCCACTCCCTTAATTGGTAATAGGGATGATACTGAGATGATATTAAAATCAGAAGGAATCAAACCGTTTTTTTGATAAAATTCAAGAGGAAGGTCATATGGAAAGAACTCATTGGTATCTACCCCAATTGGTATGTAATGAGTTTTCCTACTATTAGGAAAGAATTCTTTTAACATATCCGTGTTCTGTACCACAATTTCATTAGCTAGAAAACTGCGCAATCGCCAGGCATTATGATTTGCGCCGAACCATCCCATGTTCTTTTTTACGTATATCCAGGGAATACCTGCCATTCTTGCGGCTAAGGGCTCAGAGTAATCTGCATGATAGTGAAAAGAATAAATGATATCAAATTGCTTTTCTTTAAAGAATCGAGATACCTTCCAGCAGTGCTTTATCCCTTCCAAAATGGGACGCATGCGATGAGTGAAATTAAGGGTATGAGTAGGGATACCTAGCTGTGTCACCCTTTTGTACCAATAGCCCCGATTGTGAAGTACCATCACGTGTGGTTCGAAACGGCTTTTGTCTATATGTGCTAGTATCTTGTACAAGACAATTTTACTACCTGCGGTATCAAAGTTAGGTATTGTATAAAGAACTTTGATTGGTTTTGACTTCATGATTTAGTCTTTGCATCGTTTATAGCGAGTTCATAAAGAGACAACAATTCATCCATTATTTTATCACTAGCCAGAGAAGGAATAGTTTGTAAAATATTTTTTTCTATTTCATACTTGTAACTTTCATCGCTATTTAGCCAATTCTTTATTTTCTGGTAATAGTCGGAAACTCTGTTGTATCGGCATAAATAACCATTATAGCCATCTTTGATGAGGCTCCCTAAAGAAGCTCGGTCACTTGCAAAAACGACTTTGCCATATTTCATAGCTTCAATAGCTGTGTTAGGAAAGTTATCTATTCGGGAAGGGATGATTACTCCCTGACAGTTCTCTATAAAAGGAATAATCTTTGAAAAAGGCTGTGAATCAAAATAATGAAAATCAGACCGCATATTTTCATGAACAGCATTTTGTATTAAAGCCCTTGCAGTAGTTCCATCCGGATTTATATTGGATTTGCCAATCAATACAAATTCCACCTTTAGGTTTTCAATAATTTCAGGTACTAGTTGTTTTAATACAGAGAATCCTTTAAGTTCCGACAAGGTTCCAAAATAAAGGAGATAGCGCTTTTCCTTTTTAGGATCAAATTCACGATACAATGAAGAGTCTTTTAGGGAATCAGTTCTTGGAACACTTGTCTGCAAAAGATGGTAAGTAGATTTGCCTGGTTTTCTTCTGCGTAAAAGCCTTAAGATCAAGTCTCCGGGACCAAATATGTGTCGAAAACGTTCGGTAGTAAACAATTCTAACCCATGACTACATTGCCGGTCTTTACTTAGGCCCCTACCTTCGAATAAGTCCCACCAGCGCTGCAAACTGGATATCCGGACAATTCCGGGCACTTTCTTGATCCTGAATAATCCGACAGCCTTGTAACTGCTGTAATGAACTATACTAAA
>PR_CR_10_Liq_1_inCRDRAFT_1000711_pt1 | contig 20267 bp, 16 predicted proteins | sample PRCRCaboRojoPR_3_FD_10241 | JGI IMG/M metagenome (IMG submission 10241)
ATGATTTCAATGACACCTGGATCAGAGAACTAGACCCTGAAGAAATACCTAAAGAGTGTTTTGGAGGGGAAGAAAAGTGGAGCTGGGGAGGAGGCATGCCTGGAATCAGGGAGAAGTTCGGAAACGCTTACTTGCTGCTTTACGAAAGGAAAGGCATTTACAAAGGCAGGGAACCAGAAGACGAAAACCTAGAAAGCTGGGACCTAAAAGTGAAAGAAGCTGAAGCTGTGGAGCACCTAAGCTATGTAAAAGAACAGAACCAAAGGTACTGGAGGAGCAGACTTATCTTCAGTGAAGAGTATGCTAAGTTCGTTACAGGAATTACAACTCTCAATAAACCTCCTTTCAAGTTTTTAGCTGAGTTTTTGTTGACTATTTTGATCAGAAGCAAGGAGAAGAAACTAGAACTGGCAGAAATCTACAAAAGCGTTGTAAGTGGCTTGGAAAACACTGACTTTGCTTTGTGGCTTAGCGAACTTTTCAGTGTTGAAGAGGTTATAAAAGAGTTAATGCTTTACTGTCCAGTTCACGAAATAAGGAGTTTACTTGTAGGACTTATAAACAAAACTCTTGACGCTGTTCCCAGTCAAACTGAAGACTTCTTTAAAAGGTGGATCCAGCTGTTGCCTTACGCTACCAAAAGGTTCACTAAGAACTACGCGCAGTACTTGCAAGTAGTAAAAGAACTGGTACTTAAAAAGCCAAGTTTAACTCAAGACTACAAACTAGTGTACATTCTGCAGAACTACATGATAAACCAAGACTACAAAGCATTTTTGCCAGAAACTAAGCCTCACAGTCTTGAAGACATTTACTTGGGCTACAAGTCTAAAAGCACAAAAGAAGAAAACTTCAAAGATGAAACTTTCTTTATGGACGTTAAAGGAGTTACACTTAGTCATTTGTTTGAACTGTTTAGTTTGATTTACGATGAGTTTGAAAAACAGAACACTGAGCTCATGGAAAATCCTAACTTGATCAGGTACTTAGTTAGTGACTTAGACAGTAAGTCTTCTGCCAAGCATTTGGGAAAGCTGTACGCAAAGGTGTGCAAAGATAACACTGAAGTTACTAAAGAGTACTTAAATACAGCTCTTCATTACTACGAATCTTGTGAGTACTATAACAAACCCAAATACCTCAAACTCTTCACTGACTTTTTAGCTGAAAAAGACTCTTTGCAAGTCAAAAAAGTTGAGTTTTTCTTGGAAAACTTCTTGAAGATAATGGGCAATTCAAAGTACTCCAGTGAAGTAGAAATAGCACTTAACTACCTTTTTAAAATCTCCACTAAAATTCCTGTAGTTCTACAGGAGATCCACAAAAAGGAGTCAAGTCTCGCAACCTTAAGGGACTGGATTTCCAAAAACATGAAAGTCACCTACAAAACTCCTGGCTCCTATATGACAGAAGAATCCGTCCGACCTACCTACAAAGCTATGCTTGGAAAATGCGAAAAGCTTATTCAAGGAGAACCTCCTAACGAAGAAGAACCAGACTCAGACCAAGAACTTACCTCTGAAGAGTTACAGCCAGGAAAACCAGTTGACATTGCAGACTCAACTGGACAGAGTTGGTCAACTGGAAAGGTGCTGGCTAACCTAGGAGAGATCATATGTATTGAGTACAGTGGCTACCAAAAAACCTACATTGCTTGGAGAGAAAAGCAGAGCGAAGACATTGCTCCCGCAGGAACGAAGGCAAATTTTAGAAGCTTCGTGAATTTCTAAGAGTTAAATATGGGAATGATCATTTTGGTTCTTTTAAGAATATGCGAAGGAGTTCTTTTTTCCTTAGAAGGCTACACTGAGAAGTGCTTCGGGTTAAGTCTTGAAAAAGAAAACAAGTTCTACGCAGACTACAGCTTCCAAAGCAGAGTGATGGTTAGAGTGTACTCTGGTCGTGGGTTGCTCCAGTATACAAGTCCAAGAAGGTCTACAAAAGGAACTGTTGTACTTACTTCTTTTGAACCTGGAGTCCATAAGCTTTGCTTCAAAGCCTTTGGAAAAGACTCCCAAACTGTAAATTTCAACTTCGAATTAGTTGACAACTACACAGAAAACTTAGAAAACCAACTAAGTGAGTTGCTTGAAAACTTAGGCAATGTTTATACTAACCTAGAGTTCCACCGAGCCAGAGAAAGTGCTTACAAAGACTTAGTTGAAAATGTTTCTGATATTGTTATTTGGGGTGCCTTGTGCAAGATCTCTATGCTGTTAGGAGTGGGTTTTCTGCAAGTCTACTTCTTTTCTAAACTATTCAGTCAAAAGCACCTGTGCTCCATATAATTAGTTAGTTTGTGTAAAAGAACCTTGGTAGTGACTAAAGTACTTGTAGAAAGTCTTTTTGCAAGCAGTCAGCTCTTCTTTCGAAAAGTCTTCTTTTTTCTTGAGGTAAGCAAAAGGATTCCTAGTGAACTTAGCTCCCCAAACTTTAGTCTCCATAAAAGCTTCTAGCAAAGCATGCTTCCTGATCAGGGTTTCGGGGTCTTCGTTTGAAGCAGGAACTTGGAACCCGTGAGGCCAGGGCAAAATCAGTTCTTCCCAAAGTTCTTCAATGATCTGTGCTTCTCCTTTTCCTAAAAACGCCAGAACTGTTTCGGACTCTTCTACTAGTTTGTGCAGAAGCATTCCCATATAGCTTATTCTGGGGGATGCAAACACTTCTGGGTACTCTAAGTAGGCAAAGTCTTCAGGAGTCATGTCCTTAGCTGCCTTGACTGACTCAAAAGCTATTTTTTCTAGGGCTTCTAAAGACTGGGTGTTTGCAACAACTATTCTTAAAAGGGACTCAGGAATGTCCCCTAAAACTAAACAAGAGCTCTTAAACAAAGCATCTAAAACAACTTTTCCGTTGTAGAAGTAGCGCATTGGTTCTTTTCCAAGTATGTGTTTGTAAACTGACTTGAATAGGTTCTCAAAGTTCTCTGCTACTTCGGATGGAGTACTAGGGTTTTGGACTAAGCGGTCTATTAAGGACTTATCGTTTGTTTTGGTAGCATTCGCCATTTCAACCACTGTAATATCAGCAGTGATTTCGTCAAGGTTTTTAGGCAATGGACTTTCGACTTCATGCTTGTAAATGCTTTTCACGCCTTCGTAACCAGAATCAGCTATGCTTTCTCCTAGGTATCTGACTCTGTTTAGGTAGTGCATGCTGTTTACTTGGGTAAACACCACACTGTTTTTGTACTTTTTGTTGCTAGTAAAAAAGGGTTCTTCGTTGAGGCTTGGGAAGTTAGTTTCCCCAAACGGCACGCTGTGCATGATTAACTTCTTAGACCCAAGAGTTATTTCCTTGATACCGACTTCTTGGGTTTCGAAAGCTTGTTTCAGACAAGACTTCATCCATTCTTTGTTTCTGGGAATCCACATTTATGTTCCGAAGGTTTTCAAAAGCTCTGCAAAACTACGCAACAAAGTTAAGAATCCACTCAGTAGAGGCCACTACACAAGCAGGCTCCGGGCACCCTACTTCGTGTTCTTCTTTGGCAGAAATATTTTCTGTGCTTTACTTCCATCCTGCAGGACTCAGGTACTTCTCTGAAGACCCTGGGAACTTCTGTAACGATAGACTTGTACTCAGCAAAGGTCATTCAGCTCCTCTTTTGTACGCAAGTGCTTGTGAAGCTGGACTCATTCCTTTGGAGTCCCTTAAAACCATGCGGAAAGTCACCAGCGACCTTGAAGGACACCCCACTCCTCGACTTAGCTTTGTGGACGTAGCAAGTGGGTCCCTTGGACAAGGAATTTCTTCAGCGGTAGGAATGGCCTACTGCAGTAAGTACTTTGAAGATTCCCAGATAAGGGTTTTCGCGATTCTAGGTGACGGTGAGTGTGCAGAGGGATCAGTGTGGGAAGCCTTTAACTTCGCAGGGTTTTACAAGCTAGACAACTTGTGCGCAGTCATCGACGTTAACAGACTGGGTCAAAGCGAAGAAACTATGTGCGAGCACAACCTAGAGTTTTACAAGTCCAAAGCAGAAGCCTTTGGATGGGAAGCTATTTGCATAGACGGACACAATATCCAAGAAATTATTTCTGCACTTGAAACAGTTAAAAGCACCAAAGGCAAGCCAAGCGTCATCATTGCCAAAACCATTAAAGGAAAAGACTTTTTAGGGATACAAAATGAACTCAACTGGCACGGAAAACCCTTAGGAGACAAAACTGAGAGTGTTATCAGCTACTTAAAGTCCCAGCTCCACCCAACTCAGGAAAAGTCCTTGCCCCAAAAGCCTCTTTCGAAAGGCCAGTTTCCTGGGAAAGAGCCTTTTAAGATCCAAAAACCCCGCTACACTCTGCAAGACCTAGTTGCTACACGCACTGCCTACGGAGAAGCCCTTAGTGCTTTAGGAAGCGACTCAAGAATAGTAAGCTTGGACGCAGACACCAAAAACTCAACAATGGCTTACTTGTTCAAAGAAAAACACCCCAAAAGGTTCATTGAGTGCTACATTGCTGAACAAAACATGGTAGGCGCAGCTTTAGGAGTATCCAAAAGAGGAAAAGTGCCCTTTGTGTCGACTTTTGGAGCTTTCCTGACAAGGGCTTTTGACCAAGTCAGAATGTGCGGCCTCAGCTGGGGAAACGTTAAGTTCGTAGGGAGTCACTGCGGAGTAAGTATAGGCGAAGACGGAGCTAGCCAAATGGGACTTGAAGACTTAGCTATGTTCCGTTCAGTTCCTAACTCCCTTGTTTTGTACCCCTCAGACGCAGTGTCTACTTACAAAGCTGTAGAGCTAGCAGCTAACCACCCAGGAGTTGCTTACATTCGGACTTCCCGTCCCAGCACTCCAGTTATCTACAGCAACAGTTTAGAAGTAGTCCCTGGCCAAAGCATTGTAGTTAAGGAAAGTTCTCAGGACAAAACCTGTGTAGTTGCAGGAGGAGTTACGCTTCACGAAGCTTTAAAAGCTTATGAAGAACTCCAAAAAGAAGGAATCAATGTAAGGGTTGTAGACATGTTTAGTGTGAAACCTGTAGACTTAAAAACTCTGAGTAAGTGCTCTGAGCAGTGCGGAAGTATACTGGTGGTGGAAGACCACTACTTAGCAGGGGGTATGTTTGAAGCTGTGTGCTCAGCTTTGGCACCAAGCAAAGCAGAGGTCCATGGACTCTGCGTAGAAGGCGTTCCTAGAAGTGGGAAACCTGAAGAATTGCTGAGTATGTTTGGAATAAGTTCAAGTGCAATCAAGCAAAAGCTAAAAGACATAATTAAAGCTTAAAGAGTTTAAAGCACTGAACTTACAGTGCGGCTGTTAAATTTGGTTTTAAAATTTTTTCATCCATTTTGCTAGTTCACTTGAATTCTATTGGACACCAAGTATTTAATTCAGCCCTGTATAATCGCTTTTTTGTCTGTAATCTAACAGTCAAATATTTACCTCAAAATATGAAAATAAGTCAATCACCCAGTACAAAATTAAATTCAACTACACTCTAAAACACCACAAAAACACCCAAAGCTTAAACGCCTATGAAATAAGTAAGTAATAATGGTAACACTCTACGGCCATGACACTCCTAGCATCATCAAAGTTCTTTCAGACACACTGGAAGGACCTAAGTCTTCTCCTCCGGAGTTGGCAAAGAAGAAAAGAGCCAAGAAAGGCTACCTGATCGAGCTCTACAGAGTTGCCCACCATAAAAGCGACGACTCAGAGCACTCGGCCCACATCATTTCTTGGCTGAGGTCCCGAACCCCTGAATCTAGGGAAGCTCTTTCTTCGCTCCACAATCCCCTTGTGGCTTCCTTCGTCAAGCAGATGTACACCAAAAAGCTTGTAGAAGGCGAGTTCGACTTTGCACTCATAGATGACCCCAAAATTCTAGAAGAAGGGAGACTCGACGAAATATTTTATTTCCGGAGGAAAAATCTCGACTCCATTTCCCCTACTAATTCGAAGTTTTCAGCCGAAAAAAGAGTGGAGCAGCTCTTGAAACTAACTGACACCGAGGAGTACCTAGACACTCTAACTTGTGACAAAGAACTCACCAAAGACTTCGACCAGCTTTTGGATTTGATGAATCAAGTTTCAGGCAACAAAGCTTTCCAAGTACCCTGTAGGGCTTTTTGGGAAAGCTACCTGAAGAAGTGGCTTTGGGAGTACCCGCCTTGGATGAACCCTAGCAAGTTCAACACTCTGGCAGCGTGGGCGTGTGCTTCAATTGAAAGGGCTTTTTGGACCAATTACTGGCAGATGAAGGAACCCCAAAAACTTACTGAGGGGTCCCTGCCTGAAGAACCCGAGGTTCCTTTTTACCTAAAGCAGAAAAAGCAACTAGGCGAGTTCCTAAGCAAAATTTCCCAAAACAAACAAAAAGAAATCGTAGGGAATGCTGATGACCTAGGAAGAACTTTCCAGTCCATAAAACAAGACCTCTCCAAATTAAATCAAACCCAAATAAACACTTGGTTTTATCCCTACTTCAGGTTCCCCATGCTCAACACCCTAGAAAGCAGTGTCCTCATGTGCTACGGTGCACAAATTGCAAGCTTGTACTCTTCAAACTCAACCAGAAACATCCAACACTTCCAAAGCACCAAAAGCGTCGAGTCAATCCTAGACAAGCTTAAAAACGAAAGCCCTGAAAACTTCATAGAGTTTCTAGCTTGCTCTTCACTCGAAAGGTCAGTGACTATCTTCGACATCTTGACCCGCAAAGTGCTCCAAAAAATCAAGTCAGCTTACACTGAAAAAAACGCCCAAGACCTTCTACAGATTTGCGAAGCCGAAAACAAACCTAAATCTTCCAAAAAGCCAAAAAAGAAAAAAAAGGACAGAAACTCCAGTCCAGAGTCAGTCAGATCCGAAAGCACCAACTCTTCCACAAAAGCTTCTCAGGACGAAGAAGACCAGTTGGTCCTAGCTGAGAAAAAAGTTGTTTCTGAAATAGTCAAGGACATCATATCCAAAGTCATAGAGACTGTCAAACCTAAACCTTACAAGGTTTGTGACTTAAAAGTCACTGACTTAGAAACCATCAACGAAGCTGAGTTCCAAACAGTCAACAAAAAGAAGTTCAAAAAACCCCCCCGAAACAACAAAAGACCCCAAAACAGAAACAAAAACAAACGCCAAAGAAAAAACAACAAAAAACAAACCAAAGCTCCTCCCAAAAAAGAAAAACCCCCCCAGCTTGAGATTCACTGGGAAACCAACACTGGAGTTTCCAAAACTTCTACAAACCAAGTAGAGTTCCCTCCTCTACTAGCTTCCAGCAACTCTTTTGACAGAACTGACACTCTCCACCAAGAGATCATTCAGTTTGGCAACCAAGTCCTTTCTTCTATGTCTGCTAAAAAGCCCATCATCGAAGCCTTCAAGTCCAGACTCAGAGAAGTTGTCTGGTCTTTGTTTCCAGAAAGCGACTTAGAAGTTTACGGGTCTTACGGCTCAGGACTGGCCTTAGAGTTCAGCGACATTGACGTAGCCATTACAAACACCAACTTGTTTTCTAGGGACTTAATCCAAATGGCCTGTTTGCAGCTAGCTACTATTCTCGAAAACTGCGGCTGGGTGCTAAACGTGAGCTGTATTGCTACAGCAGCAGTGCCTGTGATCAAGTTGCAGTTCCACAGTTTTTACTGCTCAGGTTTAGGAAACGAAATCATCATGGCAGACGTTACCTTTGACGACTCAAACGAATTCCAGACAGGAACCCACCTAGGCATACCCTCGCTCATGAAAACTTGTGAACTAATCAATGAAAGACCCCAAGTCCAGTACCTTGCTTTGGTTCTTAAAAAGTTCCTCTACGCGAATCAACTCAACTCTGCTTACAAAGGAGGACTAAGTTCCTACAGCCTGACCCTGTGGATAGTTGCCTGCTTGAACCAAATGGAAACCCCTACAGAGAACCTTGGTGAGTTGCTTTTGGAGTTTCTAGACCTGTTTGGCAAGAGATTCGACCCAACTTGCACAGGAGTTTCAGTGGCAAACAAAGGGTAGGGTTTATTTAGGTCTTTTTTCAAGCTGAGCACTTACTACGGACAAGTCGTGACGCTGGACCCTGTAAATTCGGCCAACAACACTACAAGGTCTTCTTACAACATTACGGAAGTACTCCAAGTTTTTGCTTGGGCGCACGATAGGATATCTTCTCTACTGAAAAAGGGTAGCAGATACGTTCTTAAGGAATTTTTGAAAAACTAATTTATGTAATTTTCCAAATAACTAGATTCTTTGTAGGATTGTGTGTATTTCTAGAACTAAGGACTTCACCTTGGACTCTTGAAGGGCTAGTTTCACTCTGAAAGCTTGGTCTTTCAGTTTTAAGTTCCTAACGTTGCTTTCTACTGTTTTAAGTACTTCTTTGTAGTAGTTTATTTCTGAAGTTAAGGTGAATAACTTCCACTTGTTAAAAGCACTTGCTAGTTTCTTTGAAGGGTTGAGTAGAGTTTTAGTCACTTTGAGCGAAGTAACTAACTCCGAAGACTTAGTTCTTAAGGCTCCAGACATTTTAACTGAGTTCAGGAACCAAGAGTACAGGTACTTCTTGATGTGGACTAAAACTCTGTAGTTCCAGTGTCTAGTGCAAGCTTTAAGCACTCTTAAGGCGTGTTTTTTGTGAAGGGCTTCTTGTTTTTTAGCAAGGGTTTCTTTTTCAAACAACTTGAGTCTGGAACTCTTAGTTGCACCCAGCATTCCTTGGGCTTTAAGTAACTTTCTTCTTTTGAGCCACAAAATATCCAGTAAGCACTCATAGGGTTTTTCTTGAGTCTTAGATCTGATGTTCCACCTGTAAAAGTAACCCAGTCCAAAAGCCCTTTTTGAGGCTTCTAGCCAGTTATCTAAAGCCCAAGTTAAGTATGAACTGGTTTGAGAAGAAAAACTAGACTTAGTACAGTCTGAGAAGTCTTTAGTTTCTAAAAAAGAGTATTTTTCTTGGAATCGGTCACACAACTTTTGAACTGACTTTCTTAAACCTGAAACTTTTTCAATCAGTGAAGAGTTTAAATCAACTCTACATTCAGGAATCAACTTTGAAATCTTTTCAATCATAAAGTTGATTTGGTGTTCAACAGAGTCTTCAGGAAGAGTTTCCATTTATTTAGTTTTAGTGTATTGTTCAAAGGTTTCGTGGCGCTAGGTAAAACTTACAGGGTCGTTAGGAGTCCATTTTAAGGATTTTTCAAATATTCTTGAAGGAGTTATGAGGGCGTCCTTGTCTCTTTTGTCCAGTAAAGGTCCATGTTCTAAGTACTGTTCTTTAGAAGAGTTAAAAACTTCAAGGCGCTATTTAGCACTTACACTGTCAGAAGGAGCCCACTTAGAGTGGTCGAAAACTCTGTTAGGAGTGAAGGTGGCTTCTTTTTCAAGGGGTTTTTTGTAAGGTCCGTGCTCTAAAAACCCAGAGTTTGAAAAGAAAGGTTTAGTTGCTACTTGCGTGTGGAAGTCCTTTTTCTTGGTGAGGCCAGTGATCTTTCCTGAAAAGAGTTTTTGGTTTTTGAGTTGTTTTGTGCGTTTTTGCTGGGCTTTTTGTTTGATTGCTTGTAGTTGGTTTCTTTTTTCTTGCATCTTAGCTACAATGCTTTGGATGCTGTCGACTTCGGATTTTATGCGGTTTTGTTGTTGAGTGGACTCTTCAAAGTAGATTCTGGCAAGTTCTTCTTGGTCTTCTTGGGGTTCTTGGGGTTCTTCTGTAGTTTCCTCTGGGTTTTCCATATATGTTAGATTATTATGGGTTTTCTTGGTGTTGGTAGTATATACAAGTAACTGGGCCGTGTTTGTAATCAACTAGTTTCTGCTTCTTTTTAAGTCTGGTTTTTTTATTTCTGTCCTGCAAAGGTTTGGGTTGGTAGTGAGGGTCTACACAAACAGGCTTGGAGGGTTCTTCACCTTCGCTGTCTGACTCGTAGCCGCTTTTAGGACGTGACTCAGGCACTGTTACTACTCTAGGTTCATTATCCTTTACAATTCCGACGCTTTCTTCTTTGTGTTCCATTATATAAATGGCGTACTTGCTTGAAGGAGACGGTCTGCTAGATGCTTTCTACCACTATATCTGGCTGAAAGAAGTCAAAGACAACGGGTTCCGGGGGTTTTTTATTCCAGACACAGTAGTTTACAAGTACCAACAGCCGAGGAGTTGGTACTTCACTTCAATTGACGGGACAATTAAGAAGAAGTGTAAAGACAAACTAACAGCACATCACATCAAACAAGCTTTTCTCAGAAAAGTGTCAGACAGCGGAATAGTTGCTAGTTTCATTTATATCTCAAACAGCACAAGGACAGTTGAGTTCTTTGGAGTTGAAGAACTAAAACAGTTTTTGAGCTACGGAAAAAAGGCCCAAGAAGGAATACTCCAGAAGTTTGTAGACCCTAAAGACGATAAAAACACCTTGATACAAATGGTGTGGAGTCCTAAGATCTGTATGTTTGAGTACCGAGGGAACTTAAAAGACCTGTACGACTTAAGGTACGACATGTACGAAAGGGCTGTGACTTTTGAAGGCGAGGAGTTTCACAGCCGAAGCCTTCCTATAAGAGGCAAAGAAATGAAAAAGTACCTGCAAGAACTCATAACTGACTTAGTTGAACACATAGCTGTTGTTTCCAAGAATAAGATTAAAATTAACCGCATGGTGCTGCACTTCAAACTGGACATAAACGAAAACCTTTGGTTCCTAAGAGCTACTTCTATCAGGTGCGCAAACGAAGCAGCCAACGCCCCTTTAGACCTGAACTCATTTACTAAGCTCCCTGAAACTATTAACAGCAAAAAGTTCTCAGTAAACGCACAAACTGCTATGGAGCTCAAGAAGACTGTGCTGTGTCGGAGTTGTGAAGAAGCTATGGAGTCAGGACGCATGTTTGAGATTTCTTACAAAATGATCATCAACTCCCAAAGAGACAAAGAAACCCCTCCTCTCATTTCCAAAATCCACCCTAATTTCACCCACGAAGACTTTAAGTTGTTCAAGTATAACCCTATATTTCTAAACAAGCAAACCTTAGTGTGTGACAGGTGCTTCTTACTTTACACTAAACTAAGTGGGAACTCTGGTGCAGTGCCCCAGCCTGAAGTAGCACCTTTGTGGGGAACCCAGCCTTTGGAGCCTTACAAGACCCAGCACCGCAGAGAATCCACTAGTTCTACTTTAAGAAAACCTTCCAAAGGACAGCTTAGAGCAGTTAGTTCAGTGCAGGCTTTAAGGACTTACTCAGGAGGGGAGTTTGAGTTTAACTTGCAGAATTTCCAAGAACTTCCCAGAATTCCTAACTTAGACATTGGCAAACCTAAGCTAGAACAGCAAGTAACTAACCAAAAGTCCTTAGCTAAGATGCTTGGAGGAAACGACATATCTTCTTTTTTACAAGAAATTTACGCCAGAAGGCGCAGAAACGTTTTAATTTAGAGTTAACTCATTTAGAATACTCATTTACACTGCTAACTAAGGACTATGTCTCCGTTTTCTAGGTTTTCAAAGTTGTCTTCTATCAGAGCATTGGGGTTAACATCAGGGTTACCTTTTCTATCTGATAACTGTAAAGAAGTCGAAGGGAACCCCCACTTCCCACTGGGGTCGTCGTTCTTCGAAAAAGGACTCACGTCGTCTTGTTTCTGGTTAGCAGGCACTTCGGGCTGCACAACCTTGCTTGAAGAACTTCCGCATCCCATTTTATATATGGAAGAAAAGGTCCCAACTTCCAACTCGAAAGAAGAATTCGTCAGTGAAACAGAACTTCCTTCTTTGTTACTTGCACAGCATTCTAAAGCTTTAGAACTCATTAAGCAAAATAACCCAAGCACCGCCTTGAGGTGTTTAAAAAGGTGTGAAGAAATCATGGAGGCTGTTTTCACTCAGGGCGGTAAAGTGGACTCTTGTTTGTTGCTGTCGACTCTAAACAACTTAGCTTACTGCTACCAACAGTAAAGTTTAAATAGGACAGATAACCCAGAAAAAACTTTGGACTACTTAGACGCTTGCTTGTACAACGTGAAGTCTTTAAAAGTATCTAAGAAAAAAGCTAGCATTCAGGAGGAGAACTTAAACAGACTTAAGAGCTTAAGCAAGCTCAACCTCCAGTACTGCGCTATGCTGAGTAAACTCAAAAAGCACAAACAAGCTTACAAGCGAGCCCGCATAGCTTACAAACACATTTCTGAAGCCTTCGAAGTCACTAACCACCTTTTAGGTAAGTCCCAGTCAAGGCTGTCTTTAAAAGCCTCTATGAAGCCTTCAAGCAAGCAAAGTCAAAAGATTTCAATTTTACAGAAAGCCGCGCCTATTATGAAAGCTATTGGGAACTTCTTCAAACAAAACAGAATTTCAACTAACGTTGAGATGAGGTCTACTTTAGGAGTCAAAGGCTACCCTGAGTGGACTTATTCCTTAGAAATGTCTGAAGTGATGCTGGTAAGTCCTTCCACTCCTGACGACTACAAAAGCGAAATGGGACTCCAAGCAGAGTTCACTAAAGACTACTTGCTTTACAAAACCCTTATTCTAGGTCTGTCTTACTACTGCATGGGGACTGAACTGAAGCTTTTAAAAGAACTCAGAAAAGGAGAAGAATTAATCCACTCCTCAACCAGGATCATCAAAGCCTTTTTTCCAAGCAACTGTCCAATTTTAAGCCAAATCAAAGAGTCCATTAAACACGAAAGCTCAGAAGAAGAAATCGGCAGAGCTTCCAAATTGCAGAAACCCAAAAGGAAGCCTAAAAAAACAATTAGGCCAAACAAGTCCTTTTTGGTCCGAAGAAGTTCCTTGAAAGAACCCCACTCAAGACCTAACTCTTCAATGAGCCACGTTTCACCTAAGAAAATGAACCCAAAAGCCAGAAGGAAAAAAAACAAAAGCATGGACGCTAGGAACGAAGAAAGACTTCATGTAGACTAATGTAACTTTTAAATCCTTTAATAAAGAATGTCGGGAATGGCAAGGGTTATGTTTGTCCTAGGAGGACCTGCCTGCGGCAAAGGAACAGCCTGCCAAGCAGCAGAACTCACAGGCAACTTCTGGCACATTTCTGCCGGAGAACTGCTCAGACAGAATGTGCCATCAGAACACAAAGACTTAGTTGAAAAGTGCTTCACAGAAGGCAGAATAGTCCCTGCACACATTACTGTAGACTTGCTCCACCAAAGAATGAAGAAACTAGGCTGGAGCTCAAAACCCTTCCTCATAGACGGGTTTCCGAGGAACATGCTGAACTACAATACATGGTTCAGTCAGATGCCTTTGGCTTCTGTAGAAAAGGCAGTGTACTTCTGGTGTCCTGAGCACCTTTTTTTGGAAAGGCTCAAAAAGAGACAGGGCAAACGCTCAGACGACAACGAAACAACGATTGGCAAAAGAATGCAAAGTTTCAAAATAGACACCATTCCTGTAATTCAAAGGTTCAGGTCTCAAGGAATTCTCAACACCATCGACGTTTCTGGTTCTGTAGAAGACATGAACAAAGAGTTCTTCAAAGTTCTCAACCAAAAAACTTTAGAAAGCTCTTTAAGTAAATAGTTCAAATGGAATTTGAATTGTTGATTAATTATAAATGGAAAGTAGTAACAAAACAGAAACTCAAGACTACTCCACATCCCAATTAGGAGGGCCGAGTGCAGCTAACAGCCGGGACACCAAAGTAATGGGCTCAGTGTTTAGGCTAGACCAGAGGTACGAGATTCTAGACACTGTAGGAAGCGGAGCTTACGGAGTCGTTGTGTCAGCTAGAGATTCACATACTGGCCAACTCGTTGCAATCAAAAAAATCGAAAAAGCTTTTGAACACTCTACCTTCACCAAACGCACCTTAAGGGAACTCAAAATCCTTAGGCTGCTTCGACACGAAAACGTAATAAGGGTCAAAAACATCCAGCTCCCCAAATCAAGGGATGACTTCGACGAAATTTACGTAGTAAGCGAGTTGCTTGAAACGGACCTTAGTTCCATCATCAAGTCACCTCAAATTTTGTCGGACGAGCACTGCCAGTTCTTTATCTACCAGCTTTTAAGGGGACTGAAGTACATGCATAGTGCTCAAATCCTTCACCGTGACTTGAAACCTAGGAACCTACTTGTCAACTCCAACTGTGACCTTAAAATTTGCGACTTCGGGTTAGCTCGGGCCTGTATAAACGAAATGAAGGTCACAGCTCCACAAATGACTGACTACGTAGCAACTCGCTGGTACAGGGCGCCAGAAGTGTTACTGTCTTACAAACGGTACACCTCAGCAATGGACATGTGGTCAGTAGGATGCATTTTTGCTGAACTGCTGCTGAGGAAACCACTACTTCCCGGGAACGACGCAAAACATCAGCTTGAGCTGATTCTGACTCTACTAGGCACTCCCTCAGATGAGGACATAGAAGCAATTCCCAACCCCAGGGCACGCGACAAACTAAGAACTTATAAACACCGCGCTCCCAAAAACTTTTCTCACATCTTCACAGAAGCCAACCCCCAAGGACTGGACCTTCTGAAGAGGATGCTTGTATTTAACCCTGAGAAAAGGATTAAGGTAGAGGAGGCTTTGGAGCATCCTTACTTATCCGCTTTGCATTTTCCAGAAGACGAACCTACTGCTGAGCCAGTGTCGTCGTTTGACTTCGAATTCGAAAGACAACTGTTCACAGTTAAAGAACTCAAAGACTTTATTTACGACGAAATCCTTCTTTACCACTTCACTGACAAACAAAACAAGTACTTGCACGATAAAGAAGAGTACGATTCCCGAGTCAGCACAAAGTCCGGTGTAATAGGAAGTGTAATTGAATGCCACGAAGAAGACGAAGACGGAGAGCTTAGTTAATGTAATTAGGTATAAAGTCCTATCCAATGCTGCAGCCCGTTTATGTTGTGTACTCCACTGGTAGCTACTCTGAGTTCCTCTTCCACTATGCTCATTTCCCACTCGTACCATACTTTTCCTTGTTGGTTGCATCGCCAAACATTTACTTCAACTTCACCTTGTGTTCCGAATAAAGGCTCTTTGATTGGGAAGTACATAGGGAACCAAGAGCACATATCAGTAGAGTGGGTGCTTGGAACTGTGGTTAGCTTCACGTCTTTGTAAAGCTGAGACTCAAAGTACCCGCCAAAGCCGTGCAGAGTCAAAGGCCCAGACAAAGAAAACCTTAGTGAGCAAAACTTACTAAAGCTGTTCTCAGAAGGATACTCAAACGAGAACACAGGAGAAGGCGAGTGAGGCATATAAGCATTGTGGAGCTTGCAGACGTACGGCTGCTCTAACTTGTTTTGGAGCTTAACAGCGTTGACCCAGTTCCTTTGGGAAGCTACAGGTGACAGGTAAGAAGTAGACTTGCAAGGAATACTCAGTCCGCCTTCGGTTAGCAACCTGTTTATGTGGGCTAGGCACTCAGGTTCGAGTTCGTTATCTCCAAAGCCTCCTAAAAGTTCACTCACTACTAAGTGGGCTTTAACAGGGGGTTCCCAGTTCCTCATGTCTTTTTCGACCACCGAGACGTCCAGTTGACTCCACTCTGTTTGTTTAAGGTTCATGAGTGTTGCAATCGCATTTTTGTTTTTATCAAGAGCAAAGACCTTTAGTTTTCTGTTGAGTTTAGCAGCAGCACACAGAGCAGCCCTTACAATGGGGCCTCTGCCTGCTCCTACCACCATAACCACACTGAACTCAGGGTTATCCTCCAATGCTTTTCCAATGGCTTCTTGATAAAGTTTGTATTTTGGAGAGTCTTGTTCGAACTGGTTGTAAGTCACTGACTCTAAGTTGTTCATCAGTGGCTGCAAAGGAGCTTGCAGGCAGTCCCAGAAGTTAAAAGTGCTTGACTCAATCAAACTAAGCTTAGGTTGGTTTTGGAACAAGTAACAAATATAACCCCTTAACGCTTGTGACTCAAGTGACTCAGGCAGAGTCACAGTAACTAGTAGTTTAAAAAGCTTTCTGACTAAGCTTTGCACTGACTTAGATAAAACAAAACTACCTGAGTTAGAGACAAAAGCACTTTTAAGCAACCTAAGGTGCATAACAGGTTCTCCTTCCCATATTTCAGCGTTGGTGAGTTCCTGGTCTTTGAGAACCAAACACACTCCTAAAAAGGGTGAAGGCTTCAATAAGAGTCTGAATTCGTTCCAAGTTTGCCAGTCACTAACGTCTACTTCAACTACTATTTTGGAAAAACTCAGACCTTTCTCAAGGACTTGGTTGATTGCTCTTGCTAAGTCAGAGTTTTTTCTTTGAGTGAGAGGCACTATGATGCTGTGCATTCCAACGTAAATTCCCCAGTTGATTTGAGTCAGCACTGGTTGCTCACAAGTAACTACTCCGACTACACAAGAGTTCCACTCACTAGGGTTCAAAGCATAGTCAGAACTGATGAAGGAACCTTCTTGGCTGAGTATAGGAACTGAAATGTAGTCGAAGCTCTGGGACCTTGCTAAGTCTAGGTCGCTTTTTACGTTTCGGGAGTTCTTTAAGTGCTTGCCTACATAAAGCTGCCAAGGAAATTCTGGACAATAAAACATTATTCTAAAGAGTTAAAAGTTAACTAGAACCCTGTTCAGCTTTTATGTTTTGGAGGTCCTGCTTGAGTTTATTGATGTCTTGGTTGGCAGTCCGTGAGTAAGTAGAGTCAATTCTGATTTCTAAGTCCCTCAAAGAACTTTGGAGTTTGAACTGCTCCTCAACAAACCCTATTAAGCTTTCGTACTTCTTCCTGAACTCCACTAGAAGCTGGTAGATGTTTTTGGCTTTGCTGCTTTTTTTGGTTTCTTGGAATACCAAGTCATCAGTGGCAGCATCGCTTCTTTTAAGGGCTTCTCGGACCATTTCTACGCTTCTCTGCATGTTGCTGAGATCTTTGTTGACTTTAGCGATGTCAGAAGTTTGGTTTTTGAGCTTAGAAACAATATCAGTGGTGGTTTTGATGAACAAGTTTCTGTTGGTAGAAGTGGTTACTTTGGTTTCTTCTTGTTTGTAGAGTTCAATCAAGCTGTCTTTGTAGTCTACTTCTTCAATCATGTCTTTCATTTCTTCTTTCATGAGTTTGATTTCTTCGATTTTGTCACTGAACTTTTCCTTGGTTTTTTCTTCTCTGAGTTCTTTCTTTTTGAGGTCTTGTAAAATGGGGTTTTTGTACTCTTCCCATTCTTTTTCTAAGCTTTCAAGTTTTTCTTGTAGTTCTTTGATTTGGGAGTTAAGTGCTTCGGGGTTGTTTTCTTCTAAGGCTTTCGAAAGGTTATGTTTTTGTTCTAGAGTTAGTTTTAGTTCTGAGTTCTGTTGAGTTAAGTCGTTGAGTTCTTGAGAGACTTTAAAGAGTTTTTCTTTTAAGGCAGAGTACTCTGACTCTAAGACTTGGGTTTCTTCGTTAGCTTTTTGCAGAGTGGTTTCCAGTTCTTCAATTTCTTTTTGCTTGTCTTCAAAGGTCTCTGGAGCTTTTTCAAAGGTGTCTTCTTGGGTGAACTGGGCTTCTAAAGCAAACGCTCCTCCAATGTCTTCGGTGAACTTGCTTCCAAAGTCTCTTTGAAGCAGTTCTTCTAAAGAAGGCAAACTTTGAGAAGGTGTTTCTAGTTTAATTCGGGGTTTTTCTGAAGAAGTTTTGATTAGTTGGGTTTCTTTTCGGTCATCTTGAGCCACGGTAACATAGCTGCTGAGTAAGTAAACAGCACTTCCTTTGCTGAGTTTGCTGTAAAAGGCTTCTTTGTCTTCTAGAGGAACTACTTTCTTGAACTGGACTTTTGGGACTGGCTTGAAAGGAGGAGTCCAGGAATGGCCAGTCCAGGTCTTTATGGCTTTTTTTATCTGTGAGAAAAAGGCTTGTTGGGGAGTTTCTTTTTCAACTACTTCTTCAACCTCTTCTTTAGGTAGTTTTTCTATGGCAAAAGACATTAGCTGTCTGGAGTCTTTTAAGTTAGGGTAAAGGAACACGTTGAAGCCAATGTCTTTGTTGTAGCCTAGTTTTTTAAACTCAGTACTTAAAGAATTGCAGAGCTTGTAGCGTGCAGATATTGAAGAAGGAGGCTCGACTGGGAAGTCATTATTAGTGATGCGGTTCAAAAGACCTGCAGCTACACTGATCAGTGTATCTGGGTTGAGTAAGTCCTGCACTGACTCTAAGTTCTGGCAAGCTTCTAGTTGCACTTGCTTCAAGCTGATTATTAACAAGCTGTCCACGTCTAGTTCCATTTATTCAACTAAAATGGAGAGACTTCAAGTGTTTTTGCTCATAGTGGCTTTGAGCTTGTTAAACGGTTTGCTTTACCCTGACACAAAAAAGATAGTGCTGAACTCAGCAACTATACTGGTGCTTATTTGTGTGCTTTTATTAAGAAAAACTAGTATGACTGATAAGTACTTTCCGTCTCGTTCAAAAGAGCCTAAGCCTTTGCTACTTCGAGAAGAACCTCACCAAGAATTGAGTTCTGAGGATGAGTTAGAGGTTGAGTTCCCTGTGAAAAGGAAGTATCCTAAGCCAAGTGTTTCTAGTTTTATTAAGTTTAGTGAAGTCATTCAGACTTCTCAGAAAACAAGGGACCAACAGTTAACTAGTGAGATGCTTATCTACCCTTGTCTAGAACACATTGGTTTAAAAGCTAATAGAAGGTTTGTGGAAGAGAACTTAAAAAGCAACTTAGACAAAGTTGAAGTAGTGCAAGTTAAACCTTCAACAGAAAAGATTGACCAGGCTGTTGAAAAGTACAATAACTTAATTTTAGGTGTGGGAAAGGTACTGGATGAGCTTGAAGAAGAAGAAGCTAAAAAACAACCACCTAAGCAACCAGAACCTCCTAAAGCAGAACCTCCTAAAGCAGAACCTCCTAAAGCAGAGCCTCCTAAAGCAGAACCTCCTAAAGCAGAACCTCCTAAAGCAGAACCTCCTAAAGCAGAACCCCCTAAAGCAGAACCCCAAGAAACCCAAACACCCAAAGTACAAATTAAACCTGGGAACCAGGAACACACTAAATCCATCAAAGAACAAATACAAACCTACAAAAACAACTTAAACCAAATCAGAGAAAAAGTCCCTCCCAAAGTAAGAGACGACTTAAACGAAATCATCAACCAAATCAACAGCGACACCAGCGACTTAGAGTTCCTAAACGAAAAAGTCCAAAAGTCCATAAGCATCCTGAAACAACTGCCTGAAGACCTAGTAAACCTAGGACTTCACCTTTTAACAGAAAGAACTCTCAACAAAGTCCAAAACGCCGATGAGCTAGACACAGGTCCTAACTTTTCATACAACTACTCAGGCTACATACTGAGTGTTGCCCAAACTTACCCTGCTCTATACGAAATAGTTTTTGTAGGCCTTTCTTCCAAAAGACTCATTCACATTCCTTCAGAGATCAGCAACAAAGAAATCCTGGACAAAAGAAAAATCCTGCACGACTTGGAACCTTCAGGCAAACTTTCAGAGACTCAAAAGAACACACTCAACAAAGATATGCTTAGTGCTCGGGCTTTGGGGTTCTTTTTAGGGTGCTTGTTCACTAGAAAGGATTCGCCTTATAGCTATGCAGACTGCTGGAGGTGGCTTGCGTACTTACTTAACTTAGACCCTTTGCTCATTGACAGGTACTACATACAGACTTTGCAAGGGTTCCTTAAAACTGCAGCCTCTGGAATGCGCGAAGCTTACCCTAGTCAGTTTGGGAAGCTCAAAGAGTTCCTTAAACAGTCTTACATACAAACACTCAGAAAACAGTTCCCTATTCCTGAGTTAAAACCTTTTATAACACAACTTGACGCTGTTATAGACCAAGTTTAAGTAAATGGAATAATAAGCATCCTTGTAGCAGTTTCAAAGTCTGCTTAAAACCCAAAACAACTAGTTCAACTCAAAACTACTAACGAAAATTTAGTTGACCAAGTGAACGCAACTTGAAGCCTCCAAGTCACTTTCAGAAGAAATTGAGTTTTACAAACAGCAACTAGAACAGTCAGAGACTCAAAGACAAAACCTACAAAGAATCATGCAAGACCTAAACGCAGAGTACAACTTCAACCCAGATGGCTCTATGAAGCACTTACTGACTCAAAACAGAAAACTCAAGTCTGAAGTCAACTCTTTAAATTCCCAACTTGCTCCAGAAAGAATGCCTTTACAAAGACCCAAAGTCACAAATAACTTTTACGACCAGCTTCAAAAACTACTTGAGAGACTTAAAACTAGACTCCTTTTTTGAAAGGTAAAATGACAATTTCTACGTAGTTGGCGGGAAACCAGTTCAAATCATAAATAAACAGGAGAGTTCTTTGTAAGGCTAGGTGGAACTTACTGCGACGTGCGGACCTTCGTCAAGGAGTATGTTTGTCCAAAAAAAACCAAATA
>PR_CR_10_Liq_1_inCRDRAFT_1000712_pt1 | contig 20261 bp, 15 predicted proteins | sample PRCRCaboRojoPR_3_FD_10241 | JGI IMG/M metagenome (IMG submission 10241)
AGACTTCCTTGCATTCCGTAGTCCTTGAAGAAGTCCGCAATCCACAACAACTTCTCTGCGGTCAGAATGTCTGTTTCAGGAAGTTTCTTAGTTTCGAGGTACTTAAGGTACTGCTCAAATGGCCTCACTGTGACCCATTCTGGTGGAGTGATCCTGATTTCTTTGAAGCCTTGTGAGTTCTGAAGAACCTTTTTGAAGTAAGGGCTGTTCTCTGCTAGAAAAGCTTTGGAAGATCTCAGCTCCTTGCCTTCAACTATAAAGCACACGTCTCCAACTTTGTTTTGCATTACCGTTTAAATTTATTTAATTAAGTTAGGCTTTCCACTTAGATAATATTATTTGTTAGGTTAAGTAATGGAAACTTGCTCTACAAACATTAAAATACTGTCTGGGGACCTTCCGCAACCTGTTACTGGAAGAATTTCTTTTGATTTAGTTACTGGAACTGAAAACTTGAGTCAGGGAACTCAAAAACTCTCTAAACGTATAAGCAAGAGCCCTACTGAACTACATGCTTACATTGTGGTTGACTGTGTTTCGCCAGAATCAGCTCAGTTTGTCCAAAACTTGCTTTCTCAAATTTGGGAAAAGACTCAAAGAACAGCTAGTCAGAGTGGACAGCAAGATCCTTTGTGCGAGTTTTTAGGAAGTTTTTTAGCTAGCTCTGGAGAAGTGTTAGTGGACTGCCTAATTTCAAGCAGCAACTCAGAAGTAGTGGTAGAAGTCTGCCCTTCGGGAAGCCAAAAAGAGACTTTTGAAGCAATGGTATCTACAGTGTGCTCGATGCTGCAACTCCAAACTGAACAGAAAATTAGCGGCTCCTTTACTGTAGGAAAAAGAATGCTTGAAATACTTTCGTCTTCTAACACCCTCTTTGAGCTGCTTGACTCATTGCAGCTCGACTTAAACATTGAAGTTTCAGACAGCTTTTTTGGAGACTTAAGCCAAATTCTGCCCGAAGACTCAGAAAGCAAGTCTATTTTAGACACTTTAAACACTTACCAAGGAGGAAACATTGACTTGGCTTTTAGTAGAAGCAGCGAACTTCCTTTGAAACTCAGACAAATAATTGCAAACGAAGTAAACCAAAGGTCAATTGCTAAACTCAAAGAAAGCCTCAAGTCTAGCTTCGGAGCAACACTTAAAGCACTTGCAGAACACTTAAAAGGAGGACCAGACATTTATGCCCTGACAAAGCAAATGCAGGGTTCTCTTAGAATTAGACTTCCAGGAATTTCTGAGTTCTTTTTATCCTAATTAAGCACTAGTCAATCATAAAGTTGTAGTCATTCCCGTCTTCCCTCACAAGCACTACTCCTCTGTTGTTTTCGCTCCAAATAATACTAATTACATCTAAGAAGTCACTGTACTTTGAGTTTTCAGGTTCGATTTCGGGAAGTTCAATGTTTTGGAGTTGACTTACTTCAAGAGTCCCCAGCAACCCTGAAAAGAACCCAGTTTCTGTCTTCCAAACTTTTAAAGTTAGGTCCTCTGAACTGTACGACGCAATATAGTTCCCAGTTTCACTAAACTCCAAAGCAGACACTGGTCCTTGATGTGCTTCAAACTCTTTTAGCTTAGAGGTGGTCTTCATATCATAAATGCAAATCTTTCTGTCCAAAAGCCCGATTCCCAGTCTTTGTTTTTCTTGCGAAAAAGTCACCATTGGGAGTTTAACTATCAACTGCTGTAAAGTTTGCTGTACCTTTTGAAAGCACTTTTTCCTCAGAAAAGAATCTTGGGGGTCAATTGCACTAAGAATTATTTCAACTACACTTACAAGAAACACAGCTACTTCATCGTAGTGCTTTTTGATAAACTCCTCTAAAGCTTCTAAACAGCAAATTATTGCATTTTGGTCTTTGCTATTAAGGTTCTCCACCACTACTTCTAAGAAAGCACCAAAGTCTGAAGCCGCAATGCTTACAACGGCTTTGTAAAAAAGTCTGGGCTCAGTGTTAGCGTTAGCTATAAGTTCTTTTTGAACTTCTTTAGCCACTCCTGGACTCATCAGTCCTCTCCAATAAGGCACTCCTTTTCTCAAAAGGTCTGCTGCTACTTTTACGTAGCCTTCATTCCCACTTTTGAGCATTCTCCGCAAAGCTTTGAGAAGCCCTTCTTTAACTGTGCTAGCACCCAGTTCTGCATAGCCTAGCAAACAACAACTCAAAGCTTCTACGAACCCAACGTAGTTTCTTTGACCCAAGCCTTTAATAGGCGTTCTGTAGACTCCTGGCATGTAGGTCAAGGACCTTCTGCCTTGAGTTGTGGGTTTCAGTTCTGAAAGGCACTTGCTTGTTTCTTTGATTAACTCTTCTTTTTGCACAGGATTCATGTAAGTTGAACCTTGTCTTAGCAGTGTCCTGGCGTTTCTATAGCCTCTGAGACTAAGTATAGCAGTGGTAACCAGGTTTATGTGCATAAAAGAGTTTCTGTGGACAGGAGTTCCTGAAATGGTTTCTGAGAGTTTTTTCAGAAAAGGCTTTATTGAAGGGTGCAGGCCTGAAAGGCCAGACAACATAAGCATTTGGGCATTTACAAGAGTGCCTGTGATCGAAGTTGAGATGTCAAAGTTGTTGCGAGGCTTGGGCAAAGGAAAAGAAAAGCACGACTTGCAACCTAAAGACCCTACTTGTACAACTAACGCTGGTTTCTCCACTGACAAAATGTTTTCAATGGCCTCCATCAAAACCAAGTTTGGCTGGCACTGGTCCCAACAAGTAATTAAACTTAGAATGCATTCTATGTGCTTTGTTGAAGCTAAGTAGTAAGCCACTGAACTACTGATTGAGGAAATGTTTACGCAGAAAAAGGTGAACCTGCTTCCTCCAATTGATACGTTCTTGATGAATATTGGGTTGGGCGAACGAATGTAAAAGTGCGACCTTAGGTTGTACAAAACAAGTTTGTGGAGCTCCGAAACGTTTACGTCCATGTCGTCAAAACTTTCGTACTGCAAACTGCCTTTAAAAGACTTTTTGAAAATAGTTGAAACGTCTTTTCTACTAACTATTCTTTCTAATGCCTGAACTGCCATATTAAACACGTACACTAGGTAGTCCTCGCAGGTGACTAGTAAGTACTCTAAAGGAGCGTGGACTTCAGCTTCTCTAATTGAAGAGCTTAGTGCTTGGAAATGGCAAATGACGCAGTTAGTCACTAGTGAGACTAACAAAATAGAACCATCAGTGCACTGTGCGAGTAAAGTTTTTTCCCAGTCTTTGACTCCATAGCCGTTTATGGGCTTTACTGGAACAAGTTTTCTAATGCAAGAACCCCACAAGTTAATTGTTTGTATGGGGTGGTGGCCAGTAGTTTCGTACTTAGATGAAGAAGGGTTGGAACATTGGAAGGATCTACTGCGCGCCAAAAGAGGTGCTTTTACATTAACGTCTTCATCTGTGTCATCCACTACCTTGGGCTCAAACTCCCAAACACACATTAGGTTGTCTTCGCTGCAAGTAACTAATTTAGACTCTGCAAGTATCATGCAAGTAATAGGTGCTTTGTGGTAACTGTAAGTTAGCACTGCTTGGGAACTCAAAAAAGGACACACAAAAATATTGCCCAAAGAGGTCCCTAGCAGGTAATAAGGTTGGGTGTTTGTGAAGATGAATGTGCTGTCTGTTATCCACTCTTCAATTTGAAGTAGGTGCTGGACTCTGTTGTCTGCGAAGTTTTCAAAAGGGACTTTGTGTAGGGACAGTGAAAAGGATTTGGGATGGACTTCTTGGGAGTTCTTTAGCGACTTCAACTTAAAAAAAGAAATAGAGTTGGTTTGGCCTGTAATCAAAGTTCCTTTGCAAAACACCCTAGCGCCTCCAAAGTTCTGTAGCTCGTACTTCCGTTGAACGACTAGGTTCAGTTTGAAATGGTTGGTGAGTTTTGAGTTCTGCATTGAGTCTAGAATCTCAGAACAGTTGTAAAAAGAAACAGTTCCACTTTCAGAAAGCACCAAAAAGTACTTACTAAAGAAAAAAACTCCAGCAGCTTCTTCTTCTAACTCTAAGTAAGCCTCATCTCTGTAAGCTTTGTCAATCCAAGAATGGTGCACAAAAGAAATAACCTTTTTGTAAAGTATGGCTAAAAGTTTGTTTTTGTGGGAAGTAGTTATTTGTGTAGGCGATTCTTCAGTCTTCATAGTAAGTTTATACTTGGGGTCTTCAGAAATCGAAATGCTGTTTGTTTCTTTTAAACTGGGCACCTCCCAAATAGCTATTTCTCCTTCTGAGTCAATCAGAGTAACTTCGCTGCTCTGCTGAAAGTCAGCTACATCAAGCCCAACTACTATGTTGGGCAGGCATAAAGTAGCCAGCAATTGCATGGTCCAAGGGTCAACTAGAAAGGCTTCAGCTGTGTCGCCTCCAATAACTAAAGCTCTTTCTTGGACACTGTGCATTAAGTCAAAGCTGCTTTCTTTCGGAAGCAAGTCGTCAGAAGACGCTGAAATGCATTTCCCATCTTGCAAGTCCCAAGCTCTAAGGACATTGTCCGTGTGAACTGAAACTACCCAGTTCTGGGACCCTGTAAGTTCTGGAAAAGGAGCTTTACAAAAACTTAGCTCTCTGCACTCTGCTTCGTGTCCAATACAACACATTAAGTCTGGAATGAATTCTTGTTTGTCTTTGTGCCAAATGCAAACTTCGCCTGTTTCACTGCCTGTGCAAACTACTCCTTTGTTATAGTTGATAACTGTGACTTTGTGAACTATTTCAGGAGAGTTTTTATTCCAAAATATAAAGGGAACTTGCAGATTGAAGTTCATTTTTACTACATGTTAATTAAAAGCTTTTTGAATTTATTTGGTTCCAGTCAAGCCTTATCATTCCTTTTCTGTTCCAGTAGTTGCGGTACTTCAAGTCAGAAGCTTTTTTAGATTCAAAAGAAGAACTTTTGCGAGTTTTAAGTTCAGAGTGCTTGTACTGCCTCAGAGGTGGCAAAACTGACCTTGACCTTTCGAGGGGCTTATCGTTAAATAAAACTCTCCACTCTGTTTCTTGTCTGACTTGCTCGTGGAAGTTAAAGATCTTGTAGTTGCTGACTTCGGCTTTGTAAACTATCATAGGAGGCCAAGTTGTTCCGTCAAGCCGGAACCTTACAAACACTTTACTAGTGCGGTTTTTAAGGATACTTATTAGTCTCGGACTGACCTTTTGCAGGAGAATGTAGTTCATGTCAGTGCAGAGCCACTCAATGATTTTCTTGAGCTTTTTAAAAATCAGTTGGTTAACTTTCTTGACAAAGATACTATGGTGGCGAGCCGGAAAAGGCTGTGAAGGAGGAGGTCTAGGTCTTAAATTCGTTTTGGAGTGCTCGTACCTTCTGTTGCTGAGGACTGGCGTGTACAAAGGCGACAGCTTCGGGATATTCTTTTTTTTAGCTTTAATCATCATATTCAATAACTTAGATTATTTGCGGTTAGTAGTTACTTAAATCCTTGAAATTAACTAAACCAAAAGCCAAAACAATCTAGCTTTCGAGGTTAGAAGTTTACTTAGAAGTTATATCTCTCATGGCTATAAATACTCCATATTCAGGATGGTACGCATGAACGTGTTAGCCGATTGTCTCAAAACAATTGTAAACGCAGAAAAACAGGGAAAAAGACAAGTACTGATCAGGCCCTCCTCCAAGGTAGTGGTTAAGTTCCTGCGACTCATGCAGAAGCACGGATACATTGGGGAATTCGAAATTGTGGACGACCACAGAGCAGGCAAAATCGTCGTTGACTTGAATGGCAGACTTAACAAATGCGGAGTCATCTCTCCAAGGTTCAGTGTGACCGTAAAAGACATCGACAAAATCGCTTCCACACTTTTGCCCTCCAGACAGTTCGGCTACGTAGTCCTCACAACCAATTTAGGCATAATTGACCACGACGAAGCCCGCAAAAAACACACGGGCGGCAGACTCTTGGGTTTCTTTTATTAACTAACATCCACTCGTCTAACATGGCCATAAATGTTTCGGGCTGTTCGCCGATTCTCGAACCTTAGTTACACCTCTAAGCTTTACGAAACCCTAGTAAAAGAAGAGCCAGAGTTCCTGCAGTTAGAAAAGTTCCTTAACTTCGTGAACCAGATGTCCAAACTCGAACAAGTTCAGCATGAGGAAGAAAGTCGTGTTTTAGTTAGAGATCACCAATTCAAACTTGCTGCCCTCACTGGTAAGGAACCCCTACGCGACATCTTAAGTACCTTCATAAACAACCGAAAAGACTTCAATGGAGAAGACTTAGCTGCTTGTTTGGAGTGGCTTGAAAAAGCTGCAAGGGCGCGTGGGGATCATTTCTATACCGATTTCACCAAGCAACAGCTCTTCAGCTCTTGGCAGTTCGAAGTCATTGTTAATGACTTAGAAAGTGCTGTGGAGGGTTACGAGCAAATGGCTCCTTTGCACATTGCAAGGTGCATAGAAGCTCTTTCTAAATTAGGGTATAAGAACGCTGAACTTTACAAAAACTTAACCGAGATTCTAAGTAACCCTCCAGAACCCAAGTCCTCTCCAGGCCACAAGTACCACGTCTACTCAGGTTTCGTCAACAATGAAGAGTTCCAAAACCACATCAAGACTCTTTTGGCGTGGAAGACCCCTCAAAAAGTATCTGGAAACACTCAGATTGAAAAAGAATTCAAGCAGTTAGTAGAAACTTCGCATTCCAATAAGTTAGTGCAGAAAGCACTGGCCTCAGGAATAACAAACTTGAACAGAGCTTACTGGGAATTAGTTGAAAGACAACAACAAGAAGAAGTTCTAGACACTCCCGAAATAATAGAAGGCATTGCTGAACTCCAAGAAGCACTAGTCAGAGCTAGAATGCTAAACCCTAACGATCTAGAAAGCTCTGAAAACTTCACTGACTTCAACAAACTTATGCAACGTTCTGAGGCAACTTTTAACCGCTTGGTGAACTCTTCATACCCTTACTTCAAGTCTCCAATCATAGACGCTATTTACGAAGCAACTAAACCCTACCACAAACTCGAGATGCCGGACTACTCGAAAATCGAAATTCCAACTTCTAAAACAATTGAAGGCGAAATTTCAGCTAGAGTGATTTATGGACTGGCAGAGTGCATGAACATTCCAGTTGCTGAAGTCAATGGAAAGGAATACCCCAACCCAGCATGGCCTAGGAAAACTAAGAAGCATCACAGTAAGTTAGGAGAAGACAATTACTTGAAACTTGCACTTCCCTTCACAAATACTTGGAAACAAAACAAAGAACTAGTTCTGGAACACAACCACAAACTTGAAAAGGTGCTGGAGCACTGTGAATTAGCAGTGGTAGGATTGGGCTTGGAAGGTTTGGGGAAAGCTTCTGTGGTCAACAAAAGTATTGTGGACAAACTCCCTAGTTTGTTTGAGCAAGGCAAAAAGCACGACATTGAAGGTCTTGTTTCTGGTTTGTACGGAGTCGGACTTATGGGCTACAACCAAAAAGTAGCTGACTTATTTTTGCAAGAAATAGTAAACCACCCCGAACTAGAGACTTTGTCTGTGTCTTCTTTGCTAAAGGCTTTGTGGGGACAGTGCGTTTTTGGAGTAACTAACGAAAGCAACGCAAAGGTTCTGATCGACAGACTAGATAACTTTAAAATAGAATACTGTTCAGAAGAAGAAGTAGAGTTGCTGAAAGACATAGGCCTTGCTTTGGAAACCCAGTTCAAGGACAAACCTGAGTACCAGTCGTCAGCTTTGAAGGAAGGAGTTTCTTATGCAAGGTCTAGAAGCCTCTGTAAAGAAAAATTGTACGACCCTGTGAAAGATCTTATGAAAACCCTTACTAGGAACTTCATTGGTTTTGGGTTAACTAAAGAAGAAACAGAAGACTTTTTTGAACAGATTTCTAAAACTACTGAAGTCTTTGACGACTGGGATGACTTGCTGGGTTTTAAAGGAAAACCCCTAGCTGTGTACATTCTTGGAGACGAAGGCTTTTGTGGAAACCAAATCGTAGGAAAATACAAACTCAAAGCTAGGAACCTTGAAAGTTTAGGGTTCAAAGTACTGTTTGTGCCTTACAACGACTTTGTTGAGTTAGACTCAAGTGAACCAAACATAAAGCTCAAAGAAAACCTTCCTTTCGAAAGCTTAGTGAAGTCACAACTTGGAAGCATTCCTCAGCACCTTGAGAAAATGGACAACTTCACTAATAAGTGGCTGCAAAGTTTCCTGAAAAATAAAAAAAGCTTTTCAGTCCAACACAGAGAATTGGCTCAAGCTTTGTTAGGCGCTTACAAGTTCCAGGTGGAGTCTCGAATCAAGATTAGTCAACCCGAGTACAACAGTGCTTTGCAAAAAATAAAGATTGAGTTGTTCAAAGCTTTGCAGGTCTTCAAGGGACTTTCAGAACAACAAAAAACTAAAATCGAAAACATTGTAAAAGAAAGTTCAGAGTTTCCGAGCTTTGAGGAACTACTCAAAAGCACAAACAAAGGAATTCCTGTGACTCAAACTGAAACTCCTAGTTGGGGAGGAATGAGACAAGCAATGGAACATAAAAACCACACCTTTACCATAGACCAAGAACTTATTAACCACGAATTCTTGTGGGTGGAAGACTACTTTAACTACAAAGACTGGGAAAAAAAAGTTGTCAAAGAACTGCCTTTAGCTGTGGACTGCTACATGAACGCTGACCCCTTCTACAATAACTTCTTTACTATGGGAAGGAGGCAGCAATATGGGATACTCCCTGACCCCTCTAAAGCCTCTTCACTAGGAAACAAGTTGTCTGGGGAAACCAAACTTATGTGCAGTTTGCTCAACATTAAGTACAACCTCAAACGCCAGTTTTCAGACCAAGAAATACTTGACAAGGTTTTAGGAATGCAAACCTTGGATCAACTTTATGAAGAACACACCTCAGAAAAGCAACCGGTTAAACGGCTTAGCTTGCCAAGAGACTCCAACTCGTTAGTTGAACTTCATACGAAGCAAAAGAACCTTTCTAGAATGACTGATCCTTTCTCGAACTACTACAGAAAACACTTTGCAGTGCAAAATGCCAAAGACTCCCTTTTCAAAAGACTCATCAAGTCCAAAGAAGCTATTTCAGAGCACCCCGGCCTGTCCCAAATTGACAAGCATGGCTTGAAAAACAGACTTACTGAAAAGTATATGAAAACTGCCCAAGAAATCGACAAAAACAACCCCAACAGAGAAATTTTGTTCAGGGACTTTAGAACTCACACCTATGAACTCGAGTTTGACCCTGAAACTCTACAAGTAAAACCTTACAAAATTACAAAAGACCCAGAGTACCTTTCCTTTGACTCAGACCAGAATTACTTGGAGTTCAAAATGAGGAAAGCAGAAACTAGCCTTTTGAAAGCCCGCATTATCTACAAACTTGCTTTAGAAAAAGAACTCACACAGAACGAAAAGAACTACCTGCAAAAGTGGAAAGCAGCTCTTGACTCTTCTTCTATCAGGAACGCTGGAAAAGTGCTAGTTCAAAAAAAGGTCACTTCTATGACTTTTGAGTCCCTTGACACTGCAGACAAGGACTTTTTAAATTCTCTGCCAAAAGTCGAACTGTCTTCTGAAACTAAAGAGTATTGCTTAAACGAACTCTTCTTTGAGTTAAGTCACTTCATAGACGAAGAAACCATCAAGGAAATAGAAAGTGCTTACATAGAAAAAAGAATACTCAGTGATTGGGGCATTCAAAGTGAGGATGTGAGCTTAGTAGAGGGCACTAGAAACAAGTCTAAACTCATTCAAAACTTAGAAGAAGAAGAAAAACTCTGGAGGGAACAAGGAAGGTTTGACTCAGAGGACACAAACAGGTTCAAAAGCATCTGGGGAGTTATGAGAGGAAAGTCCTACAAAGACAGAATTTACTGGGACCTAGACACTAAAAGCTTCGATGAGTTCTTAGAAGACACTAACGACTACGACTCCAGACTGAAGTTCATTAAACACTGGTACCAGCGCAAGCAAGAAGAAATTCGTGAAAGGACCAAAATTCCTAGAGGCAAGTTTGCTAAGTCTGACAGAGAACTGCGCAGTAAATGGCTAGAAGCCAAAACAACCCAAGCAAAGTCAAAGTTAGAAACCCACTTAGACATGCCTTGGGAAGAAATCACTCCAAAAGCACTTAGTTTCTTGCTGAAAGAACTCAAAGTAAAACTAGGGAACAACAAATTTGCCGAAAAAGATAAAGAACTTATGAACTGCTTGCTTTTGCACCCCAACTTGACAGAACTTGATTCAATAGAAATTGACACCCTTAAGACTTACTACAAATTCCAAGAAGACGAAATAGACAACTATATCTTTGCTGACCCTGTTAAAGTGAGGGGTGACAAAATCACAGAAGTTAAGTCTCAGGGCAAAAAGATTTCTTCTCTTTCCAACATTTTAAGTTAAGTGGATCAACTGTTAACTCTTTGCAGCATCATACTGGAAAATTCTTCTAAGTCAATTTCTCCGTCGCCCTTAGAATCAGCTTCTTTTAGGATTTCTAAAAGTTTGGTGTTGTTTAGTTGTTCGTTGCCTATTGTTTCCTCGAGCTCTTGAAGGGAGATTTTTCCGTCCTTGTTTTTGTCGAATTTTTCAAAGGCTCTTTTTAGTTTGTCTTTAGACAAAACTTTTTCCCAGTTCACGGCTGCTGTCAGAAACTCAGAGTAACTAATGAAGCCGTTCCCGTCTGCGTCGCACTGCTCAATAACTTCGTTTGCATTGATTTTTAGGTGCTCTGCTTGGGACAAGCCTTTTTCAATTTCTTCACGACTGAGTTTGCCGTCGCCGTTTTCGTCCAAAGCTCTAAACACTTGCTCGACTTGGTGAGTTTCTTCCTTAGTGAGCAAGTTGGACACTATATAGGACATAGTTGCCCTTTGGAGTTCGTTTTGCACATTGAAAGCTGCTAGGTTTTTCAGGTACTCTCCTTCAAAAACTGTGTCAGGGCAAACGTTTCTTCCGTGAGTTTGCAACCAAGGATCATTGAAAACTTCTTGGATACTAGGTCTTTTTTTAGGGTTTTTTTTGAGCATTTTACCTAGTAGGTTCCTAGCTTCTTTTGAAATGAATTTCCAGATTTCCCCTGAAAAGTTTAAATCTGAATCCAAAATGCACTCCCTTATGTCCGAGTCTGAACGCCCGTTAAAAGGCGGAATTCCACTTAAAAGAATGTACAAAATAACTCCACAACTCCACACGTCGCACTTTTCGTTGTAGTTGCCTTGTAAAAGTTCAGGTGCCATATAGTAACTAGTCCCTATGATTTCCTTCATCTTTTCGTTAGGTCTAAAGTGCACTGAAGTACCGAAGTCAATTACCTTGACGCGCGAATTCGGGTCAGAAGACTCAAGTAAAATATTTTCAGGCTTAATGTCTCTATGTACAATTCCCCTTTCGTGACAATGCATTACTGCCGAAACTATGTCTAGCATGTACATTGCTGCTCTGTTTTCTGAAAAGAACCCTTTTTCCATGATCTTGTCAAAAAGGTCTCCTCCAAAACAAAGTTCTTGGATAATGTGTAACTTGTTGTTTTCTCTGAACACGTCGTAAATCTTAGTGATGTTAGGGTGGTCTAGAGATTTCAGTATCTCAACTTCATTCAGAAGTTTTTCTGTTTGTTGTTGTCCAATTTTTTTGAGATTCACTGTTTTGCAGGCCCTTTCAGCACCTGTTTCTTTTCTGGAGACTCTAGTAACTCTGCCAAACCCTCCTTCGCCTATAACTTCTTCTACAGAGTAAAGGTCTTGGAGGCTCTGAATTTCTTGGACTCTTACAAAGTCAGAAGGACTAATTATTGGCTTAGGGAGTTGTGTGGAGTTGCTTTTAGGAGGTTCTAAAAAGTAATTGCGACAGCAATTTCCCATTTATCAGTAGTTATTAAAAGGGGTACAGTTTAAGTGCTTCTTCTTTTGTAAACTCAATTGTAGTCGAGCCAACATAGTGGCCGTCCAAGGATTCTGCTTTTACTTCTATTGCATTCTGGTCTTTAACTTCTATTCGCTTAGCAACGATATAAGGAGTGTAAGCCCTGCCCAGCCAGGTTTCTCCTTCATACAAGTCTAAGTGCCTAACCAACTCTCTGTTTCCTTCAAGCACTAACTCAGCTTCAATGTTCGCAATGTAAGCATCTTTGTCCAAAGAGTCCATGTGCCAAAATATTTGGTAACTTTCCAAACTTATCCTAATTTGGGGCAAATCTAGAGGAACTATATGCAAACCCCCTAAGAATGCCAACCCAGGACACTCAACATCCACTCTAGAAAGGTGGCTGTCTAGTCTGTACTCACAGATGCTCCAGCCTTCTTCCTGGTCTGAATTGGTGCTTACCAACTCCAACTCAGTGTCTCCGTTCCTAAGGACTAGTTTAGGTTGCCCCTTAGACACAAAGACTACTTTTTTCCCAGAAAGGTCAATGTCGCAGTTATACAGATGAGTAACTCCTTCTTTCAGCATAAGAGAACTTGTACCATGGAACACTTCTTCCTGAGAAAAAGAGTTGCTAGCTATTGCTTTGAAGTCAGGCAGCACATCCCCGTCTCTGTTACAGTTCCAGTGAGTGTTCTTTATAACTTTTCCTCTTCTGAACAGTTTAGGTCCTTGGCACTCATTAAACCAAGTGGATATTTGCTGCACAGTTTTCAATTCAAAGCAGTCCAGTAAGGTTTTTCCTTTTTTCTTGACTAAAACATTAGTGTTTTTAAACCTAACTCCAAAGAACCCTGCCCAAAACTCAACATCCTTTCCACTTTCAGTCCACCTAATTCTTTTTCTTCCGTGCAAAGGCACTTCTAGTTTGATTGTGTCCCAAACTTCTGAGGACTTTAGAGTTCCTGTAGAACTTTCTCCAACTTCTCCGTTTTGCCCCAAAACTTCCAGTTTAATGCAAAATTCGTCTTGGTAGTTGGGCTGGGTTCCCTTTACACTTACTTGGCCTACTACTACTTCTCCGTTAGTCACTCCTAAGGTTTCTAAGTTGACTTCACACACTCTCCTAGTCCACATGTGACCTGTTACAAATTCAAAGTCCTCTGTTACCTCCCAGAACTGTCCAGGCCTTTGGACATTTACCCAGTGTCTTCCATTAAACACTTGAGTAGTCCACCCTTCCATGGCATTTGTGGCGTTTTTTAAAGGGCGGTTCGGAACTTTAGCTCCAAAGGAGTCAATTACTACTTCGCCCACATCAGTCCACACAAGCTTTTCAAGTTCGTGGAAGTTAGCTTTTTTTGAATTAGAATTTTCCCACGTCCAAGCTGGAGCAAAAATAGCTACAGAAGTAGTGGGACAATCCTCAGCCCCTATGCGGGTGTTAAAACGTCCTCCTCCCCAAGTTCCTCTTCCGTGCATGTCTGTTCCTGTGTAAACTTTCCATTTTCTTTCATCAGCTAATTCCGAAGACACAAAAGGCATCCCTTCTTTCCAGTGGTAGTCTGTAAAGAACCCATCGCAGGCATTGAAGAATTCCATGTTTTCGTAGTTAAGTTGGCTCTGCCACTTAATTTTTCCGTCGTGAGTCACTGAGTCATACCAAACTATACATGCTCTGTCACCCATTACACTGTGAGCCAAAGCTGTTAGCATTTGCACCCAGTTAATCAGACCTTGAGGATCATCAGTTTCTGATTCAAAGTTAAGAAGCCACCCGTCAAAGTTGTAAAAAACCATAATCTCCACTAACTTTTCAGCGTAGTACTCAGGGTTTTCTAACAGCTTTGCATTTTCAAGTTTTCCCTGTTCCCACTCAGTTATAAACGTGCCCAAGCACCGCGATCCATTACGGTGGGCCCATTCAGTCCAGCCAGCAGGTGGAATAGTTACTCTTGAGTGCGAAAAGTACACAAATATATTGGTTCTTCCCCACTGGTAAAACTTGTAGGTGCACTCCAGGTTATTGTGCTTTTTATCTATTTTGTAGTTCTGTCCACAGTCGTGACAAACCAGTAGTTCTCTTTTAGTGGGGTACTCCACAAAGGGAACTTGGCAAATGTTAACTTTATCGCAGGGTTCCCAGAGTTCAACTTCTTGCAAAGAACGCAATGGCCTTGCAAAGTAAGCTTCGTAAAAAGAAGTGTCGGGACTTTCTTCTTTGTTTACCTCAAAACTGGGAACTGAAATTAGTCCATTGAAGTCTTTTGAGCCTACTTGCAAAAAGCAACTTAGCTCAACAGCTAACTCTTCAATGTCTGTTTCTAAGTTGATTTTAAGAGTGTTTCCACTTAAAATGCTAAGGGAGTTCCAGCGCCTTCTACTGAGGTGTCTAGAAGACTTTAAAACCCTTTGGCCCTGCACCACCACTACACGATTATTAAAAGTCATTCCAATGCAAAAGTTCTTGCACTCCACTAAAGAAATTAGTTGCTGGTGGCAGTTTTTGTTGGGGAAAACTCTGATGTGTAAGTTTTGAAGTTCCTGGAGGGGTTTTGGAAGCTTTAAGGAAACGCTTGAGTTATGCTTTTTGGGAAACACCAGAATGCTTTCGCTCATTTATAAGAACTTAATTATTCCTTTTTCTTCACAAGGTGATAAGCAACGTAGACAGTGTCTTGTGACTCAAGCTGGTTGTATATGTTGGACCCTTCGACTCCTGAGAACTTCTTTAAAATGGAGTGAAGGAACCTAGGAGTTCTTTGTTGGATTAGGTCCAGTCTTCTGTTAGAGTCTAGTTTCAGAGACATAAGTACGTTTTCTGTGACATCGTTTTTAGTTACCATCTCAAGGTTTCCGGACTTAAGGATTTCTTCATAGTCACCTAATTCTGTGGTAGCCATAAAGTCAGTAATCAAAAAGTGACCCCCTGGCTTGAGAATTCTTTCGACTTCTGCAACAAAAGCTCTTTGGTTCCCGTAGCAGTGCGAACTCTCTACGTTTAAAACTAAGTCCACAACTCCATCGGAAATAGGTAAGTTTTCAGCATCCCCCCAAACATACTTGAGGTTTTCTACTTTGTTGTAGGTTTCATTGCAGAAGCTCACTTGTTGTTTGGAGTAGTCCACTCCCAAAGCCGACTTGGGTTTAAGGTACTTAACTACGTAAGCCAATCCACCACCTCGGCCACTTCCAACCTCAACTATGTCCATTCCTTGCAAGTTGGGGAACTTCTTAAACCCAGTTGCCATATAGTGATAGAGTTGATAAGAGAACCTTTCAGTCTCTTCGTCTGGGTCCAGCACTATTGTGTGGCCTGTTTCAGTGTGCACCGCATATCCGTAATTCATGGTTTTCCACTCTCCTTGGGGAAACATCCAGCACAAGAAATTGTAAAACTTCTGCCAAATGTACTTGCGAGGTTTGTCACTTCGGAACATCAGCCAATCGTAAGCGTCACCTATCATCCGAGTAACCCATTTCCAAAGTCCCAAAGCCTTTAGTAAAATGTATAGGGCCAGCAACCCTCCTATCCAAAGCGGAGCTGTAAATATTACTACTGGAACCCATATCCAACTAGTAGCTATCAGAGTCACCAGTAGCGAAATCAGCACACAGGTGTAAATCATTATTGTTATAAATGAACATAGAAGAGCTAATTGAAAAGGCCTACAAAGGAGAACTTCTGGAAGAGCTAACCATAAAGTTAATTTGTCTTAGAGTGAAGCACCTTTTGGAATCAAGCGAAAACATAGTGGAAGTGAAAGCCCCTTTAGTTGTGGTAGGCGACATACATGGCCAGTACTACGACTTGCTGGAAATATTTAAGATTGGAGGCTACCCGCCAGATGTAAATTACCTTTTTTTAGGCGACTACGTAGACAGAGGGCCTTGCTGCATAGAAATAATGACGCTCTTGGTGCTTCTGAAACTCAAGTACCCCCAAAGAGTCACTCTTTTGAGAGGCAACCACGAAACTCGTTCGATAACTCAAGTTTACGGGTTTTACTCAGAGTGCCAAAGAAAGTACGGAGGTCCTTCAGTTTGGCAGTACTTCACAGACTTGTTTGACTACCTGCCTTTATGTGCTTTAATAGAAAATTCAATATTTTGTGTGCACGGAGGTTTGTCTCCTTCGCTTTCTGCTTTAGATGAAATCAGAACAATCTTAAGGGCGAAAGAAATCCCTCACGAAGGTCCCTTCACAGACCTTATGTGGTCTGATCCTGACGAAAGTACGTCTGGGTTTTCTATATCCTCTAGGGGCGCAGGTTACGTTTTTGGAAAAGACATTGTAGACAAGTTTTTGCACTTGAACGGAGTTTCCCACATAGCACGTGCTCACCAACTCTGTAACGAAGGGTACCAAGTTTTGTTTGACGATAAGTTTTCTACAGTTTGGAGTGCGCCAAATTACTGCTTTAGGTTCCAAAACAAAGCTAGCGTAATGCTGGTGGACGACAACCTTCACAGAGAATTTGTTGTGTTTGAGGAGTCGCCTGAAAACGTTCGGTTCCAAGAAACTAAAACTTTTGACCCACAGCCAGACAACTTTTTGATTTAACTTAATAAGCATTAAACTGTTGTAAAATAAATGTTTGGGCCTTGCCTCTGGAAGAAGTTAAAAGTCCAAGAACTCAAAAGAAAACAAGCTATGGAAGTCCGCAACTCTAAACTGCAAAACAAAATAAATAAGTCAAACAACGAAGCTTTAATACAAGAAAACAGAAAAAAAGACCAAGAACGTGCTTTGAAACTTGAGGAGGAGTATGCTAAAATCGGAGTCAAAAGAACAAGTCAACTTGCTTCTCGGTTAGAAAGTGAATTAGCCACCGTAAGAACCTCTAGGAACTTGTCTGAGTCTCAAAAGCATACTGCTAGGCCAAATAAAGTCAATTCTCCCGGAATCATCAACCAATTCTCTTTAAAGAAAAAGCTAGACTCCTACGATACCCAAACAGACAACAACTCTAGATCCCCTGAGCCACCCACAAACAACAAGCTAGAAACTAAATCAAGCAGACTCCTTGCAGAAAGAAAATTCGACAGCTCAAAACACAAAGCAGAGCAAACTTATACTTTTACCAGACAAGAAAGAATACACAGTGAAGCAGACTCACAAGACCTAAACTCTGTTCCTTCAGGCATCTATGCTTCTAAACCCAGCAGAGAAAGCAACTCGAAAAGTTTCAGTAGGTACTTGACTCCTTCACCAGTGCTCCAAAACGCAAAGAACTTCAGCCCTAAAATAAAACAAACCAAAAACATCAGGTACCCTTCCCTCCAAAGGTTTACTAGACAACCCCAAATAGGAAGAACCATAGACCGAATGCACAAGTACTACCACGAAAGAGTTAAACCTGACTTTCCACCTGTTCTTAGTGAAAACAAAAAGTTTGAAATCCAATTTAAACTTATGAAAAAGGACTTTAAAAGCAGGTGCTTTACAAGAATTAAACTCCCACTTTAAGTTTTTATGTATGAATAATTGAGATTAATTTTCGAACAATAAATGGTTACTCCCAAAAAAGATTACTTAGGCGAGATCTTAGAAGATGTAGGTTGGGGGAAGTACCAGTACTGGATGTTTTTTGTTTGTGGTTGCGTAATGCTTACTTAGTCATGGTCCCAAGACATGATTTGGACTGTAAACATAGGAATCATAATGAGCAGTGCTGGTGACGAGTGGAACTTGAGTGAAGTAGAAAAAGGAATTATAGGGTCTTGTTTTATGGTAGGGATGCTCATAGGTTCTTACACATGGGGAGTCCTTGCAGACAAACGCGGAAGAATGTTTGCTTTTAAAAACACTATAATTTGCGCAGGAATTGCAACGTTGGTTTTAACTTTTTCCAGTGAACTTCTACATGCTGTGCGTAATGGTGGTGGTGTTAGGTGCAGGAGTGGGAGGAGAAATATGCGTTGGAGGAGTGGTTTTCCAAGAATTCTGTCCCCCAAGTAAGCAATGGGCTCTTGCACTACTTGCTGCATGTTGGTGCTTGGGAGGGACTTTAGCTGCACTCATAGCAGTAGTAGTGGAGTTTACTTCGCCTCCCTACAGGCTTTGGAGGTGGCTTTGTGGCATAGGAGTGCTTATTCAAGTGGTGTACTGGCTCATCAGAAGGAAGAACCCTGAAACTCCAAGGTTCCTTTTTTTGAGTTCAGAGTTCGAATTAGCAGAGGCTTTGCTGCAGCAAATGGCAAACGCCAACGGAAAAAATATCAGAGTCAAAATAGACATCAACCAAGCAAAGGAAGTGTGTGAAAGCCAAAACAACTTAAAAAAGTCGCTTATAGAAAAAAGCGAAAACTCAAGCATCATGCGTGAAATATGGACAAATTACTTAGGGGTAACTGTAGCGCTACTGCTGGTGTACTTCTGTTTGAACTTTGGGTCAACTGGAATAAACATATTCATGCCTGAGCTGCTTAAAGAAAGTGGGGGAGAAGTTAAAGGAGTTATGCTTTACATGACTATTGTAATTCAGCAAGAGCTGGAATTCCTGGAGTTTTTGTCTCAACTAAGCTAGTTGAGTCGCGACTAGGCCGGAAAATCACCCTCATATTCTCTGTGGTGGTAACTGGACTGTTTGCGTTTTTGTTTTTGGTGGCTCGATCGTACGCTTTAGTGAGTTTTACTTAGATTTTAACATTTACTTCTTTGTCGAGCTTTTTCAACTACATTACTTTTTCTTGCCTGTATTTGATCACGCCTGAAAGCTACCATACAGAAGTCAGAAATACAGGTGTAGGAATAGCTAATTCCTCAGCAAAACTAGGCGGACTTATAGCGCCTTTGTTAACAGGGTTTATGCTGGACATTAAGGACGGATTTAGCATTACTTTGATTGCTATGTCTGTGATGTACTGGGGAAGTGGGTTTTCAGGACTGATGCTTAAAGAAACAAGGGGGCGTTCTCTAGATGCAGAGTAACTTAATAATATTCACTTCTAAAGTTCCAAACTGATTTTATGGGACATAAATATGGAATCACAAAGAAAGGATCGCCTTGGCGAAATACTGGAGCAGGTAGGGTGGGGAAGGTACCACTACTGGCTGTTCTTTGTATGCGGATGTGTAAGTTTTACTTAGTCGTGGTCTCAAGACATGCTTTGGATCATAAACATGGGAATCATTATGTCAAGTGCGGGGGACGATTGGAACCTTACGGAGCTAGAAAAGGGCGTTTTGGGCGCTTGCTTTATGTTCGGGATGTTTGTAGGGTGCTACTTCTGGGGCTACTTTGCAGACAGACGTGGCCGCATGTTTGCTTTTAGGAAGACGGTGATCATTGGAGGTTTGGCTACCCTGGCGTTGACTTTCTCGGTGAATTACTACATGATGTGCGTTCTGACGATACTAGTCGGGGCAGGTGTAGGAGGAGAAATTTGCATGGGAGGCGTTGTTTTTCAGGAGTATTGTCCTCCCAGTAAGCAGTGGATGCTGGCGTTACTGTCAGTGTTCTGGTGCTTAGGAGGAACTCTGGGTGCGTTTGTGGCTTTGATTGGGGATATTATTTCTCCTCCTTTTGCTTTGTGGAGGTGGGTCTCTGGTGTGGGCACCTTGATTCAGTTCGTTTACTGGCTAATTAGACTAAAGGTGTCTGAGACTCCAAGATACTTGTACATGAACTNCAGGTACGAAGAAGCAGAAGCTACACTCCAGAGCATCGCTGACGAGATAGGAAACAACATGAACGTTAAAATAGACCAGATTGACTTAAAGCCTATGGGAACACTTGACAACAGCCTTAAAGAATCACTTGTGCAAAAAGAGAACTCTAGCATCATGAGGGAACTCTTTGGGAAGAAGTACTTCAGAGTCACTACAGCTACATTGTGTGTGTTCTTTCTGATCAACTTGGCATACATAGGAATTACTGACTTCATGCCTCAACTCCTTAAAGACAGCGGAGGAGGAATTAATGGAGTCATGCTTTACTTAACTATGGTTGTGCAACAGGCTTCAGGAATTCCTGGAGTCCTGGTTTCCACTTGGCTTGTGGAAACTTGGATGGGGAGGAAGTACACTCTTGCAGGTTCAGCAATAGTGTCAGGCATGTTTTGTTTTTTGTTTTTGATTGCTGACTCTTATGCAATGGTAAGTTTTACTTAGATATTGACTTTTACATCCTTGTTGAGTTTCTTCAACTACAGTATATACTCCTGCTTGTTCCTGATAGTTCCAGAAAGCTACCACACTGAAGTGAGGAACACTGGAGTAGGGCTTGCCAATTCTTCTGGAAAGTTAAGTGGTCTTTTGGCTCCTCTGGCAATGGGACTGATGCTTGACGTGCCTCACGGGTTTACTATCACACTTGTTTCAGCTTCTGTAATGTTTTGTGCTTGTGGCTTGTCGGCTTTGTTGCTGAAAGAGACAAGGGGTCTTTCCTTAGACGCTGATTAACTTCCATAACTTAGGT
>PR_CR_10_Liq_1_inCRDRAFT_1000713_pt1 | contig 20242 bp, 14 predicted proteins | sample PRCRCaboRojoPR_3_FD_10241 | JGI IMG/M metagenome (IMG submission 10241)
ATTGCTTCCCTCATTCTGCTCCGCATCGTATTTGGCATACTGGGCTTTGCGGATGTATTCGGCACCTGGATTTACTACCATATGGTGAAGGGTGCCTTTGATACGGAGGGATTCCAGTTTAAATACTACGGTTTTGAGTGGGTACGGCCACTGCCCGAGCCCTTCATGACCATACTGCTCCTGAGTTTTTGTGCCTTTGCGGTCCTAGTAACGCTGGGTAAGTGGTACCGGATTTCAGCCACCCTTTTTGCCTTTGGGTTTACCTATACCTATTTTCTGGAGAAAGCGCATTACCTCAATCACGGCTACCTCTTTTGCTGGATCAGTTTTCTGATGATTTTCCTGCCCGTGGACCGGCAGCTGTCCCTTGATGTCAAAAAGAACCCGGACCTCAGGTCTGATACGGCCCCCTACTGGTGCCTGTTTATCCCGCAGTTTCTCATGGGCGTGGTGTACTTTTACGGAGGCATTGCCAAGCTCAACAGCGACTGGCTCCATGCCATCCCTTTGAAGCAGTGGATTGGATACCGGGCAGACCACCCTTTAATCGGTTTTTTGCTGGAACAGGAGTGGATGGCCTACTTTATGGCTTATGGAGGGCTGTTGCTGGACTTGTTCGTGGTCTTTTTCCTGGTTTTCAGAAGGACTCGCCCCTGGGCGTTTGCAGCCGTACTGTTTTTTCATTTTATGAACCTGTTGGTGTTTAGTATCGGCATTTTCCCCTTCCTCTCCGTTACCCTGACCGCCCTCTATTTTGCGCCGGATTTCCCGCGCCGCTTCATGCATTGGCTGGCCGACCGGTGGGACTGGCTGAAAAAACAGCAAAGGGCCTGGATTTCGAGGATGCAAAACAGCACTGAAAAGATTCCAATGTGGCAGTCCGCCCCCCGCAACCGCACCGCTATCCTCAGCGGGCTTGGCGTACTGATGGTCATCCACCTGATGCTGCCCCTGCGCCACCACCTCTACCCCGGCGATGTGGCCTGGACGGAGGAAGGGCACCGATACTCGTGGCGAATGATGCTCCGTTCTAAAATTGGTTTTGGAAAGTTCAAGGTTGTCAATCAGGATACCGGAGAAGAAACGATTGTCCGCCCCAGAGACTACCTCTCAGAACGGCAGGAGCGCAAGCTGTATGGCCACCCGGACATGATCCTGCAGTTTGCCCACTTCCTGGAAAAAGAATTTGAGACAGAAGGTCAGGAAGTCGCTGTTTATGCCAACATCCACTGCAAGCTTAACTACCGCGACTATCACGATTACATCGACCCGGAGCGGGACCTCACGCAGGAGGAATGGTCGTTTTGGAAGCCTTCTGATTGGATTTTGCCGGAATAAGGCTATCTTTTTGACCAAAACGATGAACCGCAGATCCTTTTCCCGGAAAGCCCTCGCCCTTCCCCTGCTTGCGGGCAGCACCCATTTTACCGTCCCACACGTCAAGCGCATCCTCCCCAAACGCCTGCGCCCCGGCGATACCGTCGGGTTCATTACCCCCGGCAGCTACATCAGCGACGAATCGCTGGACAAGGCGGTTTCCAATATGCTTCAGCTTGGGCTGAAAGTAAAAATGGGCAAAAACATCCGCGCGAAGCACGGTTTTGTAGCCGGCACCGATCAGCAACGCCTGGATGACCTGCATATGATGTTCTCCGACCGCTCCGTTGATGCCATTTGGTGTGCCCGTGGCGGCTATGGCTGCACCCGACTGCTGCCCAAGATTGACTATGGGCTCATCCGCAAAAACCCAAAAATCCTGATTGGCTACAGCGACATCACCGCCCTGCTCAATGCCATTTACCACAAAACAGGTTTGGTGACCTTTCATGGCCCCGTGGGTGCTTCCGAATTTTCGGGCTACACCGAAGCGCAGGTGCGAGCCGTACTGATGAACGGGACAGCCTCCTACTCTATCCCCTTATCTGAAGGCAACGAAGCTTCCGATGATCCGCTTTATCAGCCGGAGGTGATCCGGGAAGGGCAGGCAGAAGGCGTGCTGATGGGCGGTAATCTGTCCCTGCTGGCAGCTATGACCGGCACCGGGTATTTACCTGACCCAACCGGCGCTATTGTGTTTATGGAAGATGTTGGGGAGGCGCCCTACCGGGTGGACCGCATGCTCACCCAACTCCGGCAGGCCTGGCCCCTGAAAGCCGCCAACGGGATCGCTTTGGGGGTATTTGCTGATTGCGCCAAAGCGGAAGGCAGTGATTCGCTGACCTTGTCCGAAACCCTGAAGGAACAACTACGGCCTACTTCCATCCCAACCGCTTATGGTTTTCCGTTTGGGCACATCGACCATCAATGTACTTTTCCGGTGGGCGTACGAGCGCGGATGGATGCATCGGAGCGGTCCATTACTTTACTGGAGGCAGGCGTGCAGTAAGCACATGAAAGACCTGATAAAAATTACTTATGCTTAGTTTAGAAGACTTTGAATTTTCGGTATCCTCACATATCAAAGAAAGAGGATGGACCTATTTCCACCACGGTGCAGTGAAAGACCTGCAGCAGATTGGTGAAGGGCACTGGCATGCCATTGTATTTGGAAGTGCAGAATATGAGGTATCGGTTCAAATGACAGGTACGAACATTGACGCTATGCACTGCGACTGCCCCTATGATTACGGGCCGGTCTGCAAGCATCAGGTAGCCATGTTGTATGGCATCAAAGCTGCTTTGGATGCAGGACAGGGGGCTGTCACTGAAAACTCGCCGCGAGCTGCGCTGAACGCTTCAGACCAGCTGGAACGTCTAACCAATGAAGAACTCCGCGCATTTGTAAAACACCTGATTGAGCAAGACTGGGAATTCAAAAACCGCTTTATGCTGTACTTTGCGGACTCAGGCCGTGCTACCGACATCCGGGCGAATTATAAGAAAGCCGTACGCAAATTAATCCGCACCTATTCCGACCGGGATTTTCTGGACTACAACAGTACCTTTAAGTTTGCTCAGGCCATGTATCCGCTTCTTCAGGATGGAGACCACGCTGTAGAACAGCAACAATATGACAAAGCCATTGCCATGAGCCAGGCCGTTGCCAGTGAATGTATGAATCTGATAACGTACAGCGATGATTCTGCTGCCAACATTAGCGGACTTATTGATGATGCCATTGATACTTTGCAGCAAGTGGCTGACGCTCCTGCTATACCCAAAGAAAAAATAACGGCCCTCTATGAATGGATTGAACGGGAACTCCGCAATCAAATCTGGTTTGATTACGGAGATTTTGGGCGAAAGCTATTGCGGGTCGCCCAGTCAGCTGCCCGGCGTTCAGCGCCCGCCCGTTTTCTGCAATTGCTTGACCGGCTTATGCACCCAACCGGCAAGAGTGACTACTCTACCGAATACCACAACAAAGTCCTGATCCAGCTGAAAATCCAATTTCTGGCCAGTATTGGAAAGGAGGAAGAAGCTACAGCCCTTATCAATACCCACCTGGAGATTCCTGAGATCCGGCAGGTCCTGGTTGATGACGCTATTGAAAAGGGGGATTTCCCCAAAGCCACCAAACTCGTTGAGGGAGGTATACAAATCGCCAAAAGCAAGAACCGCGCCAGAACAATCCGGCAATGGGAGGAAGTGCTCCTGCGTATCGCGGTGCCACAGAAAGATATCCCAACCATCCGTTCACTCAACAAGCGGTTTGCTTTTGAAAGAGGGTTTGACCTTCAATCTTACGAAAGGTGGAAAAACAGTTACCCTCCTTCAGAATGGCCCGCCGTTATCGAGGCGCATATCAAAGCCATATCCGAAGCGATCGAAACAAAGCCCAGGGAACATAAATGGGATACGATTGCCTATGAGCGCTACAGAAAACTGGCGCCTATCTTCATACAGGAAAAAGATTGGGAAGCATTGCTTCAAGTCATCCCTCCTGACCCCGACTTGAACATTTTATCCAATGTTCATCCTTATCTTGCCCAACGCTACCCGGAAGCATTGCTAAAACATTATCTGCCGGCACTGGAAGAATTAGGCAACCGGGTAAGCAACCGGAAGGAGTACCGAGACCTGGCGAAGCTACTCCTCAAAGTAAAGGCGGATATTGTAAACAGCCAGCAGACCATCGAAGAACTGGCATCCATGCTGTTAGCCCGTTACCCCAGGAGACCAGCCATGAAAGCGGAGCTGAGCAGTGTGTTCAGCAGAGGCTAATAAACACAGCCGCAACATGATCATTGGTATACTGACGATTAAGTGGTTTGCCACAGCAAACCTACTCAATGCTTGCCCGCGTCTCGTCGCCTTTGGGCTTTGACCACCTTAAAGGCAGGAGGGTCAGCATTTACGCTGGGAAGTGGCTTGCTCCGATGTCGCAAATCCAAGATCCCAGACGATGAATGTCTGGATCAGTGACCCGACATTCATCGTCGGTGACCACTTCGTATTGCGTATAACAAATAACTTAAACACCGTATATTGAATTGATAAAAAATACGCCCTTATGTTTTTCTATATCCCCAACAAAATACACTTCCGTACATCAGCGTATATCGTGTTTGCCTTTTTCTTATGCATTCTAAGCCTTCCTGCACAGGATGCCGGGCCAGCGCAAAAAACCACCAACAACGTATGGGGATACACGGTTGGCCAACCGCTGGGACAGGTCACGGCAACGGCTACTGCTGACACAGCAAGCTTCAATCAGGGGCTCCTTTCAGACCCGGCTGAACGGCTACAGGGGCAATTACCGGGCGTTCAGATTTACAACCGGGGCGGCAACCCCAATGCATTGCCGCTCTTTCGAATCAGAGGCTTGTCTTCCTACTCACAGCGGCAGCCTTTGCTGGTGGTAGATGGTATTACCGGGGCATCCTGGTATAGCCTTGATCCCGAGGATATTGCCTCCGTAACGGTGCTTCGGGATGGGGCGGCACAAGCGCTTTACGGCATACGTGCATCCAATGGTGTCATCCTGGTGCAGACCAGGGGCAGCGCATTCCGGCAGGATACCCTTACCGTAAATTATACCGGGCAACTTGCGTTATCCACTCCCTACGAGGGCTTCCCGGGCATGGATGCAGCTGCTTTCCGGCAAGCCGGGCACTGGGATTTCGGCAGCTCTACCAACTGGCTGGACGAAGTACAACGCGATGGCAGCAGTCAGGCACACAGCTTGTCGGTCAGCGGGTTAAAAAAAGGGACTCAATTCCGCGTGGGCGGGCACTTCCGGAATATCGGAGGGGTACTACAGCGTTCCGGCTTCGAACAAGCCAACTTGCGCGCTTACCTCAACCGGTCTTTCCTGAAGGATGCCCTGGATGTCAAAGTCAATGCGGCCTATACCCACCGCAACAGCCAACTGGGATTCCCGGAAGCCTTCCGCTACGCAGCTGCCTTCAACCCGACAATCCCGCTCGATGCTGCCAACGCTCCCTTCCCCTACAATACGGACCTGTTTGGGGGCTATTTTGAAACGCCCGGGCTATTTGATTCCTTCAACCCTAAAGCTATCGTGGAACAGAACTCAAATATGGGATTAGTTGAAGTCCTACAAGCCTCCGCCCTTGCGCAATACCGGTTCAGCGACCGCTTGTCGGTGCAAGCCCGCTATGCCTATCAGGACCAATTCAATAACCAACGGGCCTTCTACAGCCCTCAGTCCCAATTTCGCGGCAGCGCCTACAGCCCCTACGAGGAAAGGCGCGGGCGGGCCGACCTGACCGATGAAAGTGCGGCGCTATCGCTTTACGAAGCCTTTGTGCATTACCAGCAACACACCGATAAGTTGGTACTGCGACTCACCGGTGGAACGTCATACACCAATACCGCACATACTTTTGACCAATTGCAGCTCTTCGGATTCACAGATACCGGCCTGCTGTCTAACAAGGAAATCAGCGGCTACGGAGACTGGGCGGAAAGCACCTACCGCTCGGATACGGTCAGTAGTGGCTGGTCAGAGAAAGTATCCGCATTCTTTGGGCAGCTGCACCTGACGGTAAAGGACCGCCTGCATACTTATGCGTCATTGCGGTACGAAGGGTCGAGCAAGTTGGGCGAAAACAACAACTGGGGCCTCTTCCCGGCGATAGGGGCTGGATACGAATTGATTAAAAACCCAACTGCGTCAGGCCTGGAGCAACTCCTGGTACGCGTCAGCTTTGGCGTTACCGGCGCCCTGCCGGACGAAGCGGGCTTGTCGCAACAACGCATTCGGACTACGGCCTATCCTAATGGTTTTGTAGACACCACCGTTATTCATGCCGCCAACCCTGATTTGGGCTGGGAGCAAAAGCAGGAATTCAATATCGGGCTGACCCTGCAGGCCGGCAAGCTAAGGGCCCAAATCGACTGGTATACCCGGACGGTCAGCGACTGGATCAGCAGCAGCTTTGTTTTTAACACCCCATACACTAATCAAAACGCTTTTCGAACGACAGGGCTGGACCTCAGCCTGCAGCTTACCCTTTGGGAGCGCCCCGGTTTTGCCTACAGTACAGGCTTGCAGGGTACCACCTACCGGTCTGTATACCAGGAAACAGGCGCTGAATCCGCTTCTCTACTCGTTGTACCTGGCAATATTTACGGTACACCTGTTGTCGTAATGCAGAATGGCGGACAGCTGGGCGAGCTGGCAGGCCCTCAGTTCACAGGGAGCGTTGATGCAGAAGGCGCTCCGGTTTTTGAAGATTTGAACGGCGATGGGGTAATCAACCGGCAGCCCGATTGGTTTGGGCAGCCGGAAAGTGACCTGACAGCATTAGGCAACGGGCTCCCCGCCCTGGATTGGGGGTGGTCCCACCGGATAAAATGGAGAAGCTGGGAGGCCCGGGCCCTGCTACGAGGTGCTTTGGGGCATAGCCTGGCCAATATGCACCGGTTACGCTACGAGCCCCGCCCCTCAGATGGGAGAAGTACCTACAACTTATTCCAAAGTAACCAAGTCCTGGAAAACCTGAATGCCTATCAATTTTCCTCCTATTACGTGGAGCGAGCGGACTTTATCAAGCTTGACCACGTTCAACTAGCTAAAACTTTTAGGCCTAAAACGGGCAAGCGGGCACTTCATCTTAGGCTGTCGCTGACTGCGCGCAACATTCTACTCGCCTCCCGCTACTCCGGAATAGACCCCGAGCCGGTACTGGAAGACCCGGGAACGACCATTTTTGGCGGCACCTTATCTTCGGAACAACGTACACCTCTGGTAGCAGGCGTTGACCGGTTAGATTATTACCTGCCTGCCCGGCAATTGGTTATTGGGCTGGAAGCGGCGTTCTAGACGAAAGCTAACCCCACATTTGCCCCACCTGCATAAGTGCCAGGAGCAGGAACAATCCACTCAGCCCGACATTCAGCCTTTGGTAGAAAGCCGGGCCGGTTTGTTCAATACGACGGGCAGCCAGGATGTAAAGCGACAGCATAGCGAAGGCGCCTACCGCCGTTCCCGCGACGTAGAAAAACCGGTAAGGGGATGCAAAGATGAGTAAATCCCGCGCCCGCAATACGGTAGTCAGGGCGAACATGCCCGGGATGTTAACCAGGTTGAATAAGGAAACAAAAAAGCCTTTCAGCAACGGCTGCCCTTTCTGCTCACTCGCCTGAATCGTTTGCTTCCGCAGAGCCTGCAGGCCGAAAAAAGCACTTAGCGCCAGAAACAACAGTACGGCCCCCTGCCGCAGATAGCTGAGGTAGGCCGGTTCGCGGGCCAGCAGCCCGGCAAAAACAATGGCGATATAGGCATGGATAAACACAGCGACTGAAGCACCAAGGTTGAAGCGCCAGGCTGCACGGGCGCCCCGACGCAGGTATTCGCGGGCAGCCGTTACGTTTACCATACCGGGCAGCAGCATGGCAAGCATGGTCACCACACAACCCAATAAGCTATGGTTCAGGTAGGTCATGAGAGGCAAAGGTAGGGAAAAAGGGCAAGGCTTTACTTTTGCCCTTGCGCTTCTATCCAATTGTAATAAGCCTGCAGCACATAAAATGCCTTCTTCTTATCCCCGGTATTGCTGATCAGCCCCTTGCGGTTCCAGCCTTCCTGATAAACAGGATGGTTGCGCTTGGGAGAGCGGAAATCGGTTAGTATCCAGGGCGTAAAGCCGGTGTAGTTGTCAGGCATCCGCTTCATCATTTTTACCTGCTCTTCGTAAAACCACTCCTGGTATTCTTCACTCCAGCGCGTCAGGGAATCTGCATGAAAGCCCCCTAAAGACCCGGCACCTGTCTCACTGATGATCAAAGGTTTGTCGTAGACGGTTTCCCACTGCGCGGTTTGGCAATAGGACGGCAGCCCCACGTACCAGCCAAGATACTCGTTGACCGAAACCACGTCAGTAGCAGCTCCCAGTGGGTCGTCAATGGTGTTCTTGTCCCGGTTGTAGTGGACCTCCAAAGCGGCAGAGATGAGCCGGGTGTCGTCCAGGCCGCGTGCCGTTTTCACCAGTTCTTTCATGAATGCCGTCCGGGTGGGCGAAACCGGCGTTTCGTTACCTACTGACCAAATAATGATACTTGGCCGGTTGCGGTCCCTTGCAATCATTTCCTGAAGCTGTGCCTGCGCTTTTTCCAGGACTTCCGGATTGCCAAAGTCTATGGTCCAATAGACCGGGATTTCTGACCACAGCAAAATACCCAGGGAGTCTGCGGTGCGGACCATATGTTCGTTGTGCGGATAATGTGCCAGGCGTACAAAGTTGCAGTTCAGTTCCGCGGCCCATCCAAGCAGTGTCGTGGCATCTTCTTTGGAATAGGCGCGCCGAGCTTCCATCGGCATTTCCTCGTGCAGGCAAATACCGCGCAGAAAAACGGGTTTTCCATTGAGCAAAATCTGTTTGCCCTCCACGGCGATGGTACGAAAGCCAATTTGATCGTTGAGCTCGTCCTGCCCCGCGCGGATACTGATCGCATAGCGTTTGGGGTTGGCATCCGACCAAAGCTCGACTTCGGGCAACCTGAGGGAGAAAGCGGTACGCTCTCCCGCGTAGGCAATCGTCTTTTCCAGGTTCAGCTCCGGAATGGCAATGTGGACCTTTTCTCCTTTTGTTGCCCCGTTCAACTCTACCCAGCCTGCCGCCTCTGCATTTTCGGCTATCGGCCTGGCATTGGTGCCGCCGTTTTCCAATTGCAGGAAGTAATCTTCTACAAAAAAACCGGGCGTTTCAATCAGGAGCACGTCCCGGGTAATGCCGCCGTAGTTCCACCAGTCGGTATTGACGGTTGGCACGGCATCTTTGTATCGCTTGTTGTCTACTTTCACAACCAAAAGGTTGTCTTGTTCTTGCAAAACTGAATCAGGTATCTCAAACTGAAAGGGCGTAAACCCGCCGATATGGCGGCCCAGTTTCTTTCCGTTCAGGTACACCTCTGCCTGATAGTTGACCGCCCCGAAGTACAGGAACACTCGATTTTCAGCCGATTTTTTCTGGTAATCAAAGTCCTTTTTGTACCAAACAGTCCCCTCGTAGTACAGGAACTTAGGGTCCTGGGCGTTCCAATCGCCGGGGACACGCAGAGTCGCCTGATCGTCGTAGCCGTGTTCCCGCAAATCGGTACGGCTGTCTGTGGCACCGCTGTTCCAGTAGGCACCGGGGTCCCGTTCCGCCTTTTCCTTGAAGCGGTAATCGTAGAAGCCTGTTTCATAAGGGTCTATGATGTATTGCCATTCGCCATTGAGACTTAAGGTAGCGCGGGCATGTGGGTTGGTCAACAGGTTTTGGGCCTTTGCAGTGCCCAGGCTTAAGGCTAAGCATAACGACAGTGCAATTGCTTCAGTAAAATTCATGGTTCTAATTTTTTAATAAGCTTTGCCGGCACGCCACCGAAGACCGTATTCGCCGGCACATCCTGATGGACGACCGCCCCGGCAGCTACTACTGCGTTTTCGCCCACCATCACACCGGGCAAAATCGTGACGCCTGCCCCAATCCAGGCGTTGCATTTGATGCGGACCAGGCCGGGAACCAGTGTTTTTCGGGTAGCGATGTCCACCGGGTGATTCTCTGATGTGATGTTGACACGGGGCCCGATCATCACATCGTCCTCAATACAGATACCGCCTAAATCCAGAAAACTGCAGGCATGATTGATGAATACCCGCTTGCCCAGCTCGATATTCCGGCCGTAGTTGGTGTGGAAGGGTGGGAAGACGGTGGTGCTTTCATCTACAGGTGCCCCGATCACCTCGCTCAGCAGCGCCCGCACCTCATCGGTATGCGTGGCGCTGTTGAGGCGGGCGAGTAATTGGAAGGTCCGGTTGACGGCATCCCGCACCTCGCTATACATAGGGTCACTCATGGGGATGGCTTCTCCGGACCGCAAGCGGGCGAGAATATCTTTTTTTGGCAGGCTTTCCGAATTAACAGTATCCATACTATTTAGGGCGTTTGGGTTCAAAAATGGTCATTTTATAGTTTTCCGCCTGATTATACATAGCTGTAAAATCAAAATTATGAACCAGGGAAATTTGCCACTCCCCAGTCTCCTCTGACAAAATCACCTGCATCAGTCCGGTCCGTGCAGGCAGTGATTTGCCGTTGGGATCAGTATGCCCTTCCGTTTGCCACTTGCAAGTCGCCATGACGTGCTGAGGTGCGACCGGTCTGATGTACAATATCTCTTGTGATAAAACAGCCTCCTTCATAAATCTTTGAAATGCGAATTGGTGCATAGCGTCTATGTTAGCCCTGCCCAAGGCAATCTGCCCCATAATATCAGTAAACTCGGCATCCTCCCTAAACAGCGAGGCCATCTTGCCAGCGTCTTTTTGATTCCAGTACGCTACAAACTGATTCAGTACAGAGGATATTTGCGTTTGTTGTTCTGGTGTTACCTGGTTCATAAACGATATCCTTTTTATTTGTAATTCAATCCGTACCCAAACTTGTACAGTGGATCCTCGCTATCGTAAGGCACATCCGTCAGCTGATTGCGCACGGCTTCCATGGAAGAGGGTAACTCGAAAGGCAATTTACCCTGCGGGCGCGCATTGCCGAAGAGCACCTCGCATACATTCTGGTCACTGGCGCCGAAGTCCGCAATAAGCGCGTTGGAAGCCCCGGCAATGTCGGGGATTACCGCCGGGCGGTCGAGGTAAATATCAACAATAGTTGGCACTTTGTCCATCAGCTCCATCAGGCGGGCTTGCTCTTCCCCCTGAAAGTTCAGATCGCCGTGGTGGAAGGAAAGGGCGAAGGGGTTCTTCGTATCCGCCGGGTACCAGGGTGTATTCAGGCGAAGGATGGCAAAGTCCGCCTCTTCCGGGCTACCAACAACCGTAGCGTATTGCGCCACCACAGCACTGTCTATGCCTTCGAGGTATACTTTATGGACATTGGGCTGAAGCGGTAGTGTGCCTGCCTCGTTTTTGAGCAGGGTCATCGCCATCTGCTGGGAGGCGTCGCCCAGCTTACGGTAGTCCGGCTTGCCAATACGTTCGCCCACCTGAGTTTCGTCTACAAACGGATTGTCGAACAGGCCCAGCTGGAACTTCTGACGCAGCAGCCGGCGGGCAGACTCGTTGATGCGTTCCTCGCTGAGCTTTCCGGCTTCCACCAGTTGCAATACCAAATCCGGACGGTTTTCTCCCCCAAATTGATCGCAGCCCGCTTCGATAATTTTCTGTACGCGCTCTGCTTCCGACAAGTGCTCAGCGCCCCAGGCCCGCGCCGGCCAGATCACATCCGGTCCCATGGGCACGTCGGTCAGCAGGCCCCAATCGGTACAGACGACGCCATCATATTGGTATTTGTTGCGCAGCAGGTCGGTGATGATGGCTTTGTTGTAAGCCATGGCCACATCCTCATCGGTCTGACCGGTGGGGATGCCATAGTAAGGCATGATGGAAGCCGTATTCATTTTGAAAGCCGCCTCAAAGGGGATAAGGTGATAGTCAAAGTTCTCACCTGGGTAAATCTGCCCCTTCTGAATGGCAAAGTGGGGGTCGAGCCCTTCCTTCTGCGGCCCGCCGCCGGGGAAGTGCTTGGTCATGCAGGCGATGCTCTGCTCATTGAGGCTTTCGCCCTGTAGCCCTTTGATATAAGCCGTGACCATACGGGCACTCAACGCTGCATCCTCCCCAAAGGTACCGCTGATGCGCGACCATCGGGGCTCCGTAGCCAGGTCAATTTGTGGGTGTAAAGCTACCCGCAGCCCCACCGCCAGGTACTCCTCGCGGACGATATTGGCGAAAGCCTCAACCAATGAATCATTGCCGATAGCTGCCAGGCCCGGGGTTTCGCAAAACTGCGTAAAGCCGTTGGCCGCCATAGAGAAAATGGTATTGCTGAAGTGATGACGGGGATCGGAGGCGATGGTGACCGGGATGCCGAGGCGGGATTTTTCGGCGTAAGCCTGCAGGTTATTGTACCACACCGCCATCATTTTGGGGTTTTTCGGAATGGTCCAGACATTGAAGTGGTTCAGCTTGCCGTTGTCAATATTCTCAATCGCTGCGGGGTAACGAGCGCCCGGGCCTTTCGCTTTGTCACTTTTTTCCAAACTGCCATCCTCATTGACGCCCACGCCGGGCATGAACAGCAGCCCTGCTTTCTCCTCTACCGTCATTTGAGAAAGCAGGTCTTCCACCCGCTCCTCAATGGGGGCATTGATATCCTCGTAGGGGTCGAGCTTGTCATTTTTGTTGAGGTCCCGGAAGGTTGTGCCATCGGCTTCTGCTTTGAGGGTTGTTTTTTCCAGGGCTAGTGCCGGGATAGTCTTTTCTGATGTGGCCGGTTCAGACTGGCAGCCCCAAGTAGCCACTATAGACAGCAGCAGGGCGTAATTTAGGAATACTCTCATGGTTGTTGGTTAATCGTTTATAAAAATTAAGGGGACAAATTCGGTTAGATAACGCCGCCAGTTGGCCCAGGTATGCCCGCCTGCTGTTTCCATGTAGGTATGCTCCATACCTAGTTTATCCAGCAGCTTTCGGTGTTGCTGCACCCCTTGGTACAGCATGGGAAAATCCTCCTCTCCGATAGCGATCCAGTAGAGGGCGTAGCCGTTATCCTTCTGCGCACGAAGTTTGGTTTCCCGGTTTTGATAAATCGGCGAATCGGGCAGGCCTTCCGGATTGACATTCAAGGCAGCGGAAAACAAGCCAATATAATTGAATGTATTTGGGTAATTGAGAGATATATATGCAGTGTGGTGCCCACCCATCGAAAGTCCGGCTATGGCTCTGCCCTCTTTGGTGCCCAGGGTCCGGTAGTTGGATTCCACGAAGTTCATGATGTCGCCGAAGGTTTGTTCAAACTGCCCATCCATGGTGTTCGGCAGCATGAAGGTAGGCTGTACAAAGCCTGCACTGCCATTGCCCGGCGCAGCTTCCTGAGCCACATTCCCATTGGGCATCACGACAATCATCGGTTTGGCTTTACCCGCAGCGATGAGGTTATCCATGATCTGAGCCACCCGACCTGAACCCAGCCAGGCTTCCTCGTCCCCTCCAATGCCGTGGAGCAGGTAGAGTACGGGATAATCCCTGGTGCTGCCCTCGTAGCCCGGAGGCGTGTAAACCGACAGGCGGCGTTTTTTGTCATTCCCCGGGGAATCGTACCAACGGTAAACCACACTTCCGTGCGGCACGTCTTGTACTTTGTAATGATCCGCTCTGCCACCTTCTACCAGGAAAATATTGGAAATCGACGCTACATCACGGATTACATGAGCATTGGCCGGATCAATGGCCCGCACACCATCGATGGTAAAGCTGTAGCGGTAAAAGCCAGGTTCCAACGCTTCCGTGGTGTGGACCCAGAGGCTGTCCCCTTGTTGTTGCATAGGTTGTGATGCCGGTCCGGTCATCCAGCTTCCGCTAATGGATACTTCATTGGCCTCTGGCCCCATCAGGCGGAAGATGACCGTGCCATCTTCGTTGATTTCGGGAGAGACAATCGCTGCGCGCTGAAAAATATCCTGCTGCCCCTGCAGGCTGATGGATAGTCCGGCCAGTATTAAGCAAAGTGCTATTTTTTTCATGACTTAGTTTTTATTGCGCAGTATAAACTTCATCTGTCACTGGTTCCATCCAGTTGACGACGCCTTTTTCGGTATTGGGCACAATGTACAGCTGTTGCAAACCGGTCTCCTCGCTCGCGCCGTGCCAGTGCTTTACATTGGGCGGGCATTGTACCACATCCCCTTTGCGGAGGGTCTCCCGGGGCTGACCTTCGATTTGGTGGTAGCCTACCCCATCGGTGATGATGAGGATTTGTCCGGCCGGATGAGTATGCCAGTTACTTCTCGCGCCCGGCTCAAAATACACATTTCCCACGAGGGTGGTATAGGTAGAGTCCATGGGCACCAGCCCATAGTTGTAGGCATTGCCGGTGAAGCGCTCAGCCGGCCCCTTTTGCCCTTTCGGGAAAATGGCATTCAGCGTATCGGAAGATTCAGGCTCGCCCGCCGGTTGTGCACAGGAAACGAGCAGGAAAGTGGTGAAGCTAAAAAACAAGATAAAAGGTCTCATAAAGCTATAATTTTGGATTCAACCAATAAGTCAGTTTCAAATTGAGGGAGCGGAACTTTGGGCTCCAGCTATTGGGGAAGTAGTTATCGTTGTAGACCAAAAACAAATCGGACAGGGGGGCAAAGCGCCACTGCAGGCGGGAGTCCACCCCGATATTGTCCCGCTGATTGCTATACTGAATGGTGGTCGTCCAGAAGACGGAGCGGGAGAAGGTCACCTCTGCCCGGGGCGTGAGCAGCCAGAAGTCGGCATCCGGTATGTCGCCGGGCAAGCGGATGCGGTCATACTGTGCATCAATGCTGAAGCTGGCGAAGGGTTGCAAACGGTAGCCGAGGGTCAGCCCGTAGGAAGTGTAATTGCCATTAAAAAACTGCCCCTGCGTGGTGGACACGGTGTAGGTGAAGGGGCTGGTGATATTGGACGTGTAGGTGGCTTCCAGTTGGTTAAAGTCATAGCCGATATTGCCGGGAATAGGGCTGCCCGTCTTGCCCGTAGGGTTGAAATCATTGGCCAGGAAGATGAATTGATCGAGGTACCGCATCCGCAAATTGGACTGATCGCGGAACTCAATAGTGTATTCCGGGCGCCAGAGCTGATCGGTTCTTTGGTAGTCCAGGCCCGGCCGCCAAAAGGTGAGGGAAACCAGCCGCAGCACATGCTTGTTGACGATGCCGCTCCTGGGGTAGAAGGTACGCCCTCCGCCCATGCCGTACTTGATGATGTCCTTGCGGGGGATAAAGCCGAGGTCAGATTGGAAGCCTTCATCCACGTACACAATATCGGCCGTGAAATTCCAGAAACGATCATCATAGGTGACAGTGGCTTGAGAAGATAGATTGCCTTGGGTATCATCCGGCTGCAGGGATTGATGCACATAGAATTTCCCCGTCCAGCGGTTGTCTTTGGACGCCAGGTTGTAGTCGATGCCGTACACCCGGTTGTACTGCTCCTCCGGCGATTGAAACTCGTAATCCCCCACTGTTTCCCGGTTGATAAAAAAAGCACCTATATTGGAGCGGGCGGAGACTTTGCGCTGCAGCGCCAGCATAGTGTTATTGTTGGAAGGGATTTCATTGGGGCGGTCTTCACCGGTTTGGATACTCAGGCAGCCCAGGCGCCAGTTTTCGTCCAGTTTGCCGCTCAGGCGTGCGCCGCCGATGATACGGTTTTGGATGAGGTTGCCAGCAGTATCCCGGGCCAGTCCGATGCGGCGCGAGAAGAAGGGTGAAGCATCGTTGTAAATGCTGCCATAGGCATTAAACAGGTCACTGTTGTCGATAAAGAACTGCCGGCGTTCCGGCAGCAGGACCTCGAAGCGGGTTAGGTTGGTGAAAATGGCATCCACTTCGACATTGGAAAAATCGGGATTGACGGTAATGTCCAGGTTCATGCCGTTGCCAATAGACAGCTTGGCATCGCCGCCAATTTTAAGGGACACATCTGAGGTGCCCGCCGCACCATCCTGCTGTCCCAGTGTGTTGATGTAGGGAATGACCGCGAAAGGAGTACGGGATTTGCCCAGAGGCTCCTCGAATTCCAAATCGCCCATAAAAGCCAGATTGGACAGCAACTGATTCTGTGGCACCCGCGCCCAGGCACTATGCTCCTGCGCCTGATAGTCGAACCGGTAGGCCTGAAACCGCCACCGCTGTTCGCCTTCCGGGAATTTCATGGAAGTCAGTGGGATGATCATTTCTGCAGTAAAGTAGCCCTCGAAGCGTTGAACCTCCGCCCGCCATTTCATATCCCAGGCGGGATTAAAGCCCCTTGATATGCCCCCTTCCGAGATCAGCACCTCCCGTTGCACACCGTAAGGCGTAACCCCAAACAGGAAAGCATTCGCCCCGTCGCTAAAGGTATCGAAGAGGACAGAGACGTTGTCGTTGCTCGCTCCGCTAAAATCGCGTTGCAGACTTGTGGCCACGTAGTTATCCGCAGCAGAAACGGCATAGATGCCCACGTAGATATTTTCATCATCGTACAGGATTTTCACCTGCGTGGATTGACGGGCGCGTACAGAATCGGAAGGAAAGTACTGCCAAAAGCCAGTGATTCGATCCGCTATTTCCCAAACGGCCTCTTCCAATGCCCCATCCAGCGTGATGGCCTGATCAATGTGACGGACCTGCAGGGTGCCGGGGTGGTCCTGTGCAAAGCTTTTCAGGAACGCCAATACAAGCAATGAAAAAAGGAAATGCCGTTTCATAAGGCTGTACCTATTGGTTAGATAGTCCAAAGGTCAGGGGAAAGGGGCTTAATGCCTTATGCTTGCCAAACGGATACTTACGAAAATCAAACAGGGATAAAGAGGGGACGTGGGCAACTCAGCCCTGAGCCCAAGTACGCCCTCTTACTGCAATTCTCCAGTAACCATAAAAAACAAATAAAATCAAATGAATTATTTCAAAGCAAACAAATAGTGTTTATCTTGCAAGATGGACAAGCTCTACAAATCCCACGATGGTTTTTTCCGTAAGCTAATGTCCGAGCAACAAACCGCTCGGGATTACCTTGTGACTTTCCTGCCGGAAAAACTTAAGGACGCTATTGACTTTGAAACACTGGAGCAGGATGCAGAGTCATACATTGATGAAAAGCTCAAGATCTCTATGTCCGATGTGGTCTTCAAAGCCGATACCAAACAAGGCTTTGGTATCAACTTTTGTTTTCTTTTTGAGCACAAGAGCTATATTGATGAAAAGGCACCATTCCAAATCCTACACTACATCGGCAGTGCAATGCTCAAGCGAGCGGTCAATAAGGAGCCACAGCGGCTCATCATCCCCATCCTTTTTTATCATGGAGAAGCGCCTTGGGACTATGAATCGATCGGTGATAAGTTCTCAACACTTGACGAGGAGCTCAAAATGTACCTGCCCCGGTTCGACTACCTCTTCCATAATTATCAGGCTACCTCAGACGAGGAAATCAAACAAGCGCCCAACCCCAAACTTACGGCGGCACTGATCGCTATGAAGCATTTCCACGAGCAAGGCTACCTGCTCAAACAGATGCAGTTCCTACTTCTTCATGCCACAGACGAGCGCGGGAACTTATACAAGCCCTTGTTTGTTTATTTATTGGACAAACTTCCAAATCAGATGGACGCCATTCATAAATCTATGGAGAACCTGCCCCAACCCGTAAAAGCTGAAGCGATGAGTATTCTTGATGCTTATGAAGTAAGAGGCATAAAAGAAAAGACCCGCCAAGCCAGTATTAATATGATACGGGATGGATTTGACAATGCTAAAATTTGCCATATTTTGGAAGTAGATGAGAAATATGTACAAGAATTGCGCGCGCAACTGGAGGACCAAGAAAGGGATGCCCAGTAATTTTTCCTGTAAGGACCTGCTATAAATCACACCTTGGGCTGTTCTTGCCAAATTTCATCCCCTTCTTTCAAAGTGCCCCCTTACCACATTTATCCGATATGATGCAAGCTTGGTCTGTACCGCTGAAGCAGGTCCGACCAACAGTGTAAAAAGACTGCGCGTGTCTCCTACGGCAAAACTCAAGTGAAAACAAGAACATGTATAAAAAATAGCACTTTTTATACACACCAATAACGATATGTATAACTTCCCCCCTTATTCTATACCTATGGAGCTCAATCATCCGGCCCCGGGCATCCCTTCCCACTCAAACAGCTGCCCCCGACCGGAAGCCCGAAGGCGGCAGTTGCATGTGCTTTTTGAAGAAATTACTAAAATGGGTGACCTCTCGGAAGCCCAGCGCAAAGGCAATATCGGAAATACTCCAGTCGGTATGCCGCAGCAGTACCTTAGACTCCTGCACGATGCGGTCAGCAATCACCTCAGAGGTAGTCTTGCTCATGGTGGATTTCACGGCGCGGTTGAGGCTGTTGACGTGCACATTGAGCTGTTCTGCAAATTCGGAAGGGGAGCGCAGTGCAAGCTCCGGGTGCTGCTCGTCAAGGGGGAATTGCCGTTCCAGCAGCTCGGTGAATAAACGGGATATCCGGTAGGCCGCATCCACAGAATGCCGTTTTATGGAAGTGGAAGGCTCCAACTTTAGCCCGTAGTGGATGAGGTCAAGCACGCGGTTCCGTACCACATCAAATTTGTATTTGTACACCGAATTGAACTCCTGCTCCATCTCCTCGAAAATCTGCTGCACTTCCGCAGCCTGCTCGTCCGTCAGCTCAAAGATGTGGTTGCCCCCGGGCTGGAATATCTCATAATCCGCCAACTGATGGAAGTTATGGAAGAATGGGGTATTGAAGATGCAGTACACCCCATCGAACATCTTGTCCAGGTGCTCCCATTTGTAAGGAATGAGAGGGTTGGAAAACGCCAGGGCCTGATTCTGAATTTGGTACACTTTGTCCGCATAATACACCTGACTGTTGCCCTTGAGTAACATGACCTTATAGAAATCGCGGCGGCGGTACGGCACAGAAGTCCGCTGCCCCTCCCGGAAAGGCGCTATGTGAAAGATATTGAAATGGCCAATGCCTTCCTCCACTTCTTCCGGCAGCAGTTCGAACTTTCGCTTGTAGAATTCTTCCAGTGTCTCGATGGAGTCCATAGCATGAGCAATTTCATTGAAAAAACGAATCCACGCGGTTTGCATCAGTAGTCATAGTTAATACTTTTTCCGGAAAAAGGAAAGCCGCAAGCCAAAGCGAATGCCTGCAGCTTGTTGTTACCCGCTACAGCGCCTGCGACGTTGGCCGGAACAGCACCTCATTGATATCGACCTCTGCAGGCTGCTCAATCGCGTAAGTTACTGCCCGGGCAAAGGAATCAGCCGGGATGGCATAGTGTTGGTAGAAGCCCTGAATGCCCTCTGCGGAGGCTTCGTGGGTGATGTGGTTCGGCAGTTCCGTATCCACAGCGCCCGGAGAAATGATGGTGGTGCGCAAGTTATATGGCTTCACTTCCTGCCGCAGGCCTTCCGAGATGGCCCGCACCGCATGCTTAGTGGCACAGTACACCGCTCCCGCAGGCGTCACTTTATGACCGGCTACAGAAGAGACATTAATGATATGCCCGGATTTTTGCTGCTGCATTTGTGGCAACACCGCAGCGATCCCGTACAGCACGCCTTTGATGTTGATGTCAATCATATTATCCCACTCTTCCAGCTTCCCGCTATCAAGCGGGGACTGCTGCATCAGCCCGGCGTTGTTGATCAGCACATCCACCCGGCCGAACGTATCCACTGTGGTCTCTACCAAGTGCTGCACCTGCACCTTATCCGTCACATCGGTGGTCACAGCCAGCGCTTTACCGCCCTTATCGGTGATAGCTTTCGCCAAATTTTCAATACGCGCTGAGCGCCGGGCTGCAAGTACGACGGTTGCTCCGAGCCCTGACAAATGCGTTGCGGCTGCCTCTCCGAGCCCGCTGCTTGCCCCGGTGATGATGATGACTTTCCCTTTGATATTTTCGTTCATGATATTCTCCTTTGCATTGATTTATTGCAAAGGTCAGCGAAAAGCGCAGGCAGGGGCTAATGGTTTTCAAACGGATAGTTATGAAAATCAAACAGGAGCGCTTCTCAATGCCGGACCCAACACAGCCTCCTGCCGCGGTCGGCTAGCTATTTGGGTACCAAACGCTTACATATGGATATACCGTTTTGAAAAGAGATTCGAGGAGCAGACGGGGCTGCGCCCCTTCCGCGAGTGGGGCCGCCTTCGCCATTAGCTTCGGCGCCGGGAAAAAGATTCAAAGCCCTCCACAGCCTTCGCCTATCGGCGGTGGGCTGGTTGCTTTACAGACGCTTACGATTGAGTTTACCGTTTTGAAAAAAGATGACGGGAGCGGATTGGGCTGCGCCCCTTCCGCG
>PR_CR_10_Liq_1_inCRDRAFT_1000714_pt1 | contig 20233 bp, 16 predicted proteins | sample PRCRCaboRojoPR_3_FD_10241 | JGI IMG/M metagenome (IMG submission 10241)
CCCGGCAGCGTCCGGCGCCACCGACCGGCTGCGGCGGGGATGCAGGGCCGCCAGTCAGTCCGGGCCGGGGCCTGACGCCAGTGGGCGAGCAGCGACCTCAGCGCTGGTCAGCATCACCGTCACGCGAGGAGGGCAAGGCGCCACGAGGGCGCGACCGGGCGAGCCGCCCACGCGAGTGCAGCCACTGCAAGCCGATGAGACCGAGCCCCAGGAGCGCGATGGTCGCCGGCGACGGGGCGTAGGCATCCAGATTCGCGCTCGCGTCGAAAAAGCTGTCGCCGTCGGCCCAGGCGGTGTCGCTGAAGCCACTGACGGGCATGACGATCTGGCCGCTCCTGCCGACATTCCAGCCGAGCTCTTCGGCGACGTCGCTCGCCGTGTTGCCGAGCCGAAAGTAAAAGGACGAAGAGCCCGGCGTCGGGTCCCCCGCGAAGTCGAAGATCTCGCCACCGAGCAGCAGCGTGCTCCCCGGGATGCCCAAAATCGCTGAGGTGGTGTTGTTGATGATCTGTACCTGACCGCCGAGGAGCGTGGAGCCGTCGTCGGCAAAGGTCGCTGTCAGCGACAAGTCCAGGGAGGTAAACAAATCCGTGGTGTCGCTTGGCCCCGTGGCGCGCAGGGTACCTGTGGTCGTCCCCGTGTCGAGCACCGACATCCCGAAGGTGCTGCCGCCGTCGTCGGTGTCGTAAGTCAGCTGAAGATTGTTCACGAACAGATCGGGGTACAGCCGATCGAGCGTGAAATCCGTGCTGAAGACCGCGTGTGCGGGCCCCGCCAGCAGCCACAGCAACCCAGCCGCCATGCAGCCGCCGGCTTTGCTCCATGCAGATCCATCAGGGTTCATCGTCGTCGGTGCTCCTTAAAGGCAGTGGAAGGTCTTGCGGGCTCTGCTGACCTGCGCTGGGGCGCGAGTCGAGGCGCTGGTCCCAACCCGTGGCGGTCGGCCACGCGAGCTTCTGTCAGGCACACATCGCACCAGCTCTCATAACCATCTGATAAAAATCTTTTTATTGGCTCACTGCCGACTGCTTCTGCGAGCCACTTTCCGTGCCTGTAAAAAATCCTGACAGCGCTGATGGACTGCGCGCGGGCGCACGCGCTCCGCGCCAAATCACACAACGCTTTGTTTTTCAAGACTCTGTCGCGCACAGAAATGCACTGACCACGGCATAAGGTCTATCTTCTCCAGCGCATCAGGCTTACGCGGCCTGTAAAGCCCCTGCAACACCGATGCGCACACCCGGTGCCGCCCGCGCCATCCCGCCTTTAACCGAACCGCAATCCCATCGACACGGTAGGGCAATAGTGCCCGCGTAGTCTTGCGCTCGCCATGCCCACCCCCTTTGCGCCCGCCGCCATGCGGGGGTGGCGCGATTGCCTGTTGCCACTCCCTTTCGTTATCGAACGGAGCCAGCCATGCCCGTCAAAAACCGTCTGCAGATCGCCATCGCCGGCGCCCTCGCGCTCAGCGCAGGCACCACCACCGCCGGAACGCTTTACCCCGAAGAAGTGCCGGCCCCGGCCCCGTCCGTCGCAACGCCGCCGGACCCGGCCACCGAGAAGCACGAGGTGCTGTCCTCGCAGTCCGCGCTGATCAAGGGCTTCACCGAGCAGACCGGCTTCACCACGCTGCTGCGCAGCGGTGACACCCTGCCGCTGTTGGTGGGCGACACGCCGTCGGCAACCGACGAGGAGCGCTTCGGCAAGCTCTACATGGAAGACGGCACGGCGCTGGTGAACGAGGCCGGCGCCAGCTGCGTCAACGACGGCGAGCACTGTGACGCCGCCAGCTGCGACGTGAACGGCCTCAACTGCGACGACGCCATTTCCAACTCCAACGACTTCAACTCCTTCCTGACCGCGGGCGACGACATCTATCTGGTCTCCCACTTCGAGACCCGCCCGGGCGCCATGTACCTCACCAAGCTCCAGCAGGAGAGCGACGGCGAGCTGACCCCGCTGGCCACGCGCCTCATCGACTTCTCCGGCGTCTACGGCGGCTGGGTGCACTGCGCCGGCACCGTGTCGCCCTGGGGCACGCACCTGGGCTCTGAAGAGTACGAGCCGGACGCACGCGGCTGGGTGGACGCCGGCGTCGGCATCGGCGGCTACAACTCCGCCATGGCCGCGTACTACGACAGCACCGGCTGGACCTTCAACAACAACAACCCGTCCGGGGACGATGCCGTCGCGCAGACGGAAATGAACCCGTACCGCTACGGCTATCCGGTGGAAGTCGCGGTGAATGCCGACGGCTCCACGGATGTCACCAAGCACTTCGCAATGGGCCGCACCGCCAACGAGCTGTCCATCGTGATGCCCGACAACAAGACCGTCTACATCACCGACGACGGCACCAACACCATGCTGGTGATGTTCGTCGCGGACACCGCCGGGGACCTCAGCGCCGGCACCCTGTACGCCGGCATCTGGAACCAGATGGCCGACACGCCCGAGGGCGGCCGCGCCTGGCTCAGCTGGATCAATCTGGGCCACGCCACAGCGGCCGAGGTCGAGGCCTTCGTCGACGACGCCTATGACACCACCAACAACAAGTGGGAGGTCGAGTTCGACGAGCTGTTCGACTACGCCGACCCGAACCAGGACGGCAGCTGCCCGGCCACCCCGGCGGGCCTCGTCTCCGTGAACAGCGGCCACGGCGGCCCCTACCAGGAGTGCCTGAAGATTAAGGACACCCTGCCCACCGGCATGACCGAGGAAATCCTCGCGCGCCTGGAGACGCGCCGCTACGCCGCACTGAAGGGTGCCACCACGGAGTTCCGCAAGGTTGAGGGTGCGAGCTTCGACCCGGCCCGGCGCGTCATGTACATGGCCATCAGCGATGTCGGCAGTGGTATGACCAACGGGCATCCCACCTACGACGCGGGCGGCAACAACCACGTGCGCCTGGCCGCCAACAAGTGCGGCGCCATCTATGAGCTGCGCATGTTCGCGGGCGGCATGGACACCGACGGCAACCCGATCAACAGCGGCTACGTCGCGCGTCTGATGACCGGCATCCTCGCCGGCGAGCAGGTCGCCACCAGCGGCGACAACCAGTGCAGCCTGGAGGGCATCGGCAACCCGGACAACATCACCTTCCTGCCGGGCTACAACCTGCTGGTCATCGGCGAGGACGCCGGCAACAGCGTGCACCAGATCGACCTGGTCTGGGCCTACGACCTGCGCAGCAAGGAGCTGACCCGCATCCAGACCACGCCCTTCGGCTCCGAGACCACCTCGGTCTACTGGTACCCGAACCTGAACGGCTGGGGCTACCTGATGAGCGTCGTCCAGCACCCCTACGGCGAGTCCGACCAGGACGAGCAGGTGAACGCGCCGGAAGGCGACGACGCGAAGTACGGCTACGTCGGCTACTTCAAGTTCCCGGCCCTCGACTGAGCCGCGAGCGGCGCACGGGCGCAGGGAGGCGCCCTGAGCCGGCCCACTTCAACACCGCACCGCGCGTGCCCCCGCATGAGCGCTGCGCGGTAAACCGCCCCAGAACACTTCGAGCCTTGGATTTCAGGAGCCCCTGCCATGACCCTCACCTTCGAGCCCCTCCGGCGCGCGGCTGCACCGGCGGCCCTCGCCGGCGCGCTGCTGGCGCTGCCCGGCCTCGCCAGCGCCGGCGCCATCACCAGCGCGACGGCCAATGCCCTGTTCAGCGTCTTCGGCCTGCCCACCGGCGTGACGGCCGAGTACCAGTTCGCCGCGGCCCAGACCAACAGCAGCACCACGGCCGGCGGCAACGCGGTGGCCTCCACCCTGCAGACGCCGAGCGCGGATCTGACCCAGAACCTGGCGCTGAACCCCTTCGTGGAGCAGGACAGCCAGAGCGAGGCCATGGCCTACAAGAACACCGCTGCCAAGGATGCGGGCAGCGACGCCGCGGCCTTCCTGTCCAACGAGGGCACGATTCTCTTCGCCAACACCACCGGCGCACCCGTCGATGTGACGCTGAACTGGCAGTACTTCCTGAACGTGTCGCAGACCGTGACCGGCCTCCACAGCTTCGCGGACGCCTATGCGCGGGCGGAAGTGTTGATCTCGGACTTCTCGTCCGGCCTCCTCATCCAGGACACCGCCGAAGTGGAGTACCCCGGTGCGGGCATCCTCAAGGTGGAGGATATGGGCTCGGCGCTGCTCAGCGTGCCCGCCGGCGGCATGAGCATGGTCAGCGTCCAGCTCAACACCCAGACCAACGCGGAGTATGTGCCGTTGCCCGCCACCACCGCGCTGCTGGCGCTGGGGCTGTTCGGGCTGCGCAGCGTGCGCCGTCGGATCGCCTGAGAGGTTGTGAGCCCTGGGTGTCGGGTGACGCTGCCGCTGACCCGACCTCCCGTCGGCGCGACCACCCGGGGCGAAACCGATACCGCACCAGTCTCTTGGAGGTGCAGCGCTGCCGCAGTCAGCGCTGACACCGGCAGGCGCTCGCAAGGGCGCCTTCTTTTTTTGGGACCTGGGCTCAGTGGATCTCAGGCCGCCCGCGACGCCTGGATCATCTCGTAAGCCTGGCGGATCTCGTGGGTCTTCTGGCTTGCGAGCCGGATCATGTCCTCCGGCAGGCCCTTGGAGACCAGCTTGTCCGGATGGTGCTGGCTCAGCAGCTTGCGGTAGGCCCGCTTGATGACTTCGTCCGGGTCCTTGGGCTGCACGCCCAGCAGCGCATATGCGTCCTTCAACGACGGGCCCGTGCTCGGCGCGCGGCGCCCCGCGCCACCCGGGCCGGACGACCGCCCTGCACCCTGCTCCCAGCCGGCGCCCGCGCGACCGGCGGCGAAACGCTGCTGCATGCGGATCAGGTTCTCCAGCTGCCGGAACAGCATCGGCGACACGCCGAGCCCGGCGCGGATGCGCTCCAGCACCTGGCGCTTGGCGACGGAGGGCTCGCCGTCTGCATAGGCGGCCTTGAGCTGCACCTCCAGGAAGAGCTGGATCAGCAGCCGCCGGCCCATGCACTCGCGCCGGAAGCGCCCGATGACGCCGTCGAGGTCGAACCCCGGCTGCTTACCCTCGCGGAACAGGGCGATGGCGGCGCTGCGGCGCTCGCCCGCGAGCTGGAGCCGGGACATCACCGTCTCGGCGAGCGCGATCTCCCGCTCCGACACCCGCCCGTCGGCCTTGGCGATGTGCCCCATCACCGAGAAGGTGGCCGCGAAGAAGGCGCTCTCGATGCGCCGCCGATCACCGAAGGGCAGGCCATAGTCCGTGGCGAGCTTCTCCACGCCGCGATCCGCGCCATGCCCCAGTGCGGCGCCGACAACGGCGCCGATGGGCCCGCCGGCGGCGAAGCCCAGCAGGCCGCCGACGACCTTCCCGAACCAGCTCACGTCACTTGCCTTTCAGGTACTGCTCATCCGAGAAGGAGTAAACCCATTCCGGCCGAAAGGCAACGAGGATCACCATGATCCAGCCGTTCAGCATGGCCTCCGGCAGGAACATCAGCGGAAAGAAGGGCAGCACCGTCTGGCTCAGCTCGGCGAAGGTGTAGGCCCCGCTGCCCACCAGCAGCCAGGCCGCCATGTAGCCCATGGCAACTCCCACCAGCCCGGCGGTGAGGAAGCCGTTGACCAGAACGTACACGAAGAACTGCTTCGGCAGATAGTGGCGGATCAGCACCAGCGCGATCTGTGTCAGGGTGATGGGCAGCAGGCCGCTCACCAGGGCGTTGAGCGCGAAGCCGTCCCAGGCCATGCCGCTGTTGATGTAGACGCCGAGCAGCGCCAGCGATGCGGCGATGACCGCGAAGGACCAGCTGAAGATCAGCGTCACCGCCGTCAGCCCGAGCAGATGGTAGTCGAGCCCCGGCTGCACCTGCGTGTCCATCTGCCACAGAAACATGAGCAGCACCGTGGCGCCGAAGAACACATGCGTGAGCCGCGCCGCCAGCAACCGCCGCCAGGGCGCGAGCCACAGCGCCAGCGCCAGGCACAGCAGATAGAGGACGAGCGCGGCCCAGGTGGCGGCGGGCGTGAAGAGCGCGGGGTCGAGCGTCATGGGGCTGAGAGCGCGGGGCGCCGGCTTGCAATCCTGCCATCGAACATCGGGATCGGAAGTCTTAACACAAACACCAAGCCGCCGTCGCACGGCCACCGCCACACGGCCACCGCCGCACGCAATCCCAGAAAAACGGGGACGGTATATTGAATTGACGCTTTGACGCCAACGCGCATGCAGACCTCTCCCAGAGACCGTCGGCCCCTTGGTCCGCGCCCGCGCCGCGCGCAAATGGAGGCAGCGGGCTCGAGCACCGCGTCCCATAGGTCAGCAGAACAACCCACTGGAACCGCACATGCAATACCGACCCCTCGGCCGCACCGACATCAGCGTCAGCGCCATCTGCCTCGGCACCATGACCTTCGGCGAGCAGAACACCGCCGCCCAGGCGGCCGAACAGCTCGACCGCGCCGTCGCCGCCGGCATCAACTTCATCGACACCGCCGAGATGTATCCGGTGCCACCCAAGGCGGAGACCATGGGCCGCACCGAGGACTACATCGGCCGCTGGCTCGCCGCACGCGGCGGCCGGGACAAGCTCGTCATCGCAAGCAAGGTCGCCGGCCCCGGCGACTGGCTGCCCTACATCCGCGGCGGCACCAACCGGCTGGACCGGCCCAACATCGCTCAGGCGCTGGAGGACAGCCTGCGCCGGCTCGGCACCGACTACCTCGACCTCTACCAGCTGCACTGGCCGGACCGCCAGACCAACTTCTTCGGCAAGCTCGGCTACGAGCATCCCGCGGAGGACACCAGCGTGCCGCTGCTGGAGACATTGGAGGTGCTGGGCGATCTGGTGCAGTCCGGCAAGGTGCGCCATGTCGGCCTCTCCAACGAGACCCCCTGGGGCACCATGCGCTTTCTGGAGCTGGCCGAGCAGCACGGCCTGCCGCGCATGGTCAGCATCCAGAACCCGTACAACCTGCTGAACCGCAGCTTCGAGATCGGCCTGGCGGAGGTGGCCATCCGCGAGCAGTGCGGGCTGCTGGCCTACTCCCCCATGGCCTTCGGCGCCCTGAGCGGGAAGTACCTGGACGGCAAGCGCCCGCCGGACGGCCGGCTCACGCTGTTCTCACGCTTCAGCCGCTATTCCAACGAGCAAGCCGTCGCCGCCACGGCCGAGTATGTGGCCATCGCCCACAGGCACGGCCTCGACCCGGCACAGATGGCGCTCGCCTTCGTCACCAGCCGGCCCTTCGTCACGTCCAACATCATCGGCGCGACGACCATGGCACAGCTGGAGCAGAACCTCGGCAGCATGGACCTCAGGCTGTCGGACGAGGTGCTGGCGGACATCGAGGCGGTACACACGCGCCAGCCGAATCCGAGTCCCTGAGGCCAGGGCTGAGGGCTGAGGGCTGAGGAGGAGAATCAGGTCGATCCTGTCATGATCGACGCCCGCAGGCGCTGCGGCGCGTCTCAGCCGGCGGCATTGTCCGCCGGTCTTCCGGCACCGCGCAGCCCATAGGCCAATGCCAGCAGGACGGCGCCGCCGAGCAGCATCGGCAGCGTCAGCAGCTGGCCCATGGTGAGCCAGTCGAAGGCGAGATAGCCGATGTGTGCATCGGGCTGGCGGACGAATTCCACCGCAAACCGAAACAGGCCGTAGAGCAGCAGGAACAGCCCGGAGACGGCCATGGTGGGCCGCGGGCGGCTGGAGAACCACCAGAGCACGACGAACAGCACCAGCCCCTCCAGTCCCGCCTCGTAGAGCTGGGACGGGTGCAGCGGTGGACTGAATTCGCTGCCGGCCGGCAGCCCGACGCAATACTCCGGAAAGCGCACGCAGGGCAGCTGCATCGCCCAGGGCACCCAGGTGGCGTGGCCCCAAAGCTCACCGTTGATGAAGTTGCCGATGCGCCCGGCGAGTAGGCCGAGCGGCACCAGAGGCGCCACGAAGTCCCCCACCTGAAAGAAGCCGAGCCGGTACTTGCGCGCGAAGAGCCAGATGGCGATGAGCACACCGATGAGCCCGCCGTGGAAGGACATGCCGCCCTCCCAGACCTTCAGCACGTTGAACGGGTTGGCCAGGATCTGGTCGTAGCCGTAGAAGAACATGTAGCCGAGTCGCCCACCCGCGATGACGCCGATGACGCTGTAGAAGACGACATCGTCCACCATCGCGGCGGTCCAACCCGAGCCGGGCCGTGACGCCCGCCAGCGCCCGAGCAGCCACGCGGCCGCGAAGCCGATCAGGTACATGAGCCCATACCAGTGGACCTTGAGCGGGCCCAGCTGGAAGGCGACCGGGTTGATGTCGGGGTAGGTCAGCATGGGCGCGGATGGTAGCACGGTGTGCGCTGACCGCCGGTGACGGTGCCGTGTCCACCGCCCTCGGCGGGCACGGCGAGCCGCCACCGTGACGGGCCTGCACCGGCGCCCGCGCCGGCACGACGAGCGGCCCCCAAAGCACGGCCTGACCACCTGCGCACAAGCGTCCTTGCCCCCATAATCAAGGAGCCACCGACGCCGACCCCAGAGCCGGCGCCTGACCACAGCAAGCCAGGACTCACCACTGCCGACATGAGCACCGCAACAGCCGTATCACCGACACCCGGCGCGGACGCACTCCGGGCCATCGCGCGGCGCTTCGCCGACGCGGCCCCCGCCTGCGACTACTGGACCCTGCGCCTGGTGGACGAGACCTACGAGGGCCTTGCCGTGCGCGACGACGTCGCCGAGCCCAGCAGCATCGGCGCGAGCCGCGGCGCCATGGTCACCCTGGTGACCGACGGCGGCGTCGGCTATGCGGCGACCGCCGACCTCTCCCCGGCCGGGCTCGCCGCCGCCGCCGGGCAAGCAGCGACATCCGCCGCGCTGCACGCGAGGCTCGGCCTCTTCGACGCCAAGCTCTTCCCGCGCACCAGCGTGCGTGACAGCTATGAGACTCAAGTGAAGCAGCCCTGGGCGCAGATGACCCTGGCCGACAAGCTCGGTCTGCTCGGCGACGCCTGCGCACGGCTGGACCTCGGCGAGCGCATCGTCGAGCGCGCCGCCTGGCTCGGCCACCGGCGCGTGCACCAGCTGCTGGTGAGCAGCGACGGCGCACACCTCGACCAGACTCTGAGCTATGTGCATTCCGGCCTCGCCGCCACCGCCCACATCGCGGGCCAGACCCAGACCCGCACCGGCGGCGGCCACGACCGCCCCGGTCAGGGCGGGCTGGAGCGCCTCGCCGGCGCGGGGCTGCTCGACGACGCCGAGCGCGTGGCCACCGAGGCCATCGCCCTGTGCGAGGCACCGGAGTGCCCGAGCGGCCAAATGGACCTGCTGCTGCTGCCGAGCCAGATGACGCTGCAGATCCACGAGTCCATCGGCCACCCGCTGGAGCTGGACCGCATCCTCGGCGACGAGCGCAACTACGCGGGCCTGAGCTTCGTCACGCCGGACATGTTCGGCACCTATCGCTATGGCTCCTCGCTGCTCAACGTCACCTTCGACCCGGGCGTTGCGGGCGAGCTCGCGAGCTGCGCCGCCGATGACGACGGCACGCCGGCGAAGCGGGTGCACCTGATCCGCGACGGCATCCTGGAGCGCCCCCTCGGCGGCGAGCTCTCGCAGCGCCGTGCGCGGCTCGCCGGCGTGGCCTGCGCCCGCGCCAGCGGCTGGGACCGCCCGCCCATCGACCGCATGGCCAACATCAACCTGGAGCCCAACGAGGAGGCCCTGTCCGACATGATCGCCCGCGTGGAGCGCGGCGTGCTGATGGACACCAACCGCTCCTGGTCCATCGACGACAGCCGCAACAAGTTCCAGTTCAGCTGCCAGCTGGGCCGGCTCATCGAAGACGGCGAGCTCAGGGGCCTGGTGCGCAACCCGGGCTATCGCGGCGTCTCGGCGCGCTTCTGGCGCAGCCTCGACGGCGTCGGCGGTCGCGAGACGCTGGAGGTGCGCGGGGTGCGCAACTGCGGCAAGGGCGAGCCGAACCAGTCCGTCTACGTGGGCCACGCCTCGCCGCCCTGCCTGTTCCGTGACATCGACGTGTTCGGAGGTGGCCTATGACACCGGAACGCTTTTTCGCGCTGTTCGACACCCTCGCTGCAGGCTTGAGCGGTGACGAGCTGCTCTTCGCCGGCCTGGGCGCCGAGCGCTCTGACTTCGTGCGTCTCAACCAGAACCGCGTGCGCCAGGCGGGCAGCGTGCACAGCGCCGATCTTGGACTCACGCTCATCGACGGCGCCCGCCAGGTGGCGGGCGGCTGCCCCCTGAGCGGCGATGCCGACGCCGACCTCGCCCAGGCCCGCGCGCTGCTGACGCGGCTGCGCGAGCGCATCGTGCACGTGCCGGACGACCCCTACCTGAACATCAGCACCGAGCCCGCCCGCTCCGAGCGGCGCCTCGACGCCACGCTGCCCACGCCCGACGAGGCCATCGGCACCCTCACCGACCTCGCCGAGGGGCTGGACCTGGTGGGCATCTGGGCCGCCGGCGATGTCATGGAAGGTCTCGCCAGCTCCATCGGCCACCGCCACTGGCACCAGAGCCGGAGCTTCAACCTGGACTGGTCCAGCTACCTGGGCCGCGACAAGGCCGTGAAGGCGAGCTGGTCCGGCTTCGACTGGCAGCCGGAGCAGCTGCGGCACAAGCTCGAGCAGCAGCGTGCGGACCTGGCCGTACTGGGCCGCCCGACCCGAAGCATCGAGCCCGGGCGCTACCGCGCCTATCTGGCGCCGGCGGCACTAGCGGAGCTGATGGACCTGCTCGCCTGGGGCGGCTTCGGCCTGCGCGACCACCGCACCCAGCAGACGCCGCTGCTCAAGCTCGCCACCGGCGAGCAGCAGCTGAGCCCGCAGCTGACGGTGGTGGAGGAGCACAAGCGCGGCCTCGCGCCCGGCTTCACCGACGAGGGCTTCACCAAGCCCGATCAGGTCAAGCTCATCGAGGAGGGTTGGTATCAGGACTGCCTCGCCGACGCCCGCAGCGCCAAGGAGTACGAGGCCGCCGTGAACGCCGCCGCCGAGTACCCGGAGGCACTCGCCATCGCCCCCGGCGACCTCGCCACCGCCGAGGCCCTGCACGCGCTCGACACCGGCATCCTCATCGGCAACCTCTGGTACTGCAACTGGTCGGACCGTAATGCCTGCCGCATGACGGGCATGACCCGCTTCGGCACCTTCTGGGTGGAGCACGGCGAGCCTGTGGCGCCGCTCGCGGTGATGCGCTTCGACGACAGCCTCTACCACCTCCTCGGCGACCGCCTGGAGGGCCTCACCCGCGAGCGCGAGCTGCTGCTCTCCGCCGAGACCTACGACGGCCGCAGCACCGACAGCAGCCTGCTGCCCGGCGCGCTGGTGAGCGGGATCGATCTGGCGCTGTAAAGCCCTGCTCACTCGTCCACCCGTTCCACTCGTTCCCAAGCTCTGCTCACTCGTCCACTCGTTCCCAAGCTCTGCTTCCACTCGTTTCCACTCGTTCCCAAGCTCTGCTTGGGAACGCGGCCGCGAAGCTCTGCTTCGGGTCTCCGGGAAGCGGAGCTTCCAGACCCGGTTCCCAAGCGGAGCTTGGGAACCAGTGGCACCAGTGGCACCAGTGGCACCAGTGGCACCAGTGGCACCAGTGGCACCAGCTCAGCCGCCGAACAGATCCTTCAGCGCCTGCAGCGTCGTCTGCCGGCCGAGCTCGCCGATGGCGGTGGTGAGCGGAATCTCCTTGGGGCAGACGCGCACACAGTTCTGGGCGTTGCCGCAGTCCGTCAGGCCGCCCTCGGCCATGATGGCGTGCAGTCGCGCGGTCTTGTCGTAGCGGCCTAAAGGGTGGGCGTTCAGCAGGCGCACCTGGGCGAGCGCGCTGGGTCCGATGAAGCCGCGCCCGTCGCCGGCGGAGTCCGGGAACTGCGGGCAGGCGGCGAGACAGATGCCGCAGCTCATGCAGCGGCTGTAGCGATAGTCCGCCGCCCATTGGCGCTGGGAGATGCGCGGGGCGCGCTCGTGGGTAACCCAGGGGCCGTCCAGGCGCACCCAGGCCTGCACGCGCTGAAGGCCCGCGAACAGCCGGGCGCGGTCCACCATCAGATCGCGCACCACCGGGAACTTGGGCAGCGGCTCCAGGCGGATGACATCGCCCAGCTCCGCGAGCAGCGTTGAGCATGACGGTCTGGGGCTGCCGTCGATGAGCATGGCGCAGGCGCCGCAGACCTCTTCCATGCAGTTGTGCTCGAAGGCGACGGGGTCCACGCGCTCGCCGTCGGTGGTGACGGGGTCGAGCCGCAGCGCCCGCAGCACAGAGACGATGTTGTCACCGGGCTTGGCCGCGACACGGAAGCGCTGCCAATAGGGCGCCGTGTCCGGGGCATCCTGGCGGCGGATGCGAAGCTCCACGGTGCGGCGCTCCGGTGTGCTGGAGGGCGCTACCCTGGTGCCGGGCTCCGGCCCGACAACCGCACTGCTCGTGGTGCCCGCACCACTGCTCCCGGCAGCCTCGAATGCCAGCCGAACCGCACGACGGACGCTGTTCATCGCATGCCTCCGGGTATCAGTCGCCGCGGCCCCGGAGCCAACCCGAACGCCAGGCTTCGATGGGTTCTGCACCAGCGGACCGAAGCCCGCCTTCCCCAGGGTGCCGACTGACGTCGGCGGACCCAGGGGCGACCCCGGGCCTTCCAAAGTGGCGCGCTGAACGCCGCACTCCTGCGCTCCTGCACCCCCATCATCGGTAATCCCGCGGCTGATCCGGCGCCAGCACGCTCAGGTCCACCGGCTCGAAGTCGATGCGCGGGCCGTCCAGGGTGTGCTCGGCGACGGTGGTCTTGAGCCAGCGCTCGTTGTTGGCGCGCCAGCGCTCGCGGTAGTGCGCCCAGTCCGGTCCCTCTTGGCGCCCTTCGGGCAGGGGCAGATCGAATTCGGGCTTGTAGTGGGCACCGCGGCACTCGTCCCTGGCCCTTGCGCTCACGGCCATGACGCGGGCGAGCCGGATCATGTCCTGCACCTGCCGGGCGTGGGCCAGCGTCTGGTTGGCCCAGGGGCTCGCTTCGCCCAGCGCCATGTGCGCGGCGCGGCGCTCCAGCTCGGCCAGCGCGTCGATGGCCCGATCCAGGCTCGCGTTGTCGCGCACCACGCCGACGCGGCTCGTCATCAGCGCACCCAGCTCCTCGTGCAGCGCAAAGGGATTCTCGCCCCTCTCGGCGGCCATCAGCTCCCGGTTGATGGCCTGCTGGCGGGCCACCTCCGCATCGAAGGGCGCCGCGGCCAGGCTGTCGGCGCCGCGCTCGATGCCGGCCAGGTGGCTCAGCACCGCCTCGCCCGCCACGCGCCCGGAATAGGACGCCGACAGGAGCGAATTGGCGCCGAGCCGGTTGGCGCCGTGGTAGCCATAGTCGCACTCGCCGCAGGCGTAGAGCCCCGGAATGCTGGTGGCATGGTTGCGCGGGCTGCCTGGGGCGACGCCGCCGGTGGCCGGGTCGTGCTCGAAGTCCACCCAGAGCCCGCCCATGGCGTAGTGCGCGGCGGGGAAGATTTCCATCGGGGCGTCCAGCGGATCGGTGCCGGCGAATTTGCGGTAGATGGACAGGATGGCGCCCAAGCGGGACTCCACGAAGCCGCGGTCCAGGTGGGTCAGATCCAAATAGACCCGGTCGCCGCCGCCGATGCCCTGCCCCAGCTCCCGGCAGACCCGCCAGATGGCGCGGGAGGCGATGTCCCGCGGCACCGTGTTGCCGTAGGCCGGGTACCAGTCCTCCAGGAAGTACCAGCGCTCGGCCTCCGGGATGCGGCCCGGCTCGCGCCGATCAGCGGGGTCCCGCGGCACCCAGACGCGCCCGCCTTCGCCGCGGGCGGCCTCGGACATGAGCCGCGTCTTGTCCTCGCCGAGCATGGCGGTGGGGTGGAACTGGAAGAATTCGGCGTTGGCGAAGCGCGCGCCCTGCTGGTAGGCGCGGCTCGCGGCGGCGCCGGTGGAGTTCGTGGAGCAGGTGGTCTGGGGCGCGTAGAGCTGGCCCAGGCCGCCGGTGGCGAGCACCACGGCGTCGGCGCGAAAGGACTGGACTTCGAGCGAGCGCAGATCCATGGCCACGATGCCGCGGCAGGTGCCGTCCGCGTCCTTCGCCAGCGCCAGAAACTCCCACCACTCCAGCTTCTGCACCGCGCCATCGGCTTCGAGCCGGCGCACCTGCTGGTCCACGCCGTGCATCAGCTGCTGCCCGGTGCTGGCGCCGGCGAAGCAGGTGCGCTTGTGCTGCACGCCGCCGAACAACCGCTGGTCCAGCAGCCCCTCCGGCGTGCGCGAGAAGGTGACGCCCATGCGCTCGAAGGTGCGGATCAGCCCGGGCGCGGCCTCGCACAGGGACTTCACCGGCGGCTGGTTGGCGAGCCAGCTGCCGCCCTTGAGCGTATCCCGGATGTGCTGCTCGACGGTGTCGTGCTGGCCCTTGCCGTCCAGCACGGCATTGATGCCGCCCTGAGCACACACTGAATGGGAGCGCATCACCTCGAACAGGGAGAACAGCAGCACCCGGTGCCCGCCGGCGGCGATGGCGAGCGTTGCCCAGAGCCCGCCGAGCCCGCCGCCGACGACAATGACCCGCCGCCCGCTCATGCCCCGGCCCCGCTGGGCGCAACGAGATAGCCCACGAGGCCATGGGTGCCGATGGCCCCGAGCAGGAGCCCGACGCCCGCGCAGACCCAGCCGAAGCGCCGTTGGGCGTCGGCGCTGGTGGTGAGCCCCCAGCTGATGGCCGCCGTGGCCAGCCCGTTGGCAAAGTGCAGCACCGCGAGCCAGAGCCCGACGAGGTAGAGCCCGAAGACCCAGGGGCTCGACAGCGCCCCACGCATGTGCCCGAACAGATCCGCGTGGATGGCCGGGTCCATGAGCCCGGCGATGCGCGTCATGCCCACATGCAGCAGGATGAACGCCACAAGCCCGAGGCCGGAAAGGCGCTGAAGCCAGTACAGCCGGTTGCGCAGGTAGCCGTAGCGCAGCGGCTCCGCCCGGCCGCCGCCGATGATGGCGAGCCCGTAGACCGCGTGGAAGGCGAGCGGCAGGGCGATGAGGAAGATCTCGATGAAGGGCAGGTAGTTGAGCCCCGCCAGCGCGCCCACGACCTCGGTGTTGAAATGCTCGGCCCCGAGCCGCGACTGGCTGTTCTCCCAGAGATGGAAGGCCAGGAAGGCCCCCACCGGCACCACGCCCAGCAGCGAGTGCAGGCGACGCAGGACGAAGTGGGGGTTGGCGATGGACGGCATGAGGCAGTTTGAAGCGTGAAGATCGAAGGGTGGAAGGCGGGCAGCGCATAGGCCCGCAGGCGGGTGTCCGGGGACCTGCTGGGAGACCTGCTGGGAGACCTACTGGGAAAGGATAGCGGGCATGCGGGCCGGTGCCGTGACCCGGCTCAGTGTATCGGTATATTCCTGAGTGCTGATGCATGGGCGCCCGCCATGCCGCCCGCGGCCCCGCGGGATGCAGCACACCCGGCCGACTCGCCAGCGCCCGGCGACTGTGGCAGGATCGATGCCCCCTGCATTCCTGTGGAGAAGGCCCCGCGCATGCGACTCGGCATCGACCGTCTGCTCATCGAGCCCGAACTGCGCCGGCCCCTCGCCGGTCGGCGCATCGCCCTGCTGGGGCATCCGGCGTCCGTGAACCACGTGGGCCGGCACAGCCTGGATGCGCTGATGAGCCTGGTCGGCGCCGGCCACGCCAGCGGCGGCGGCCTGCACATCACCGCCGCCTTCGGCCCCCAGCACGGCATGCGCGGCGACAAGCAGGACAACATGATCGAGTCCGCGAACTACGTGGACCCGATCCACCGCATCCCGGTGTTCAGCCTCTACGGCGATGTGCGCTACCCCACCGACGCCATGCTGGACAGCTTCGACGTGCTGCTGGTGGACCTGCAGGACATCGGCACGCGCATCTACACCTATGTGACGACCCTGGCCAATGTCCTGGACGCCTGCGCGGCCAGGGGCAAGGCCGTCTGGGTGCTGGACCGCCCGAACCCCGCCGGGCGGCCCATCGAGGGCAGCCTCCTCGAGCCCGGCTGGGAGAGCTTCGTCGGCGCCGCGCCGCTGATGATGCGCCATGGCCTCACCTTCGGCGAGCTGGCCCAGTGGCTCGTCGCCGCCAAGGGGCTGGAGCTTGAGTGCGAGGTCATCGCCATGCAGGGCTACGACCCGGCGGCGGCGCCCGGCTTCGGCTGGCCCCGGGACGAGCTCGCCTGGGTCAACCCGAGCCCGAACGCCTCCAGCCTGAATATGGCCCGCTGCTTCCCGGGCACGGTGCTGTTGGAGGGGACCACCCTGTCCGAGGGCCGCGGCACCACGGTGCCGCTGGAGGTCATGGGCGCGCCGGACCTGGACATCTGCCGGTTGCTGAAGCGCATGGAGAGCCTCCAGGCGGACTGGATGGCGGGCTGCCAGCTGCGCTGCTGCGGCTTCGAGCCCACCTTCCACAAGCACCAGGGCCGGCTCTGCCACGGCTTTCAGATTCACACCGACTGCAGCCACTACCGCCACGACGCCTTCCGCCCCTACCGGCTCACGGCGCTGTTCCTGAAGGCGCTGCGGCTGGAGTACCCGGACTACGCCATCTGGCGCGACTTCCCCTATGAGTACGAGACCGAGCGCCTCGCCATCGACCTGCTGACGGGGGGCACCGCTCTGCGCGAATGGGTGGACGACGCCACCGCCGAGCCCGCCGACCTCGAGGCGCGGCTGCGCCCCGACGAGGCACTGTGGGCGGAGCAGCGCTCCCCCTTCCTGCTCTACTGACGGCCACGGCCCCCATGCCCTGCCCCGCACCCGCGCCATGATCGGACGCCTGCACGGCCGCATCCTCGCCAAGCACCCGCCGCAGGTGCTCATCGACGTGGGCGGCGTCGGCTACGAGGTCGAGGCGCCCATGAGCACCTTCTACGACCTGCCGGCGGTGGGCGAGGCGGTGACACTCATCACGCATCTGGCGGTGCGCGAGGACGCCCATGTCCTCTACGGCTTCCTGCACGCACGCGACCGCGCCCTGTTCCGCGACCTGCTCAAGGTCACCGGCGTCGGCGCCAAGATGGCGCTGGCGATCCTCTCCGGCATGGACGCCCAGCGCTTCGCAGTCTGCGTGGAGCAGGAAGACATCACCGCCCTGAGCCGCCTGCCCGGCATCGGCAGGAAGACCGCGCAACGGCTGGTGATGGAGATGAAGGACCGGATCGCCGGTCTCGGCGGCGGTGCAGCCGGCGTGCTGCCGACTCGGGACACCGGCACGCCGGCCGCTGCCGACGAGCCGCTGGCGGATGCCGTGAGCGCCCTGGTGGCCCTCGGCTACAAGCCGGCTGATGCGAACCGCATGGCCCGCGCCGTGGATGCCGACGGCAAGACCTCGGAGGAGATCATCCGCGCCGCCCTGCGCGCCGTCTCGGCGGGCTGAGCAGCCGCGGGGCCGCGACACCCGGGGCGGCTGCGCCACGCATCCCCGGCACACCACCGCGCGGTTACAATCCCCGCTTCGACCGGAGCCTCCACGGCGTGACGCTATCCCAACCACGCCACCCCAAGGTTGTGCCCCTCAACGAAGCTGACCCGGACACCCCAATGAGCCCAGACGCCGACGCCCCCGCCCATCTGCCCCCGCCGGATTGGCTGTCCCCGGAGGACGTGTTCTACGAGGACATCCGCTACCACCGCGCCGAGGGCATCGCGCGCATCACCATCAACCGCCCGGAGGTGCGCAACGCCTTCCGCCCGGAGACGGTGATGGAGCTGCTGGACGCCTTCCATCGCGCCCACCTGGACCCGGAGGTGGGCGTGGTCATCCTCACCGGGCAGGGGGACCTCGCCTTCTGCTCCGGCGGCGATCAGCGCGTGCGCGGCCACGGCGGCTACCGGGACGCCGCCGGCACCGAGCATCTCAACGTGCTGGAGCTGCAGCGGCGCATCCGCACCCTGCCCAAGCCCGTGGTGGCCATGGTGGCGGGCTATGCCATCGGCGGCGGCCATGTGCTGCACCTGGTGTGCGACCTCAGCATCGCCGCCGACAACGCCCGCTTTGGCCAGACCGGCCCCCGGGTGGGCAGCTTCGACGCCGGCTACGGCGCCGGCCTCATGGCCCGCACCGTCGGCCTCAAGAAGGCCAAGGAGATCTGGTTCCTGTGCCGCCAGTACGACGCTGAGGAGGCCCTGGCCATGGGCCTGGTGAACACCGTGGTGCCGCTCGCGGAGCTGGAGGCCACCACCGTGGACTGGTGCCGGCGCATGCTCCAGCTCTCGCCCACGGCGCTGCGCTGCCTGAAGGCCGCCTTCAACGCCGACAGTGACGGCCTCGCCGGCATCCAGGAGCTCGCCGGCAACGCCACCGGGCTCTTCTACCAGACCGAGGAGGCGCAGGAGGGCCGCAACGCCTTTCTGGAGAAGCGCCCGCCGAACTTCTCCACCTACCGGCGGCGACCATGACGCCGGCCGCTGCCGGCCGCCGGGCCACCCCGGTGTCAGCCCGCAGGAGCGGGTCGATAGGCGGCACCCGCTCGGCGCCGGGCCGATGAGCAAATCCGCCGCCCTCACCTGGGACGCGGTGCGCCAGCACGCCGGGCGCTGGCTCAGCGCCGCACGCCCGAAGACGCTGCCGCTGGCGGTCACGCCCGTGCTCGGCGCCCTGCTGCTCGCGCTGGCGGACACCGGGCGCATCGCACCATTGACGGCGCTGGCGACGCTGCTTGCCGCCGCCGGCATCCAGATCGGCACCAACCTGCACAACGACGCCGCCGATTACGAGCGCGGTACGGACACCGGCGAGCGGCTCGGCCCGCCGCGCGCCTCCGCCCAGGGCTGGTTCACCAGCGCGCAGGTGAAGCGCGCGGCGCACATCGCGTTCCTCACCAGCTTCATTTTGGGCTTGCTCCTGGTGCTGCGCGGCGGCTGGCCCATCCTGCTGCTCGGGCTCGCCGCCATCGCCGCCGGCTATGCCTACACCGGCGGCCCCAAGCCCATCGCCTATGGGCCTTATGGAGAGCTCTATGTGCTCGGCTTCTTCGGCATCGCCGCGGTGGCCGGCAGCTACTACCTCCAGACCCTGACCCTCTCCGCCGGGGCCATCAGCCTGGGCCTGGCGCTCGGCCTGCCGGCCGCGGCGGTGCTGCTGCTGAACAACTACCGGGACTTCGACACCGACCGCGCCGCCGGTCGCCACACGCTCTGCCACCTGCTCGGCCGCCGCACCGCCAGGCTGGTGTATGCCGGCCTGCTGCTGGCACCCGTCCCGCTGATGCTCTGGGGCGGACTGCCCGGCACGACCTGGCCCGTGCTGGCGGCGCTGCCGGCGGCGGCCTGGCTCATCCGCCAGCTTCACACCCGCCGGGGGCAGGCCCTGAATGCGCTGCTGGCGCGCACGGCGCAGTACCAAATGCTGCTGGTGGGGCTCTATGGGCTCGGGCTGTTCCTGGGCTGGCTCCGGCACTGAGTGCCGCCCGATGATGGCCGTCGCCAGCCGCCGCATGCCGCAGCTGCCTGCGGCGTCGACAGTCAGCCGGCCGACATGACAGACCTGCGGCTCCTCCTGCATCCCTACCGACTCCCGCTGCGCCGCCCCTGGCGCACGGCCCGCGACACACTTGCGGAACGCACCGGCTGGCTGGTGCACGCCGAAGCGGATGGCGCCAGCGGCTTCGGCGACTGTGCGCCGCTGCCGGCGGCTGGCACGGAGACCGCAGCCCAGGCGGCGCAGCGGCTTGCGCACTGGCGCGCCCGGGCCGGGGAGGGCGTCGCCGCGCTGCTGGCGGCGCTGGCCATCGAGCCCAGCGCGACGCCCGCCGCGGACTGCGCCGTGGAGACCGCCCTGCTGGACCTGTGCGCGCGCCAACGGGGCCTACCGCTGCGGCGGCTGCTGCATGCGGCGGCGCCGGACCAACTCGCCGTCAACGCCATGCTCGGCGCCGCCGGCACGCTGCACACGGCCGCAGTGGAGCAGGCGCTTGCCGCGGGCTTCAGGGTGCTGAAGGTCAAGCTCGGCACCGCACCCCCGGCAGAGGAGCTCGCCCGCCTGGAGGCAGCGGCGGCGCTGCTGCCCGCAGGTGCAGCCCTGCGCCTCGACGCCAACGGCGCCTTCGATGCCACCAGCGCAGCCGCCTGCATTGCCGAGGTCGCCGGGCTGCCCATCGACTGCCTGGAAGAGCCGCTGGCGACGCCCGACGATGCTGCGCTCGCGCACCTCCAGGCCACCGCGCCCTTCAGCCTGGCGCTCGACGAGTCGCTGGCGGGCCGGCCCGATCTGCACCCGGCCCGCCTGCCCGTGCGGCGGCTGGTGCTGAAGCCGGCGG
>PR_CR_10_Liq_1_inCRDRAFT_1000715_pt1 | contig 20223 bp, 19 predicted proteins | sample PRCRCaboRojoPR_3_FD_10241 | JGI IMG/M metagenome (IMG submission 10241)
CGGCCCTGCAAGAGGCCGTCACGGAAGCGTTCAAGGCGGATCGCCCGACCCTGATCCGCATGACACCGGGGCTGGCCTGATGGACCATCCGCTGATTGACCTTGTGAACCAGCGGATCCGTGAGGCCGAGGAAGCTGGCGATTTCGACAATCTCCCCGGTGCCGGGCGGCCCTTGCCGGATTGTGACGACCCCGAAAACGCGCTGCTCAACCGGCTGGTCAAGGAAAATGGCGGGGTGCCGGAATTCGTGTCCCTTTCGCGCGAGTTGGAGAAGCTGCGCAAAGAGCTGAACGAAACCACGGACCGCACCGCGCGCCGGGATATCCTGAAAGACATGTCGATGATGGAGGCCCGGATCGAGATCGCCCGCAAATCCTGGGCACGGTCCCGATGAGCGAGGTGCGCGCCCAGTACGAGGCCTATCCCTATCCCGAACGTGACCCCGCGGACGAGGCCAAGCGGCTGATCTCCGGCTCGCCCTCCGATCCGCGCGAGATCGACCATTTCGTCTTTGGCGGCAAGCGGGACTGGTCACAGCCGCTGCGCGTTCTCGTGGCGGGCGGCGGCACGGGTGACGGGTTGATCCAGTTGGCCCAGATGATGGCGTGGGCCGGAAAACCTGCCGAGATCACCTATCTTGACCTCTCGACCGCCTCTCGCGACGTGGCCGAGGCGCGGGCCAAGGCGCGTGGCCTGACCGGCATCCGCTTCGAGACCGGGTCGCTTCTGGACGCGGCGGAGTATGGCCCGTTCGACTACATCGACTGCTGCGGCGTGCTGCATCACATGCCGGACCCGGCGGCGGGCTTTGCCGCCCTGCGGGCCGCGCTGGCCCCCGGGGGCGGACTGGGCTTCATGGTCTATGCCCCCTATGGGCGCAGCGGTGTCTACCCGTTGCAGGCGGCTTTCGGTGCGTTGCTTGCGGGGCTGTCGCCGCAGGACAGGCTGGCACGGGCGAAAGAGATCTACGCGCGCCTGCCCGAAGATCACCCGTTCAAGCGCAACCGGCTGGTCGGAGATCACGAGCAATCGGATGCCGGGTTCTACGACCTGTTGTTGCACTCGCAGGATCGCGCTTTTGCCGTCGATGAACTGCTGTCGGTGATGGCCGAAACCGGCTGGCAATTGTCGGGCTTCGTGCAGGCGGCGCTATACGATCCTTCGCGGCTGGCGGATGTGCCGGAGGGGCTGGACCCGGCGACGCGCATGGCCGTGGCCGAGCAGTTGCGCGGCACGTTCAAGGTGCATGTGGGCTATGCGGTCGAGGCCGGGCGCGACACGGCGCGGGCGCGGCCTTCGGACCTGTCGCTGATCCCTCATCTGAAGGGCGGCGATCCGGCCAAGCTGGCGCGGATGGTAGGGGCGGGACAACCCGTTCAGCTGACCTTCGGCCCGGTGACAGAAACCGTGCGCTTGCCGAAACAGGCGGCCCGGCTGATCGCCGGGATCAACGGCATGCGGACACTGGCCGAGATCGCCCGGGGCGCCGGGCTGGACCCGCTGGCCTTCGGCACGCTCTGGGCGCAGGTCGACCGGGAACTGGGCGGTTTCGGCCTGCTGCTCTATTCCGGGATCGGGAGGTAGGCCCGATGTGCGGACGCATGGCCGTGACCCTGCCGCATGACGCGATGGCGCAGGTTTTCGATTCGGCCCCGGCCAATGACCTGCCCGAGGTGCCGAATTACAATGTCTGCCCGACCACGCAGGTCGCCACCGTCACCAGCGATGCGGGCACCCGCCACCTGCGGCCCATGCGCTGGGGCTTCGTGCCGCATTGGTACAAATCGGTGAACGATGGCCCGCTGCTGATCAATGCCCGCGCCGAAACCATCGCCGAGAAACCCGCCTTTCGCACCGCCTGCCGGGAACGGCGGTGCCTTGTCCCGGCCAGTGGCTTCTACGAATGGACCCGGCTGGAGGATGGCACCAAGCTGCCGTGGTATATCACCCGCCGAGACGGCGCGCCGCTGGCCTTTGCCGGCATCTGGCAGGATTGGGAACGCGACGGCGAGGCGCTGACCACCTGTGCCATCGTCACCACCGGGGCGAACGAGGCGATGTCCGAGATCCACCACCGGATCCCGGTCGTGCTGGAACAAGAGGACTGGCCGCTTTGGCTGGGCGAGGCGGGCAAGGGCGCGGCGACCCTGATGCAGACCCCGGCAGAGGATGTGTTGGCGTTCCACCGGGTCAGCCGCGCGGTCAATTCGAATCGCGCCAGCGGGCCGGAATTGATCGAACCGATTGATCCCGAGGACGAGGATTAGCCCGTGAACAGGCCCGCATAGGTCTGACGCAAGGCCGCCTTTTGCACCTTGCCCATCGTGTTGCGCGGCAATTCCGGCACGATCTCGACATGACGCGGGTGCTTGAAACGCGCGAGCTCCGTCAGGCCGGACAGCACGGCCTTGGGCGTCACATCGCCCACGACTACGGCAACGACGGCCTCGCCCATATCCGCATGGGGCACACCGATCACCGCGCTTTCCACCACGCCGGGAAGGGCGTCGATCGCTTCTTCCACCTCTTTTGGATAGACGTTTAGGCCGCCGGAGATGATCAGGTCCTTGGCGCGCCCGACGATGGTGACATAGCCATCCGCGCCCTGCACGGCCAGATCGCCGGTGATGAAAAACCCGTCGGGCCGCAGCTCTTCCGCCGTCTTCTCGGGCATGTTCCAATACCCTTTGAACACGTTCGGCCCCCGCACCTCGATGATGCCGATCTCGCCCGGGGGCAGGTCGGCGCCGGTTTCGGGGTGGCGGATTTTCAGGTCCACATCCGGCAGGGGCAGGCCCACCGTGCCGGCGCGCCTCTCGCCGTCGTAAGGGTTGGAGGTGGACATGTTGGTTTCGGTCATCCCGTAGCGTTCAAGGATGCGGTGCCCGGTGCGGGCGGTGAACCTGTCATGAGTCTCTGCCAGCAGCGGGGCGGAGCCGGAAATGAACAGCCGCATCCCGGCCGTCAGGTCATGGTCCAACCGGTCATCGTCCAGCAGGCGGGTATAGAAGGTCGGCACGCCCATCATGGCCGTGGCATGGGGCAGGGCGGCGATCATGGCGTCGGTGTCGAATTTCGGCAGCAGGATCATGCTGCCCCCGGCCAGAAGGGTGATGTTCGTCGCCACGAACAGCCCGTGCGTGTGAAAGATCGGCAGGGCGTGGATCAGCCTGTCGGCGGCGGTGAAGCGCCACAGGTCGCGTAGGGTTTGCGCGTTGGACAGAAGATTGCTGTGGGTCAGCATCGCGCCCTTGGACCGCCCCGTGGTGCCGGATGTATAGAGCAGCGCCGCCAGGTCATCGGGCCCGCGCGCGGCGACCGGGGCCACATCCTCTTGCCCTGCCATGAGGTCCAGAAAGCTGCCGCTGTCGCCATCCTCGGCAAGGGTCAGGACAGGGCAAGTGCCTTCCAGCGTCGGCTCCGAGGCTGGGTCGCAGATCAACAGGCGCGCGCCACTGTCGTCCCGGAAATAGGCGACCTCGTCAGGTGTGTAGGCGGTGTTGAGCGGCAGGTAGACCACCCCGGCCTGCACCGCCCCGGCATAAAGCGCCAGCGCGGTGGGCGATTTGCCAACCTGAACCACGACCCTGTCACCGACGCCGAGCCCGGCGGCGGCATAGGCATTGGCCGCACGGGCCGCCAGTCGCAGGAACTTCGCATAGCCGATCTTCCGGCCCTGCCATTCCAGGAAGGGCGCGGCGCTGTCCATGTGGGGCGCGAAAAGCGCGTCATAAAGGGTGTTCGGCGCCATCTGGGGCGGTGTGTCGTCTTGCGGTGCGGCATGCAGGTGGCAGCCGCAATCGGGCGGGTGGTCGGTATGATCATGCATCGGGCGCATCTTTGCCCGGCTGGCCATCGGGGGCAATGGCTAGATCGGGCCTGGCCGGCGTTCATCCGAGAGCAGCACGTTCGCCTCGACATCGCCGACGCCGGGCAGGGTCATGATCCTGCGTCGCAGAACCCGCTCGAAATCGGCCAGGTCGCGGGCCACGACCCGCAGTCGGTAATCGTATAGGCCAAGCACGTGCTCGACCAGTTGCACCTCGGGGATGGCCGTGACCGCGCGTTCGAAATCCTCCAGGCTGACGCGGCCCTTGGTGGCCAGCTTGACCCCAAGGAACACCGTGACGCCGAACCCCAGCGCCTGCGCATCCAGGTCCACCCGTTGCCCGGCCAGGATGCCCGCCTCGCGCAGGCGCCGCAGCCGCCGCCATGTGGCGGGCTGGCTCAGACCCACGGCCTCGCCCAGGGCCGCCGCGCTGCGCCCGGCATCGCGGGCCATCTCGCGCAGAAGCGCGCGATCGGTGGTGTCCAGGTCCATCATAGGGGGAGGCTTTCATCGTTCTTGAGCGTGGCCACGGTCATCAACGCTTCCAGCTCAGCGATATGGGGCAGGGCAAGGATGCGGTCTCGGTAAAGCTGCTGGTAATGCGCCATGTCGCGGGCAATCACGTAAAGTCGCACATCGACCCGGCCCAGGAAGGTCTGGATCTCGACCACTTCGGGAATTTCGCGGGCGGCGCGATGAAGGCGTCAAAGGCATTGGCCTGCGCCTTTTCCAGCGTGAACCGCAGGCTGACCGCCACGGCATATCCCAGCGCGGTCCAGTCGATCCGCGCGCGCCGCCCCTTCAGGATGCCCTGCTCCTCCAGACGTGCCAGCCGCCGTGTAGCGCGCAGCGCTGACACACCGGACCTTTCGGCAAGGTCGGCGGCGGTCAGGGTCGGGTCGGCCTGCAATTGGCGCAAAAGACGGCGATCAAGGTCATCAAGCATGAAAATATCACTAATATTTCAATCTGAGAATAACAACTTCATCTTGGCAAATAAACTCATGAAAACAGCTCTCGCCATCTGGGTATCAGGGCTGCATAAGGGCCACCAGAGAGAAGCCAGCAACAGAAAGGACCGCCCCATGCGCGTCTATTATGATCGCGATTGCGATGTGAACCTGATCAAGGACAAGAAAGTCGCCATTCTCGGCTACGGCTCGCAAGGCCATGCCCATGCGCTGAACCTGCGCGACAGCGGCGCCAAGAATGTCGCCGTGGCCCTGCGCGACGGTTCGCCCTCGGCGGCCAAGGCCGAAGGCGAAGGCCTGCAGGTTATGGGCATCGCCGAAGCTGCCGCCTGGTGTGACGTGATGATGTTCACCATGCCCGACGAATTGCAGGCCGAGACCTACAAGAAATATGTCCGCGACAACCTGAAGCCCGGCTCGGCCATTGCCTTTGCCCACGGCCTGAACGTGCATTTCGGCCTGATCGAGGCGCCCGAAGGCGTTGACGTGATCATGATGGCGCCCAAGGGCCCCGGCCACACCGTGCGCGGCGAATACGTCAAGGGCGGCGGCGTGCCCTGCCTGGTGGCCGTGGAACAGGACGCCACCGGCAAGGCCATGGAAATCGGCCTCAGCTACTGCTCGGCCATCGGCGGTGGCCGCTCTGGCATCATCGAGACCAACTTCCGCCAGGAATGCGAAACCGACCTCTTCGGCGAGCAGGCCGTGCTCTGCGGTGGCCTGGTCGAGCTGATCCGCATGGGCTTCGAAACCCTGGTCGAGGCCGGCTACGAGCCAGAGATGGCCTATTTCGAATGCTTGCACGAGGTGAAGCTGATCGTGGACCTGATCTACGAAGGCGGCATCGCCAACATGAACTACTCGATCTCCAACACGGCCGAATACGGCGAATACGTCTCGGGCCCGCGCATCCTGCCCTACGACGAGACCAAGAAGCGCATGAAAGAGGTCCTGACCGACATCCAGAACGGCAAGTTCGTCCGTGATTTCATGCAGGAAAACGCTGTTGGCCAGCCCATGTTCAAGGCGACCCGCCGCCTGAACGACGAGCACCAGATCGAACAGGTGGGCGAGAAGCTGCGCGCCATGATGCCGTGGATTTCCGCCGGCAAGCTGGTCGACAAGGCCAAGAACTAAGCGGACGGAAATTTCGGAATTTCGGTCCTCGTATCGAATTTCTGAAAATTCGATCCCGGTCCCGCAGGCGAAGGCTTGCGGGACCGTTTCGTTTCGGGGCAAGTGACGGTCATGGCTCCGCAACCTACCCCCGCCAACTGGCTTTCCGTCATCGCTCTCGGTCTGATCTGGGGCGGCACCTTCATGGTGGTGTCCATCGCGTTGCAGGGCTACGGCCCGCTGACCGTGGCCTGCGCGCGCACCACGCTCGGGGCGGTGTCGCTGCTGGTCCTGATGCGGTTTCTGGGGCGCCCCTGGCCAAAGGGTCGCACGGTCTGGACCTACCTCGCGGTGATCGGGCCGCTCAACACCGCCTTGCCGTTTTTCCTGCTCAGCTGGGGCCAGCAATACGTGCCCTCGGCCTTTGCCGGGTTGTCTATGGCGGCGCTGCCGCTTTTCGTGCTGCCCTTGGCGCATTTCTTCAGCGACGAGAAACTGGCCCTGCGCAAGACGCTGGGTGTGTTGCTGGGTTTCGTCGGCGCCGCCGTGCTGCTGGGGCCCGGGGCGTTGCGACTGGGGCAGGGGATCGAGCCGCTGGCCCAGATCGCCTGCCTGGGCGCGGCGCTGTCCTATGCGGTGTCCTCGGTGCTGACCCGACGCTGTCCGCCGGTCGACTCGATCGCCATGGCGGCGATCACGCTGTCCATCGGCGCGGCCTGCCTGATCCCGCCGATGCTGCTGGTCGAGGGCCTGCCCCACTGGCAACCGGGGTTGTCGGGCTGGGCGATCCTGTTTCTGGGCCTGGTGCCGACCGCCTTTGCCGCTCTATTGCGCGTGACCGTGGTGCGCAGCGCCGGGGCGGTCTTCATGACGCTCGTGAATTACCAGGTGCCGGTCTGGTCCATGGTCTTCGGCGCGCTGGTCCTGGACGAGGCGCTGCCGGGGCGCTTCTTTGTCGCGCTGGCGCTGATCCTGACCGGGCTGGCCATAAGCCAATGGCGTAGCCAGATCCGGCTTTTCACCCCACGGGCCTAGCCGGCGCTTCGGCCGATTTCCGCGACGATCCCGTCAACAACACGCGCGAGAAGGCCTTCGTCCTCGCATTCGGCCATGACCCGGATCAATGGCTCGGTCCCTGACTTGCGGATCAACAACCGGCCCTTGCCGGCCAGGTCCGCCTCGGCCTGTGCGATGACCTCTTTCACCCCGGCCAGTGCCAGCGGCTCGCTATCCGGTGCGTAGCGGACGTTCTCCAGCTTCTGCGGGACGGTTTCGAAGACCCGCGCCAGTTCCGAGGCCCGCTGGCCGGTCTCGACCATTGCGGCGAGGAATTGCAGACCCGCCAGCAGCCCGTCGCCCGTGGTGGCGTAATCCGTCATCACGATATGGCCGGATTGTTCGCCGCCCAGGTTGAACCCGCCCGCGCGCATTCGTTCCACGACGTAGCGGTCTCCGACCTTGGTGCGGTCCAGCGTGATGCCCTTGCCGCCCAGGTGGCGTTCCAACCCGAGGTTTGACATCACCGTCGCCACCAGCGTGTTGCCGGCCAATCGCCCGGCCTCGGCCCAGCGGGTGGCGAAAAGACCCATGACCTGGTCCCCGTCGGCGACCTGTCCGGTTTCGTCCAGGATCATCACCCGGTCGGCGTCGCCATCCAGGCAGATGCCCATATCCGCGCCATGGGCGACGATGGTTTCGGCGGCGGTGCGCGGTGCGGTCGACCCGACATTGTCGTTGATATTGTAGCCGTTGGGAGAGACGCCCACGGTTATGACGTCGGCGCCCAGCTCCCATAGCACCTCAGGGCCACGCGGTGGGCCGCGCCATTGGCGCAATCGACCACCACCTTCAGCCCGGCCAGGGTATGGCCGTGGGGAAAGGTCGACTTCACCCTCTCGGCATAGCGGAACCGGCCATCGTCGATGCGGCGGGCGCGGCCGATATTGATCGCCTGCACCGGCTCGACCCCGGTCTCCAGAAGGTGCTCGATCTCCGCTTCGGCCGCATCGGACAGCTTGAAGCCGTCAGGACCGAAGAACTTGATCCCGTTGTCGACGGCGCGATTATGGCTGGCCGAGATCATGATGCCCAGATCGGCCCGCATCGAGGTGGTCAGAAGCCCGACCGCGGGGGTCGGGACCGGCCCCAGAAGCAGCACGTTCATCCCGGTGCTGGTCAGCCCGGCGGTCAGGGCATTCTCGAACATGTAGCCGGACAGGCGGGTGTCCTTGCCGATCACCACGCGGTGATCGTTGCTGGCATCATTGCGAAAATATCGACCCACGGCCGCCCCCAGCCGCAGGGCCATCTCGGCGGTCATGGGTGGTGTATTGGCGGTGCCACGCACGCCGTCGGTGCCAAAAAGCTTGCGGGTCAAGGCTGCTCTCCTCTCAGGGCGGCGGCCAACTGGAAGGCCTGGCGGGTTTCGGCGGTGTCATGGACACGGGTGATCTGAATGCCCTGGGCCAGCCCGTGCAGCGCCACGGCGATGGATCCCGGCATGCGGTCGCGGGCCTCGGGCGCATCGGCGAGGGTGCCGATGAACCGCTTGCGCGACACGCCCAGCAATATCGCGCAGCCCAGCCCGTGAAACAGGGAAAGATTGCGCAGAAGTGTCAGGTTGTGATCCAGCGTCTTGCCGAAACCGATGCCGGGGTCGACGACGATGCGGTCGCGGGGAATGCCGGCCCGTTCCGCCATGGCGATCCGGTCTGCAAGGAAGTCGTAGATGTCCAGCAGCACATCATCATAGGTGGGGTCGTCCTGCATGTCCTGAGGGGTGCCCTGCGCATGCATGAGACAGATCGGCAACCCACTGTCGGCGGCGACCTGCGCCATGCGCCCGTCATAGGAAAAGGCCGACACGTCGTTGAGCATGCTGGCCCCGGCGCCGATGGCCGACCGGGCCACCATGGATTTGCGGGTGTCGATGGAAATTGCCCCATCGCTGCCCGCACGGATGGCGGCAATCACGGGCGCGGTGCGTCCGATCTCGTCCTCGACACCCACCTCGAGGGCACCGGGGCGGGTGCTTTCGCCGCCCACGTCGATGATGTCGGCCCCGGCGGCCTGCATGGCGCGGGCCTGGGCCAGGGCCGCCTCGGGGTCCATGAACAGCCCGCCATCGGAAAAACTGTCGGGCGTCACGTTGAGGATGCCCATCAGGCGCGGGTGGTCCATGGCCAGCCCGGCCAGCGGTGCGCGCGGGGCGGTCAGGCGCTCAAGCACATCGCCCGGCACGTCCCTGGCCGCGATCAGCGCGCGGGGGCCGTCGCGCTCGATCCGCTCGACCTGCGTGAACCAGCACCAGCCGCCAGCCAGGGGCAAGGCGCCCTCGGGACGGTGTGGATCGGTCTGCGGGATCGGGCGATAGTAGGTCATGGGCGTCCGGGTCAGGCCAGTGCGTAGCTTTGGGTGGGCAAGTCGCAGTCTGGCGCGTCCCCGCCCAGAACGCAAAGCTCTTCGGCCTGCATCTCGGTCGCGAACCACGCGGCAAGCGCGAGGGCGTCGCTGGGACTGGCCGAGGGGCTTTCCACCGCGTCCAACACGATCTTGGACGGCGCCCAGACGCAGATCTGGCCGTTCTTCATGGCCCAGTCCAGTTCCGTCCGGGTCCCGGTGACCACGCAGCGCCGGTCGCGACCTGCCAGAACCCAGGCATTCTGTTCGATGGCCAATAGGTCGATCCGCCGTTGCGCAAGCGCCGCGCCAGATTGCGGGGCAGGGGCGTCGGCGGGGCCAACGCAGAAGATCAGCGGCGCGTCGCGGGCGGCGAAATCGTCGATCCAGCCAGAGAGGCCCGCGTCGGCAATGGCGGCATTGGTCAGGTAGACGATGCGCGGATGCGGGGCCTCTTCGTGGGACTGGGCGGCGGCGGCTTCCTTGCCGCGTTCCCGGGCGATCTCGACCCCCAGCGCGCCGGGGCCCCGATCGAGTTTCTCGATCCGTACGAAAACACGCTGGGCCTGGGGCTCCAACAGGATGCGCTCGGCCACGCGTTCGGCCAGGGTTTCCAGAAGGTTCAGCCGTTCCGCGGCCAATTCGTACTGAATGGCCTCGGTCACCCGGTCGTAGGAAAGGATGCGATCCACGTCGTCGTCGATCGGCCCAGACAGCGGTGCGACTTCGACCACCACGTTGAACTTGATGTGCTGCATCGTGCCGCGCTCGGCCTGGAAGGCGCCGATCTCGACCTCTGTTACGTAGTCGCGCAGCGAAATGCGATCATTGAGCGCGCCCTCGGCAGGCACGGTTGCTTCGGCTCGTTCCGCCGGGTGGGCGAAGGCAAGGCGGATATCGGAACTCATGGGGCACCCCGGTTTGTCGTTTCGCGGGGATACTAGGGCCTGACAGGCGGGACAAGCGCCGATGCGCGACGGGCAAGACCCCGCCTGCGACTAGACTAGCCTTGTCGATAGAAGTGGTGCGACCCGATGGTGGCCGTGCGCGGGAAGACGCGCGCCCAGCGGGGGCTGACCGCGCGGGTATGGTAATACATCGCGCCATCGGTCAGGTCGCGCGGGGCGGCCCCGTCCATAAGCAGGCGGGCGACCTTGCCCACGGTGGCCCAAGCGGCCGGTTCATGGACGGTTTCGGGATGGCCGTCGCAGGTGAACGTGAACTGGCAGGCATAGCGCCGTCCGGTGCCCTGGTTCACGACCGAGCAGATGCTGTCGGGAAAGCGGCTGCTTTCAACGCGGTTGAGGATCACTTCCCCGACCGCGAACATGCCGCGGACGCTTTCACCGCGGGCCTCGAAATAGAGCGCCTGTGTCAGGCATTCCCACTGGGCCCCACCGCTGGGGGAGGGCTGAGCGGCCAGGAACGCGCGGTCGTAGGCGATGCCGGCCGGTGCGGTGCGCACCTTGCGCGCATCAGGCGCGGGCGGCGTGGTCAGGGCCGTCAGGCGGCTATCGGGCACCATGCGGATCGCGTCGCGTTCCTGTCCGAGCAGATCGGACAGGCGAGACTCCAGCAGCTGGTTCGCCGTCGCGACGGTTCCAAGACTGAAAAGAGCGATCCCCGCCGCGAACGCGGCGCGCATGAACTTCCGATAGAGCATTTTCCCACCACAGGTGTCGCACGGATTGGCCTCGTGCAAGCGCGGCAGGACATAGGCCAAGCGCCCCGCTCCGTCCAGTCCGGCGGACACAATGCTGCCATGATCGTGGTGCATGAAAGGCACAGCTCTTGCCGCACGTCTCAAGCCCTTGTGGTGCTATGGGATTTCGCCGCTAGAGCTTCCCTCTGTGTTTCTCTTCCAGAAACAACTGAGCGGCGGAAAGTCGCGCAACCGGCACCCGGAACGGCGAGCAGGACACGTAGTCGAAGCCGTTGGTGCGGCAGAAATCGATGGCGGAACGGTCGCCGCCATGTTCGCCACAGATCGCCAGCGTCACATCCGGGCGGCCTTGCCGACCACGTTCCGCCCCGATCCGCAGCAATTCTCCGACCCCGTCCAGGTCGAGCCTGTGGAACGGGTCCTCCTCATAAACGCCAAGCCGCACATAGTCGGACATGAAGCGCCCGGCATCGTCGCGCGACAGGCCATAGGTCATCTGGGTGAGGTCGTTGGTGCCGAAGGACAGGAACGCCGCGTGCTGGGCAATATCGGCGGCGCGCAGGGCGGCGCGCGGCGTTTCGACCATCACGCCCAGGCGGTAATCGAAGTCGGCCCCGGTTTCGGCACGGACCGCTGCGGCAACGGCGTCGATCCGACCTTGCACCAGCTCGACCTCTCTCATGGCGCTGACCAGCGGGATCATGATTTCGGGCACCACCGGCGCGCCGGTCTGGCTGGCGGCGATGGTGGCCTCGAAGATGGCCCGCGCCTGCATCTCGTAGATTTCCGGCACGGTCACGCCCAGCCGTACGCCGCGCATCCCCAGCATGGGGTTGTATTCCTCAAGCTGCTCGATGCGCTCGACCACCTGGCTGAGTGGCAGGTCCAGCACGTCGGCCAGATCGCGCATGCCGGGTTTTCCAGACGGCAGGAATTCGTGCAGCGGCGGATCGAACAGGCGAATGCAGACGGGCAGACCTTCCATGATGCGGAAGACCTCGGTGAAATCCGCCCTTTGCAGGGGCAGCAGACGGTCCAGAACGGCGGCGCGACCCTCGGGCGTGTCCGAGAAGATCATCTCGTGCATCAGGTTGACGCGATCGCTCTCGAAGAACATGTGCTCGGTCCGGCACAGCCCGATGCCCTGGGCCATGAAGTTCCGTGCGCTCTGGGCGTCGGCGGGCGTGTCGGCATTGGCGCGGATGCCGATATCGCGCAGCGCATCGGCCCAGGACAACAGCGTCTGGAACGCCTCGTCCAGCGCCGCCTCGACCATGCGGACCTGGCCGTTGAGGATCTGGCCCGTGGTGCCGTCGACGGTCACGATGTCGCCTTCGGTAAAGATGCGGCCGCGCGGCCCTTTGAACTGCCGCTTGCGCTCGTCGATCACCAGATCATCGGCCCCAACCACGCAGGGCAGGCCCAGCCCCCGCCCGATCACCGCCGCGTGGCTGGTGATGCCGCCGCGCACCGTCACGACGGCCTCGGCGGCATGCATGCCGCGGATGTCCTCGGGGGTTGTTTCGCGGCGTACCAGAACGCAGGGCTCGTTGCGCGCGGCGCTGGCCTGTGCCTCGTAGGCAGAGAAGACCAGCCGTCCGGCAGCGGCTCCCGGGCTGGCGGCGATGCCCTTGGTGATCACATCGCGTTCGGTGCTGGCATCCACCTGCCGGTGGAGCAGTTCCGACAGCGCGTCGGGTTCCACCCGCATGATCGCCTCTTCGCGGGGAATGATTCCGTCCTCGGCCAGGTCCACAGCGACACGCACGGCCGCGCGGCTTGACCGCTGCACCCGGATTGCGTCCAGCACCATGATTTCGCAATCGTGGACGACGAACTTGACTTCCATTTCCTCGCGCAGGCGTTGGCGACAGGTTTCGCCGAATGCGACCAGCTGCGCAAAGAGGTCGGGGCAGCGTTCCTCCAAAGAGGCGCCGCGCGGATCGCGAGTCAGGTAGAGCGTGCCGTCCTGGTCGCGCAGGTGTTCGCCACTGATGGCCTGGGCCTTGTAGCGGCCCGTCACCCGGCGTTGCCCGGTTCCCGCGTCGATGAACTGGATGACGCCATAGCCGCTTTCGCCAGGTCCGATCCCGAGCGCCATTTCCTGCACGACCAAGCCCAGCCCGGCATCGGCCGGGGCGCCCTTGGCCTGGCGGAGCAGGCGCGCGCTGGTGCCGTCCCAGGCCCGCGCCATCGACCGCAGGACCTCGGCAAGCTGGGTTTCGGCCTCTTGCGGGAAGGGCGCGTCCATCTCGGCTTCGTAGACCGACAGCATGGCATTTAGATTGTCGATGCTTGGATGGGCCGAAGCGTCGAATTCATCGGCATCGAGCCGCGCGACGTGAATGGCGTAGGACTGCACGAAGGACATGTAGAGCCGCGTCGCCAACTCCTCGCCGATGGTCGCGCAGAGCTCTTCATGCTTGGCCGCGTTCATGCCGATATTGAGCATCGCGCCCGGCCCGCCCCAATCGGGGTTCAGGCTGGAGGGGCGCACGGACAGGAGCGGCAGGGTCGGAAATTCACGCAAGATGGCAGCGGCATCGGGCGGGGCGCCCGCCGCGATGCGGCGAACCGCGTCAAAGGACAATGCCACGGTCTTGGGCACCGGGAAATCCAGCCGGACCAGTCGTTGCAGGCATTTCGCACGCCCGCCATGGACCTCCGCCGCCATGGGCGCGGTCCGGGTGATGACGCACATATCCTTCAAGGTCACGACTTTCTGCATCGCAGCACTCCTGTTGTGCTGCACATTAGGCCTCGGGCGATTCGGCGCAAGCCTAACGTAACGCTTTCATGACCAACAGGCGGGCCTACCCTTCGATCCGCCGCAGGTCGGCCACGCCAAGGCAGGTCGACCGGATGCGTGACAGAAGGTTCAGACGGTTGCGCCGCAAAACCTCGCTGTCGGCGTTGATCTGGACCGTTTCGAAAAAGGCATCGATCGGCGCGCGCAGGTCGGCCATGGCGGACATGGCGGCGACGAAATCTTCGGTCTCCATGGCAGCGCCGATCCGGGTATCGGCGTCATCCAAGGCGGCGAACACGGCCTTTTCCTCGTCGGTTTCGGCGAATTTCACATCGGCGCCAAAGGAATATTCGACCCCGTCCTTTTCCTCGGCCTGGGTCAGGATGTTGTTGGCACGGCGGAAGCCCTGGATCAGGTTTTCGCCATCCTCGGTCTTGAGGAAGTCCGTCAGCGCCTCGGCCCGACGCACCAGCAAGGTCAGGTCGTCATTGCCCGCCATGGCGAGCGAGGCGTCGATCACGTCGTGCGGGATGCCCTCGTCGCGCAGATGCACCTTGAGCCGGTCGTGGAAGAACCCCAGCAGGTCGTCGCTTGCATCGGGCAGTTTTTCATGGACCAGCTTGGTCACCGCCCCGGCCTTCTTGCCGCGGGTTTCGACCACGGCACGATAGGCGGCGCCGAAGACCCCGTGATCGGCGATCTCGTCGAGGATCTCTTCCAGCGTGTCGATTTCGTCGTCCTCGACCTGGTCGCGGTTCAGTTCGACCTTGTGACGCAGGAGTTGCGCGTCGATGAACCGGTCCAGATGCAGGCGCAGGTCGTTCGTCAGGACAAGCCGGATGATCCCCAGCGCCGCACGGCGCAGGGCAAAGGGGTCCTTGGATCCGGTCGGTTTCTCGTCGATGGCCCAGAAACCGGCCAGCTTGTCGATCTTGTCGGCCAAGGAGACCGCGACCGATACCGGCGCCGAGGGGACGTCGTCGGAGGGGCCAAGGGGCGCGTAATGCTCTTCGCAGGCGGCGGCGATCTCGGCGTCGAAGCCCGCTTCCTCGGCGTAGTATCGGCCCATCAGCCCCTGAAGTTCCGGGAATTCATAGACCATTTCGCTGGCCAGATCGGCCTTGGCGATGCGGGCGGCCTTTTCCGCGATCTCGGGCTTGGTGCCCACGAAAGGGGCGATGTTGCGGGCCAGGGCGGCGATCCGGTCGATCCGGTCCTGTTCGCTGCCCAGTTTCCCGTGGAAGGTCACGTTGGCCAGGCTGTCCAGCCATGGTCCCATGCCCGCCTTGGCGACGCGCAGGTCGTTTTCCCAGAAGAATTTCGCGTCCGACAGCCGCGCGGCCAGCACTTTCTGGTTGCCCGCAAGGATGGTCTTGCCGCCATCGGGGGCCTCGATATTGGCGACGGTGACAAAGCGGGTGATCTGGCCAGTCTTGTCGCGCACCGAGAAGAATTTCTGGTGCTCTTTCATCGAGGTCTGCAGCACCTCGGGCGGCAATTGCAGGAAATCCTCGTCGATCTCGCCCATCAGGACAACGGGCCATTCGACCAGCCCGGCAACCTCGGCCAGAAGGCCCTTGTCCTCGACCAGCTCCAGCCCTGCGGCAAAGGCCTGGTTGGAGGCGTCTTGCCAGATATGCTCGGCCCGTTCCTCGGGGCGCAGCAGGACCTTGGCCTTCTTCAGCTTGGCCTCGTAATCGTCGAACGACGTCACGGCAAAGGCATCGGGCGCCATGAACCGGTGCCCGCGCGTGGTGTTGCCGGCGGTAATGCCGTCGATTTCCAGCGGGACGATCTCGGCGCCCTCGTCGTTGGTCAGGATGCACAGAATGGAATGTAGCGGACGGACCCAGCGCAAGGCGCCCGCGCCCCAGCGCATCGACTTGGGCCAGGGGAAATGGCGGATCGTGTTCTCCAGAACCTCGGCCACGATTTCAGGCGCCTTGCGGCCCTTCTTTTCGATCACGGCGAAATAGACTTCGCCCTTGCCGGTATCGCGGATCTCGAGCGCGTCCTTGTCCACGCCCGCCCCTCGGCAGAAGCCCTCGATGGCCTTGTCGGGCGCGCCGACCTTGGGGCCCTTGCGTTCCTCGCGCGTNTCGGGGCTTTCTGCTGACAGCCCCTCCACGGACAGCGCAAGACGGCGCGGCGTATGGAACGCACCTGCCCCGGCATAGGTCAGCCCGGCTTCGACCAGCCCGTCGGTGACAAGGCGTTGCAGGTCGGCGGCGGCCTTGGCCTGCATCCGCGCGGGGATTTCCTCGGAGAAGAGTTCGATCAGAAGATCAGGCATGTCAGTTGGCCTCCGGGGGTTCGGGGCAATCATCGGGGACGGGTTCGCCGTCAAAGACGACTTCGCCGCAGCGGTTGATCTGGTGCCAGACAAAGCCGCGCCCGTCTGTCATGATGGCGACCATGCGGTCGATGCCGTATTCGATGTTTTCGACGCCGACAAAACCGATCGCTTCGCCGCTTTCCAGCGCCGCGCCGATTTCCTGGGCGTCATAGCACGCGAACCAATCCGGCCCGTTCAGCGGCACGGCATCGTCACTTATCACATAAGTTTCGGTCAGCAGCGCCTGCGACAACGGCGTCTCGAAACAGGCGCGAAAGCGGATCGGGCTGCTGTTGGAATCAATGGCCTCGAAATTCTCGTAGGGAATGATCTCGGGCTGGCCGGATACGACCGAGGTCAATTGAACCTCGCCCGCTTCCTCGGCCGAGACCTCGTCGTAATAGGCGTAGACCTGAAGATAATAGAGCGACACGCCCGCCACGATGGCCGTCAGGACGATCCCCAGAACTGCAATCCTCGCCGCGTTCATGCTGCTGCCCCGCCGGCTTCGGTCTGGACGAAGGCGTCGGCGCACAGCTTGGCCAGTGCCCGGACGCGGCCGATATAGGCCTGCCGTTCGGTGACGGAGATCACGCCGCGCGCATCCAGCAGGTTGAAGATGTGGCTGGCCTTGATGCACTGGTCATAGGCCGGGTGGGCCATGATGATACGCTGGCCGGTCTTGGGGTCCTCGTGCGGCTGGTCGAGGATCGCGCGGCATTCCGCCTCGGCCTCTTCGAAATGCCGCAGAAGGACCTCGGTATCGGCCACGTCGAAATTCCAGCGGGAATATTCCTGTTCGGTCTGGCGGAACACGTCGCCGTATTTCAGCGCAATCGGCGCATCGGGTGCGTTGAAGGGCATGTCCATCACGTGGTCGATGCCCAGCACGTACATGGCCAGCCGTTCCAGCCCGTAGGTCAGCTCGCCCGAGACCGGGTGGCAATCATGGCCTCCCACTTGCTGGAAATAGGTGAACTGGCTGACTTCCATGCCGTCGCACCAGACCTCCCAGCCAAGGCCCCATGCGCCCAGAGTGGGGGATTCCCAGTCATCCTCGACAAAGCGGATATCGTGGGTGGCCATGTCGATGCCGATGGCCTCCAGGCTGCCGAGGTAAAGGTCCTGCAGGTCCGGCGGGCTTGGTTTGATCAGCACCTGGAACTGGTAGTAGTGCTGCAGCCTGTTGGGGTTCTCGCCATAACGCCCGTCCGTGGGCCGGCGCGAAGGCTGCACGTAGGCTGCCGCCCAGGGCTGCGTTCCAAGGCTGCGCAGCGTCGTGGCCGGGTGAAAGGTGCCGGCGCCGACTTCCATGTCGTAGGGCTGCAGAACCGCACATCCCTTCGCCGCCCAGTAGGTTTGCAGTCGCAGGATGATTTCCTGAAAGCTGGTGGGCTTGTCGGACATGGGGCGCGGCCTCTCACTTGCCGTCGCGCTGGCCATGCAGGGGCAGGACATGCGCGAAGTCGATGCGGGTTCGATACGGGCGCTTCAATAGGCGCGGCGGCGGGCAGGGTCAATGCGCCCGCCCGCCACGCCTGTGGCATTTTCGGGGTGCAATGTGCCGACGGTTTGGTAAGTTGTCGAGCGGGGCGGCAGGCGGGACGATACCCGCCGCCGGACGGACCATGACGACGACGCGGATCAAAACGGGGATGATAACGGTATGCTGCGCAACCTGACGGGGTTTCTTTTCGGTGTGGTGCTGGCCTTCGCGGTCGGCCTTGCGGCCACGGGCGAGGCCCGGGCGCAACAGTCCAGTTGGGTCCAGATCGAGGCGCAGCGCACCTTGACCGGCGCGCAGGACGCCGCGCGCGGTTACGCGGCGGCGGGCGTGGCCGATGTGAACGGGTTTTTCCTTGGGTCCGGCTGGTACGGCATCGCGCTGGGGCCCTATTCGGCCAGCGAGGCCGAGGCGGTGCGGCGCACCCTTCGCGCCCGCGGGCTGATCCCTTCGGACAGCTACGTGGTCGATGGCAGCCAGTTCCGTCAACGCTATTGGCCCGCCGGGGTGATCGGCACACAAGAGGCCGCAACCGCGCCAGCGGGCGAGGAGGAACCGGAGGCCATTGTCCAGGTCGAGCCGGAGCCTGTTCAGATCCCCGATCAAACCGTGGCCGAGGCCCGTGCCGCCGAACGGCTGCTGAGCCGTGACGAAAAGCGTGAACTTCAGAGCATGTTGCAATGGGCCGGGTTCTATAATGGCGCCATCGACGGGCTGTTCGGCCGCGGCACGCGCGGCTCCATGGCCGCCTGGCAAGAGGCCAACAATCACGAGGCGACGGGCGTCATGACGACCGGCCAGCGGGCCGAGTTGCTGGCCGCATACAATGCCATTCTCGACGGGATGAACCTGCAGCTGGTGCGTGACGAGACCGCCGGGATCGAGATGCTGATCCCGACCGGCGTGGTCGCCTTCGAGGCTTATGATCCGCCTTTCGCGCGTTATTCCGCCTCGGGCGAGCTTGATGCACAGGTCTTGCTGATCTCGCAGCCCGGCGACGAAACCCGCATGTTCGGCCTTTACGAGATCATGCAGACGCTGGAGATCGTGCCCACCGATGGCCCGCGCGAACGCAATTCCCGCGGCTTCACCATCGAGGGGATCGGCGACGAGGTGCATTCCTTCACCAGCGTGTCGCTTGAAAATGGCACCATCAAGGGCTTCACCCTCGTTTGGCCCGCCGGGGACGAGGAACGCCGTGCGCGCATCCTGGCCGAGATGCGCCCAAGTTTCACCCGGCTCGATGGTGTGCTCGATCCTTCCATCGCGCCGCCTGACGCCGAGCAGGCGATAGACCTGGTCTCAGGGCTGCAAGTGCGCCGGCCCCTGCGCGACCGCAGCGGCTTCTACGTCAACGAGGCGGGCGACGTTCTGACCACGACCGAGGCCGTCGAGGGCTGCGGCTCGGTCACGCTGGACAAGGACCACGAGGCCGAGATCGTGCACCGGGACGAGGCGTTGGGCCTGGCGGTTCTGCGCCCGCAGGATCAGCTTGCCCCGCCGCTTGTGGCCGAATTCCACGTGGGCATCCCGCGCATTCAGGCCCAGGTGGCCGTCGCGGGCTTCCCCTATGGCGGGGTGCTGGCGACACCCGCGCTGACCTTCGGGACCCTGGCCGATATCCGTGGCTTGAACGGCGAGGAGGAGGTCAAGCGCCTGTCGATTACCGCGCAGGAGGGCGATGCCGGCGGGCCGGTTTTCGACGATGGGGGTGCCGTGCTGGGCATGTTGCTGCCGCGCCGGTCGGACAATGGCCAGGTTCTGCCACCGGAAGTGTCCTTCTCCGTCGACGCGGAACAGATCGTGGGGTCGTTGGGCGGGGCGGGCGTTTCCGTGCGCACCACCGACATGGCCGCAAGCATGACACCTGCCGCCCTGACGCAGCTGGCCGCCGACGTGGCGGTGCTGGTCAGCTGCTGGGACGACTGACCGGACGCGCCGTCATAGGCTTTGCCTTCCCGCGCGCCGCGCCCTATCACGGGCCCGACACAAGGAGGACAGCGCATGCCCGCAGACGAGTTTCGCAGCCCCGTGGACCCGGACGGGTTGATGGAATTTTCGGTGGTCTTCACCGACCGGTCGCTCAACCACATGAGCCAGACCTTCCAGCAGGTCATGCGCGACCTGCACGAGATGTTGTGCGAGGTCTACAACGCGACGGGCGCGGCGATCGTGCCCGGCGGTGGCACCTACGGGATGGAAGCCGTCGCCCGTCAGTTCGGCGCGGCCAAACACGCGATGATCGTCCGCAATGGCTGGTTTTCCTATCGCTGGAGCCAGATCTTCGAGGCCGGGGGCTTTGCCGCCGAGACCACGGTGTTCAAGGCGCGTCAGACGGGCAATGACAGCCGCGCGCCCTTTGCGCCCGCGCCCATCGACGAGGTGACAAAGGCGATCCGCGCGGCGCGCCCGGACGTGGTTTTCGCCCCCCATGTGGAAACCAGCGCCGGGATCATCCTGCCGGACGACTACATCACCGCGCTGGCCGAGGCCGCGCACGAGGTCGGCGCCCTGATGGTGCTGGATTGCATCGCCTCGGGCTGCGCCTGGGTCGATATGGAAAAGACCGGGGTCGACGTTCTTATCTCGGCCCCGCAAAAGGGCTGGTCCTCGACGCCCTCGGCCGGGTTGGTGATGCTGAGCCAGGCGGCGCTCGA
>PR_CR_10_Liq_1_inCRDRAFT_1000716_pt1 | contig 20219 bp, 17 predicted proteins | sample PRCRCaboRojoPR_3_FD_10241 | JGI IMG/M metagenome (IMG submission 10241)
TTGAAATTCGCCTTCAAATCATGCTGCGATGAAAAGGTAAGATCGGCGCGGCCTTCGAACTTTCCCGTGCCATAGCGGAGGATGCGGGAGGCGACGGAGACCCTCAGATTGTCGGTCAGTGATCCTTCATAGGGGTCTTGGACGAACTCGAACTCCGGAAGCCCGACGATGAATGAGAACTGTGTATTATAAGGGTAGTCGGGATTGTCTTTCTTCTGCTGTTCGGTCCGGTCCTCATCCATGGTGTGAAACCAAAGGCCCGCCGGAAGGCGCAGAACCCAGTGCTGATCATCGGAAGTGCCATCCTTTCGGTCTTGGCCAGAGTTGATCAGGCGATATTCCGTTGTCCCATCTGGGTGTCTGATGGGGGGATGGAGCTGTGGGTTCGGATCGTGCAAGGGCCAGAGCATCCAGAGTATGCCGATAACCATCACGCAGCCAACAAGCAAAACCCTACGCCGCATATCGTGCCCTTTATGTTTTGCCCCGTTAGGGCACTTTCACATAGGGCGGCGAGACCGCCCTGAAGATATCTATTGGAAAGACACAGGGTGTTGCAACTATAAGGTGTGGGAGGGCTTTGCGAAAAAAGTTATTTGTCGTTGCTAGCTCATCTGATGAGGTGTCTCGCCCCTGCCCCTAGACCAGCCGCGAGGTCTCCAGCGCCGCGCGCACGAAATCGGCAAACAGGGGATGCGGGTCGAAGGGTTTGGATTTGAGTTCGGGGTGGAACTGCACGCCGATGAACCACGGGTGATCGGACCATTCGACGATTTCCGGCAAGCGGCCATCGGGGGACATGCCCGAGAAGGTGAGGCCCACCTCCTCCAGCTTTTCGCGATAGGTCACGTCCACCTCGTAACGGTGGCGGTGGCGTTCGTCGATTGCGGTGGTGCCGTAAACCTGCGCCACGCGGGAGCCTTCCTTGAGCGTCGCGTCATAGGCCCCTAGGCGCATGGTGCCGCCTTTGTCATCCGAGACCTTGCGCTTGACCTTCTCGTTGCCCTGCACCCACTCTTTCAGGTGGTAAACCACCGGGGTAAAACGCTTTTTCCCGGATTCATGGTCAAACTCTTCGGAGCCTGCATCCTTGAGCCCGGCGAGATTGCGGGCCGCTTCGATCACCGCCATTTGCATGCCGAGGCAGATGCCAAGGTAGGGAATCTTACGCTCACGGGCGAATTGGGCGGCCTTGATCTTGCCTTCGGTGCCGCGTTCGCCGAAGCCGCCGGGCACGAGGATGGCGTGGAAACCTTCAAGATGCGGCGCGGGGTCTTCTTTGTCGAAAATCTCGGCATCGACCCATTCGACGCGGACCTTGGCGCGGTTGGCCATGCCGCCGTGAGTCAGCGCCTCCTTGATCGACTTATAGGCATCCTCAAGCTGGGTGTATTTGCCGACGATGGCGATTTTTACCTCGCCGTCGGTGTTGTGGATACGGTCATAGACGTCTTGCCAAACGGTGAGGTCGGGCTTGGGCGCGGGGGAGATGTTGAAGGCATCGAGCACCGCCTGATCCAGCCCTTCGCGGTGATAGGCGAGCGGGGCCTCGTAGATCGAGCCGAGGTCATAGGCGGCGGTGACGGCTTCTTTGCGGACGTTGCAGAAGAGCGCGATTTTCTCGCGTTCCTTTTCCGGGATCGGCTGTTCGGAGCGGCAGACGAGGATATCGGGGGCGATGCCGATGGATTGGAGTTCCTTGACCGAGTGTTGGGTGGGTTTGGTTTTCAGCTCACCGCTGGCGGCCAGATAGGGCAGCAGGGTCAGGTGCATGAAGATGCATTGGCCGCGCGGGCGGTCATGGCTGAACTGTCGGATCGCCTCGAAGAAGGGCAGGCCCTCGATGTCGCCCACGGTGCCGCCGATTTCGCAAAGCATGAAATCGACCTCATCCTCGCCGATGGCCAGGAACTCCTTGATCTGATTGGTGACGTGGGGGACCACTTGGATCGTTTTGCCAAGGTAATCGCCGCGGCGTTCTTTTTCCAGAACGTCGGAATAGATGCGGCCGGAGCTGACCGAGTCGGTCATTCGGGCGGGGACGCCGGTGAAGCGTTCGTAGTGGCCAAGGTCAAGGTCGGTTTCGGCGCCATCGTCGGTGACGAAGACCTCACCATGTTCAAAGGGCGACATGGTGCCGGGATCGACGTTGAGATAGGGGTCGAGTTTGCGCAGGCGGACCGAGAAACCGCGCGCTTGCAGGAGCGCACCAAGGGCGGCCGAGGCAAGGCCTTTGCCGAGGGATGAAACAACGCCGCCGGTGATAAAGATATAACGTGCCATGCGCCTGGCATCCCCCCGTGAAATTGAGCGTGACATGAGCCCGAACCGGCCTTTTTTGGCCGCAGCATCACGGGACTCAAGATATAAAGGATTCGCGCGCCATGCGCAAGCCAACCGCAAGATGCTGTTGCGGTTAAAGAATTGCCCTCAAGGCATTGTGGTTAGTCGGCGGTGGGCGTCAGCGGGGCCGTATCATCCGACGAGGGCGGCAGGAGACCTTCGCCCGCGTCAGGCAAGGCCGGGGCCGCTTCGGACGCCGGGGCCGGCGCATCGGTGATGCGGTCCAACACCGAAGACCCGGAGGATTTTTGTGCCGCGATGATGGTGAGCGTCATCGAGGTCGCGATGAAGGCAATGGCCAAGATCCATGTGAGCTTGCCCAGTGCGGTGGCCGCCGAGCGGCCCGCCATGGCGCCGCCACCGCCGCCACCGCCACCCATGCCAAGGCCACCACCTTCGGAGCGCTGCAAAAGCACCACGCCAATCAGGGCGAGGGCCAGAAGAAGGTGAATGATCAGGACGACGTTTTCCATGTAAGCGGCCTTTGTCGAGCGGGTTGCATCAAGGGGCTACTTAGGCAATTCGCGCGCGCCCCGCAACCCGGCAATCGCGATCAGCGGACAACGCGCCGCAGACCGCCGTCGCCGCCCTACTGGGTAAAGCGCCGGCGCTTGTCTTGGTACATCCGGGAATCGGCGCAAGATAGCAGCGCCTGACGCCCCTGCCCGTCGCGCGGACACAAGGCACAGCCAAGGCTGGCCACTTGGGTCAATGGGCCGTCGGGCAAGAGGAAGGGGGCGGCAAAGCACTGGCGCAGGGCCGCCATGGTTTGCTGGACCACAAGGGCGTCCTTGGGGGCGCGCAGGATAAGGGCGAATTCATCCCCGCCGATCCGGGCCAGAAGGTCATGCGGCCCACGGGCCGCCGTCAGCCGCTGGGCCACTTGCACCAAAAGGGCATCCCCCACGGCATGGCCGCGATCATCGTTGATCTGTTTGAAGCCGTCCAAATCGAGGAAAACCAGGGCAAATCCTTCGCCCTTGCGGTGATAGCGGCGCAGGCAGGCGTTCAGATGCTCGTCAAAGGCGCTGCGGTTAGCGATGTCGGTCAGCGGGTCTTGGTAAGCCTGCCGATGCAGCGTGGTCAGGGTATCTTCGTCAATCTGCGTGGGGCGGATATCGGAGATGAAATGCGACGGCTTGCCTTGGCGATCAAGGACCAAGCGCACGCCCAGTTCGGCCCAAAGAGGGTGCCCGTCGGCGTGCCAGTAGCGTTTGAGCATGGAATAGCTGCCCATGCCGCGCGCGAACAACCCTTCAAGACGGGCCTCGTCGCGCAGCAGGTCATCGGCATGGGTGATGTGTTGAAAGCGCATGCGCCGCAGGTTTTCGGGCGTGAACCCCAGAAAGCCAGACAGCGCATTGTTGACGCTGAGGAACTGGCCCTCAAGGCCAACAAGCGCGCGGGCCTGCCCATCTTTCATATCGTCATGTAATACCTGGTTCATACTCAACGGCCCTAAAGACGGCGCGGGCGGCATTGGTAAGGATTGCTCAATAAGTCTTAAAAAATGGTTAACGACCGGGCCGGGGGGCGCTATGCGGCGGGGGCACCCATGTCAGGTTGGAATTGCCCGCAAGCCCAAGGCAACAGCCATGGCCGTCAGCAAAGCAAGGCTATTCATCAACGTCGTCCATATCCGCCTGCCCCGACAGGCGTCGGCGGACATGCGACCATGACAGGCCGATACCCAGTACAAGCGACAGCGCGGCCAGCCCGATCCATGTGTTCTGCGTCGGGTTTTCGAAAGTCAAAAGCCCGTAGTCATACAGCACCCACAAAAGCGCCGCCGCCACGGCCAGCACCAGCCCCATACCGAAAGCGCCAATGGAGCGCAGCGTGGCACGCAGGTAGATGATATAGCCCACCGCCAGCAGCAGCCCCAAAAGCACCGCCAGCGGCATTTGATCCGAGAAATTCGCTTGCGCCCAGCGGGTGTAGTTCCAGTCGGTAGGGTTGAAGGTGGCGGCCAGAAGGCCAAAACCCACCGCCCAGCGCAAGATAAACCCAAGCATCGCGTGCCTCCGCGTCAAACAAAACCCAAGGCTTTGCATCGCCCAAAGCCACCCGCTTGTCCAGCTTGCCGCAGGGGCGAGTTTGCGGTTTCCCCCACCTGCTGCATTCGCTATACGGTGCCGGGTTTTGACCCGCAGCATCATGCAAGAGGATCATCATGGCAAACGTCGTCGTCGTGGGCGCCCAATGGGGTGACGAGGGAAAAGGCAAGATCGTGGATTGGCTGAGCGAGCGCGCCGATGTGATCGCACGCTTCCAAGGCGGCCATAACGCGGGCCATACTTTGGTGATCGACGCACAAGTTTACAAACTGCATGCCCTGCCCTCGGGCGTGGTGCGGGGTGGCAAGCTGTCGGTCATCGGCAATGGCGTGGTTCTGGACCCTTGGAATCTGCTGAAAGAGATCGAGACCATCCGCGCGCAAGGCGTTGAGATCACGCCCGAGACCCTGATGATCGCCGAGAACACCCCGCTGATCCTGCCCTATCACGGCGAGTTGGACCGCGCCCGCGAGGAAGCCGCCAGCAAGGGCAGCAAGATTGGCACCACGGGCCGTGGCATCGGCCCGGCCTATGAGGACAAGGTGGGCCGCCGGGTGATCCGGGTGGCGGACCTGGCGGACCGCGCCACGCTGGAGGCCCGCGTTGACCGTGCCTTGCAGCACCACGACCCGCTGCGCAAAGGTTTGGGCGTGGAACCCATCGACCGCGACGCGCTGATCGAGCAATTGCTGGAGGTGGCGCCGCAGATTTTGAAATATGCCGGCCCGGTCTGGAAGGTGATGAACGAAAAGCGCCGCGCCGGGAAGCGGATCTTGTTCGAAGGCGCGCAAGGCGCGCTTCTGGACATTGATTTCGGTACCTATCCTTTCGTGACCTCGTCCAACGTAATCGCAGGGCAAGCGGCAACCGGCGTGGGCATCGGCCCCGGCTCCATCGACTTTGTGCTGGGCATCGTGAAGGCCTATACCACACGCGTCGGCGAAGGCCCCTTCCCCACCGAGTTGGAAGATGACGACGGCCAGCGCCTTGGCGAGCGCGGCCATGAGTTTGGCACCACCACGGGCCGCAAGCGGCGTTGTGGTTGGTTCGATGCGGTTCTGGTGCGTCAGACCTGTGCGACCAGCGGCGTGAACGGGATTTCCCTGACCAAGCTGGATGTGCTGGACGGGTTCGAGACGCTGAAAATCTGTGTCGGCTATGATCTGGACGGCAAGCGCATGGATTACCTGCCCACTGCCGCCGAAGAGCAGGCGCGCTGTGTGCCCATCTACGAGGAAATGCCGGGGTGGAGCGAATCCACCGAAGGCGCGCGGAGCTGGGCCGACCTGCCGGCCAATGCGATCAAATACGTCCGCCGCGTGGAAGAGTTGATTGATTGCCCCGTGGCGCTACTTTCGACGTCACCGGAGAGGGATGACACGATCCTTGTGACAGACCCCTTCGCGGACTGACGCAATCGGAGGTAAAATGGCCCTGAGTTACAAGGCGCGCAAGCGCTGGTCCCTTGTGATCCTGCTGATTGGGATGCCCGCCTATATTGTGGCGGCGGTCACGGTGGTGAACCTGTTTGACCGCCCGGCCATCTGGCTCGAGTTTCTGATTTACGTTATCCTTGGTGTGGTCTGGATTCTGCCCTTCAAGTTTATCTTCAAGGGTGTGGGGCAGCCCGACCCGGAGGCCCCGCAAGACCCTGAAGGCGATTAAACCGTTTCTTAGGCATGGCGCGATAAACCTGTTGACCGAGCAGCAACAGGACGTCAGATGCCAACCTCGATCACATCGACATGGCTTGCCCTTGGCACCCTGCCGGTCATGGATACCGACGACAGCAACTATGTTGCCGAGAATGCCGCTGACCTTGTGGGGCAAAGCTTTGACACGAGCAACGGTCTGGCCCTGACCACGGTCACGGCCACCGATGCCAATGACGATGGCTCGGTCTCCAGCGATGACAACTTCGCCACCGGCGAAAGCGTGACCGCAGACGGGATCACTTCCACCCTGGATGCGATGATCACTTATAACGTGACTTTCACCCTTGGCGATGGCAGCAGTTTCACCGATCTTATCGGGCTTGTGCAATTGGATGACGGGCGGGCCTTTATCGTTCCGGGCAGTGAGACACAGCTGGATGGGCTGTTCATCGAGACCATCACCTTCGATTCTGTCGTGGTGGATGACTATTCGGGCATAAATAACACCGCCGCAGATTGGTCCATCGACGGAGCCAAGGTGGTGTGTTTTGCCGCCGGAACCCGGATCGACACCGCGGAGGGGCCGCGTTTGGTGGAGTATTTGCGCCCCGGTGACATGGTCCATACCCTCGATCATGGCCTGCAACCGCTGAGGTGGGTGTATGCCCAAAGGCTACGCGCGCGAGGGGCGGATGCGCCAGTGCGGTTTCACAAGGGAGCATGGGGCGTGCGCCGCGCGCTCAAGGTTTCGGGCCAGCATCGGATGCTGATCCGGGGAGGTCTGGTGGAGGTGCACTTTGGTCATCCGGAGGTGCTGGTGCCTGCGGCGGCACTTGTCGATGGCCAATGGGTGACGCGGCAAAGCGGCGGGTGGGTGCGCTATTTTCACCTGATGTTCGACGCCCATGAAATCATCTTTGCCAATGGCGTGCCTGCCGAAAGTTTCCACCCCGGACCACAGGCCATGGCCGCGCTGCCCGGATTTGCCCGCCGCGATCTGTTGCTGCGGTTTCGGCAGGCGCGCGAAGGCGGCGGCCCTTTGGCCCGCCCTGCCCTGTGCTATGCGGAGGCGCGCATTCTGCGCGGCGCGCGGGGTTGCCTTCCGCTTAGCGCGCTTCATAGTGACCCTTGTTTGGTAACGGGGGACAAAGGCCATGGGCACAGGCGCGAAATCCGACATTCTGGCGGCACTCGATGCCGCGTTGATCTTGGACCTGACCAGGAAATTGGTGGCCATCCCCACGGTCAACCCGCCGGGGCAGGAAGCGGCCTGCGCAGGGTTTATCCATGACACCCTGACAGGATGGGGCATCGAGGTGGAATTGGTGCCCGAGCCTGACCCCGAGCGCCCGCAGGTTGTGGCCTGGGTACGGGGCCAGGGCGATGGTCCGACCTTCATCCTCAACGCCCATATGGACACGGTACCACCGGGGGATGAGGCGCGGTGGTCCAAACCGCCTTTCGAGGTGAGCCAAGACGGCGATCTGCTTTATGGCCTGGGCACCTGCGACATGAAGGGCTCGCTTGCCTCGATCATGGCGATGCTGAAGGCCCTGCATGACAGTGGCGCAGCGCTGCCCGGCACACTGATGGCACAATTCCCGATGGGCGAGGAAACCGACGAGCCGGGCACCAAGACCCTGCTGGCCAAGGGCTATACCGGGGATATGGCGATCACCATGGAACCCACCGATTGCCAGATCGGCCCCGGCACGCGGGGGGCCTGTTGGTACAAGGTCGAGGTGGAAGGCCCCTCGGCGCATTGCGGGCTGAGCGCGACGGACGCGCCGGACGTGATGCATGTGGTGCAACGGTTCATGGCCGAGGTTGAGGCGCTGCACGACGAGGTGTGCCAGCAAGAGCATCACCTGCTGGACAGCCCCGCCGCACGGGTCACGCAGGTGAGCGCGGGCGAGACCCATAATTCCCGCGCGCGACGGGCCGAGATGCTGGTCGATCGGCGGATGCTGCCGCATGAAAGCGTCGAGGCGGTGGGCGAGGATTTGCGCGCCCGGCTGGCGCGGGCGATTGGCGACCGCGAGGGGATCAGCGGCGAGGTAACATTCGTCGATCTCAACGAGGCGACGGAAACGCCGCTTGATAGCGAGTTGGTGCAGGTCTTGTCGCGCAATATCCGCGAGGTTGGCGAGGCCGAGCCGCGCATATGGGGCCCGCCCTATGGCAGCGACATGCGCAATTTCGTGGTCGATGCGGGCATTCCTTGCGTGAACTACGGCGCAGGTGATTTCCGCCGCTGTCACCAGCCCGATGAATGCGTGCCGTTCAGTGACTTGGTGCAGGTGGCGCGCATCACCTTTGGCACGGTGCTGGATGTGATCGGGTAAGCGCCACGCCGGAGCCGAAATCTTTGAAAGATTTCGGACCGATTTCTTTTCAAGAAATCGGTGCCCTGCCGCTACTCCATCTTCTTGCGGATGCGGCGGATCATCCACCAGACCAGTGCCACGACCGGCAGGGTCACCAGCGCCGTGATCATCCCCTTGCTGAGCCCCAGCGCAGCCGCCACTGGGTAAAGCAGGTAGCCCGCCAAGGACACGGCGTAATAGCTGATCGCCACGACCGACAGCCCTTCAACCGTCTTTTGCAGGCGCAATTGCATGTCGGCGCGTTGGTTCATGCTTTCCAGAAGCGCTTGGTTCTGCGCGCTGCGTTCAACGTCCACCCGGGTTCGGAGCAATTCACCGGCGCGAATGGCGCGGTCCGACATGGCGTCGAGCCGCTCCTTGGTGGATTTCACCGTGCGCATGGCGGGCTCATACCGGCGCATCATGAATTCCGAGAATGTCTGCCGCCCCTCGAAACGCTCTTCGCGCAAGACCTCGATCCTTTGGTTGACGATCTTTTCGTAGGCCGCCGTGGCCCCGAAGCGGAACGAGGATTGCGCCACCATCCCCTCCAGCTCCGCCGAGATGGACAGCAGGCTCTTGAGCGTATCCTCGGCGCGGGTCGTCTGGCCGGTCATATCGCCGATCATTTGGCTGAGCTGGCTGTCCAGCTCGCCCATGCGAGGCCCCATCTCGCGGACCCTTGAAAAGCCCAGCATCGACATCGCCTTGTAGGTCTCGATCTCGCACAGGCGTTGGATGATGCGGCCCACGCGCCGCTGGCCTGTGCCGGGAGCGACGGTCACGGCAAAGCGCAGGTGCCCCGCTGGATCAATCCGGAAATCGCCGGCCACCACGGCGGCGTCGTCCAGAACACGGGCGACGGCCACGCTTTCGGGCACGAACCATTCGGCGATCTGTTGGCGAATGGTGTCCTTGTCCTTCCATGGGCTGACGCGAATGAGGGCCGAGGTCATCCGCACTCCGGGGGCTTCCTCCAGCCAGTCCTCGGGGAAGACCTCGAAATCGGCAGGGTCGAAGGGCCGTGTGCTGAGCCCATCGGTGAAGGCGGTGTAGGTCACGAACTCGGTATGGCTTTCCCATTTGAGCATATGCCGCCCGATGCGCCCGAAAAAATGCGTCGCCCCCGGTTGCGGGTGGGCCGCGCCGTGCCGGTCNAGCAGGGAAATCAGGTGGTCCATATCCGCCTGCCGGTCGCGCGCCGCAGCCCCTTCGGGCCGCTTGATGGCCAGATAGGCGGCGGTGGTCGGCACTTCCATCGAGGGGAAGGGCCGCGCGTGCAGCTCATTGGCCAAGCGATAGCGCAGCGGATGGTCTTCGATGGGCGGCATGGGGCGCTCTCCGGGATGGGTTGGCGTTCAGGGTAACGTGCAAGAGGCTGTAGCGAAACCGAATTTTTCCGTCAAACCAAGGATTTACGGGGATACAACGGTATACTGCACAAGGCGTGGGCCTGGGCTGCGCCTGTCTGATCAAAGGTGGGTGAGACGAGAACACCCCTTTGGCGCGGGCGTCAGCCCGGGCCGCGCCCGACCCTCCCCCCGGGAGGGCGCTTTGGCGAGGTCACAAAAACTCGTTTGGCATTGCTTCTTTGAAGCGCACCGCAAAGACCTTGCGATGTGCTGCGCCCACCCAGGGTCGGGCGCGGCCCTCGACGCATTGTACTGTGCATAGAAAAGGGCGCCCCGTGGGGCGCCCTTTCCAATTGTCAAAAGCCACAAGGCTTAGCCGATCTTGCCCAAAAGGGCCGACATGCTGTCCTTGGCATCGCCGTAGAACATNCGCGTNTTNTCTTTGAAGAACAGCGGGTTCTCGATGCCGGAATAGCCGGTCCCCTGCCCGCGCTTCGAGACAAAGACGTTCTTCGCCTTCCAGACCTCCAGCACCGGCATCCCGGCGATGGGGCTGTTGGGGTCGTCTTGGGCGGCGGGGTTCACGATGTCGTTGGAGCCGATGACGATGACAACATCCGTATCGGGGAAGTCGTCGTTGATCTCGTCCATTTCCAGCACGATGTCGTAGGGCACCTTGGCCTCGGCCAGAAGCACGTTCATGTGCCCCGGCAGACGGCCCGCGACGGGGTGGATGGCGAAACGCACCTCTTTGCCCTGTGCGCGCAGCTTGTTGGTCAGCTCGCTGACCGCCTGCTGCGCTTGGGCCACGGCCATGCCGTAGCCGGGCACGATGATGACGCTGTCGGCCTCATCAAGGGCCTGCGCTACGCCGTCAACGTCGATGGCGACCTGTTCGCCCTCGACCTCGGCCGCGGGGCCTGCCGTGCCGCCAAAGCCACCAAGGATCACGCTGACAAAGGAGCGGTTCATCGCCTTGCACATGATGTAGCTGAGGATCGCACCGGAGGAGCCGACAAGCGCGCCCACCACGATCAGCAGGTCGTTGCCAAGGCTGAAGCCGATGGCCGCCGCCGCCCAGCCCGAGTAGCTGTTGAGCATCGAGACCACCACGGGCATGTCGGCGCCGCCGATCCCCATGATCAGGTGATAACCGATGAAGAGCGCCAGAAGCGTCAGCAGCACCAGCGTCCAGCCGCCCGAGCCGCCAAGGTACATGAGTGCAAGGATCAGCGAGAGGCCCGCCGCCCCGGCATTCAGGATATGACCGCCCGGCAGTTTTTTCGCCGCCGAGTCGACCTTGCCAGCCAGTTTGCCATAGGCGATGACCGAGCCGGTGAAGGTCACGGCCCCGATCCAAACCCCCAGCACCAGTTCGACGCGCAAAATCCCCACCTCGACGGCGGTTTTCTTGGCGACGATGGCGGCGAAGCCCGTGAAGGTCTTGGCGAAGGCCACGGCCTCGGCTGTCACCTCTTCGGGACGGGGGAATTGCAGCCCCTCACCCATGAAGGCGGCGGCCACGCGGCCGATTTCGATATGTGCGTTGAAGCCCACGAAAACGGCGGCCAAGCCCACGAGGCTGTGCATGATCGCCACCAGTTCGGGCATCTGGGTCATCTGCACCCGTGTTGCCAGTTGGTAGCCAATCGCGCCGCCCGCGGCGATCAGGACAAGTGACAGGAGCCAAAGCCCCTGCCCCGGCCCGATGAGGGTGGCGATGATGGCGATGGCCATGCCGACGATGCCGTACCACACCGCGCGTTTCGCGCTTTCCTGCCCCGACAGACCGCCAAGGCTGAGGATGAAGAGAACTGCCGCGACCGCGTAGGCCGCAATGGTAAATCCGAAGTCCATTGTGCCTACCTCCTTAGGATTTCTGGAACATGGCGAGCATGCGCCGGGTCACGAGGAAGCCGCCGAAAATATTGATCGCGGCCATGAAGACCGAGAGCGCGGCCAGAATCGCGATCAGCACCGAGGAGGAGCCGATCTGCATCAGCGCCCCCAGAATGATGATCGAGGAGATGGCATTCGTCACCGCCATGAGCGGCGTGTGCAAGCTGTGGCTGACGCCCCAGATCACCTGGAAGCCGACGAAGACCGCCAGGATGAAGACGATGAAGTGCTGCATGAAGCTGGCAGGGGCAATCAGCCCCACGGAGAGCACCAGAAGCGCGCCGACGCCCAGAAGCGTGACCTGTTGCTTGGTCTGCGCCTTGAATGCGGCCACCTCTTGGGCGCGCTTTTCTTCGGGCGTCAGTTCCTTCGGCTCTTCCTTTTTCGGTTGCGCCGCGATCGCCTGCACCTTGGGCGGCGGTGGCGGGAACGTGACTTCACCGCCATGCGCCACGGTGGCCCCACGGATCACATCATCCTCCATATCATGATTAACCTTGCCGTCTTTTTCCGGCGTGAGGTCAGTCATCATGTGACGGATGTTGGTGGCGTAAAGGCTGGAGGATTGCGTGGCCATGCGCGACGGGAAATCGGTATAACCGATGATCGTGACACCGTTGTCGGTGACGATCTTGTCGTCCATCACGGTCAGCTTGCAGTTACCGCCCTTTTCCGCCGCCAGATCGACGATCACGCTGCCGCGCTTCATCGACTTGACCATATCCTCGGTCCAAAGCTCGGGCGCTTCGCGGTTGGGAATGAGGGCCGTGGTGATGACGATATCCACCTCGGGGGCCAGTTCGCGAAACTTGGCAAGCTGTGCCTCGCGGAACTCAGGGCTTGAGGGGGCCGCATAGCCACCCGTCGCCGCACCATCCTGCGTTTCTTCTTCGAAATCGAGGTAAACGAACTCGGCACCCATGGATTCGACCTGTTCGGCCACTTCGGGGCGCACGTCGAAGGCATAGGTCACAGCGCCCAGCGAGGTCGAGGTACCGATGGCAGCCAGACCGGCCACACCCGCGCCCACGACCAGCACCTTGGCCGGTGGAACCTTACCGGCGGCGGTGATCTGCCCGGTGAAGAAGCGGCCAAAGTTGTTGCCTGCCTCGATCACCGCGCGATAGCCCGCGATATTGGCCATGGACGAGAGCGCATCCATCTTCTGGGCGCGGGAAATCCGCGGCACCATGTCCATCGCGATAACGGAGGTGCCTTTCTTGGCCAATTGCTCCATCTGCGCTTCGTTCTGGGCGGGCCAGAAGAAGGAGATCAGCAATTGATCGGCGCGCAGGCGCTTGGCCTCGGTTTCCGTCGGCGGGCGCACCTTGGCCACGATATCGCAGGCCTTGTAAAGCGCTGCCGCCGATTTGATGACTTCGACGCCCGCCTCTTTGTAAGCGGCATCGGCAAAGCCCGCGGCCTTACCGGCCCCGGCCTCGATGGCACAGTCATATCCCAGTTTCTGAAGCTGAAGCGCTGACTCGGGCGTCATCGCAACCCGCGCTTCGCCCTCCATCACTTCCTTCGGTGTTCCGATCTTCAAGGTCGTTTCCCCCGTTTCCTGTTCTTGTTGCGTCGGGCCAAGGGTGGCCCGCAATTCAGTTCCGTAAGAGCTTTGCCGGTTTATTTCACATTTTTCCACCGGTTTCGATGCAAGGAATGTCGCATCTGGTCAAAACCAACGCCTCGTTTTCTCCGCGTAACGGGCAAAGTCCATCCTAAAGGTGCGGCGCAGGCGGTTTTCTTCGGGTTCAATAAAGCGTTTTTCCAGCACCCACATGAAGATGGGAATCAGCGGCAAGGATAAAACCGCATCCCACGACAGGATAAACCCGGACAAAAGCATGACATCGCCAAGGTAGATGGGATTGCGCGTGCGGCTGAAAATCCCGCTCTGGATCATCCGTTCAGGCGTTTCATGGGGAATGAGGGTGGTGCGGTGCTTGCGGAACTCCATCACCGCCAGTGCGATCAGCAAAAGGCCACCGCCCACCAAGAGACCGCCAAGAAAATCTGCCCAGCCCCCGCCAAGCGACAGNCCCATGTCAAANNGCGNCNCCTGCACCCATGCCAGCGCCAGAAAACCCAGCAGCCACACCGGCGGCATATCCAGCCATTTCATCATTCGGGTTTATAAACCCCGTCGCGCTGCCAGCCTTCCAACCCGCCCTGCAACATGACCACATGCTCATGCCCCATCAGGCGCGCGGCAAAGGCTGCCTGCGCCGATAGCGTGCCNGAGTTGCAATAGACCACGATCATATCGCCCGGAANATCCGCGATTTCCGCAGGAACCGCGCGCCAGTCAATGTTGATGGCTCCGGGGATATGCCCGGCCTCGAATTCCTCGGGCGTGCGGGCATCGATAAAGGTGGCCACATCGAACACCGTTTCATCCAACTGCTGCGGCTGGATGATCCCTTGGTGATAGGTGGCGAAATCCATGTAATCCAGCACCGCATCGCGCACCGGATCATCCTGCGCCAGGACGGGCGCGGCGCTCAGGCACAGGCCCAGCGCAAGGGTGGCAAGGCTCAATCGTTTCATGAAACACTCCTAAATCGTGGGCGCGGACAGGCTGGGCTCCGCCCGTGATCGCCACAATCGCTCCCCCGGAGCGATTGCCGCGCCGGNCGGCGCGGACAGGCTGGGCTCCGCCCGTGATCGCCACAATCGCTCCCCCGGAGCGATTGCCGCGCCGGGCGGCGCGGACAGGCGATCACTCCCATTCCATTTCCTCGAACACGCGGCCGGCGTTCTTGGTGGCCAGTTCCTCGAAGGTATCCAGATGCGACCACTCGGATTGGTCGATATAATAGGCATCGGCCAGCTCGCCGCCATTGTCCAGATGCTCGCCGATCTTGGCGCGGATGTCGCGCAGGTAATCCGAGGTATAGCGCGTGACCTGCGCCATGTTTGTCGGATGCCCGTGGCCGGGGATGACGTAGGTCGCCCCAAGGTTGGCGAAAGGCCCGTCAAAAGTGTCGATCCATGCGTCGGTGTCGGTGCCGGGGAAAATCGGCGGCATGCGTTCGTGAAAGGCGATGTCACCGGCAATCACGATCTCCCACTGCGGTATCCAGACCTGCGTATCGCCGGGGCCATGCGCCGGGCCAAGGTGCAAAACCTCCAGCGTCACATCGCCCATTTCCACCACTTGGCGGTCCTCGAAACTTAGGTTCGGCACGACAACAGTGGTCCCTTCGGCCTTGTCGCGGTTATAACGCTGCATGCCTTGCAGGATGAAATCGCCCTCTTCCTCGATCTCATGGATGGCATCCACATGGGCGAGGATATCCACCCCCTGCTCGGCCCAATAGGAATTGCCCAACATGGCATGCCCCTGACCGTTTTCATTGATCACCAGCTTCACCGGCTGATCGGTCAGCGCCTTGATCTCGTCATGCAGGGCCTTGGCCAAACGGTAAGAGGCCCCGCCGTTGATCACCACCACCCCGTCACCGGTCAGGACAAAGCTCAGGTTGTTGTTGTGGCCGGAATTTTCATAGGTCGGCGGCGCGGTGGCGCCGATGGCGGAAAACACATGCGGGATCACCTCGACCGGCTTTTCGTAAAGCTCGGACTGCGGGTATTGGTCGGCGATATCTTCGGATGCCTGCGCCGGAAGCGCCAGCGCCGCCGCGAGGGCCGCTGCGAAAATCGGTTTCATGGTGCTCTCCCTTAAATCTCTGCGGCGCAGGATACGCATTCATCTTCGTGAATGTCTAGGGGTGCCGCTCGGATTCTCCCCCTTGTCTCACCCACCAAAGCCGATACGGTTCGGGAACACAAACAGGGAGGCGGGGATGCTCAGTGGGAAACACGCAATTGTCACCGGCGGCGGCACCGGCATTGGCCTGGCCATCGCGCGGGCCTTGGCCAATCAAGGCGCAGAGGTCACCATCACCGGGCGGCGGTTGGAGGTTTTGCAGGAGGTCGCCACCCCCGGCCTGTACCCGCTGGCCATGGATGTAACCCAAGAAGCGCAGGTGGTGGATGGCATCGCGTCGGCGGTCGCCGCCCGTGGCCCGGTTCAGATCTGCGTGCCCAATGCGGGCATCGCCGAGGGGCGCAGCGTGCCGAAATCCGACACCGAGTTCTGGCGCAGGGTCATGGCCACCAACCTCGATGGGGCCTTCTGGACCATCCGCGAAAGCCTATCCTCCATGCTGGGCACCGATTGGGGCCGCGTGGTGGCCGTGTCCTCCATCGCCGGGCTGCGTGGCCTCAAGGGGGCCTCGGCCTATACGGCCTCGAAACACGGGCTGGTTGGCCTGATCCGCGGCCTCAGCGAGGATTACATGGGCAAGCCCTTCACCTTCAACGCGCTTTGCCCCGGATACGTGGATACCCCCATCGTCAGCCGCAATGTCGAAGCCATCAGCTCCCGCGCCGGTGTCTCCGAGGACAAGGCGCGCGAAATGATGGTCAGCCAGAACCGCCATCAGCGCCTGATCGCGCCAGAAGAGGTGGCGCAGGCCGCGCTTTGGCTTTGCGGGCCGGGCTCCGAAAGCGTCAACGGCCAATGCATCGAGATTGCCGGTGGTCAGGTCTGATGCTGCCTCGCGATGCCTTCAACACCTATTGCGCGACCCTGCCACAGACCACCCACGTGGTGCAATGGGGCGGCGCGGATGTCTGGAAACTGGGCGGTAAGGTCTTTGCCATCGCCGGATGGAACGACGGCAAGGATGCCTATACCTTCAAAGCCTCCGAGATGGCCTTCGAAGTATTGCAAGAGCAACCGGGCATCCGCCCTGCCCCCTACATGGCCTCGCGCGGTCTCAAATGGCTACAAGTCCACGCCGATCCGGGGCTGAGTGATGAGGAACTCAAGGCGCATATCAAAGCCTCCTACGACATGATCGCCGCGAAGCTGCCGCGCAAAACCCGGGCCGCCCTCGGCCTCTGACGGCCCACCCCTTCATCTTTCCCAAAATACTCCCGCCGGAGGCCCCCGCCTGCCGAACGCGCGACGCCCGCTCATTGCCCCCCATCCCCAAGGGGCCGGGGTGGGCGGGTGGGCGGTCCCTTGGGGATGGGGGGCGCACGGCCTGTTGACGAAAGCCTCCACAGCCACCAATACCGACGCAATACCGACGTGAAACCGACGCGATACAGCCCGTCATTTTTGCTATTAACCAAGGGCTCCCCCCGATTCGCCGCGAAAGGTTAACGATGCCTGATTTCACCGCCACCAAATCCCGCTTCCATCTGCCACGGGGCGTCACCTATCTGGATGGCAACTCGCTTGGCCCCCTGCCCCTTGCCGCCAAGACCCGCATGGCGCAGGTGATGCAGGAGGAATGGGGCGAGATGCTGATCACCGGCTGGAACAAGGCCGGTTGGATGGCACAACCGGGGCAGATGGGCGACCGCATCGGGCGGCTTATCGGGGCCGAGCCGGGGCATGTCATGCTGGGCGACACCCTGTCGATCAAGGTCTACCAAGCCTTGGCCGCCGCCCTTGCCCTGCGCCCCGACCGCCGGGTGATCTTGTCGGATACCGGCAATTTCCCCACCGATCTTTACATGGCCGAGGGGCTGATCGAGACATTGGGCAAAACCCATGAGCTGCGCTGCGTGCCCCCCGAAGAGGTCGAACAGGCAATCACCGAGGAGGTGGCCGTCTTGCTGCTGACCGAAGTGGATTATCGCACCGGCCGCCGCCACGACATGCCGCGTCTCACGCAAAAAGCCCATGAGGTCGGGGCTTTGGCGATCTGGGACTTGGCCCATAGCGCCGGCGCGCTGCCGGTGGATGTCTCCGGAGGCAAGGCGGATTTCGCGGTGGGCTGCACCTACAAGTTCCTCAACGGCGGGCCCGGCGCGCCCGCCTTCATCTATGTCGCCCCGCGCCAAGCCGAGGCCACTGCACCCGCCCTGTCGGGCTGGCTGGGTCATGCCGCGCCCTTCGCGTTCGAACAGACCTACCGCGCCGCCCCGGGCGTGGCCCGGATGCGCGTCGGCACGCCGCCGGTGCTGGCCATGGCCAGCCTTGAGGCGGCGCTGGATGTTTGGGACGGCGTCGAGGTGGCCGAGGTCTATGCCCGCGCGCAGGAGCTTTCGGAGCGCTTTATCAAGGGTATCGAGGCCACCTGCCCCATGCTCACCCTCGCCTCGCCCCGCGATCCTGATCAGCGCGGCAGTCAGGTCTCGTTCCATTTCGAGCATGGCTATGAGGCCATGCAGGCCTGTATTGCCCATGGCGTTATCGGCGATTTCCGCGCCCCGGATATCATGCGCTTCGGGATCACCCCACTTTATCTTGATGAGGGCGATATCGATCGTGCCATCGCAGTGGTGTCCGAGGTCATGACGGATGACCTTTGGGACGATGACGCCTACCGGCACAGGTCTGCGGTGACCTGACAGGCTGCCTTACTCCAGCCTGAATTTATCTTAAATTCGCCAGAAAAGTTCCGCTTTCCGGCCATGCACAGTCTGTATCCAATTCGAGAACAACGAGGACACAAAAGGCAAGGACGCGTCCTCGTGGGCACGCTGACACAAGATCGGCGGCCCATTTCGAGTGAGGAGCAGGGCCATGCCCACCTATACGGTCAGCATCTACAACAACGACCCCCTTTTCATTCTGTCTCGGACGATTGGGGGTACGGACACATGGACCGGTGAGGCCAGCCCATCGGGCACGGCCACCATCACCGACCCTGAAAGCGGCATCGAAGGTCAAACCATTGACAGCAACTTTTCGGGCGGGGAAAGCGCGACGGCGGATGTCTCCGTTGGCGGCAGCAGTTCGACCGGTGCCCCCGTCTATGCCGAAGAGAGCTGGACCCTGCGCGATACGGTGACCGGCGACACCTTTGANGTCATCACCTTTCGCGTCGATAGCGGCGGGGCAACCGGGTACTACACCCTGTCGGAAATGCCGCTGGTCGCCGGGCGCAGCTATGAAACGCTGGACTATGACACCGATCCGGACGTGACCGCGAGCGACCCGGCCTTCAGCATCGACGATTATGAAGAACCGGGTGCCGAAGTCGACGGGACGGCGGGCGACGACAGTATCGACGCCGCCTACACCGATGTAGATGGCGATAGCATCGGCGGCGGTGATGACACGGTTCTGGCAGGCGGCGGCAATGACTATCTTGAAGGCGGTGATGGCGCCGACCTTCTTTTTGGCGAGGCGGGCAACGACACCGCCATCGGTGGCGCCGGCAACGATACGATCCGCGGCGACGATATGCCGGAAGCCGGGCAATGGGAGTATCAAGTCTACGACTACAACTTCACGAGCGCCGACAATCAGGCCTTTGATATCGAAAGCGGTACTCTGGTCGGCACCGGGCAGACCGGTATTTTCGACTCCACCACCCTCGTGAACGACGCCCGGGGCACCACCGGCGACCCCAGTGACTTCGGCGTCATCTACACCTCGCAGCTTTTGCCGTCCGAGGACGGGACCTATACGTTTTCGACCACATCCGACGATGGCTCGACCATCCGCATTCTGGACGAGAACGGCGACCCCCTGACCTTTACCAACCAAGGCGGCAGCACCGACAGTTTCATGGACAATGACCGCCACCAAGCGCCGACGAGCCGGTCGGGCGAGGTGGAGTTGGAGGCCGGGCGGCTTTACACCATCGAGGTTCGTCATTGGGAAAACCTTGGCGGTCAGGTGATCTCGGGACAGGTGACCACACCCAGTGGGACAACCGAGGACCTGGCCGACAGCAGCCTGATCCTCGGCCCGCCAAGTGGTATTGCCGGGGACGATAGCCTGAGTGGTGGCGCCGGCGACGATGCGCTTTTCGGTGATGGTGGAAATGACACGCTCGATGGGGGCATCGGCGCCGACAGCTTTTATGGCGGGCTGGGCGACGACGAGATGTACCTGGCCGAGGGCGATACCGCCTATGGCGGCGATGGCGATGACCTTTTCGTCCTGGGCGATCTGGGTGAAGCGGGCAGCGGCACCATCGACATCACCGGCGGTGAAGGCGGTGAGACCAGCGGCGATACCCTGCAACTGACCTCGGACCTGACCGAAGACGACATCACCTTCACCAATACCGATGATGGTGCCGGCGGGCTTTCGGGCAATTTCACCATGGCCGATGGCACGGTGGTGAATTTCTCGGAGATCGAGAATATCATTTGCTTCACGCCGGGCACGCGGATTTTGACGGACCGCGGCGAGCGCGCGATCGAAACCCTGCAACAGGGCGACATGGTCCTGACGCGCGATCACGGGTATCAGCCGATCCGCTGGATCGGGCATAGCACCGTGGAGGGGCGCGGCAAATTTGCCCCCGTAGCGATCAATTCCACGGTTCTGGACGGAGCGCGGCGGCCGCTTCTGGTATCCCCGCAACACCGGGTCTTGTTCACCGGCTACAAGGCGGAACTGTTGTTCGGCCAAAACGAGGTTCTGGTTGCCGCAAAGCATCTTGTGGATGGCCGCGACGTGCGCATCGTGGAGCGCAAACTGGTCAGCTATTTCCACATGATGTTCGACCGTCACGAGATAGTTTACGCCGAAGGTGCCGCCACCGAAAGCTTTCACGCTGGTGA
>PR_CR_10_Liq_1_inCRDRAFT_1000717_pt1 | contig 20217 bp, 20 predicted proteins | sample PRCRCaboRojoPR_3_FD_10241 | JGI IMG/M metagenome (IMG submission 10241)
CTGGAGGAGCGCCTGCGCGGCCGGCTCGCCCCCGGGGACGCCGTCGTCGGCCCGCTGCCGCTCACCGCCGGCCGCGCCGCCATCCTCATCCTGTGCGAGGACCGCGCGGCGACGCTGACGGCGCTGCGGCCCCTGCGGGACGTCCTCAGCCGTCAGGGGGCCGACGTCCGGCTCGACGTCGATCCGGTCGACCTCGGCTGAGGCCTCTACCCTGCAGGGCCGCCCGCCGGGGCGCTGCGACCCCCCGGACGGTGCGACCGTCGGGACGGAGCGCGGGATGGGACTGCTCGAGGTGCGGGTCTTCGGCGACCCGGTGCTGCGCCAGGCGGCGCTCGAGGTGCGCGACTTCGACGACTCCCTCGCACGGCTCGCCGACGACATGGCCGAGACGATGCACGCCCAGCAGGGGGCGGGGCTCGCCGCCAACCAGGTCGGCGTCCTCCGCCAGCTGTTCACCTACGCCGACCCGGGCGACGAGGACCGCGAGCCGAGCGCCGGCAGCGTCGTCAACCCGGTGCTGCTCGACGCGAGCGAGGAGGCGGAGCTCGCCGACGAGGGCTGCCTGTCGTTCCCCGGGCTGTTCTACCCCGTGGAACGGCAGCTCGAGGTCGTCGTCAGCCACCGCGACGTCCACGGGGACGAGCACGAGTCGACGCTCCGCGGCTTCGCCGCCCGCATCTGGCTGCACGAGATGGACCATCTCCACGGGGTGCTGTTCATCGACCATCTCGCCCGGCACGACCGCCGTGAGGCCATGCGCATCATGCGGGAGCGCGCCCTCGACCCGCGCGACCTCCCGGGCGTCGCCCCGATGCTGGACGGATGACGCCGCTGCGCGTCCTCGTCGCCGGGACGCCGGAGGTGGCCGTCCCCTCCCTCGACCTGCTCGTCACCGACGACCGCTTCACCGTCGTCGGCGTACTGACCAACCCCGACCGTCCGCGGGGACGCTCCCGCACGCCCGTGCCGTCCCCCGTCGCCGTCCGCGCCGCCGAGCACGGCCTGCCGGTGCTGCGACCCGAACGGGTCGCCGACGCGGCCGGCGCGCTCACCGCGACCGGCGCCGACGTGGGTGCGGTCGTCGCCTACGGGTCGATCCTCCCGCCGCACGTGCTCGACGCGCTGCCCCTCGGCTTCGTCAACCTGCACTTCTCCCTGCTGCCGCGCTGGCGCGGTGCCGCACCGGTGCAGCACGCGATCCGCGCCGGTGACGCGCACACCGGGGTGAGCGCCTTCCACCTCGACGAGGGCATGGACACCGGGCCGGTGCTGCGACGCCTCACGGTCCCCATCGACGAGGACGTCGACGCCGGCGGACTCCTCGACCGGCTCGCCCGGCTCGGCGCGCCGGTGCTGGCCGACGCGCTGCTCGCCCGCGCCGCCGGGGAGGCGGGGGAGCCCCAACCCGCCGACGGCGCCACCCGGGCACCCCGCATCGGGCCCGACGACGCCCGCATCGACTGGACGGCGGACGCGGACACCGTGGCCCGCCGCGTGCGCAGCGTCACCCCGCGCCCGGGCGCGACGACGACGCTCGGTGGGCGACGGCTCAAGGTCGCCGGCGCCCGCGCCGGCGCCGCGTCCGCGGCGGAGGCGGGACCCGCCCGGCCCGGCACGGTCGTCGCCGCCGACCGGGACGGACTGCACGTCGCCTGCGGGCGCGGCACGGTCCGCATCGCCCGCGTCCAACCGGCCGGGCGCGCCTGGGCCGCCGCCGCCGACGCCGTCCGCGGCCGCCTCGTCACCGTCGGTGACGTGCTCGGACACGCCGACGCGTCGACCGTCCCCGGGGACGGCGGCGACGACGCCTAGGCTGCCGGCGTCGGAGGAGCGACCATGCACGCGCCCGAGATCCTGCCGTCGGTCCTCGCCTGCGACCTCGCACGCCTCGCCGACGAGGTCGCGCCGCTGGCGGGCGTGACCCGGACGCTCCACTTCGACGTGATGGACGGCCGCTACGTCGACAACATCTCGTTCGGCCAGCCGGTGCTCGGTGCGCTGCGCGCGGCGTGGCCCGGCGACCTCGACGTCCACCTCATGATCGTCGACCCGTCGCGGTACGCGGACGAGTTCGTCGCCGGCGGTGCGACCTCCGTCGCGTTCCACCCCGAGGTCGAGGACGACCCGGCCGCGCTGGTCGCCCGGCTGCGGGCGGCCGGCGTGCGGGTCGGGGTCGGGCTCCGCCCCGAGCACCCGCTGGAGCGGGTCGCGGACCTGCTGCCGCACGTCGACACGCTGCTGCTGATGACGGTCAACCCGGGCTTCGCCGGCCAGGCGTTCCTGACCGAGGTCCTGCCGAAGATCGGTGAGGCGCACGCACTGCGGCGCAGCGCCGGGCTCACGTTCCGCATCCAGGTCGACGGTGGGGTCACCGCCGCGACCGTCGTCGACGCCGCCGCCGCGGGCGCCGACTGGTTCGTCGCCGGGACGAGCGTGTTCGCCGCCGAGGACCGTGCCGGCGCCGCGGAGGACCTCCGGGCCCGGGCGGCGGCCGCGATGCGCGCCGACTGACCGCCGGGACGGCACGGGCACGGCGGTACCCTCGCGGGCTGCCCGCTCCGGCCGACACCGTCCGCACGACGCGCTCCGGCCCTCCGCACGGCGAGGCAGGCGAGGCCCTGGTGGTGGATCGCAGCTCGACGCAGCCCCTCCTCCCCGAGGAGGTCTACGAGCGCGCGCTCGCCGTGGGCCGCCGGGCGGCGGGGGTCTCCGGGCCGAACCCGCCGGTCGGCTGCCTCATCGTCCGAGACGGCGACGTCCTCGCCGAGGGTGCGACCGGACCGGTCGGCGCCGCACACGCCGAGGTCGAGGCGCTGCGGCACGCCGGGGGTGCCGCGGCCGGCGCGACCGCCGTCGTGACCCTCGAACCGTGCGCCCACCACGGCCGCACCCCGCCGTGCACCGACGCGCTGCGCGACGCCGGGGTCGCTGCCGTCCACCTCCTCGTCCGCGACCCCGACCCGACGGCCGCCGGTGGCGTCGCCCGCCTGGCCGCGGCCGGCATCGACGTCGTCGACGTCGGCGCGCTGCGTCCGGACCTGCACGCGCGGGCCGCCGACGACCTGCGCGGCTTCCTCACCCGGGTCCGCGACGGGCGGCCGCACCTGACGCTGAAGCTCGCCCAGACCGTCGATGGCGTGACCGTGCCACCGGCCGGCGCCTACCTGACGGGCACGGCCGCCCGGTCCCACGTGCACCGGCTGCGCGCCCGCTCCGACGCCGTGCTCGTCGGCGGTGCGACCCTCCGTGCCGACGACCCCCGCCTCGACGTCCGCCACGGCGCCGGGACCGACGGAAGCGGCACATCGCCGCGACCCGTCATCGTCAGCGCGTCAGGGGACGTGCCGACCTCCGCACGGGCCGTGCGGGCGGGCACGCTCGTCGTCGTCGGCCCCGACCCCCACCCCGAGCGGGACGCCGCGCTGGCGGCACGGGGCGCGACGGTCGTGCGGGTCCCCGCCGCGGACGACGGCAGCGGACTCGACGCGACCGCTGTCGTCCGATGTCTGCTCGAGCACCGCGTCCTGACCGTCCTCGCCGAGCCGGGCCCACGCCTCGCGCGTGCCCTCCTCACGGCCGACCTCGTCGACGCCGTCGAGGTCCACGTCGCCGGTGGGGCCGCCGGAGGGCAGGTGCGGCCGGCACTGCCCGAGCTCGCCGACGTCGTGCGCGTCGGCGCCGACGTCGACGTCGTGCGCGCCGACGCGGACCTGATCCTGCGTCGCGCCCGCGGTGGCGCGGTGGCGGCCAGCGGGCTGCAGGAGGTCGCCTGATGTTCACCGGACTCGTCGAGGAGGTCGGCCACGTGCGCGCGCTCGACGTCGACGGCGAGCGGGCCCGGCTCACCGTCGACGCCCCCCTGGTCACCGCCGACCTGCCCCTGGGCGCCTCCGTCGCCGTCGACGGCGCCTGCCTGACCGCGACGACCGTCGACGGGTCGACGTTCTCCGTCGACCTGATGCGGGAGACGCTGCGGGTGACCGCGCTGGCACGGCTCGCCGTGGGCAGCCGCGTCAACCTCGAGCGCGCCCTGGCCGCCGACGGGCGCTTCGGCGGCCACCTCGTGCAGGGCCACGTCGACGGTGTCGGTGCGGTCGTCGACGTCGAGGACGTCCCCGGCACGCGCACGCTGCGGCTGCGCGTCCCCGACGGTCTCGGCCGCTACCTCGTCAGCAAGGGGTCGCTGTGCGTGTCGGGCGTCAGCCTCACCGTCGGGGCCCTCGACGGTGACGTGGTCACCATCGGGCTGATCCCCCACACCCTCGCCGCGACGAACCTCGGCGACCTCGCGCCCGGTGACGGCGTGAACCTCGAGGTCGACGTCGTCGCGAAGTACGTGGAGCGCATGCTGCAGGCGGAGGAGGCCCGATGACCCTCGCCCCGATCGACGACGCCATCGCGACCATCGCCGCCGGCGGGATGGTCATCGTCGTCGACGACGACGACCGGGAGAACGAGGGTGACCTCGTCATGGCCGCCGACGCCGTCGACGCCGACGCCGTGGCGTTCATGGTCAACCACACCAGCGGGGTGCTGTGCGTCCCGATGCTCGGTGCCGACCTGCAGCGGCTCGCCATCCCGATGATGGTCGCCCGCAACGAGGATCCGAAGGGGACCGCGTACACGGTGTCGGTCGACGCGCGCAGCGGCGTGGACACCGGGATCTCCGCCGCCGACCGTGCCCGCACCGTGCGCGTCCTCGCCGACGCGAGCTCCGGCCCCGACGACGTCGGCCGGCCCGGACACGTGTTCCCGCTGCGCTACCAGCCCGGCGGGGTCCTCCGGCGTCCGGGCCACACGGAGGCCGCGGTCGACCTCGCACGCCTCGCCGGCCGCCGCGAGGCCGGGCTGATCGCCGAGCTGGTCAACCCCGACGGGACGATGCAGCGGCTGGACGACCTCGAACGGTTCGCGGCCGCGCACGACCTGCCCATCGTGTCCATCGCCGACCTGATCGCCCACCGGCGGCGCACGGAGTCCATCGTCGAGCGGGTCGTCGAGACGACGATCCCCACGCCCTACGGGGACTGGCGTGCGGTCGGCTACCGCTCGAACGTCGACGACGAGGAGCACGTCGCCCTCGTCCTCGGGGAGCCCGACGAGGACGCGGACGTGCTCGTCCGGATGCACTCCGAGTGCCTGACCGGTGACGTGTTCCGCTCCCTGCGCTGCGACTGCGGGGCGCAGCTGGACCTCGCGATGGCGCGCATCGCCGAGGAGGGCAGCGGCGTCATCGTCTACCTGCGCGGCCACGAGGGGCGCGGCATCGGGCTGATGGAGAAGCTGCGCGCCTACCGGCTGCAGGACGGCGGTGCCGACACCGTCGACGCGAACCTGCGCCTCGGGCTGCCCGCCGACGCCCGCGACTACGGCACCGGCGCCTCCATCCTCGTCGACCTGGGGCTGCGCGGCATCCGCCTGCTGACCAACAACCCGGTCAAGCGTGCCGCCCTCGGCGGCTTCGGGCTCGTCCTGACCGGCCGTGAGCCGCTGGAGGTCGCCCCCAACGCCCGCAACGCCGCCTACCTGTCCACCAAGGCGACGCGCTTCGGCCACGAACTGTCGGGGGACACCGACGCACCGGTGTCGACGGGGGTGGGCGACATCGCCGCGCAGGGTGCGGTCGGCACCCCCCGGGTCCGCCGCCCCGAACGCCGAGGCATCGCGATGGCACCACCCGCGGAGCACGAGGCGGCGGAGCACGGGGCGACGGGGCACGGGACGGCGGCCGGAGCGGCCCCGCGGCAGGGGAGGGGCGCATGAGCGGGACGGCCGACCTCGGAGCACCGCTGCCCGCCGACGGGCTGGAGGTGGCGGTCGTCGCCGCCCGCTTCAACGAGGACGTCGTCGCCCGACTCGTCGACGGCGCCCGGGCCGAACTCGCCCGGCACGGCTGCGTCGTCGCCGACACCGTCTGGGTGCCCGGCGCGTTCGAGGTGCCGGTCGTCGCCCAGCGGCTCGCCGCCAGCGGCCGGCCCGCGGCCGTGGTCGTGCTCGCCTGCGTCGTCCGCGGCGGCACACCCCACTTCGAGTACGTGTCCTCGGCGGTGACGACCGGCTGCGAGGCCGTCGCCCGGACCACCGGGGTGCCCGTCGGCTTCGGGGTCCTGACCGTCGACGACCGCGAGCAGGCGCTCGCGCGGGCCGGCGGCACCGAGGGCAACAAGGGCGCCGAGGCGGCGCAGGCGGCGGTCGCGACCGCACTGGTGCTGCGCGAGCTGTGAGCGACCCGTCGCCGCGCGCGGCCGCCGTCGCCGCCGAGCAGGCGCACCTCGACCGCGTCATCGCCAGGGTCGCGCTGCTGCGCGACCAGGCGGAACGTCGCCTCGCCGAGGTCAGCGGCACCCGCCAGGGCTCCACCTTCGCCGCCCAGTTCGAACGTGACGTCGTCGCGCACCATCAGGCCGGCCGGGTCGTCCGCTTCACCGTGGGGGACCGTGAGGCGCTGCTGTTCGGGCGCCTGGACCTCGACGACGGTGACTCGCTCCCCGTCGGCCGGGTCTCGGTCATGGACGGTGACGACGTGCTGCTCGTCGACTGGCGTGCGCCGGCGGCCGCACCGTTCTACCGCGCGACCGCCGCACGGCCGCTCGGGGTGGCGCGGCGCCGGACCATCCTCGCCGACGGGCCGACGGTCGTCGACGTGATGGACGAGGTGATCGACGCGAGCGCCGCAGCACGGCTCGGTCTCGAGGCGACGACGGGGCAGGGTGCGCTGCTCGCCAGCCTCGAGCGCAGCCACGGCGAGGGCATGCGCGACATCGTCGCCACCATCCAGGCCGATCAGGACCGCATCATCCGCGCGCCGGCGACCGGCACGCTCGTCGTCACCGGCGGCCCGGGCACCGGCAAGACCGTCGTCGCCCTGCACCGCGTCGCCTTCCTGCTCTACGAGGACCGTGCCCGCTACGAGAACCGCGGGGTGCTCGTCGTCGGCCCGTCCCGCACCTTCACCGAGTACACGCGGCGGGTGCTGCCGTCGCTGGGGGAGGACCGCGTCGTGCAGCGTCCCCTCGAGGCGCTGGGGCCCGCGGGCGTCGAGGCCGTCGGCTGGGACGCCCCCGACGTCGCCGACGTGAAGGGCGCGCTGCGCATGGTCGAGGTGTGTGCGCACCTGCTCGCCGCCGCGCTGCCGCCGCTGCCGGAGCGGCTGCGCTTCACCGTCCTGGGCACGTCGGCGGAGCTCGGACGGCGGAGCCTCGTCGCCATCCGCCGGCGCGCCCTCGGGCGCATCGACCCGACCCGACCCGCGACCCGCTACCACGCCCGCACGGACGCCGTCGTCGACCAGCTCGTGGCCGAGCTGCGGGCGGCCTGGGAGGCCCGACGGGCCGAGCATCCCTCGGCGGCCGCCGACCCGGGCCCCGACGGCTTCCGCGAGCTGGTCCTCGAGGCGCCCGAGGTGCGCATGGCGCTGCACGCGTTCTGGCCGACGCTGACCGCGACGGGCATCCTCGGCCCGTACGCCCGCGGCGAACGCCGCCTGGACACCGACGCGGGCGGGCTCGTCGACCCCGCCACCGCCGAGCGGCTCCACGCGGCGTGGGCCGACGCCGACGGGTGGAGCGTGGAGGACGTCGCCCTCCTCGACGAGCTCGACCAGCTCCTGGGGGATCCGACCCCGCCGCCCGCCCCCGCCGACGACGACGCGCCCCGGCCACCCGACGTCGAGGACCGCTGGTACGCCGACTTCGCCCACGTCGTCGTCGACGAGGCGCAGGACCTGTCGCCGATGCAGTGGCGCGCCGTCGTACGGCGCGGCCCGTACGCGTCGTGGACCGTCGTCGGCGACCTCGCACAGCGCGCCCGGGACACCCCGCCACGCACCTGGGAGGAGGTCGCCGCCCTCATCGGCCGTCGCCAGGTCAGCGTCGAACGGCTGGCGACCAACTACCGCACGCCCGCGGAGCTCGCCCCGCTCGCCCGCCGGGCCCTCGCGCTCGCCGGCCACGACCCCGACGGTTTCCCCACGACCGTGCGCACCACCGGGCGCGCGCCACGCCGGGTCGTCGACCCCGACCCGCTGGGTCAGGGGCTGCGCACGGCGCTCACCGGGCTGCTCGCCACGGCGGAGCGCAGCGGCACCGTCGGCGTGGTCGTGCCCGCCGCGGCGCTCGCCGACGTCCGCGCCGTCGTCGCCGACCTCGACGTCCCCACGTCGGAGGTACGCGTGCTCGACCCCCGCCGCGCCAAGGGCCTCGAGTTCGACGACCTCGTCGTCGCGGCACCCGAGCGCATCCGGGACGCGACGGCGCTGGGCGCGCACGACCTCTACGTCGCGCTGACCCGTGCGACCCGCACGCTGACGGTGGTGACCGCCGATCCTGCGCTCCCGGTGCTCGACGTCCTCACCGGGGGCGACGACGCCTGAGCCGGCGACGTCCCAGCGGCCGTCCCGACCGCGTCAGAGCCGGCAGGCAAGGATGTCGAACACGATCACCCCGCGCGCCCCGAGCGCGTGCAGGCGGTCCATCACCGTGTGGGCGTCGCGGCGGGGCACCATCGCGCGGACCGCGGCCCACGCGTCGTCCTGCAGCGGGCTGATGGTGGGTGACTCGATGCCCGGCGTGAGCGCACACGCCTCCTCGAGGGCGGTACGCCGCACGTCGTACTCCACCATGACGTAGCGGCGGGCGATGATGACGCCGTTGAGGCGGCGGAGCAGCAGCTCGACGGCGTCGCCGGGCTGCGACCCGGCACGGGCGACCAGCACCGCCTCCGACTCGAGCAGCGGCTCGCCGACGATCTCCAACCCGGCCTGGCGCAGCGTCGTCCCGGAGGAGACGACGTCGGCGACCACCTCGGCGACCCCGAGCCGCACGGCCGTCTCCACGGCGCCGTCGAGCCGGACGATGTCGGCCGTGATGCCCCGCTCGGCGAGGTCGCGGGCGACGAGTCCCGGGTAGGACGTGGCGATGCGACGGCCGGCCAGCTCGTCGAGCGACGACAGCGCGCCCGGCTCCGCCGCGTACCGGAACGTGGCGCGCCCGAAGTCGAGGGCGAGCAGCTCCTCGGCCGGTGCCCCACCGTCGAGGAGCAGGTCACGTCCGGTGATGCCGACCTCGACCTGCCCCTCGGCCACGTACGTCGCGATGTCGCGGGGACGCAGGTAGAAGAACTCGACCCGGTTGTCGGGATCGATGAGGACCAGGTCCCGGCCGTCGGTGCGCTGGCGGTAGCCGGCCTCGCGCAGCATCACCGTCGTCGGTTCGGACAGGGTGCCCTTGTTGGGCACACCGATGCGCAGCATGGGCGTTCCTGACGGGTCGCGGCCGGGTCGTCGCTCAGAGGTGAGCGTAGACGCGCTCGAGGTCGACGCCGCGGGCGGCCAGCAGCACGAGCACGTGGTAGAGCAGCTGCGACGCCTCCTCGGCGGTGCGCTCCTCACCCTCGTGCTCGGCGGCCATCCACAGCTCCGCCGCCTCCTCCACGACCTTCTTGCCGATGGCGTGCACACCCGCGTCGAGGGCCGCGACGGTGCCGGATCCCTCCGGACGCGTCCGGGCCCGCTCGAGGATCTCCGCGTGCAGCGTGTCGAGCGTCTTCACCACGACCCTCCTGCGTCCGTCCGGTGACGGACCGGCCGGAGGGTAGGCGCGCCCACGTCGGTAGGCTCCCCCCGACGCAGCCGAAGCACCCGACATGCCGGAGGGACACGATGGCGCAGGACGCGGCGGCCGGAGGGCCGAGCGAGGCCGAGATGGAGCAGATGCTCGCGCAGATGCGCGAGGCGCCCGCGGAGCAGGTCCTCGTCGAGGTCATCAACGCGCTCCTGCAGGCCGCCCAGGTCAAGCTCGGACGTCCCGACGCCCGGCTGCTCATCGACGCCGTCGCGGCGATGGCCGACACGCTGCAGGGCCGCGCCGACGCGTCGCTGCTCGACCAGGTCGGGCAGGCCGTCAGCCAGCTCCGGCTCGCCCAGGTGGAGGCCGAGGGCGGCGCCGCCCCCGCGGAGCAGGCGGTGGACGCGGGTGGTCCCGCGCCGTCCGGCGCGGACACGGCCCCCGACGCCGGTCCCGCCGCGGCGCCGACGCCACCACCGCCCGCGCAGGGCGGCCAGGGATCCCGCCTGTGGGTGCCGGGCCGCTGAGCCCCGGCGGCCCGTCCGGGTCCGTCACGGGCCCCGGCTGCTAGACTGGAGTCCAGCCGTCGGCGTCAGTGACGCGGACGGTCGGACCTCGGGGCTCCGGCCCCGTCATGAAGCGGCCTCACGGCCCACCTGCCAGGACCTCCTCGGCGGGTCGCGCGCTGCTCGCGTGCGTCTCGTCCGGCGACCCCGTCGCCGGTCCTCGTCGGTGTCGTGCGGCCCGTGCCCCGGCACGCCGACGAGGAGAAGGACAGCATCGAAGAGCAGCGCCGCATCAACGCCGAGATCAAGGTCCCGCGCGTCCGGCTCGTGGACGCCGACGGGACGCAGGTCGGCATCGTCGCCCTCGCCCAGGCCCTGCGCCGCGCCCGCGAGCAGGACCTCGACCTCGTCGAGGTCGCCGCGCAGGCCGACCCGCCGGTCTGCCGGATCATGGACTGGGGCAAGCACCGGTACGAGCAGGAGCAGAAGACGAAGGACGCTCGTCGCCGGCAGAACCGCATCACGGTCAAGGAGATCAAGATGCGGCCGAAGATCTCGACGAACGACTACGGCACGAAGTCGGGCCACGTCCGTCGGTTCCTCGAGGAGGGGTCGAAGGTGCGGGCCTCCATCATGTTCCGCGGTCGGGAGATGGCCCACACCGAGCTCGGCCTCGGGCTGCTCCACCGCCTCGCGGAGGACATGGCGGAGCTCGCCAGCGTCGAGGCCGAGCCGAAGGTCGACGGCCGCAACATGGTGATGGTGCTCGCGCCGCACCGCAGCCGCGCACGGATGGCCCCGTCGGAGGACGGGGCGGCCGCACCGCAGGACGGTGGCGCGCCCGACGACGCAGCGACACCGGACGACGCGCCGGTCGAGGAGCCCACGGAGGCCTGACGGCCCGGAGGACAGGAACGGACATGCCGAAGCAGAAGACCCACAGCGGTGCGAAGCGACGCTTCCGCATCACCAAGAAGGGCAAGGTCATGAGCGGGCAACGCAACCGGGCCCACCTGCTCGAGGGCAAGGGCGCGGCGCGTCGACGCCGGCTCGCCGGGGACCGCGTGCTCGCGAAGTCCGAGACGAAGCGCGTCCGCCGGCTGCTCGGACACTGAGGCCGCGCACGACGACCGCACCAGCACACGCACGACACGACGCCGGTCCGACCGGCACGAGGTGAGACGATGGCAAGGGTCAAGCGGGGCGTGAACGCCCGGAAGAGCCACAAGGCGGTCATGGACCGTGCGAAGGGGTTCCGTGGTGCGCGCAGTCGGCGCTTCCGCGTCGCCAAGGAGGCCGTGCACCACGCCGAGCGGTACGCCTACCGCGACCGGCGGGCCCGCAAGGGGGAGATGCGCCGCCTGTGGATCGCCCGCATCAACGCGGCCGCACGCCAGGAGGGCCTCAGCTACAACCGGCTGATGCACGGGCTGCGGCTCGCCGGCATCGAGGTCGACCGGAAGAACCTCGCGGACCTGGCCGTCCAGGACGGCGACGCGTTCCGCGCGCTCGCCGGTCGGGCGCGGACGGCGCTGGAGGAGGTCTCCGCCTGAGCGTGCCGGCCGACGGCGAGCCGCTGCGCGCGCCGACCAACCCGCGCGTGAAGGCCGTCGTCGCGCTCCACGGCGCGTCGGAGCGCCGCCGCACCGGCCTGCACGTCGCCGAGGGCCCGCGCGTCTGCCGTGAGGCGCTCGGCGCGGGACTGGTCCGCACCCTGCATCACGTCGGCCCGCTGCCGCACACCGTCGGGCCCGTCCCCGCCGACGTCGACGTCGTCGCGGTCGACGAACGGGTGATGGCTCGCATGTCCGATGCGGCGACCCCGCCCGGCGTGCTCGCCGTGGTCCGCACCCCCGTCGTCGACGACGTCCCGCCGACCGGCCCGCTCCTCGTCCTCGACGGCGTCGGCGACCCCGGCAACGTCGGCACCCTCGTCCGCTCCGCGGCCGCGTTCGGGCTCGCCGTCCTCGCGCTCGGGGGCGCGGACCCGTTCGGCCCCAAGGCCGTCCGCGCCTCCGCCGGCGCCTGCTACCGCACCCCGGTGATGCGCCGAGGCGACGCGACGGACGCGGAGGTGCTGCTGCGCGGCGCCGGGCGGCTCGTCGTCGGGCTCGACGCGGCCGGTGCCGGCCGGCTCGAGGGGGTCGCCGCCGCGGTCCCACCGGCGGGGTTCGCGCTCGTCGCCGGGTCGGAGCCCCACGGTCTCAGCGGTCCGGTGCGTGCGGCGGTCGACACCGTCGCCGCCATCCCGATGCACGGGGACGTCGAGTCGCTCAACGTCGGTGCTGCCGCCGCCGTCGCGATGTTCGCCCTCACGGGCTCCTGACCGGCGGGGTCTAGGCTCCCGGCGACGCGGACGTCGGAGGAGGTGGTCGTGGACGCGCAGGAGATCGAGGCGCTGCGCCGCGCGGCGCTGGCCGACCTCGCCGCGGCCGCGGACCCCGACGCGCTCGAGCAGGCCCGTGTCGCGCATCTCGGTCGCCGTTCGCCGCTCGCCGCGGCCCAGAAGGAGCTCGGTGCGCTGGACGCCGACGAGCGGCGACGGGTCGGCGCGCTCCTCAACGCCCTGAAGGGTGACCTCACCACCGCCCATGCGGAGCGGCGCGACGAGCTCGGAGCGGCCGCGCTGCGTGAGCGCCTGGAGGCCGAGCGGCTGGACCTCACCGGGCCCGCACGCCGGCCGCGCCCGGGTCGTCCGCACCTGCTCACGCAGGTCGAGCACGAGATCGTCGACGTGTTCACCGGCCTGGGCTTCCGCGTCGCCGAGGGGCCGGAGGTCGAGAGCGGTCGGTACAACTTCGACCTCCTCAACATCCCGCCGGAGCATCCCGCCCGCGGCACGATGGACACGATCTACGTCGACGAGACCGCGGACGTGGTGCTGCGGACGCACACCTCGCCCGTGCAGGTCCGCACGATGCTGACGCAGGAGCCGCCCCTCGCGGTCGTCTGCCCCGGCCGCGTCTACCGCGCCGACGCCGTCGACGCGACGCACTCGCCGGTGTTCACCCAGGTCGAGGGCCTGCTCGTCGCCGAGGGCGTCTCCATGGCGCACCTGCGGGGGACGCTGCTCGCGTTCGCCCGGGCCCTGTTCGGCGACGACCGGGAGGTGCGGCTCCGCCCGTCGTTCTTCCCGTTCACCGAACCGTCCGCGGAGGTCGACGTGTCCTACGCGAGCGCGTCGGGCTGGCTCGAGATCCTCGGCGCCGGCATGGTCGACCCTGCGGTCCTCACGGCGTGTGGCATCGACCCGGAGCGCTACTCCGGCTTCGCCTTCGGCATCGGGGTGGAACGCGTGGCGATGCTGCGCCACGGCGTCACCGACATCCGGGACCTCTACGACGCCGACGCCCGCTTCCTGGCGGCGTTCTGATGCGCCTCCCGCTGTCCTGGCTCACGAGCATGGTCGACCTCGACCTGCCGCTCGACGTGCTCGTGGAGCGGATGAGCGCCTCCGGGCTGGAGGTCGAGGGGGTCACCCGCCCCGGCGACGGGGTCCGTGGGGTGCGTGCGGCCCGGGTGCTGCACCACGAGCCCCACCCGGACGCGGACAGCCTGCGGCTGGTCGACGTCACGGGGGAGGGCGGGGACGGCATCGTCCGCGTCGTCTGCGGGGCGGCGAACTTCGACGTCGGTGACGTCGTGCTGCACGCGACCGTCGGTGCCGAGCTGCCGGGCATGCGCCTCGAGGCCCGGACCATCCGCGGGCAGGTGTCGCAGGGCATGCTCGCGTCGCCGCGCGAGCTCGGCCTCGGCGACGACCACCAGGGGCTGCTGGTCGTCGGTGCGGACGTCGTCCCGGGGGCGCAGCTCGACGAGGTGGTGCCGCTGGGCGAGCCGGTCATCGAGATCGCGGTGCAGCCCGACCGGGGTGACCACCTGTCGGTGCGCGGCGTCGCCCGCGACCTCGCCGCCGTGCTCGGCACGGACCTGCGGCCCGCGCCGGAGGGTGCGGCGGCCCCGGCCGCCGCGGGGGTGCCCGTCACGCTCGACACCGCCGGGGTCGGCGCGTTCGTCGCATGGACCCTCGAGGACGCGGTCCCGCGGCCGTCGCCGCTGTGGGTGCGGATGCGGCTCGCCCAGTGCGGCGTCCGCTCCATCGACAGCGTCGTCGACGTCACCAACCTCGTCATGCTCGAGCTCGGCCAGCCGCTGCACGCCTTCGACCTCGACCGGGTCGTGGGGGAGCGGCTGACGGTCCGTGAGGCGACCGGCGGGGAACGGCTCGACACGCTCGACGGGTCGGAACGGACGCTCGAGCGCGGCGACCTCGTCATCGATGACGCCGACGGTCCCGCCTCCCTCGCGGGCGTGATGGGTGGGGCACGCACCGAGGTCCATGCCGGCACCCGCAGGATCCTCCTCGAGGGGGCGGTGTGGGACCCGGCCGCGATCCGCCGCACCTCCCGCCGGCTCGGTCTGGTCAGCGAGGCGAGCACGCGCTTCGAACGCCGCGTCGACCCCGACGGTGCGGCGGAGGCGGTCGCCCGCGCCGCCCACCTGCTCGGCGTCACCTCCGGCGCCCGCGCGACCGCGGCGACCAGCACCGCCCGCACCGAGGGCGCCTGGCTCACCGGCGGCACCGTCACCGCGTCCGCGCGGCGCATCGCCGACCTGCTGGCGCTGGACCTGCCGGCCGCGGACCAGGCGGCACTGCTTGAGCGCGCCGGCTGCACCGTCGCCGTGGACGGGGACGGGTTGACCGTCACCCCGCCGTCCTGGCGCGGCGACCTCGCCCGTCCCGCCGACCTCGCCGAGGAGGTCGCCCGCCTGCACGGCTACGACCACGTCCCCTCGGAGCTGCCGCCGCTGGTGCGGCGCGGCGGCCTCGACGGTCGGCAGCGGCTCGAGCGCGACCTGCGTGCTGCCGTCCTGGCCCACGGGTTCGACGAGATCGTCACGCGCCCGTTCGTCGGTGAGGACGCGTTCGCCGGCGTCCACCCCACGCCGGGTCGGGTCCTCCTCGCGAACCCGCTCGCGCAGGACGCCGCCGCGATGCGCCCGGGCCTGCTCGACGGCCTGCTCGCGACGCTGCGCCGTAACCGCGGGCAGGGGCGCGCCGGGATGGCGGTCGCCGAGCTCGGTCGCATCCACCGGCCGGTCGGCGATCCGCTGGGCGACGCCCTCGACGCGGCGGTCGGTGCCACCTGGCGCTGGCAGGGGCCGGACGGACTGCCGCTCCCGCTGCAGCCGCGCACCCTCGGCCTGGCGGCCTACGGCGGCGCGGGCGGGGAGGGGTGGGCGGACGACGACGCCCTGCGGACCGTCGAGGACGTGCTCGCCGTCTGCGACGAGCTCGCCCGCCGCAGCCACCTGCCGGCCCTGACCCGGCGGCCGGTCGAACGGGACGGCTGGCATCCCGGCCGGACCGTCCTCCTGGAGCTGGACGGGGTCGAGATCGGGATCGCCGGGCAGCTGCATCCACGCACCGCCGACGCCTGGGACCTGCCGGAGCGCACCGTCGCGGGCGAGCTGCTGCTCGAGCCGCTGCTGCGGGGTCCGGCCGGTTCGACGCTCGCGACGGCGCCCGCGCTCGTGCGCCACCCGGCCGTGTTCGTCGACGTCGCCGTGGTCGCCCCCGAGGCGCTGGCCGTCGCCGACATCATGGCGACGGTGGGGGAGGCGGCGGGTGCGCTGCTGGAGGACCTGCGCTGGTTCGACGAGTTCCGCGGGGACCAGCTGCCCGACGGCCACCGCAGCATCGGCCTGCGCCTGCGCCTGCAGGACCCGGACCGCCAGTTGCAGGACGCCGACGCCGACGCCGTCCTGACCCGCATCGCCACGGCGGTGGCGACCCTCGGGGCCTCCCTCCGGACCTGAGGCGAGGCGCGCAGCGTCCTCGCNCAGACTTGCGGATTCTCGCAACATCGTGCAGACTTCCGCATTCGCGGCGGATGCGCCGCGCCGAGCGGCGCCGTCCCTCGCCCGTCCCGTCCTGTCCCGTCCGTCCCGCACCGGAGGCCCCGTGCCCACCATCGCCATCGTCGGCGCCTCAGGCTTCGGCGGCACCGAGCTGCTCCGGCTGCTCGACCGGCACCCGACGCTGCGCGTCGGGCAGGTCGCCGCGGCGTCCAACGCCGGGACGGCGCTGCACGAGCTCGCCCCGAACGTGCCACCGGGCGCGGGGGGCGCACGCCGTCTCGACGCCGTCGACGTGGCAGCCCTCGCCGAGGCCGACGTGGTCGTGCTCGGCGTCCCCGACGAGGTCGCCCTCGAGCTCGCGCCCGCCCTGCTCGCCGCCGGGACGCGGGTCGTCGACCTCTCCGGCGCGTTCCGCCTCGACGCGGCGACCTACGCGGCGTGGTACGGCCGTCCGCACACCGCACCCGAGCTCGCCCTCGACGGTGACGCCGCGGCGGTCTACGGCCTGACCGAGCATGCGCGGGAGCAGGTCCGCACCGCTCCGCTCGTCGCCAACCCCGGCTGCTACCCGACGGCGACGCTCCTCCCGCTGCTGCCCCTCGTCCCGGTCGTCGAGACCGCCGGTGTCGTCGTCAGCGCCATGAGCGGGACCTCCGGCGCGGGACGCTCGGTGCGGCCGGACCTGCAGGCCGCCGTCGTCCACGGTGACGTCGTCGCCTACGGCGCCCCCTCCCACCGGCACACGGCCGAGATCGAACGGCATGCGGCCCCCGGGGGGCTGGCCGACGCGATCGTGTTCACCCCCCACCTCGTGCCGATGTCCCGCGGCATCCTCGCCACGATCTCCGCACCACTGGCGTCCGGCGTGACCGCCGCCGACGTCCAGGAACGGCTCCACGCCGCGTACGACGACGAGCCGTTCGTGCACGTCCTCCCCGAGGGGGACTTCCCGCACACCAAGGCCGTCCACGGGGCGAACAGCTGCCAGCTGTCCGCCACCGTCGACGGGCGCACGGGTCGAGTGCTCGTCACGAGCGTCATCGACAACCTCGTCAAGGGCGCGGCCGGCCAGGCCCTGCAGAACGTCAACGTGATGCTGGGGCTGGACGAGACCGCCGGCCTCGACGTGATCGGGGTGCACCCGTGAGCGGGGCGACCTCCTGGACCGGCGCGCCGATCCCGTCCGGCACGACCGTCGAGCACCTCGACGGCGGGCTCGCCGCCATCGACGGGCTGCGCTTCGCCGCCGCGGCGGTGGGCGTGCGCGACAGCGCCCACCGCGACCCCGCCGACCCCGACCTCGCGCTCCTCGACGTCGGCGTGCCCGTGCCCGCNGCGATCGTGACGACGACGAACCGGGTGCTCGCCGCACCGTGCCGGGTCGGCGTCGAGCACGTCACCGCCGGCCCGACGCGTGCGGTCATCGTCAACAGCGGCAACGCCAACGCCTGCACCGGCGCGCAGGGGCTCGCCGACGCCCGCGACATGGCCGCCGCGACCGCGGCGGCGCTCGGCTGCGCACCCGAGGCGGTCGTCCCGATGTCGACGGGCGTCATCGGCGTCCCGCTGCCCGTCGACCGCATCACCGACGCGGCACCGCGCCTCGCCGCCGGACTCGCCGGCGGACCGGAGGCGGCGGGCACGCTGGCGCGCGCCATGATGACCACCGACACCCGTCCGAAGCAGACGGCCGTGCGTGTGCGCGGCGGTCCGAGCGCCGTGACCGTCGCCGGGGTGGCGAAGGGCGCCGGGATGATCGAGCCCGCGATGGCGACCATGCTCAGCGTCCTCGTCACCGACGCGGAGCTCGACGCCACGACGGCGCAGCAGCTGCTGCGCGCGTGCGTCGACCGGACCTTCAACCGCATCAGCGTCGACAGCTGCGGCTCCACGAACGACACCGTGCTGCTCCTCGCGACGGGCACCGCCGGCCCGCTCCCGCTCGAGCTCGTCGCGGCGGGCCTCGATGCGGTCGCCGCCGACCTCGCGCACCGCATCGTCAGCGACGGGGAGGGCGTGACCCGCATCGCCCGACTGCACGTCGCCGGGGCACCGGACGTCGCCACGGCGCACCGGCTCGGCCGTGCGGTCGCCGCGTCCGCCCTGTTCCGCACGGCCCTGCACGGCAGCGACCCGAACTGGGGGCGGATCCTCGCCGCGATGGGGGCGTCGGAGACGCCGTTCGACCCCGACCGGGTGCGGGTGCGGTTCGGGGACGTCACCGTCTGCGACGGTGGCACGGCCGTGCCCTACGACCACGACGCCGCCGTCGCCCTGCTCCGCGCCGAGGAGGTCGACGTCGAGGTCGACCTCGGGCTCGGTGACGCGGCGGCGACCCAGCTCGTCGCCGACCTCTCGGCCGGCTACGTGCACGTCAACGCGGAGTACACGACATGAGCGAGGCCGCGATCGGCGTCCCCATCACCACGACGTCGCCCCGGAGCACCCAGGAGGCGGAGGTCGCGCAGAGCAAGGCCGCCGTGCTGCGGGAGGCGCTGCCCTGGATCACGCGCTTCCACGGCCAGACGGTCGTCATCAAGTACGGCGGCAACGCGATGATCGACCCGGCGCTGCAGCGCTCGTTCGCCGCCGACGTCGCGCTGCTGCACTTCGTCGGCCTGCGGCCCGTCATCGTCCACGGCGGCGGGCCGCAGATCACCCGCCTCGCCGAGGAACGTGCCGTCCCCTCCCGGTTCGTCGGCGGCCTGCGGGTCACCGACGCCGCCATGATCGGTGTGGTGCACGACGCGCTCGTCGACGTCGTCAACCCCGAGGTCGTCGGCCTCGTCGAGGAGGCCGGTGCGCCCGCGCAGGGCATCGTCGGGAGCGACGGGCCCGTCCTGCGCTGCGAGGCGACCCGCGGGCCCGACGGTGAGGACCTCGGCTTCGTCGGCGAGGTCGTCGGGGTCGACACCGCGGCGATCGAGGCGGTCCTCGCGGCCGGACGCGTGCCCGTCATCGCCACGCTCGGGCGGGACGCCGCCGGCGCCGAGTACAACGTCAACGCGGACACGGCCGCGGGTGCGGTCGCCGGTGCGCTGGGCGCCAGCAAGCTCGTGGTCCTCACCGACGTCCCCGGCCTGTACCGCGACTTCGGTGATGCCGGGCGGCAGCGGCTGCTGTCCGAGCTGCACACCGACGAGCTGGCCCGCATGGCGGCCTCCGACGAGCTCCACGACGGGATGCGCCCGAAGGTCGCCGCGGTGCTCCATGCGCTGCGCGCCGGGACCGCACGGGCACACATCCTCGACGGCAGGGTCCAGCACGCCGTGCTCATCGAGATCTTCACCGACGAGGGCATCGGCACCATGGTCGGCCCCGACGTGGGCGAGGCCCCGGCATGAGCGCGGTCGAGCCGGAGGTCCGCAACGACCACGACGCACTGGTCGCGTCCGCACGCGCGCACCTGATGCGGACCTACCCCGACACCGACCTCGCGTTCGTCGCGGGACACGGCTCGTGGCTGGTGGACACGGCGGGGGAGGAGTGGCTCGACCTCCTCAGCGGCATCTCGGTCACCGCCCTCGGACACGCGCACCCGGCGGTGGCACGCGCCGTCGCCGACCAGGCGGCGCGGCTCGTGCACACCTCCAACCTGTTCCTCACCGCCCCGGCCGTCGAGCTCGCCGGACGGCTCGCGGGACTCGCGGGGTTCGCCGACGGTCGGGTGTTCTTCGCCCAGTGCGGGGCGACCGCGAACGAGGCCGCCATCAAGCTCGCCCGTCGGCACGGCAAGCAGCAGCACCCCGACAAGGTGCGGATCGTCACCCTCTCGGGCGGTTTCCACGGCCGCACGCTCGCGACGCTCGAGGCGACCGGGCAACCGGCGAAGCATGCGCCGTTCGCTCCGCTCGCCGGGTTCGTCGACACCGTGCCCCACGATGACCCCGCGGCGCTGCGGGCGGCCGTCGGGGCGGACACGTGCGCCGTGCTCCTCGAGGTCGTGCAGGGGGAGGGGGGCGTGCGGCCGCTGTCCCCCGCGATGCTCGCGGCCGCGCGTGAGGCCTGCGACACGCACGGCGCCCTCCTCATCGCCGACGAGGTACAGACCGGGGTCGGCCGGACCGGCACGTGGTTCGCGTTCCAGCAGACGGACGTGACCCCCGACGTCGTCACCCTCGCGAAGGCCCTGGGCAACGGGCTGCCGATCGGCGCGTGCCTGGCCCACGGTGCCGCGGCCGACGTGTTCCGCCCCGGCGATCATGCGACCACGTTCGGCGGCAACCCCGTCACCGCCGCCGCCGCCCTCGCGGTGCTCGACACGATCGAGCAGGAGGGCATCCTCG
>PR_CR_10_Liq_1_inCRDRAFT_1000718_pt1 | contig 20182 bp, 13 predicted proteins | sample PRCRCaboRojoPR_3_FD_10241 | JGI IMG/M metagenome (IMG submission 10241)
TGTTAGTTTTTCCTTTGGCTTTAGGCATACAAGTTGTTCAGTACAACTTCTTCGAAGACATTAAAGTATTTGAGTTCCCTCATGAACCTGAAAATGCTGCTTTTGTAGTCCCCATTATTTCTAAAAGAGGAGGTCACTACGATATTCTTTGCAACAAGCAATTCATCGAAGACGTTCAGTACAACTTCGAAACCCACGAGTACCACTTCCCTAACCACCTTGCTTAATAACATTAAAACCATTGTGAACATTCTTGAGTCGTTTTAAACTCAACCATTTTAAAATGACTATCAAGATCAAAACTTAGAGTTATTTTAAAAAAAAGTACATCTGAATAAGCTTCTTGGAGTCAATTGCAGCTGAAGGGATTTCGCAAAGAGTTCCTCCTAAGTCCTCAACAATGCATTCTAAGTTCTGTTTTCGGACTTGGTCTCCAATGTTGCTTAAATAAACCTTTTTCGAGCCTAATGTTTGTTTTCTTAGTTTTTGGTAAACTTCAACAGCACTGTGTTGGTACTCGTTAACATAAGCATCTGAAAACACTTTTTTAAAGACTCTTTCTAGGTTGCCTAGTTGCTGGCCTCTTTTCTCGCGGAAAAGCAATTCCTGGTCTCTGAAGGAAGGAACTCCTTTTCGGTAGCAAAAGCTTAGGGCCTTTTGTGCTTTGACTGGGTTTTTGAGCTCAGAATCTTCGTTAAGAAAAGGCACAAACCTCATTGAAGGCACTATATTTTTTTGGTATTCATTTTTCCAAGCTTCTACTTGGTCATCCAGTATCAAAGTGTTTTCTGCTTCTAAACCTAAAATCCTCAAGTCTTTTTGAGCACTTTCAGAGCCACCCAAAGCATACACCCTATTTATAAATATTCGGTTTTCGGGATCTATTAGCCGCACTACAGAGTTTACATATTGGTTTTGGGCCGAACTTAGAACATACAAGTTCGATATTCTTTGCAAAGAGTTCAGGAACCTTTTGTAGTTATGCCGCAGAGCAACCAATAAACAGTAATCCTTGTCCAGAAAAACAGGGTGTATTTCCAGAAGATTGTGAAAGGACTTGAGTCTTTGCACTTCTTGTTCGATAGCCTCAAGAGACCCTCTGAACTTCATAGAGTGCAAAAGTGTCCAGTCCAAGTCAAGGACTATATTAAGTTTTCTAGGTTTTAAGCAAAAGTCGTTATACTCAATCCCTGTTGGGCCTTTTAACGCTAATATGGCTCTTCTATATAATTTACTGTGGACTCTGGGATCTTTTTCTTTGGCTTTTTGAGGTTCTTTGGATATACTAGTGAACTCTTGTGGTTTGAATCTTTCTGCAAGGTTCCTAAGTACTTGTAACTCGTCCTCATTATAGTTACCAGAGTCCAAACTCCTCCCAAACTTTTCTAGCCATAAAGAATTTACATCCCCTTTCATATAATTATATTTGCAATAATTAGATATTACAGTTATATTTTTCTAGTAATTCTAGCAATTAGAAAATACGTTTATTGTAAATGAAATATGAGTGCTATTACAATGGCTGTACTTCGTCCTTTAATAGCAAATACAATTTGAAGAGACATATCAACTCTAAGCACCTCGGGCTCAGAAAGTTCTTTTGTAATGTGTGCGGAAAAACACTTGCAAGCAAACAAAACTTAAGGGAGCACGAGTACATCCATTTAGGCATAAAGCCTTTTGCATGTGACTTTGTAGGTTGCAAAAAGTCCTACAGGCAATCTTCGCAACTTTCTATTCATAGAAAGATCCATAAGTCTTCTAAGAACCTGAATTCTACGACTTCTCTAATGAGAGAACTTAAATATGGATCAAATATCCAGCTTCCGCCAATCAGCACCGAAAGATCTGAAGCGCAAAAAAGTATTCCTAAGCTCGAATCTTTCCTAAACTAACTTAAAAGTTAATCTTCTTCTAAGTACTTACTAGAGGCCTGGAATTGGTCTATGAACTGCCTGATAACTATTTGTTTTCTGAGCACTCTTTCTTTAACGCCTGACTTAAACACACTAAAGCACCTTCCGTCGCACAGATAAATAACTAGGTAAAAGCACCTGCTAGACTTCCCCGCTTCTTTTAGCTTTATAGTCGAAACATCACTGATTAAGAACTTGTTGTAAGAACTAATGCAAAAAAGTCTTTTCTCAGCCACACTGCAGTACAGTTCAGGCTCCAAAAGCAGAGTAAGTGTTTCCATCTTCCCAATCCAAGCGTAAACCACGGAAAGGATAAAAAAATTAAGAGTAAGCACTAAACGCCACCAACTCTTAGGGTCCTCTAGTAAAATAGTTCCAAACCACACGCTGTTTGCGAAGCACACTAAGGCCACAGCCCACATGAAATAAGGTTTTTCTTTAATTACTAGTTCTTTAGTTGTATCCATTAGTTATTACACTTAGTGAGCTTTACTAAGTTCTTGAGCGACCTTTCGTGCTTTTTAAAAGACTGCAAAAAGTCGCTGAAGAACTTAGAAACCATTTCCAACACACTCTGGGCTACCTTTGAAGTCATTTCACTTTTTGAAGCGGCGTACTTCATTTCAGTGATCCGGTTGTTGACGAGCTCGACTGCTTGGCTTAAGTCTTTGTAGTTACTAGCGATACTTTCTAGCTTACAACTGACTAAGTCAGTTTGGTTGCTACTCAAAGTTTTCATGTACACCAAAACTTGTTGAAGGATAAAAGGACTGCAGCCTGTTTCGTACAAGTGAGTTTTGAGTTCTTTGAGCTGCTCTAAGTGTTTCCTGAGTTTGGAACTAGACTCTAGAATGCACAGTGCTTCGTTCAAAAACTTACTAAAGTGGTACTTTTGGTTAAACCAACTTCTGAAGTCCTTAAAGACTTTTTCTAAGCTTTCGTTCATGTAAGTTTCTGGAAAGTTTCCTTGGATTAAGCTTTTAATTGCTGAAACTAGTCCTTTGACGTCTTTTAAACTTACTCGTTTGTGTTTGTGTTTGTGGCTTTTAAGCAAGTACAGTTTGTTTTCTAGTTCTTGCACGTAAACAGACTTGTCGTAAGGACTTTTGCAGAAGTCAATAGCTGAAGAAGGTCTTTCTTCGTCAAGTAACTGAGTGTGCTTGTGCATGCCTAGAGAAGACTGGGGCCTTTCAGTGTAGTTAGTTGAGCTTTGCAGGGACTTTAAGTGTTCAACTTTACTTAGCAGTTCTGAGTGCAGTTCGTTCTTCTCTTTAAGGACCTTTTCGTAGTAGTCAACGTTTAGTTCGAGTTTTTCTTTCAGTCGGTTGTTTTCAGTTTTGAGTTCTGAGTAAGAGTCGCCTATGAACTTGACTCTGCTGCTTAAGCTGGTGAATTTTAGGGTTTCGGACTCCAAGCACTTAATTAAATACCTAGAAATTTCTTTTAGTTGGGAGTTGCTAAGTTGGGATTCAGCTTTTTTTAGCGTTTCAGAAAACAGAGTCCTTAAGGTATTGATTTCTCCGCGGTAAAACTCCTTCATGGTTTCCATTTGATTCTTGACTGAGTAGCACTGGCTGCTAAGTAAATCTATTTGTTGGTTCTTTTTGTCTACTAAATTTATAAACTCATTGATGTTACAAGTTTTTGCTAAAGTACTTATAACTTCATGATTCTCATTTATAAATGCAGTTTCTTCCTCAATGATTCTGCACAAGTCCTTTTTAAACTTGATCTGCTGGATTTTAAGTTCACAAAGTTGAGAGTCTAGTTCTTTCATAGAAAAAGTGGGTTTTTCAAGTTTTTGGGGTTTGGTTACTTTAGGGAGTATGAGCTTTTGTTCACTAAGGCTTTCCTCAGAGTTAGGAGTGGTTTTTTTGGATTCTTTGAAGGTCACAAGTTCTTGGTTCTTTTTAAGGGTTTCGTTGAGTCTTTGAGTTAAGTCTAAGCAGTTTTCTTCGAGCTTAGAAACTTCGTTTTGGAGTGTTTTGATTTGTTTGTCTTTGATGGCGATTGTGGTTGAAGAAGACTCTCTTAAAGCTTTTAGTTTGCTTTGGAGTTCAGTAGTTTTGTCTGAGTCAGTTTTGTCTAGTTTGAGTTTAAGTTTTTCTAGCTGTTGATTAGAGACTTCTAGACTTTCGGAGTAAGCTTCGCACTCTTTGTTCAAGTTAAGTATTAGAGTTTGGGCTTTTTCCAAACACTCGTCTCTGTGGTTGATTTCTTCGTCCTTTTCTTCAACTTGGAAGTTCAAGTCTTCAATCTGGTCTTTAAGGACTTCGAACTGACTCATGAGTTCGTTGTTGATTCCTTCGAGTTCTTTGAGACTTTTGCTTTTGACTTCTAAGTGCTCAGTTTTAACTCTGTACTCCTCATTCTGCTTTTCTAAGTTTTTGGTTTTTTCAGTTAAGTCCTGAATCACTTGTTGACTTTTAAAGCACTCCAGACAACCTAAGTCTTTTCCTTTGAGAAGAGAAACTTCACTGTTAGAGTACTCCAAGTCTTCCACAAACGAACTTTGACTCTGTTCAGTCTTTACTAGTCTTTTCCCGAATTCAAACGTTTGATTGCGGCTTTCACAGATTTTCTTTAGTTGACTGTCGAGTTTATAGAAGTAAGTGTAAATATCCCTAGACAAAGGGAACACCAAAGGTTGCTCTGCAGGTAACTTGGCGTTCCGAAACCTTGGAGAAGACTGAGGGTCGAAAAAAGACTGTTCTTGGGAGTCTTGTTTTTTAATAAAAGTTTCAAAATTCAAGTAAAGGTCCTTCACCGCTTCGTGCAAAAGCGAAAGGTCTTTAGCTATGTTTTTCCTTGCAAAACACTTTAAGTCGCAGTTAGGTTGTTTCGAAGTGTCTTCCATGTTATTTATACAACAAGTTTTAAGTACTTAGTTCACTAACAGGCAATTGGCCATCTCTGGTAACAGATTAAATGCAAGAATTCCATTTATTTGTGGTCAGGAATGTCAAAAGTAGAAGAAGTAACCCAAGAAGAACCTAAAGAACAGACTGAAAACACCGAAGAACACTCACACGAACACGAAGAACACGCCCACGGGCAAACCAAGCACAACAAAGGCGAAAAGAAAGCACGCAAAATCATGCAAAAACTAGGTCTCAAGCCTGTCCCCGGAGTATCCAGAGTCACTATGAAACGCGCCAAAAACATGCTTTTCATCGTTGACGAAGCTGAAGTGATGAAGTCACCCAACGCAGACATCTACATAGTCTTTGGACAAGCAAGGTTCGAGGACCTTAATCAAGTGGCTGCTAGCAAAGAAGTCGAGAAACTCAAAGAAGAAAAAGCCAAAGAAGCTGAAGCTAAGGTCGAAACCATCAAAGAAGAAGAAGAGGAGGAAGAAGGCGAAATTGACGAGTCTGGACTCAACCCTGATGATATCACAAATGTTATGGACCACTGCAAAGTCTCTAGGGCCAAAGCCGTCAAAGCTCTTAAAGAGTCTGGCGGGGACTCCGTCGACGCTATTCTTAAGCTTAGTTAACTCACATTTAGTAAGTCCAGCCACTGCTTTCTGGAGGCTTTGTCTGACTGAACTTTCAAGTGTATAGAGTTCAGTTTGGACTCTAGCACTTCTAACTTGAGTTGCAGTGACTGGGTGTGCTGGTAAAAGTCACTTAACTCTGAGGTTGTTCTTAAGTCTTGGTGGGCTTTTTCTAGTTTGCGGAGTTCTTCAAGTATGCTTTGGAGGGTTTCTTGCAAGTTGTTAAGTCTTAGTTGGTCTTTGTGTTGTGAGCTTTGAGCAGTTTCTTGGATGGTTTTCAACAGTTCACTTAACTCAAGGTTAGGTTTTTCGTGACCAGACAGTGCTTTGTAAATGTTGTTGAGGAACTGGTCTCTTTCGTCCACAAGCATTCTTTCCTTAGCCTCCAAACTTCCACTTTTGCTCAGAGCTTTGTACCTTTCGCACCTAAAGTCAGTTTGTTGGGCAATTTCTTGGAAGTAGTTTTTGATTTCAAAGAGTTTTTCATACTCACTCTGGACATTTTCTTGCTCTAGTAAGATTCCACTGAGTCCAAGTAAGTGTCTTTTTTGTTGGGAGTCAAGTACTTTCAAAACCTCTTCTAGCTTTTCGTTTTGGTACTGAACTCGGGCAATAGAAATCTCATCACACTCTTCAAGACTCCCTAGTTCAGCCAGAACCTCTCCTAGTTCCTTCATTCCTTTAGGGAGCTGTTCCCAGTGTAAGTTCCAGTCTTTTTCTAGTCCCAGTAACTCAGTTTCTAGCTGGGACACTTGGCTTTCTATGTGTTGGTTTGGAATATATATGTCTTGAGCTTCCCTTAAAACTAAGTTTTCAAAGGTCTCCATGGCAGTTTGGTACTTAGCTAAGGTGACCTTGGCAAGGACTTCTTGGTTTAAGTTCTTCAAAAAGAAAGACTGCAGTTTAGTTTCTTCTTCTTTTAAGTCAGTGTACTCTGCTGCTCTGTGGGAGTTCAAACAGTGCCTGTGAGGCGACACTGAAATAGCTGTTAAGGCTTTAGAAATCTCTTCAACGTGGTTTTGGAGTTCAGTTGATAAGTACTCATCATCTGAAACGTATGAGTTCAGAGTGCTTAGAGGCAAGAGTGGGTTAAACTCTTCAAGGTTACTTAAGTACTCTTTTAGTTGACTTGAAAAAGAAGTTAGTTGGGTGTTGAGTTGGGTTTGTTTAGAAGTAAGTAGGTGCATGTAGTCAGGTTCTTCAGTTTGAGAAAGCTCCTGTTTTAAACTAAGGATTTCTTTAGTTTGGGCTTCTTTGTAAGTACTTAAAGACTCTAACAAAGCGCCTTCGTACTGAGTAAAGCAGTCAGGGTAAACCTCTTGAGGCCTCAAAAGGTCTTTGTGTTCTTCGATCTCTTGTAAACTAAACAGAGTCTCTAAAACTTGGAAACTTTTAAGCTCTTGAACTGACACCACGTTGCTGCTGCTCGTGTTCTCCAGCACCCAATTCATTGCTTCTGCTACTTTCGGAAAGGCAAATATCCAGTCTAGCGTCTTGCCTGACACAGGAGCCATAGCTTTACTAACTCCTTCTTCTTTCAAAAACTCTTCAAAACCCAAAGCTTTTACCTTAGCTAGCAGATCTTCCCCAGACATTTTACCGCTATTTAAATGAACTTAGATTTATCTTTTGACCAAGAAAACAAACTAAACCAGATCCTAGACAAGGGCATTGACAGCCTCAGGAACAGCTCTTACTCCCAGTTCAAAGCTGAAAAAGACTCACCCAGAGTCTCCACAGACAAACTCAGCACTATCTTCCAAGACCCCAAAAACTTCAACTCAGAGATCGAAGACCTGCAAAACCAAATATCCAAACTAGAGTCCAAGTTCACACACCAGTCCCAAAAAAGCAAAACCTCCCAAAAACCTAAGTCCAAACTCCTCAGAAGCATCCAAAACTCCGAAAAAGAAATAAAGAAACTTGAAAGAAGCATCTCGCCTTCCTTCTCCAGAAAGTCTTCTTATGACCAACCTAAAGAGCTTAAAAAACTCCAGTCACAACTAGTTGAAGAAAGACAACACGTCCAAAAAATCAAACTTGAAAACCAACAACTAAAGAAAAAACTAGCCAACAAACAAGACTTGTCCAGTAAGATTTCAAAACTAGAGTCTGATTACAAGCAACTCTTAAGTTCTTTCCAGCGCTCAGAAAACCTAAGAACTAAACAAAAAGAAATCATCAACCAACTCAAACAAGAAATCTCCGGGGAAGAACCTCAAGAACACTACATCAGACCCCCTTCTGCTGTGATCAAGAAAAAGTCCAAAAAACTAAAAACCAAAAAGCTTCACTGAATGTTTAATAAATATGAGAAAAAGTAGGAGCCACTCAGTCATTTCTTCTCGTGCCTCCACAACAGTCTCCTCACCCCAAGCTCCTTACCAGATCAAAGGCAACCTTGTTAAACACGAACCTAAGTTCTACACTTCTAACTGGACTGGGTTATCTTTAAAAGAAGGCTTCAACAGCACTGCTTCAGTTAGTAAACTCCACTCACCACGTCGCTGGCAAGAGTACACTAACTCCCGCCGAACTATTGACCCAACTTACCCTGAAAAACCCCAACCTGTTAAAGCAAGGCATGCCACTCCTAAGTTTTCTACAGGCAACTTAGCTGAAATGATTGACAACGGCTACAAACCTGAGGCATACGGAGCTCCTAGTCGGCGAGTCACTCGAGCAGGAAAAGTTTTCCTCCCAAACACCACAAGTTTTGAAAACTTTATGAACACTCGAGGAGTCATGACTGCTTACAAGTCAAAAGGCAACTACTTATGCCCAAACCACCAAACAGAACGCAGACTCAGAAAGTCAACTCCAATTGCCCAAACTAGAAAACAAAGCCAAATTTCCACTATTCCAGGACCACACAGGCAAGTTCAAGAAGAAGTTAGGCCTGTCCGAGTCAAGCCTGACTTCAACTCCCACTTAAACGAACTTCCAGGTTATCTCAAGACTCCTGAAAAGGCTCCTGAGCCTGAAAACCCCATGAAAAAGGTAGCCAGGTATACAGCTACTACTTCTGAACAAGAAGAACTAATTGGCACTACGCCGTCCAAGCACGGACCTAAGACTTCTATAGTGCCTTCTAATCCTTACCAGTTTAAGTCTTACTCTGAAGTAGGTAGAGAAAAAGACCTCAACCCTTACACTAAAGGCAAAGCAGTCAATGCACCTGCCAGAAGCAGACTTTTGCAAACAAGTTCCCAAGAGTACCAGTTCAACCCTTCTAAAAAGCCAAGGCCCCAGTCAGTCAGAGATGCTTTTGCCAGTAACATAGGAATGTTAGGTTAAACTAATCTTAATTGTTTTGAGTAGGAGTTATAATGAAAAAAATCTTAATTTTGGCTTTGAGTGCATGTGCTTTAGTGGGTGGGAGTGAGTCTAGCATTGGCAGAATAGAACACTCACAAGAAGACTGGAAGGAACCTATCTCACTCTCAAGAGTGAACGCTGGAGTTAGTAACGTTCAGATGACCTTTAACTTCAGGCCCTCCACTACTCTTACTCAGGGAGTAGTTGAAGTTCACTTTCCTTCAAGTGACTTTAATATCCATTCTGGGGCTGTGAATNCTTATGGATTGCCCTATGTTCTTTCGGAGCAAAGTGTCCAAGGAAATAGCGACAATTACTTTACCTTTTTGGTTGACCTTCCCTCTAGTTCTGGAATTTATGGACCTTTCAAAATAGTTACTAGGCATTCTTCAGGAGGCCAAATAGTCGATGCTAACTACAACTTTGGCTTTGTGGGCATTGCGCCATCTACCTACAGTTCCTCTTTATCAGTTTCAGCTGACTTGCCTAGCCCAGTAGTTCTCTCAGAAAACAAAATCACTTTAGCGTTTACTTTGCAGGCTGACCTGTATAAGCATGACATTCTTATGGTGATTCCTCCTAACTTTGGAGCAAATTGGGAAGCTTCTTACTGGACAGCACCTCAAAGTCCCAGTTGCAAAGGTTTAAATTCTTTGAAGGGATCTGCTAGCCAAGAGACTCTGGACTGTTTCAATGAAGCAGGAACAGTGTACATCTATGGCATTTCTCAAGACGTTTCTGCTTCTGAGAAAATAGAACTTGAAATTGAAAGCTTCACTGCTCCAGGTGCAGAAATCAACAACAAGCAGTGGGAAGTCCAAGTGCGGAGACTGGGAGTAAATAACCTTGTGCAGAGGTTCACTGGATCAGGTCCTACAGGTGTGACTGCTGCTTCTAGCTCGGCCCCAAGTGTAACTCCTACTAAAACTTTTGAGATCAATGACTATGCTCTAGGCATGAAATTGTACACCACCATCAGCTTTACCACTACAAAGCCCATTCCTGATTCTGGTAAGGCTAAAATAACTACTGAAAACTTTTCGGTTACAGATGAGGGTTGCTATACTGTTGGTGGTTCTACTTACGTTAATTGTGAACGAACTAGTTCAAATCTAGTTCAAATGACTTTTTATGGAGGAATACCAACTGGCACTACAATAAACACTTACGTTTATGCAGAAGTTCTGTCAGGAGCTAAGGTTGCAAAGATAGAAACTTTCACTTATAATGACGAAAAGATTGAAGAGACCTCTGAAGCAGTTTTGACTATTGGTAATTACAATTGTGCTAATAGTTTTGAACTAGGAGCTAAGGATAGCGCTGATTCTCTAATTGAAAAAGGAGGATATCTCCCAAATTCTGATGACAAATTGTACTTTTTAGTCGCAGCAAATGATCCTAAAATAGACGAGACTTCTAGAATCTCAATTCATGGGCCTATTTCAGACTCTTTGTCACTAGATAAGCTGATGATAACACCTAGCTTGACCACTACAATATCGCGCAATTCTGATTACTCTGGCACCAGCATCAGCACAAGTTACACCCTAACAACTTCTACAGAGAGTTCGCCCGGAAAAATAGAATTCATTCAAACTGGAAATAGCATTAAGCAAACGAATCAAGTATTCGGAAAGATCACTACAGGAGGGACTGAAGCAATTGCGCTTCCTTTAGTACCTGAAATGATAGTGACTTTTTATGAGTTCTTTTTAAAACTAGAAATGGATACAGACTTAGACAGCTTGGTTGACACTATTGAAATCAGAAGGACTAAAATTAATATACATCAAACTGCAGACCCAAATATATCCTTTGGAACTGTATGTCAAGAGACCAACCTTTTGTACTTCAGTATTCATTCTCCACACGTTGAAATTGATAGCACCTTTACGCTAGAAATAGAGCTTGAATCAAGTTCTGATCAGTCTGCTGATCCTTTGGGTATTGGACCCAGTAATTACAACAGCTATATGGTTCCTGTGCCTTTTTACTCAAATTTAGGCGGAACTGCTACGGTAAGACTTGGAGGAGGAAGTACTACTGCTATCATAGAAATAAAACCAGAATTACAACTGAATCCAAGTGATGGTACTGCCAACCCCTGGAAAGGTTACGTGTACAACAATGTACTCCCTAGTAGTGCTACTGACGCTAACATAATCCATTTAGTCTACCACTTACCTGAATATCCAAACATTCCATTTTACCTTTATAAACAAAATAGATTTAGTATTGTTTCAAGTTCTGCTTATACTGTAAAAGACCTTACAACTGGTGGCAATGACATCGTTGCTGGTGGAGAGCAGTTCAACTTGGACACGGTTGCATTGAGTAGTAGCATGAGTGAAAAAACAATGGTAATACAGGCACCAAAAGGATTTGACTTAACTGGTGCTTCCATACCTGGAGAGCAACTCATTACCTTGCCAGGACCTGAAGAGTGGAACGAAAGCTACGGAATGAACTATATAATAGTGGAGAGTGCAACCACAACTAACTCTCTCGACTTACAATCACTGAAGTCTCAAACAACAACTACTACTATCCCAACTGTTAACTTCGAAATACTAGGAATCAGTTCTGGAAGTTTTGGAAGTTCATGTGAAATTACAGACCAAGCCACCGAAAACATAGTTCCAGGAACCATAGACTCAGTTTCTTTTAGCATTAACTTGAACGGACAAAGTTTCCAAGACAAAGCTGTGCTAACTAAGGATAGCACTGTTAACTATATTGAAGTTAGCTTTACACCAAAACATGCTATACCTGCAGGGGGTACCATTGAGATTGTTTTGGAATCACGTTCTATTCTGGTCCAAGGACAAAAAACTGAAGTTATCTTTCCAGACATTAACTCCGCAAATCAACCTCTGGTTGACATACTCTCTCCACCAAACATTCTAGTGACTAATGTCAACAACTTCCAAGGAAACTCCCAAGTCAAAGTAAGGGTTCACAATGTGATGTATGCAATAATGCTAGATACCTCCATAACTCCAGTGCAGTCAATCACTACAAAGAGCAGTGACGGCTTTATCATTGACCAAAACTCCTCAATTGGAACGTCAATAGACCTTGAGTTCCCACCAGACCCCCAAGGAAAAACTGAGTACTCGGAGTTCAAAGTCTACCCTAACACTGAAAACTACCAAAACGCTGACTTGTACATGAAGTTCAGCTTTACCAAAAACGTTCCCTCCAAAGCCTTAATAAAATTCAACCACGGAAACGGCAAAGCATTTTCTCCTGTATCAGCTGACCAGTGCTTTTCTAACCTGCAACTTGAAACATGCAGCACTAACTCAGGTGTTCTTGAAGTTACACTTGCAAACAACTACTACTCTGGAAGCAGTTTTGAACTCTACCTTCGCAAAGCTTACAACTTGCCAGGAGCAGGTTCTGCCAACAAAGTTTATGCAACCGTTACTTACCTAACTGAGGAAACCATTAAGGACACTGAAGGAGAGAGTACTTTTACAGTTGGAACTAGTGGAAGTGTTTCTGACACTTCTGTAACTGCTCAAGTCACAACTGTGGGCCAGACCTCTACTTACAACTTTACCTTCACTCCCTCGACAACTATAGTTCCTACTGACAGAATCTATTTTGAGTTTCCTCACTTGTTTGATCCTTACGTTGGCTCTACTCAGAACGTTCTTAACTGTGGAGCCGATGAAAAAGAAACTATTCCTTGCAAACTAGAAGGAGCTGAAGCAACATGCACCCTTGATCGCTGGAAATTGGTTGTTTCACCTCAATCAAATTTAACTGGTCCTGNTACTTTGGAAGTCTTTGATGTTTACAACCCTTTTACCGAAGGCCAGGTCTCAGGGTTCTCAATGTACGTAAAGGATGCTCAAGACAACTACACACTTTCAAACGGAGACTTAGGAATAGTTACACTGACTCCAGTAGGAAGCTTGCTTAACTTAAAGCAAGTAGTTACAAGTGCAGACACCTCTAGAGAAGAAACTACACTAAGTGTTGAGTTTGTTATTGCTGCTGGGCTCACTCAAGACCAAGTCTTGCAAGTGCACTTGCCTGACCCATTTGAACTCGAGTTAGACGGACTGAGTGGAAGCACGACCTGCCAAGTAAGCTTTTATGAAAACACAGAATGGGCACCACTTGAAACAGACTCTGAGTGCAAGGTGTCTGGGAACGTAATCACTCAAGAACTAGTTGCTCACTCTTTAGGAACCAGCAACCACTTGAAAATAAGCATAGAGAAAGTGCCTATTCCTTCTTGGGGCTTTGAAAGAACTCCTAGTGCAGAATTTGAGCTCCATGAACTAGACATCACCCAAAAGGAAGTGTATGGAAACTACGACTTGTGGACTAAAAGCATTACTCTTACCATTTACAACAACTCAACTGGTGAATTCGTTCACCAAAGCACCAGCACACTTGACAAAGCTTACTTTGGATTTAAAAAAGGTGAGTCAGGTGCTAGTTCAGGAAACTATGATCCCAAAACTAAAACTGGAGGCATTGACGTTGAAATAGGAACTCAAACCCAAAACATTGAACTGAGTATTGAAGACGACTGGGTAGAGTCTAAAAGGCTCAAGTACGTACCCTACTCAGGGAACCTGTTAGTTACTTCGAGTTCAAACTTTACTTTGCACCAAGCACAAAAGTCTGTTGGTTATAGTGTTGCTGCTCCTTCAGGCATTTCAAGTGGAAGGTACTACATTGAGTGGACCATTGAAGAAGAAAAACAAAAAGGAGTCAGTCAGAACAAGTACCAGCCACCTGTAAGAACTCTTGTCAATGTGTGTCCTTCTACTTCCAAAAACAAAATTACTGTGACTGCTCCTGAAAAGGTTTATGTGGGCAAAAAGTCTGTTCCTATCAGAGTTGAAGCCTCCAAAGCACCTGCTAGCCGTGTTGTACTCACTATTACTCCTAGCAGTAAGCACCTAACTGTCAACCCAGAAGTTCTAACTCTGCAAGGTTCTGTAAGTTATTTTGAGGTTACTGTTGACCCCAACCATGAAGCCAGTACCTCTGAAATGAGTTTTGGATTGTATGGAGCTGACCAGGAATCCTTTGAAATAGATCCTAAAATAACCCTTAACATTGAAAACCCTCCAGAATCACCCTTAGTTCCTAGAGTTAGTGTGACTGCCTCAGAGACTGGAAGAAACACTGCAACTGCTAGTTTCCAAGTATCTGGAACTAGTGCAGGGGCAGTGGTTTACTACTACTTAACTTGCAAAGGAAGAAAGGAACTTACCTACAACCAGCTAGTTGCCAAAGTAAAAAGCTTAGTCCCAGTAGAAGATGATGAAGGAACCAACATTGAACTGCAACTTCAAGAAGAGCACTTAAACTATGAAGCAGATTCTGGCCCAGAAGACAAAGACTACCTTGAGTTCACCAAAAGAAAACAAGCTGAACACTGTTCTAAAGAGTATGTAGGAGCACAAGTAGTTTACTCCTCAGAAAGTGTGTCTCAAGTCTTTGAAAAACTCTTGCCTGGACAAAGTTATTTAGTTTATGCTTTTGTGTGGAATGGCTTGACTCAAACAAATACTCCTGAAACTGCAGAGTTCACTACTCAAAGTCCTCCTGATTCTGAAAGAATTATTGTGTCAATCACCAGAACAACCAAGATGACTGAAGAGGACTTTGCAACTATAGCTGAAGTACTAGCCAAGCACATGGGAGTCAACCCTGAGTGGCTTTACCCTAAAGGCCCAGTCCAAGTCACAGAAAACACCCTAAGAAGACTCCAAACCACTTACACCAATGTATTTGAGTATGACTCCCTTTACGATTCCTTCAATGCTGACATAAACCCAAGCACTTTTGTCCCTAAAGCAAATACTGACACAGCTTCAGTGAGAAGAGACTTTATTAATGCAAGAATCATGTATGACAGTGACACTTTAAACTTTGTATCTTCTGAAACCATTCCATCTGGAACTGGGAACAGCTTTACATCACTCCCTCTCAAGTCAACTTTAGAAGCCACAAGTGCTACTTTCAAGTTCACTACTGCTTTGGATGGCTACGTGTATACTTCTTGCAGCTCTTTAAAAGACTCAGCAACCACCTCCAAACAAGTCAAATCTGGCTTAGACTCACAAAACAACAAAGTTCCAAGCGGAAGTGCCCAAGTAACTCAAGAAACAGAAACCACCCTAACTCTAGAGTTACCACCTGGAAGCATTTACTACTGCTACTTTTCAGCTTGCGACGAAAGCCTTACTAACCCTTTCTGCGAAGAAACTAGCCAACTGCCTTACGTGGAGCTAGAAATACACCAGTGTGCAGACGGCTCTTGCGGAGTTTGTGACAATGTTCTTTGCTTAGAGTGTGAGTATGGAATCTGCACTAAGTGTGCAAGCAACGCAGTTTTAAACCAGGATGAAACCTGTGAGTGCAAAGCAGGCTATGTAGAAGAGTCTGGGTCTTGCAATCTTTCAGGTGAAGTCAAAAGAGCTAAGTCAACCGGGCAGGTACTGGCAGGAACTACCATCTCTTCAGCTGCTGCGAGCAGTGCTTTCAATCCAAACCCAGCAGCTCTGTGGGCATTACTCAATACCCTTGACATACTTATGTACCTCTCCCTTTCCACTAACCCCCTTACACCCAGTCTAAGAGCAATGCTTGAAGGACTTGACATTCTAGAGCTCTTTGTTCCTAACCTTTTTGAGTCTGTGCTTGACTCAGACATTAGTCCTATGAGCAACGAAATCTTTGAAGACTTTGGCTTTGAATCCACTCTGTTCTTGCTTAACATGGGACAAAAGTTTACTATCTTTGCTTTTGTGCTAGTACTCTGGCCAATAGTTTGGGTGCTTTCTATGAGCAAAATACCTTTTTTAGCTAAGAAGTGTGAAGGCTTCTTGTTGGAGTATAAGTACAATTTCTTCTTGAGGAACTGGATTCAGCTTTTCCTGGACTTGTCAATAGCTGCTGTAATTCAGATCTCTAACAGCCCTTCTTCAAATGGAATCGTGATATCTAGCTACTGCATTGGAGTTATGTTTAGTCTGCTGCTAGCACTGAGCCCTCTGGCACTATATCTATTCATCAAAAAGAACCAAAGTAAGGTTACTTCTGAAGACTCTGACTTCCGCAAACGCTGGGGAACCTTAGTGTATGAATACGATTGCAAACAAGGTTCCAAAGCCCCCTACACTTACTTTGTGTTCTTTTTGAAAAGAGCTCTGTTTGCTGTGAGTTTGGTCCTGTTAGGAGACTACCCAGTTCTTCAGCATGTTATCAATACACTACTGATGATTGGGTACACTGCTTTTATCATAGCTGTGAAACCAATCAAAGACAGCATCAACCAAGTAACTGCAATTATCACTGAAACACTAACTTGTTTGGTCTTCATAGGGTGCTCCTACTTCTTACAAGACTCCTGGCGAAGCCATGACCAACTAATAGAAGACTTACTTATCTATTCCACATTAGGAATAGTTCTAGTGCAGTCTTCTGCTGGAATTCTGCCTTTAGCTGTAAGGCTAATCAAGTGGCTCAAAAACAAGAACAGGAATCCCAATGCAAGAGTTAGCCCAGTTCAATTCGACACAGAGTCACCCCAAATAGAAGGCCAGCCAGTTCAGGAAGTCAGAAGAATATGTCTGGACTCAGAAATAGATGAATCAAGGCAGGAGTGGGCAACCAAATTATATCAATCAACAGAAGTAAAAGAAGAGTCAATGAGGAAGGAATAATTAGAAGAAGTCAATAAAACCAATGCAGAAGCTAGAAGAAACCTAAGTTATTCTTCAGGAAGTAATAAACATTAAAAGTTATCTGTTTAACTCAATACTGTTAAATAAAGATGTCCAACCTTACTTATTTACAGAACTTATACGGGTGCTTCGAAGAAGTTGAGAATCACAACCAAAAGCTGATCAAAGGCTGTGAGTCTTTTCTTCGCTTGCTATCAGAATACTACTTGGCCGAAAAAACCTACGCAAACAGCTTGAAAAAACTTGCTTCTTTACCTATTGAATTTGACTGCTGTCCAACTCTGTCGTTCGCTCTGGACTCCTTTAAGAACTTTTTTTTGAACAAAAGCGAACAGTCCAAAACACTCTCTGAAAGCATTAAAAGTGACACAGAGGAGTCACTTAGGCAACTGTTAAAGTCCCAGTTCGAAAGCAGAAAAGACCTGGGGTCAGTAGGCAAAAACCTCGAAAAAAACAGAAACTACGTTTACAAAAGGTGCAAAGAACTCAAAGAAGAGTTCTTGGAAGCTTGTTACTCGTGCGAACAAGCAACTATAGAAATAGAATCTGGAAGTCCTTCCAAGAACTCACAGCACAATTACTTTGAGTGCTTTAAAAACCTCCAGTGTGTCTGTAAAGCATGCTTGCCTTATATTGAATCCTACGAAAAGTACCAGTTAGGCTATGATTACTTGATTCCAGAGCTACTAACTATGTACCAAAACCACGACGAAGATAGACTTAACTGCGTTAAAAGCAGTTTGCAAAAACTACTAGTGTACGAAACTTCTTGTTTAAGGAACCTTCAGTACGACATAGAGTCTATTTGGTTGGGAATTGAAAGTGTAAACGTAGAAGCTGACATGCAGTTCTTCATAAGCAATTTCGATACTTGTGAAAGTCCAAGTTTAAGACTCCCCTTCACATACATCGGAACTCACCCTGCTTTCAACAACTTTTCCCCAGGAGATCCTTTTCCCAAACAGCTACCCAAAAGTCCCCTCCACCATAGATCAGCAAGTGTAGTGGACGAAAGGTCAATCCTCGAGACTTCTGAAAGCGAAACAGTTAGCAAGTCAGACACAGAATAACTAATAATAAATGTCTAGTGATGACACTGCAAAATACACACTCTTAAACGGAGTGTCCAAGACAAGCGAAGAACTCAACACTGAACCTGAAGTTTTGTTAAGCCAGATAGAATCACTGGACTTCGACAACTTTAAAGTCTTACAGAAGTTAAGAGAAGCCTTGATAGAAAGGTCCATGACTAAAGGATACAAAAGCGCAGCTAGGCACTTCGGACTCACTGAAAAAGAAACTGTAGAGATTCTTAAAGAGTACTTAGAAGAAGAAGCTAATTGTGAAGACAACACACTTTTTCCTTTCGACACTTTTCAGAAGTTCACACAAACCATTTACACAGGAGAATGCACTTGGCGCAACATTTGGGTCCAGGCAGGAGACGACGACGAACCCAACCCTTCAAACCAACTCAAAGACGCTGGCGAAAAAAGACTAGGGCGGAGTTACTCAACACTTGAAAAAATAGAGGCTGTTAAGGTGTTTATGCAGCACTCAAGCCAAGCTGCGGCTTCTAGACAGCTGAACATTCCGACTGGGAGCTTGATTAGGTGGAGGGACAAACTTAAGAACTACTTGTTCCAGCAGACCCACGTAGAGTGCTTGTACGGAAAGAAGTCTCAGAAAAAAGACAGACTTTTCAGCGACATCGACAAACTAATCTATGAAAGAGTTAATCGGTCCAAAGGAAGAATTGATGAAGCTATTAAAAACGAAGCAGTAAATATTGCCAAAATAGACCAGAACGAACCTTTTATCTCGCTTGAGTGGGTTCAAAACTTCAAGGAGCACTACGGATTAACTAACATGAGTTAATAATTAGTTTAATACGCAGCTTTCGTAGGTCGGAATCATGTACTTTATGTTGATAAAAGCGTCTTCTCCGCCAGTAGTTTCTAAGAGTTCAAGAGTTTCTTGAATTAAGTCTCCCAAGTTAATTCTTTTTCGCTGAGAGTACTCAATGAAGTCCCCTGAGTTCAAGTTGCGCTGCTTAAAAATATTGAAAATAGGCAGAATCTGACGGTAGTAAGGAACAAGGGCTTCACCTATCATGTCTGCACAAGTAACTAGTTTCTGGATTAGTTTGAGTGTTACACAGATGATATCGGCGTCTCTGGTGTTAAGTGCTGTTTTTAACGGAATGATCAGCTGAGGAATTACTGGAAGTACTTTGTTCCCGCCGTTTTCAAGCATGTCGTTGACTCCTTGAATAGCCAAGAATCTATAGGGGTCTTGCTTTTCTCTGATTCCGTCAAAGAATATAGGCAAGTAATGGTGGTAGTCCATTTGTTCAATAGGGAACTTCCAAGCAATTTTGTTGCCAGACCCGTGGCTAATAGCAATGGGCAGGTCTCCTCTGTCATAAAAACGCCTGAATTCACTTGGGGGAATTGGGCGTCTGTTAAAGGCCCCTGCTCTCGGAGGATTGACGACTGGTTTTTCTTTGCCCCGTTTCAGTGAAGAAGTCATGCCTCCTGAGCCTGCACGTCTTTTAACGAAGCCACTTCCTTGGACTGGTGCTTGAGAAGCAGTGTGGGTTGGGTGCAAACTGAACTCTGGCTCTGGGTTTTTCTTTGGAATTTTGTAGTCTTGTGGGAAGTTCCCAAAAGGTGAGTGATTGTTTTTGGGCAGAAACTTTTGTTCTTTTTTAAAGGGTGACTGCCCTTCTGTTTTGCTTAGGATCTTTCTGAGGTGGTCTTCTGTGCAAAGGAACTGAGCTGGTGACTGAGCAAAGGCCATAACTGTCAAATTTATAAATGGAATTAGTAAGTGGTAGATGCTAAGTAGTTAGGGTTAGTTTGTTTAGAGGTTACTTTAATGAATTAGATTAAGTTAACACGCCATACTGCACTTGTATGGACTTGTTGCTGCAAGGATCATACTGTTAGTGAGTTTTCAAGTAGTTATTGTCACTTTATAGGTTGACTGAACTGCTGGTAGTGTATGTCCTTGCAAACTCTGATTGTTTCTCCAGAAGCCAAACTCCATATCTGATAGTTTGTCACTTCCAGATACTGCAACTCATTGTTTCTTTGTACTTTACAGTTGATTTCTTTTTTGAATTGAATTTTATGTTATCGAGCCCTTAGGCCTTTTTAGAGTTACAGTGAGAGGAGTTTGCTTCGGGGGTCCTTTGTTTCGCTTGCATTTTCTCTTCTGGGCATAGTTGTTTGGATTTTTGTGTTTGTTGTTTGTCTGTCCACTTTTATGCTTCTGGCTAGTTGTGGTTCTTTCTGTTTTTGTGAGAGATTCCTTCTTTGTTTTCTTGTTTCTTGGAAGGTTGTTTGGGCTTTGCTTTTGCTGTCTTGGGGCTTGTTTTTTTGCTTCTTTCCTTCATTGCCCTTTTTACGCTGGGTGTGCCGCGTTTGTTGTTCTTGGTCTTTGTTAGACTAAATCCTTTTTCTTCCTGTTTTGTCTTTTTTTCAATCAGAATTAGTTCTTCATCCTCTAGTAGTATCAGTTCCATTTCTAGCAGGTTTCTCGTGATTGCATCGAGCAGTTTGTCTTCTTTGCTTTCGGTGAGAGAGTTGATTTCTTTTTTAATTCTAATCTGTTGCGTTTTGATTTGGCTCAACAACCCCCTTTAATGTCATGGAGCCGGAAAGGCCGGTTTGACCGGCAGGCCCTCGGTTTTTTCACCTTGTTGTTTTTCCTGTCGAGGAAGC
>PR_CR_10_Liq_1_inCRDRAFT_1000719_pt1 | contig 20136 bp, 21 predicted proteins | sample PRCRCaboRojoPR_3_FD_10241 | JGI IMG/M metagenome (IMG submission 10241)
TTATATATATACTAGCGGGAACATCAGACTTTGCCCCATATAGCCCGCCATTAAATACCACAAAGTCCCCTTTATTATAAGACAATGCTCCGCTATATACTGGGCTATTTAAAGCATTGGCCGCACTTAAGCTTACAACAGGCTCATCAAAAGAGTTAAAGAATAATGTGTAAATATTTTCATTTTCTCCTTGTATCTGTTCAGTGTTTCTCCACGTACAAGCACTTGCTACATCACTAGTCGAAGGTGAGTATCCTTTATAGAGCCAAGGACAGTACTTACCTATAACATTTCTTGAAGGAATTCTAGTTCCTGAGAGGTCAAAAGGAGAAGCTAATTCTAATTCCACTGCTATATCGCTTTTAGCCGATATTCTATCTACTATATACACGGCTTTAGGCAGCTCATGGGCAGCAGGAGCATTTTGTGAGTCATATTCTGACTCGTCTCCTACATACACATACTTAAAAAGTGTTTTACGTCTTGTTATTCTTGCTCCTATTAGGTCATCTAAAACAAACTTTGCGGTTCCTAAATCTGTTAAAGCTGTTCGAAATGTGGAGTTGCTATTTAAAAGAGACTCTACGTTTGGGATTACTAAAGTTGGTCTAGTTTGAGCTCCTTCCGAAGAAATTTCAAGACCTTCTAAACCTATAGGGAAAGCTTCATAGGTTTTTCCATCAAATATAATACTTTCGGAAGTGTTTTCTGGATGAAAATACAAAATATTATTTGTATCTGGAAATGAAATTTCAAATAAAGAAATAACAGCTCCGTCTTCGGAAACCTCTAAAGACTCTGTATCTTTTGCTATTATATCACTCATGGTTCATAAACTCTCTTAAATTCGGCGGATAGGCTATATACTTCCTCATAAACATAAGTAATGTTAAAGCTATTGCAAACTACTGAAATAATATCTTCATCTACATAAAAAGGAAAAGAATTATATGCATTGTCATTTAAGTAGTCCTCAATTGTTTGAACTTCATCATAAGGCCTATTCATAAAAGAAACGTTATAAGTGTCTTGTTGGATATTTATTCCATTTGGCGCTCTTTGTTCATAGCCGTCTCCAAAACTCACTCTTAGTACATTTTGAGTTGTAGATTTAGAAAGATTTTTGTCTACGCAAAAATCGGTTAATGTCCCCCCATCGGTATTATAAGCAATAGTTCCCTCCTGTGTAGTAGTTATAGGTATTTGTATTTTATAGCTTTTTGCCATTTATGCAACTCCATATGGGTTAAGTATCCCTCCTGAACGTTTTTGATTTTGTAGTTCTTTTTGTACTGCAAAAGCTACCAATTTACCTATGTTCTCTCCTTGGCTAGAATCTGCTTGCGAAGTTTGAGAAGCATTGCCTTCGTTATCGATAGCTACATTTACAGTCACATTGTTTTGCTGGCCTGCTCCTTTTAAATCTACAGGAATAGAGCGATTATTTGGAAGAGGAACAACAGCTTCAGTGCCGTGTAACATTGCAGGATATCCTGCATTCGGGCCTTTTGCAATACCGCCTACAGCATATCCAGGCATTTTTGACCCGTTAGAAAAAACACCACCATAACGGCCTGTCAAGTTTCCTGTTAGGCTTGCCCACTCTCCAGTTCCGCTGAATCCGGTGGTTGACTGTAAAGAATCAGCTCCTGTGGCTCCTCCACCAAACAAACCTCCAAGCCCTCCCATAATAGCCTTTAAAACAAGCTGCTTTGCAATAATATTTGCAATGTCTTGTAATATGGAAACAGCCATATTTTTAAAAGCATCTTTTACAGTCATCGTTCCTTGTATTACAGAGCTAAACGCCGATGTCATGTTTGACTCAATAGAGTTATAGAGTCCTTCTTGGGCTTCGATTTGAGCATTTAGCTCTACCTGTGCTTGGGCTTGTTCTCGTAATTTTTCTTTCTCTTTTTCTGTAAGTTTTAATCCTTTTAGCTTTGCTTCATTTATAAGCTCGTTGTATTTTTGCTCTGCAGGGTTAAGAGATAGGGACTGTTGACGGAGGCGAAGCTCTTCTGTTTGCGCTCTTACTCCATTTACAAAAATTTCATTTCTTCTGCTGTAGGCTTCAACGTCTAACAATAAGTTTTTAAGTGTTCTATTTGAAGCCTCAAAAGAAGACCTTGCGTTTAAAACATCTTGTTCTGTTGCAGTTGCATTCGGCCCTATACTTCGCCCTAATATCTCTGTATACTCAGAGGCTGCTTGAGCTTGCTGTTTTCTTGCAGTTTCTAAACGTTTTGTTAAAACATCACCTAAAGCTTTATCCGCTTCTCTCGCTTGGGCGACTCCGAAAGAGGCTGTTAAACCTTTTGAAATTCTTTGCTGCTTTATAAGCTCTTCGTTTAACGACTCCTGTGCAAGAAGTTCTTGACGTTTTAAAGTATTCAATTCCTTTTGAAAGTTTAGTTTTTGCTCTTCTAATTTAAGCCTTCGTTCTTCAAGAGCATTTTGAGCGAGTGTTATATCTTGCTGGGTTAAAGCTGCTTGCTCCGATGCTGCTGCGGCTTTCTTTTGCTCCTCACTTCCGCTTTTTTCGGCGGCCCTAGAAGCGGCTCTAGCAGCTTCAACTTTATTTGCAGCTTCAAGCTCTTTTACCGTTAAAGACACTCGGTCATTTTGTAAATTTTTCAGTTTGTCTTCTATTGTTATTCCAAGAGTTTGATTTTTTGCTTGCTCTATTTTTAATGTATTTATCTTATTTTGTCGTTCTATTAACTTTCCTGAAATTTTTTCAAATTCAATAGACAGAGCATTTAAATATTCTTGTTGTTTTACTGCGGCCTCTAACTCTTTTTCTGCAGCTTTTAAAGCTTTCGTTGTAGCCTCTCTATCTTTTAATTCAGAAGATAATAGCTCTGCTCTCTTTTTTGCTACTGCCGCTTCTTTTTGTGCTATGTTTGACGATGTTGTTCCAGTCCCAAAGGTATTTGCGTCTCTTCCCTGAAGCGTTTCTAATTCTCCACGCAGTTTATCCGTCTCTGCACTAGAAAACCCTTCAAGCTGTTGGATTTCGTTTCGTAGTCCAGATACTAAAGTCTTTGACTGCTCGACTCCTTGAGTTAAGCCCGCTCTTAAATTTACGGTAGGGTCTATGGCTTTTCCGGAGCCTGCAAGCCTCGTTAGCTCAAGTGTTATACCCTGTAAAGTCTCTGGTAGTTTTTGCGCGGCAGTCGCAACTTCTGCAAAACCATTTGCAATATTAAAAAGCTCTGCTCCTGACTCGGACAAGTTATTAAAGTCCAAACTTTTTGTTGCTTTTGCAAATTCAGGGCTCATCTTTGAAAGAACTTCTAAAGTAGTTTCTATTTCTAACCTTGCTTCTTTATAGCCTTCTGTGTTCGGGTCAAGCGCATCAAACTCTCTAAACCTTTGAACTAAGTTTGCTGAGTTAAATGCATTTCCTAGCGCAATAACTCTTTCTTGTAACCCTTGTAGAGTAATGTCCGCTCTAACTTGAGACATTCTATCAAGCTCTTCGTTTAAGGTTTTACTTTTTTCAGTAAACGACTCTACAGCCTCTTGTGCTTTTTCTGCTTCTTTTGAAATAGGAAAAAAGAACTCATATGCAGCTTTTCCTAAATCAAAAATAAGAAGAGCAATACCTATAAACCCGGCAACTCTAAAAGCCGTTGAAAGACTTTTATTTATCGCTTTTGATACTCTTGCTGTAGTCTTTTGAAGTCTTGATAGCTGAATACGAGCTTTTGTAGTATAAGAAGAAACTTGAAGCTCTGCTTTTTTCCAAGTATTTCCGTGCTGTTTTTCAAAGTTTTGTAAAATCCGCTTTCGTTGTTCGTAAGAAGCTCTTAAATCTGCTACTTGTTGTTTATTTGCTCCTTTTAAGTATCCTGAGCGAACTTCTAAAGAATCTTTTAACTGTTTTTCTGCATTTTTTAATATTTTTTCAGCATTTGCTTCTGCAGCTCTTGATGTTGCTCCTCCAGCTAAAAAGTCTACGCCTTTTCTACCTGTTTCAGTTGCTCCTGAAGTATCAATTTTTAAACTTTTAAAAACATCTTTGGATGCTTTTGCATTGTCTTTCAATGCTTGAGTCTGGTCCTTTCCAAGATTTTTAAGGTTTAATCGAGTTTCTTCATACTTCTTATTTAAACCGTCTAACACCTCTTGCTGTCTTCCAATAGAATCTTCTGCGGCTTTTTTCCAGTCGTCAAAACTAGGAAGAATCAATTTTAAAATAGGAAGAGCAAATAATCCTAAACTCGCAGTTAAAGCTAATGTTTGCTCCGATAAAAAAGCAAATATAGGAGTAAGTGTTTCTGTTATTCCTATTTTTAACGAGTTTATTAAAGAGTCAAAACTCGCTAAAAAGTTATTTAGAGCTGCTGCAGAAGGGTCCATAATTTTTTCAATCGCAGCAAACTTTTGTTCTGCTTGATCTAAAACATTGTTTACAATTGCCTGCGACTTTTCAAACTGAGTTAAATCATCGGCTTTTTTATTAATTGCATTTGCATACTCTTCAGTTGCATCTTTCAGTCTTAGCGTAATTCCAAGTTCATCTAGTAATTCTGGCTCAGCCTTTGTTACACCTCTTACTAAGCGATTAAAAGAGTCTGTTAAATCTCTGCCTAAGGCAAAAGAAACATTTTTTGCCGCAGTTGCAAGACGTTCTAGTTGCTCAGGATTAAGGCCGGAAGAAACACCAATTGCCGCTGCACGAGCAGCCTCTGCATACTGAAGTTGTCCATCAGTTGCTTCTTTTAAACTATTTGTTATGGTTTTATATGCTACGCCTGTAGCTCCTCCAAGAGCTTCTTGGCCTTTAATAAGATTTGTTGTTTCAGAAGCACTCCTTAAAAACTGAAACGCCGCACTTACCGCAAAAACTTGAGCTGCAAGAGTAGCGTAAACCCCAACAAGGCCGCCCATTCCTTGAGACATTTTGGAAAAGTTTTTTGTAGCATTTGCAGACGCTTGAGCAGTGCCTTTTATGTTTCTATCTGCGGTTCCGGCAGCTTTCGTAGTTTTATCCAGCTCCTTGCCTAGCTTTTTAGCTTCAAAAGCGGTTTTTTTAGTAGTGCCTTTATCGTCTACTCTGACGTCGACTTCAACCTTATTCTTTGCCATTAGCCTTTCACATTATGGGTGTAGTTTTTTCCTCCACCGCTTTTTCGCTCATCTGCTTTTCGTTTACGCTCTGCCTCTTCCGCTCTATAGTTTACTAATATGTTCTCATAGAGTTTCATAAAATATAATACAACTTTTGGGTTTTCAATTTCGTAAAGTTCAAAAATATACTCGACCCCGTTCCAGTGTTTTCCCATATAGGTTCCAGACATTCCTTCCCAATGGTCAGGTAAAAAAGAAAACACAAAAAATGCCACTTGAACCTCTTCTGGGAAATCAGAAAGGCTCAGCGGCATTTTGGCAGGGTCTGGCTCTTGTCCCAGTTGTTCACACAGCTTTAAATACTTATCTAAATCTATCTGAGAAGAAGATTTTACATATTTTTCAAGCAGCTTTGTTATTTCAGCTACTTGTTCTTCGTAAAATTTTCCAAGTCTCCTACTGTTTCTGTTACCCAAGTATCAAAAACAGAAGAGTTTTTCATAAGTACTTCCGCATTTTCTTGCGTATAAGGAAGTGTGTCTTCGGAGTCAAGACTAGAGGTATCTACCAAAAGAAGCTCTTCTAGGTAACGATATTTTAGTCCAGACCAATCTTTAATTACTGCAGAGCAGTATTCTACTAAAAACTTCTCTTCATCTAAAACTTCTTCTGGCTGGCGTGTCTTTTTATCAAACTTTGTAGTTACGCACTTTTTTCTCAGCTTGAGTAACTCTTCTCGGCCTAAATAACATAGGTCTACCGTCATACCGCTAAAACCTGGAAAATCAAGAGTAACGGTTTTACTTGGAGTAATTAAAGATGAAAGTGAAATTGGTGAATCGCTCATAAAATCCTCATAAATAAATTTCTTGGGGGTTATAGTTTTTATACTACATAGTATACTTTGGACCAGACGAAAAGTCAAGAATAATTTTTCTTAGGTGTAATAAAAAACCCGCCGAAGCGGGTTTATTGAAGTAGCTAGTTTTCTACAGGAGTTACACCAAAGTAGGTAAGAGTAAACTCATCTGCTTCATCGAAATTTTCTGTATAAGCACCAAAGCCTGTCTCTACAGAAATTACGTCTTCAATTGAGTGAGTTGGAACCTCAATATGAACTTTCGGACAGGTTACATAGAGTCGAGGAGTATCTGCGACCCCGCCGCCGATTTGGAAAGTTACTTGGAAATCATTTACTACTTTATCTAAGCCCTTCCCTACAGTTGTCATATCATTAAACAAATCTACAGAAGTCCCCTTGTTCGCTCCTGTAGTATCTAATGTTAAATAGCAGGTAAAGTTTCCTGTTACTGTTCTACCTCCTGTTACACCCTCAATAGGAACGTTTACTTGACCTAGTTCTTCTGGAACAAGGTAAGAAATATTATTAGTTATTGTAATATTTCCTCCCGTAAGGGTAAGATTATACTCTCCTGAAGGAAAAGCTGTAGTATCAGTAGTTGATACCTGCATTTGAGTAATACGATTACGAATAAACGTATTTGTAGAATCTACTGCTGTATCTATTGCAGATATTAGAGTAGTTTCACTTTCTGCAATTCCCATTTTTAAGTCATCGCTAGAATTTAAATACACATCTCCTACTGTTGCTCCTGAAATATTAGTGCCTTCTTGAACAGTTACGCTACCTGCGGATTGCATATCTACAATATTTTTGGCGAAGCCGCTCCAGTTAATAGTTGCAATACCGTCTACTTCGAAGTCGATAGAGGCTTCATTAATTTGTGCATTTTCTAACTTATATACCATTGGTTTTTCAGGATTGGTTTCCATTACAAAATACAAATTACAAGTAGCAAGAACAGACCTGTTTGACTGCCCAAAGTTAATAGCATTATATGCATTAGTAGGAAGGCCTACAATATCTCCGTAAGGAGAATTAGGGTCAGGGTTTGTAGTTCTATGAAAAGCAGAATTACTACCACTATCTAAGGTATCAACTGAAATTGTTACATTTTCAGCGCCACCACCAACTAAACTGGCATGAAAAGTCAAAGTTTCATTCTGAGAGTATCCTGTTCCTCCGTTTAAAACAGTTATCTCGTCCGCATTACCATCCACTCCTACAACTACTTCAAAAGAAGCGCCTGTTCCTACAGCAGTTCCAGTAGTCGCATCTGAAGCGTCTAAAATATACGTCCCTGCTTCTCTATCTCCTGCCTCGTCATTACTTGTAGCAGTTGCAATAATACCTGAGGCAGAACCAGCGGCTCCATAAGTGTCTGCACCTGCCATAATATTCCATAAAACTTCTTCTACAGCGTGGTGTTCGGTAGGTTCAGATTCAATATAAGGTCTTACATAGGTGCTAAAAGACCACTCTGCAGGAGCCAACGAGTCTGTAAAAAGCCTTCTACCCCTTCGACTTATACCTCTTGAATCTTGCATTTCATTAAGGGTAATATCAGATGTATTAGTAGATTGAGAAAAGCTAAATCCATCCAATACAGGAACTTCCCACAATTTTTCAGAAAACTCTACATAAAGTTTACTGTCGCGAGAGAAATAAAGTGATTGTGCCATAGTAAATCTCCTATGAACTTTGAAAAGACTTGAACGTGAATCCTTTGATTCGTGTCAGTCGTTTCAGTAACGAACCTCGATCAAGATTTCTCCGACCCCGTAAGGTTCTAAAACTCCTTCATCAGTATCTATACTAACGATAGAAATTTGTTGTGTATATTGAGTATTTCCTTGCTTATCTAAGTATGCAAGCCTGGAATTTTCTTCTAAAACTGTTTCTGTATCTTCAATCAGCTTATCAAGAGCATCTACTGCGTCTTCTTCATTTACATAAAGTCGAAGGGTAACCGACAAAAATCTATCTTTATAGCCACCTCCTTGATACTCTCTTGTCTCGCTTCCTGCGTTTAAATGTATTGCTGGAAATTCTTCTACTTCATCCCAAAACTTTAAACGAGGATGAACATTATTATATACATTTGTTACAAAGGAGCCTGTTCCGTCTATCGCTTTTAACGCCTCTACGAGAGACTTTACAATAGATTGTCGTCGACTTGTATATAACCTTTCGTTTGCCATCCTTATACTCTTCTCGTGTAAAATCTTCCAATTGCAAATTGTGTGGCAATTTCTCGTATAGAAGTATCAATTAGTTTTCTTGGGTCTCTTTCTACGCTTCCTTGTCGATACCCGGGCTCAAACGTCTGGTAAGGATATTTATCGTAAGTATATCCTATGCTCGGAAAACCTTTTGCGGTTGTTGCTATATCTGTAACTTGTACTGAAGAAGCAAAGCGTCCCGTTTGATAGTTTAGGCGAGGACTTACCATATTTTTTGCTATTACTCCTGGTAGCTGCTGATTTAAAGCCCCTAGTAAGGCTGTCATAGAATACTGCGATTTTTTTACTTTTGATGTTGGTATTGAAGCCGCATCAATAGAGTCATCTCGTATGACTTTTACTGTTTTTTTAGAGTTAGTCTTTTTACTACTTTTACCAGAAGACTTTTCTCTTATGCTCTTTTTTCTTTTTCCAGTAACTTTTGCTTTTTTAGGAGAAATTTCATACAACAATACTTGAGAAATTCCGTCTTTTAAAGAAGTAGAACCTTTTAAATTAGCAATGTTTTTTAGTTCTTCTTCTAAGGCATTTAAGGCGCTTTGTTCTAGCCTAGATTGAGTATTATTATCTATTGCTTTTTGCCAAGACAATATTGGAACATAGGTTTTTTGAAGGCCTAAAGAGGCGTCGATTATTTGTTTATGGTCGATTTTTAATCCAAGAGTTTGTTCGTATTTTGCAATTATATTTTTTATTTTTACATTTGCCGCAATTCCGCCTGACATTTGTTTTAATCTTGCTACACGAACTCCTGAAGTAGGAACGCCATACCCTGCCTCTTCATGACCTAATTGAGCTCCAAATTTATTATCCTTACCACCTAGTAAATTTAAGTTAGAACTTTCTTTTTCTGTAAAAGAGTCAAAGGTTTCTTCCTTTTCTAATACATCTTGAATTACCTTTTTTAGTATTTGACCTTTTGCTCTTTGTGCGGTTGCATAAGTTTTTACATAAAAAACATAATCATTTTTTCTGAGCCCTGGTAGCTTAGTATTTTTTAAATCTATTAAAGTATCTTTGGATATTCTATTCTCTAATTTTTTAACTCTATCTGAAAAAGTATCCCAAATTTTATTTCTTAGCTTTTGATTTTTCTTCCCTCGCAGGCGTGGGACTAATTGCGTTAATAAAAGAGAAAATCTTGTTCTATTTATAATAAGAATTTGTCCTTCTTGTCTTTCTAGCTCTTTTCTTACACTTTTTTCAGCTTTATCTGCAGTTTTTTCTAAATCTGCTAAAAGCCTGCTGGCCATTTCCTTTAAGTCTTTTGAAGCCATCAGAAATTCTTATACAAGTCCAAAACACGCTTAATATGGTCTGGAAAGGCTACGCTGCTGTTTGCGCCAGCAGAAGGATTTTCAATTGTTGCACCCGCTAAAGTTTGTCGTTCTTTATACTCGTTTTTTGCATAGTAACGAATTAAATCTATTACTGCAAGTTTTAAATCTTGCGGAGTATCTTCATACCCAGCAGTATAAGTAACTTTTACAGACCCAAAGCCTTTTGGCCAGGCTTTGTCAACAGAATAAACGGAGTCTGTAGAATAATCTATATAATACTGGGACGAAGTAAGAGTTTGATAAGCAGATGCTTCGTTATCTCTTGATTCTACTGCAGATACATTAATCAAAGGACTTTCAGTAAGCTGCACAAAATTTGTATTCCATTTTACACTAAACTCCTCCACTTTCGGAATAGTATAATGGTCAATAATGCTATTACCACAATAAGTTTTTACTAATTTACTCACAGAAGCAATTAAAAGTTCCAGCTTAAAGTCTTCCTTAGTCGAAACTAAAGACTCATAGCTTTTGTATTCATCTAATGTAATTAGGTCAGCCATAATAAATCAATTAGTAAAAACTTGGGGAGGTTCACCTCCCCAGTTTAGAAGGATTAGCTGTCGGTGCGGACCAGCTTAACAACAGATACGTCGTTAGCAGTGTCAGCTACGAGCTGGTTAAAGCCCAAAGACTGAGTAGCTACAATTACACGACGCTGGTTGGCAATCTCATAATCCTGTTCTACATTTACACCACGCAGACGAGGAATTACAAAGTTGCGAATATTAACAGCAAGACCTACAGACTCACCGTCTGCTTCAGCAGCAAAGTTGTCAGATACGATTACGGGAGTGCCGTAAATTGCACCAACTTGACCGGTAATCTTGGTAGCAACATCTGAACCTACGTCAGTAATGTCAGCAAAGCCGGTATCGGCAACCAAGTCGTAGTAACGCTTCTGAGATACTACATATACTAGGTCTTCAGGCATCATGCCATACTTACCCATCAGCTTACGAGCTTCAAGGAACTCTGAAGAAGTTACAGCAGTATCGGCAGATGCAGTATTGTCAAGGACAGTTACAGCATTTGAACCTGCAGTAGCAATCAATCCGTCAAAACCTTCAGTGCCAGTTACAGCGTTTAAAAGAGCAGCGTCTACTGAACGAGCGTGTGAACGAGCTACTGACTCAACAAGCATAGGCATAAGGTTGATAAGAATCTCTTCGTCTACATGGTTATCCATATAGGTCTGAGAAATCAGACGGAAAGCCTTCAATACGATTTGATTAGAGCCATACTGACCGCCGCCGGTGCGCTTGGTAAGGTTACCAGTGCCGTCATTTACGGGACCAGTCTGCCAAGTAGCAAGACCTGCATCGGGCTGGATTGGCAATACCTGAGAAGCAGAGTTAATCTGAACTTCACGGAATGCTTGAGCCAGACGAAGGTTCATAGTGATTTCCTTCTCGATAGCAGTAGAAACACCAGTAGCTACGTTAGCAAGGTCAGCAGTGGTGCCAGGTGCGTAAGTTACACCAGCTTTCTCGAATACAGACTTAGCATAGTCAGTTTCCCAACCTTTACCAGTCATTACACCGAGCATATGAGCATACATAAACTCTTTTTCGAACTTAGAAACGTCGGCTTTGCCATCACGGTCAGCGAATACACGCTTAGACTCACGCATCTTGGTGATTTCTTCGTTCTTCTCTTCGAGTTGAGCAGCGAATTGCTTGATTACTTCATCAATCTTCGCATCTTTCTCGGCGAGCTTGGCTTCTACGTCAGCCATTAGACGGTCAGCGCCAGACTCTACGCCTACTTTAATAGCAGACTTAACTTCTTCTTCCTGAGCAGCTTTGGCTTCTGCTTCAGCAGCAGCTTTTTCTTGTGCTTCAGCAGCAGCTTTTTCAGCAGCAGCTTTTTCTTCGGCCTGCTTCATTGCGATTTTTGCAGCAGTTTCTTCGGCTACTTTCTTCGCGAATGCTTCCAGGTCGACTTCTGGAGTGTTATTTACTTCAGACATTTGGATCTCCTTTTGGACGTTTTCGTCCCTTTCCGGTGTGTCACTAGCTACTTCTGAATTTTCAGTTTTAGCCAGAGACTGACCGGCTAGATCTACACTGTTTTTGAATTGTTTCTTGAAATCTTCATACTCTTCCATAGAGTCAAAAGACTTAGCCAACGAAAAAGTAGCTGCTTGATTGCAGGGAACAGATACAACTGAAACCTCAAACAACTCAGCGTCCTTAATCTTTAATCCGTCAGTTTCACTAATATAATCAGCATCCTTGACTCGGAAACCAACGGAAAAGGCTCCAAGGACACCGTCTTTAACAAGATCGGCAACAGCGCCAGAAGGCACTTTTGCACTTTTAGAAATTTTTGCTTTTAGCTCAAGACCATTATCAGTTACTTTAACGCCTGTAGCACGACCAATTGGATGGTTATAGTCGTGATTAAAAAGAATAATAGGATTCTTTTCAAAATGTGCTAAACCTCCTTTTGTCCATGCTTCTGCATCAATTGTATCTCCGGCACGGTCAAAATCAGAGGTGCTTGCCATTCCACAAATGTGAACGCCACCATCTTCATCAACATCCAAAGATTTAAAAGTAGATGTAAGATTAAAAATCTTATTCATCATCAGCTTCCTTCTTCATACTCTTCGCTTTTAGAGCTTCGAGGCCTGAAAGAGGTTTAGGCTCTTCCTTCTTTTCTACAACAGGAAGCGGAGTCTTTTTCTTTCCAAGGTCGGGATAGTTAGCTTTTAAGGCGGCAAGAGCATACTTCCAGGCTTTAAAACTTCTTTTAATAGCTACAGGACTTACTGCGGTTCTTACGCCTACTATCTGAGCATATGACTTATATACAATATCCAAAGGTAGCTCAAATTCTTTAAAATGTTCGTGCAGTGTTGCTAAAATGGTCTTTTTATGCCTAATTCCCATTATTTTCTCCTTCTGTGCTTTCTGTAGGTCTTCCGCCTTGTGAAGGGTCTACAGCGCTTCCTGCAATGTTTGCTGGGACACGAATTTCGTCAGCGTCTGGAAGCTCATCAAAATTCATTGCAACTCTTGCTTCATTTGGTGTAATAATTCCTGCATTTACAAGTGAAGTATAGAAAGTTGCTTGGTCTCGTAGTTCTGGTTGCATTGCAGGAATGTCTGTAATATCTTCACCAAGGCTAAATCCAAAAAATCTTGAATAAGCAGAGTTTAGCTTTTTTACAATGGGAAGAATCGTCTCTAAGTAATACATTCTCATATTAGGTCGAATGTTTGCATTATTTCCTGAATCAAGTAGAATCGGAGGAATACCTAAAGATTTTAAAATAATTTTTTCGTTTTCCGCAATCGCAGCCTGAAAGTCCAACTCACGAAAGTTAATTTTTGTAAGGTCGTCTACTTCGATACCGCCGTCAAGAATAAGAGGAGTTCTACCTCCTGCGTCTGGTCGGTAGCGAGCGCTCCAAGACTGAATCATTCTTTCTTTAATTTTTTCTGAAAGAGTGTTTGGTGACTTCAGCACGAGCCCTGGAACAGCGCCATTCTTAAAAAAGTTATCTTGAAAATCTCGCATACTCTTCATAAGTATCATTGTGCGAAGAGCAGGCTTCAGTCGAGAAACTCCACGATAGATAGAAAAGAAAGAGTTCTCTTTTACATGAATAATTTCGTTTGGAGAAAACTCGTGTCCAGAGCCATCAAAAGTATAGTGGTCAATATAAGTGCTTTTACTTGCGTGAATTGTCATCTTCGATGCAGGAAGATGATACAAATGAACACCGTCAAAATAAATAAAGATATTTCCATCTAGCAAGTAATCGGTAAACAGATTACGTCGAAAAGAGGAAATATCTTGAAAAGGGTTTGGTTCACGATTTAGTAGAGTGTTGAGTTTACTGCCTTTTACACCTTTTACTACGCCAGGAAAACTACTGTCATAATGAACAATTGCATTTATCTCGGCACAGTCATCTACAATGAGGTTTACTCCACGATTGACTATTTCTAAGTCTTCGTAAGCCCTTTCATAGCTAAAAGTAAACTCTCGTGTAGGCTCTGTTTGACGCTCATAGTAAGGTTGAATTGGATTCAGTTTCTCTTCTGTATCCAAATCTTTCTTTGAGCCAAAACCGAAATTATACCATGCCATTCTTGTCTCTTTGTATGTCTACCCAGCGCATTTGTTTTTCTGCAGTTACGAGCGCAGGGTTTCGTCCGTAAACTGAGTGCAATTGTAAGTGATGTTCGTGGCATAATGTTACGGTGTGCTCGTACAGTTCTGCCCAATTCTCTTCTATAAACTCGTCTCTCCAAATAACTATATATTCATCAGTATAGTGCTCTGGACGAATTTTTTGCTTTTCTTTTAGCCACTTATCCAAAAGCGGACTCAAACTATAAAAGTGATGAAAATCAAGAGTGTCTGTTTTACCACAAATATAACACTCCGACCCTTTTTCATAAGCAGACTTTGCTTTGTCTCTTATGTATTTCACTGGGTCCCTTTTAAGGTGCTTGCTCTTTCTTGCAATTGGCTTTTTCATATTTTTATACCAGAATTATAGCTTGGGTAGGTTACGTTGTCAAAGATTATTTTTGCTTAGGTGATTATTAAAATCCCGTAGAAGAGGTTTCAAAAGAGTATAAACCATATCTTAAAGCATCAGCCATGTGCGAGGCCATATTGTGTTTTGGTTTTTCTTTCAGCAAGTTTGGATTTGGGTCCCATTGATACTGGTCTAATGCTCCAAGAACTTCTTTACACCTTTGGTCTACAATAAGCTGATTATTATCTACAATTTTTTCTACGTGCGCGATTCCGTCGAGGACGGACTTTTTCGCATTATTTGTTGGAATATCATATTGCTGCGCAAAATCAAAACGAGTTTGTTGAGCCGCAGAGTCAATAAAAATATAGTCTATATCCCATTTTTGAATGAGCCTTTGAATTTCCATTGCGTGTTGCTCTGTTGTCTTTTCGCTATTAAAATACTCATCCAGAACATAATACTTTTCTTCGTCCCAATCATATCCGATTACGCATAAAGCAGTGGGGTCTCGATAACCGACGTCAAGACCTGCAAATACATCCATTCGAGAAGTGTCAAGCTCTTCCAGGTTTGCTACACATTCTTCCGCATTGAAGCGCCATACTTGGCCTTCATAAGTATTAAAGTCTGCTTCATATTCTTGTCGAAACTCAGCCTCGGATGTACTCTTTCGAGCTTCTTCAATATCCGCAGGAGACATTCGTGGATTATCTTTGTAAGTCGCTCGAATAGAGGCCCAACTTGGAAACTCATCAGAAAATCCTCTTTGAAAAAACCTGGCGAACCAATTGTTTTTTCCTCGTGGAGTAGAGATAAAAATAGCTTTGGAATTATCTTTATCCAGTGTAGGTCGAAGCGCTACGTTGAAGGCGTCTTCGCCGTCTGCCAACGCCGCTTCGTCAAAAATAATAAGGTCATAAGAACGTCCAACACAAGAGTCTACTTGGTTTACTGAACCCATACGAATAGTAGACCCGTTATCCATTTCAATTACACGGTCTTTCGCGTTGTCTCGTCTTACTTCAAGCTCGAAATGTTTTATAAGGTTTCGTTGTAGGTCAAAAGAAATCTGAGATAGGTTATAGTTTGGAGACATAATAAGAATATTGGAACCTGGAACAAGAGACACAAGTTGTCCAATAATGTTTGCAATATACGTTTTTCCTTGCCGTCTTGATACGGCTGCACAGACAAATCTATACTTTGGGTCGTTTACTGCATTTATAATTGCCATCTGAGAGGGCAGAGGACTTATGCCGAGAAGCTCCAAATAAGGAGCGACTGGAAGTTTGAGAAACCTATCTTCAGATTGAAACTCTACAATTTTTTCGGAGATTATATCTCTTCTACTTATTTCGATTGCCATTAGTTGCCTTCTTTTACAAGTATTCCTTCACCAAAAACGCTCATGTATTGAGTGCCTCCACTTGCTCTTAGTTGAAACTGAATATCCGTTTTTTCTCCGTAGCGAAAAGGAACTCTTCTTTGTATGCTCATGTTTGTTAGAAAAGAAGTTTCTGCTACTCGAAATGCTACGCCATTTGCTAACTGAACATAATTTCGAAAGAATATTTCACGATTGTTTTGCAGAGCGGTCGCACAAAAAGCATCTATACGCATAAGATAAAAAGAGTAGTTTGCGGGAACAGTATAAATGGCAGCTTGGCTCTTGCCTTCGCCTCCTCTTATTTTTGCATACACAACACCGGAGTTTGAGATAGTAACATTGTTTGCAGGATTTCCAGATGCAATACCATTTGCATTTATACAAGCTACTTCATTTATGCGAAAGAAAGGAATCGAAGTAGTTGTTGTTCCTGTAGGGTCTAAAGTTAATGTGTCAAAAATAGGAGTATAATTTTCGTCGAGCCCAGAAATTTTAATGACTGCACCAGCATCTGCAATGTTTGAAGTAACTGTCATTATAAGTGCAGAAGAAGGAAAAGTATAAGGAGTGGCATTTTCCCATAAAGGAATGTAGACATCTCCAACAAGAGGATTGTAGCCAAAAATATTTAAAGGTTTTGCGAAGCTTTCTAAGCCTCGAGCAATTCTTAATGTTTCGTAGTCAAGTATCTGAGTATTTGTTGGCATGGTCTATTCCTTCTTTCCTGAATTAACGTATAACCCGAACCATGCGGCACCTGCTCCTACAACTACAGAAATTAACCCAGCTTGTTGAGTATTTGGCTCTTCCAACGCAATAAACCAGTCAAAAGATAGATAAAGCAAATAAATGTAAGCAGAAATAAAAAGGCGTGGGAAAGGGCGCCACGAATCAATTGCAGTAGCCAAATCAATCCACGCCTGATATTTGTTTTCATTCACCACTTTGTAACATTGGCCCACCATGCAGCGCTCATTTTACCTTTAGCAATATTCTTTGCGTGTCTTGCTTTAAAAGAGCGGCGTCTTGCTGCGTAGGCAGCAGATTCGCCTTTCTTTTTAGGAGACCCTTTTACACCCTGCTGTCCAAATCGAATAGTCTTTATTTTATTTCCTACTTTTGCTACAACTATATGGGACTTCTTTGGATGCTTCGGGGTTCTCTTTGGTTTATTAAACTTTGAAACGCCTGCACGCTTCAAAGAAGGATGTTTCTTACTTCTTCTTTTTGCGGCCACTTGTTCGTCTCTTGCGAGCATATGTACTTACATATGTCGGCTTTCCGCCTGGATTTCCTGCTGCTCTCTTTCTTCGAATGGCGGAACGTTTTTGAGCTTTTGTCATTCTTGCAGCTTTTGCTGCTGGCACACATTTTGGGTATTTACCTTTCTTTGATGTTTTTCGACCACAAGGCTTGTAGCCTCCACCTTTCTTTGGTCGAGAAATATCTACCCACTTCTCTTTAAACCACTTTGACAATCCGCCTGAAGGTTTTCTTGCCATTATTTCTTCCCCATGCGGTATTTACCGCCTTGGGCTTTATAAGTTTTTACAAGCCAGCCATTTGCATAAGCAGACGGATACACTTTAAATTTTCTTTTTGCTTGTGCTTTTATTCTTGCATAAAGTTTTGGATTTGTAGGTACCGGTTTTTTCTTTGCTCTTCGTCGTCTACTTCTTGCCACGTTTCTTCCCCGGCTTCTTTTTCTTTGGACGACCTACTCGATTACCATAAGTTCCTTTACCGTAAGGCATTTACTTTCTCTTTCGCTTTCGCGACTTGGCTGCTCGAAGTATTTTTATCATTCTTTTTGCCGAGGCTGCCGTTTTCGCAGTAGCTTTTTTACGCCAGCTACCCCGCTTTTTGACATAAACTGTTTTTCCTGAGACTTTGTAAGGCATTAAATAAAGTTACTTGCCACATAACCGGCACCTACTGTTATTACAATCCAAAACAGTTTTGATACAATGTTTGCTGTCATCTCAAGAGAAGTTACTTTCCCTTCTACGACGTCAATACGCTCGTCATGATTGTCGATAGCGTCGGCAAAGTCTTGTCTTGATTTTTCTAAGTTTATGAGCTTTTCTTCTGCTCGTGCTAAAGCAACTACTGTATCAGTAAGTTTATCTAGCTTTTCTTCGATTCTATCGAGTCTATGATTTTCCTGCGTAAGATGTTCGCGCAGAGCCTCTTCTATTGGCTTATTTTTCTCCTCCATTTAGCAATTTTTCCATCAACTTTCCGTAGTTGCCCTGCCCAAATGGAACTCCATCGTTTATCTGGACATTAGTTTGGTTTTTTATGTGAGTAGATTCGGCTTTTGTAAGTTCTGCTTGAGCCTTTATTTCATCCATTCGCATTTTATGTGCCATTTGTAGCAGGTCTGCTAAATCTTTATTGGAATAAACCCCGCTTTCCTGAGCTTCTTGTAGCTTGGATGCAATCATTTCGTCTAAAACCGCTGCGATATTATTGCGATTTCGATAACCCATGTCTAAATACACGTTGTCAATATACTTTTTGACCTCGCGCTTATTTAAAATATCTACAACTTTGTTCTCAGGAACTTGTAGATAATCCGTTACTGCTCGAATATTCCCGAACTGAAGATAACAATTCGCAATTTCAAGTCCTTCTGGTGAAATTGTAGTGAGTTCTTTAGACATGGGTTAATTATACTCTGGTGAGGTTTTTATGTCAAGGGTTAAATTTCTATGTTCAAGAAGCTTGGAGGAGTTGGCCAAGGTATTGATGCTTCTGTAGGGTAATTTTGAGGATTCTGTTGGATTGGTATTGTCATATCTCGAAGAGCTTGTCGATAAGTTTGAGCTTCTAATTTTTCTGTTTCTGTTAAAGGGGCATCAACTACTTGAGTCCAGTCTGTTTTAGTAAGTTTTTCATTTCTAAGTTCTCGAATATAGTTAAGAAAAGATTCTTCATCCCAAGCCCAAGATGCTCCTGTCCAGTATCCAAAAGGATTTGGTTTCGTAGGCCTTAAAACCAGAGCGGGGACGCTAAAATCATAATAATTTCTTTCCATAAAAAGTGCAGGGTCTGGTAAATCTTCATAAATATAAAGAATTGTATCCCCGTTTTCATCTAAACCTTCAGGCGGTAGCTCTGCGGGCCCAAGAATAATATTCTTTATTTCCCCTGAAGGTTTAATTTTTGCTAAATGTTTTACTGTTGCCATAACGATCGTCTCTTAGGTAAAAATCTCTGCTAAAGGAATTTCTGAAGTATTTGTTCCCGTGTAACTTCCATTTACTCTTCGGCCAAATCGATAGCCTCCAGAGTCTACAGAAACTCCTGCAAAGTTGTTTGTATTTGTAAAATATGTCCAGTTCATAAGCACATATTGAGTCAAATCACTTGTTATTAAACCACCATTTGTTAAACTTCTTGCAGTGACATTATCTACTATTGTAATTCCGTTGTTTGCTGTGAAACCTCTTGAATCGAAAGCCACCACTGAAGGATTAAAAACTTGCAGGCCATAATTTCCAGTAGTTGTAACGTCAGTGCTTGTTCTACATACTACATAATTTACTGAAATCAAAGATCCTGTATTTCCGACTTTAAAATTTGCTGCTCCTGTGCTGTAGTTTCTTTCTAAACAAATATAAGACGTTGAAGGAGCTTTTTTCATAAAAATTAAATCACTATATAAAGGGAGGCCTGACAAAAAAGATGCGGTATTTGCTTCAACTACTTGAAGCCCTTTCATTCCAAGGTCAGAATCAATCTGTAAAATATTGTTTCCTCCGAAAACCTTTAGCCCATAAGTCATAGTATTATCCTATTAGTATTGGAAGCGTAGCCGCAGCTACAGGTTCAAAAGGGTTTGTAGAGGTATTTTTTACTGTATATTGTGTATTGTTTTTGGTAATTTCGATTACTCCTTGTGCATCAAGTACTACCAATACTATATAACTTGAAATACCAGAAGCTCCTGGAACTGTTACTACTTCTGTTTCCTGTGCATCAAGAAAGTGTGATATTACTCCCTTTGTATTTCCAAATCGATAGCTTGGAGAAAATACTCTAGAAGTCCCATTTGGCCCAAAAATTTCTAATCCATGGTCGGTTGTAGGCACATCAGGAATCGTAGTTCCGCCCGAAGATGCTACAGTAGTTACATTAAATCTGTCAGATTCTCCATTTACTGTAACGTCTGCATAAGTAGTAGAAGAGAAATTTGAAGAAGCTTGAAGCTGAACATAAAGAGTCTCATTTGTTATTCCGGAAAGGCTTGTAGTCCAAGTTGTTCCGTTTAGTGATATTCTTCCTGTGCCATTTGAGGAAGTTACAGAAGCGGATACGGTTCCTCCAGTAATTCCAGCAAGAGCTACAGAGCTTTGATAGGTTGCACCAGGGTTTGCATTCGAAACATCTGTAAAATTAAATGCGTTCGGGCCAGTAATTGAGGAAGTTGTTATATTAAAAGAGTCTCCTGTAAATATCCACTGATTTGTTCCACCGCTCGTAAAAGGTATTCTTGCTTCGGTAAAGTATGTATAGGTACTTCCGGCAGGAGGAAGCTCATTTTCGTTGTATAATATAGCAAAATCTTCAAGGTTTGATGCTCCTCCATTATATGTAGAAACCCAACGTGGGATATTAGAAGTATAAAGTCTATATTGAGTTCCTCCAGTATCTCCAGTTACATTTACTGTTACATCTTCTCCGACATTTGGATTAGTTTTTGAAGGCGTTAAAGT
>PR_CR_10_Liq_1_inCRDRAFT_1000720_pt1 | contig 20123 bp, 20 predicted proteins | sample PRCRCaboRojoPR_3_FD_10241 | JGI IMG/M metagenome (IMG submission 10241)
GCTCGAACCGGCCGTGATCGAGCCGCTCCAAGCATCGGTCGGCGCCGACGGCGGTGGCGCCGGCGAGGCTCAGGGTCGCGCTGGTGCCGACGCGGCCCCAGTAACTTGCCCGGTCTGCGGCGCGGTGTCACGGGTGCGGCCGGGGGGGTGCTCTCGTTCCCAAGCGCGGCTTGGGAATGCGGCCAAAAAGCTCTGCTTCGTGCCTCCCCCTTAAGGAAGCAGAGCTTCCGGACCGGTTCCCAGGCAGAGCTTGGGAACCAGTATGAATGCGGCCAAGAAGCTCTGCTTCGCGTCCCCCTAGGGAAGCAGAGCTTCCGGACCGGTTCCCAGGCAGAGCTTGGGAACCAGTATGACCACTATGGCCAGTGTGACCCGTATGACCAGTATGAGTTTGGCTGGACGTCCCCATCCGGCGTCACCTCCGCCTTTTTGAGGAGGGATTTTCGTAGATAATTCGGCTGTCTGCGATGGTCTGACCCCCCACTGTGCGGATGGCCCTCCCAACGCATCAAGGAAACGAAGTCGAATGCCCAGAAACCCACTGCTGCTGACCGCGCTCGCGATGACAGCCCTGGTTGCCCTGTGGGGCGTCCTCGACACGGCGGGGCTTGCCGCCTTCGCGCAGGAAGGTGTGGCGCAGCAGTTCAGCAGTCGCGCCTGGTTCATCATGCTGGTGGCGAGTCTGATCGTGGTGCTCGTACTCTGGCTCGCCGTCTCGCCCTATGGCGCGATCCGCCTGGGTGCCGACACCGACCGCCCGGAGTTCTCCACCGTCAGCTGGCTCACCATGCTGTTCGCCGCCGGTATGGGCGTGGGGCTGCTGTTCTATGGCGCCGCTGAGCCGCTCACGCACTACAGCCTGATCCGGCAGCAGCTGCCGGAAGGGCCTGCCGCAGGCTACGCCATGGTGGTGACCAACTTCAATTGGGCGCTGCACGCCTGGTGCATCTACGGCATCACCGCGCTCGTGATTGCCTACTATGCCTACCGCAAGGGCCAGCCCGGCATCATCGGCACGCCCATTCGCTATAGCTTCCACCGCGGCGGCTGGGTGCGGCCGGTGGCCTGGATCGCAGACCTGCTGGCCATCTACGCCATCGCCATCGGGCTCGCCGGCTCGCTCGCCATCGGTGTGTTCCAGGTGCAGGGCGGCATCGCCAGCCTGCTCGGGCTGGAAGGCGGCGGCGATGCCCTGAAGCTCGCGGTGTTCGCGGTGCTCTGTATCGCCTTTCTGCTGCCGCTCACCATGGATCTGTCCCGCGGCATGGCGGTGTTGTCCAACATCGCCATGGCCATCGCCGTCGTGCTGATGATCTTCATCCTGTTGGTGGGGCCGACGCATGCACTGATGGACGGTATCGTCGACGCGGTGGGCGGCTATCTGTCGAGCCTGGTGCGGCAGAGCTTCGCGACCTTCCCGTTTTTCGGTGAGGCCTTCGCGGACTGGTTCCACGCCTGGACGCTCAACTACATGGTCTGGTGGATCGCCTGGGCGCCCTTTGTCGGCGTGTTCGTCGCGCGCATCTCCCGCGGACGGACCATCCGGGAGTTCGTGCTCGGCGTGGTCTTCGTGCCGAGTCTGTTCTCGCTGTTCTGGTTCGGCGTGTTCGGCGGCCTCGGCTTCTACGCGGCGGCGAGCACCGACCTGCCAGTGGTGGACACTGCACTGAACGAGCCGGAGAACACCACCTTCTTCGTGCTGAGCGCGCTGCCGCTGGGCTCGCTCACCGGCGTATTCACCGTCGCCGCGGCCTTCCTGTTCCTGGTGACCAGCGTCGTGAGCGCGGCCTTCGTGCTGGCCATGTTCTCCACCGGCGGCAACGAGAACCCGCCGGTGCGCATCAAGCTCATCTGGGGCGTGATCCTGGCGGCGCTCGGACTCGCGATGATGCTGACCGGGGACACCGGCGTCGTGCGCAGCATCATCGCGCTCGGTGCCATCCCCTTCGTGTTCATCCTGCCGCTGCTGGCGGTGGCCTTCCTGAAGACCCTGCAAAGGGAGGAGGGCCGATGATCGTCGGCAGCCTCATCGACACGGTGCTCAACGTCGTCGTGTTCGCGTTCATCGGCGCACTCATCTGGCTCTATCTGCGCGACGAGGGGGCGGGCTGACCCTCAGCCGCGTCGGCACCGGTCCTGGCATCGTTTTCCTCGTTGTTCCAACTTGCGAGTGACTGCTGCAGATGGGGCATCCGCAGTGGCACGCACCCGGCTTGGCACGCTTGCAGGCCCGGACTGCCTCCCTGTGTCAGGTTGGTTGTCTGGCGAGTGCGCCCGGTCCTGGGTGCGGGGAGGCGCTGGCCTGTCAGCCTGATTCCGCTCAGGCCGGCTCGTCATCGGGATCATCGGCCTGTTTGCGCTGACGCCGCCGCTCGCGGAAGGACTGCCGGCCCTTGTAGGCGGCGATTTGCTGGATGATCAGGGCGTAGGGAAACGCGTCGAGCGTGCCGAAGCGGTCCACCGCCGCGTGCAGCAGGCCGTCGACGTCCTCGATCGGACTCGATGCGTCCACGGGCTCATCACCGGCAAGGGCCGCGCGCACGCCGCGCAGGCCGCCCACCTGGACGCGCATGGCCTTGGCATGCGGCAGCGCCGAGTGCCCGTCGGTGGTCCTGAGCGCAAAGCGCGCCTGGAGGCGCACATGCTCCAGAAACGCGAGGCAGCGCGCCTGGGCGTCGTCGGTGGCGCAGCGCACCCCCTCGCGCTCGGCGATGCAGAAGCGCTTGGCCCGGGCGCAGTCGCAGTTGCCCGTGAGGATGGACTTCTCGTACGGGCAGCGGCGCTCGTTGACGGCGTTGTAGGTGTCGCGGAAGGCGTCTTGGTCCAAGGTTCCCGGTCCCGGTCGGCTCGTGCGTGACTGCTGCGTCGATGTTACGAAATTGGGCACATGCCTGCTCGATTCACGTCTGCGGACTCCCTGCCGGCTCCGTTCGCCGCCTGTCCCTTTCTCTGTCCGTGCTCAGCAGTTTATGCCCAAGGCCTGAGATCGTGACAGGAGGCCCTCGGAGCCAGGTGAAACCGGGGCGTCAGCGGAAGCTCAGGCGCCGTCGCGGCCGGTTCGGGCGGGCCGCGTCCGGACCCTTGCCGCTGCAGCCGGCAGCGTCGAGCCCTGCCCGTTCTGCCTCGATCGGGGCCTGTATCCCGATGATCATGCGGCTTTTCTCCGGGCCGTGATCTGGGAGGCGTCGTTCTTCCAGGTGTCCATCCGCTGGTCTTCGCCCGCACGATGCCCGCGACGCCACCGCGCGCCGGAGCGCCCTGATGCGCCCCACAGCAAGGAACGAATTGCCGCATCTCAGCGCTGGTTCCGCACAGCGTCCGCTGATGCCAACGTAAGGCACTGCCGTGCTTTTGTTCAGTGAAGCACTCATGGGTGGGATGGTGATCGGGCTGGTGCTTCACCTGTGGTGAGTACACACGCCATTAGCGCCGCCAGCGGGATCTGCGGCGCGCTGCCAAAGGTCATTCCGCTCAATAAGTTACTGAATAATGAATTGATTGACTGCGCTTTCGGATTTTTTGCGCCATGCCTGCAAGGTTCAGAGAGATTCGGGATTGCATACAGAGTGTATCCAAGTTCGACTTATCGACCGACCAGCGAACACCTGACGGGATGAACGGGCCGGACGGGTCTGTTCAAAGGTCTATATTTTGAATGGTTTTTGAAGTTCTGTACCTCGCTTCGGGCAAGGGGGGCCGTGTCCGTTGACCGCAGCCGATCCATTCGGATCGGATCAGTTGCGCGGGTGTCCAGGACGCCGGGTTTCAACCTGCCGGGCGTCGACACAATGGCCATCGTGCGGCTGCGATGCGCCCGGCCCTTTCCGGAAGGAGGAAGTCAATGAGAAAAGCACCCCTGGTCGCGGTCGGCGTCGTTGCATTGTGCATGGCCGGCCCGCTCGCCGCTCATCACGCCGCGGAGGGTGTCGTCAGCGACGAGATTTACGACGCGATTTCGGTGAATCTGGAAGGAACGCCGCATCTTGAGATGGACATGACCACCGTCGGCACCAGCCGGGACGCAATGAACGTGATCACCGTGACCCTCCCGGAGACGGAGGTCGATGAGGTTCTGATGAGTGTTGCGGATGCCCTCGCAGGTCAGGGCGATATGGTGGAATCGTCGCTCGACGTGGAAATCACCGCAGCGGATGATTTTGGTCTCGTCACCGTGACCATCATGGAAGAGCTCGGCGCGGGCGAGAGCCAGCCGCAGCCCGCGATGCCATAGGGAAAGGTCGATGCATCGGCGTTTCCCGTGCGGGGCGGGAGCCCCCGCCATTTTCAGCGACGCAAGTCGCTGAGAATGCCGTCAGCCGAGGACGATGTCGAAGTGCGCCGCAAGCAGGCCCGGGGCGTCCGCCGCCGGGTGAAAGGGCACGGTCACCGCCGCGCGCTCCGCCGGCGGCAGACGGCGCCGCAGAAAGTCGCCCGGGTTCTCCGGCGCACCCTCGACATAGACCTGGGTCACGAACTGCCGGCCATCGGCCGCGGTCACGGCGATATGGATGTGCGGCGCACGGCCGGGGTAAGGCACGGGCTTGATGGTGCGGAAGCGATAGCCGCCGTCGCTGTCCGTGCGCGTGCGGCCGTAGCCCTGGAAGCCCGGGTCCCGCGGGGCGCCGCCCCGGTCCCCCGTGTGCAGGTAGCGCCCGTTGGCATCGCACTGCCAGATCTCCACCAAAGCGCCCTCGAGCGGCGCGCCCTCCGTGGTCAGCACCCGGCCGGCGAGGTCGGTGATCTCACCGCGCGCAACCCCGTCGGCAGCATTGCCTTTCGGCATGCGTCTGGTGAGGTCGTTATCGCGGTCCAGGGGCAGACGGTCCGGATAGAAGGGGCCGCGGCTCTGGACGGGCGTCGGCGTGCGGGCCGCAGGCAGGCCCAGGGCCGGCGCCAGGCCGGTTGTCAGTCCCGCTGCGGCGAACAGTAGTTGTCTGCGCCGGGGCTGTCGGGGCTCGTGGGGCATGATGGCTCTCCGCTGGGCTGTGCCGGTGTCAGGAGCGGCCGGCGCTGTAGTCCTGTGCCTGCAGGGCGGCGGCATAGGCCGTGTCCACGAGCTCGTGCATGAGCCGCAGCGACGTGGCCGGCGGCGCCTCGATCATCCGCGCCCGCACGGCCATGGCCATGGCGAGCGCCTGCAGGATGTCGCCGTCGCTGACCGCACTGCCGGCTGCTGCCGCGCCGCCGGCCACCGTGTCGTTGATACTCGCCAGTGTGTGCGTGAGCATCGCGGCGACCTGGTCCCGGGAGGTGGTCTCGGGATGCAGCGGAAAGCGCATGTCGAAGGCGCGACCGCCGCTGGTGACGGCCGTGTAGTCGAGGTGGGGCATGCCGGACTCCGCGTTGCATGGTGTCTTGACAGGAGGTGGGCGCACGCGGTGCGGATTCCAGGCCAGAAATGCAGAGATCTTCGTCGTGGGCGTCGTCGTCGGGGCGGGCATTGAGTGCGCCGGCTCTGTCGTCGCGCTTGTGAGTTGCCGGCTGCGCGGGCCGGGGCCGGGATCGCGGGTTAGAATCCGCTGACAAGCCTGAGCCGGAGAGTCCTGAGATGCCCATCATGCGTACCCTGAGCCGCGCCTCGGCGCCCCTGCCTTGGCTCGGGACCTTGTTCTTGACGGCGGTGATGATGGTCGGTGATGTGCGGGCGGCGTCCGTCACGGCCATCGACTACCTGGGGTCTGTCACCCTGCCCGAGACCGCGGGCGGCGCAACCGGTATCGGCGGGCTGTCGGACCTGGCCTACGACCCCGCCACCGGGCAATGGGTGCTGCTCTCGGACGAGGGCCGCGCCTTCGGCTTGCGCGTCGATCTGGCTGACGGTGCCTTGGACGCCGGCGATGCGTCGGTCACCGCGGAGCTTCCGCTCGCGCTCTCCGGCTCCGCTGATGACCCGGAGGGCATCCACATCGGCGCCGACGGCAGCTGGTGGGTGAGCACCGAGGGCAATGGCAACGCCAACGATGCCAACGGCGGCGGTTATGAGCCCTTTGTCGGCCGCCTGGACCCCGCCACCGGCAGCATCGCCGGGGAACTGCCGCTGCCCGCCCCCTTCGCGCCCATCGCACCCGACGGCATTCGCCACAATCGCGGCTTCGAGGGCGTGGCGGTCGCGCCGGACGGCAGCGCCTTGTTCACCGGCGCCGAAGAGGGTCTGAGTCAGGACGAGCTCACCGGCGGCAGCAGCGCGCTGACGCGGCTCATCGAATACGACCTCGGCACGGGCACCGAGGTTGGACAATACGCCTATGTGCTGGATGACATCGGCACCCAGAACGGTCTGGTGGCCATGCTGGCGACGGGGCCGCAGACGCTGCTCGCGCTGGAACGGGCCCCCACGCTTTTCGGGGGATTCATTCCGGGCTTCAGCGTGCGGCTCTTCGCGGTGGACCTGAGCGGGGCCACCAATGTAACCGGGGTTGACGCCATCGCCGCGGATTTCGAGAGCGGGCTGGTCACGGCCGCCACCAAGGACTTGGTGCTGGACCTGTCCACCGAGGGGCTGATCTTCGACAACCTGGAGGGTCTGGCCTTCGGGCCCTGGCATGGCCTGAGCCGTCCCCTCCTGATGATCGCAGATGACGGCGATCCGCTGTCGCTCAACACGCTGGTGGCTTTCAATGTCAGCTTCGACCAGGCGTTTCCGGCACCCGCCGCCGCGCCGGCGACGCTGCCCCTGCTGCTGAACGGGCTGCTGGGCGGGCTGCTGCTGCTTGCGCGGCGGCGTTGCTCAGGCCGTGGCGGTCGCCAGGCGGACCTGTCTTTGGCGGCAGGCGGGGATGCCGGCTGACGACCTTGCGCTCAAGCCGGAGGCATCAACCGGAGCATGCGGTTGCCGCCGCGCTGGAATTCATAGTCCACGGGGTCGATGCGGTGCTGCCGGCCGGCGGCGTCCGCGGTTGCGCAGACCAACTCCAGGTGCGGTGACGGCCGTGCTTGCAGGTCCACCAGCGGGAAGATGCGCACCTCCCGCGCCACACGCATCAGCTCGGCCGCCGCGCGGCGGTGGGCGTTCGCATCCAGATGGTCGGAGTAGCTGAAGAGCAGGTGCGACACCAGCGCGAGATCAAACGCCCCGTCGCTGAAGGGGAGATCGGGTAAGCGTGCGGCCCGATACCTGGGCGAGGCCCCGGGGCCCGGGTAGTCCAGGAGAAAGCGCGCCATGCTGTCGAGGCGTGCAGCGACCAACTCATCGACGCCGTCGAAGTGCGTCCAGACGAAGCGCTCGCGGTGCGCGTGCAGTCCGGCCTCGATCTCTGGTCGCACCGCGGCGATGCGGCGCTCGATGTCCTCCGCGGCTAAGGCATAGATGGGGTCCACGGACACCACGTCGGCGCCCCGGGCGGTGGCCTCTGCATTGAAAGACGCGGGGCCGTCGGCGCAGCCCAGTATCCGGCCGCTCAAGTCCGCCCCGGTGAGGGCGAACATGGCCCTGTACTCCCCGAAGGAACGGCCCCAGGGCACGATGTCACGCAGCTGCATGTGCTCTCCCGCCCAAGGCATAGACGGGCTCCACCCGGGCCACCCGGACCCGATAGTCCTTGTACCAGCGCCGGCGTCCGAGCCGTTGTGCCGCGGGATGATGTACGTGGCGTTTCCAGTTCAGAATGGATTCCTCGTCCCGCCGGTAGGACACTGTGATGCCGACGGTCTCCCGGGCACTCTCGACACCGAGGAAACCGGGCTGTCGTTCTGCGAGGTCCAGCATGGCGTCGGCCATGCGGGCATAGCCGTCCGCGTCCTGGTCGCTGCGGATGGAGCTGAAGATCACCGCGTAGTAGGGCGGTGCAGGTGTGGCTGCGAGCTGCGGCATGGTCCTGCGGGGCTCAGCCGAACTGCGCCGACTTCAGCAGATGTGGTACGCGGCGACCATCTCCCGGATGGGGAGGGCACCGCGGGGGCCTCTCCTGCGTTATGGTAACTGTCACCGATTTTGTTGTGGTGACTGTCGCCGGCGCTTCAGGTCTTCAACAGAGACTGCCGGTTGTGAGTTGGGCGCATGCTGTTATCGATTCCCACCTGGATCATCCACCTGCTGACGGTGAGCGAGTGGCTGGCGGCGCTGCTGCTGATCCGCCGCTATGGGATCCGCATCGGTCGGCCGGGGCTGCGGCTGTTCGCGGCTGCGATGCTGCCGCACCTCGTCGGGGGGCTCTTGATCCTGGCATTCCACGCGAGCGGTGACCGGTTGCATGGGCTGCTGGACAGCGCGCGGTTGTTCACCTTTCTCGGCAGCCTGTCCTTGCTGGCGGCGACATCGTGGCTGCTGCTGCGCGGTCGTGCTGCGGCCGTCTGGGTGGTGGCGGGGCTGCTGGCGGCGGGTGTCGCCTGGGGGGCGGGCCGGCTGCTCGGGGCGACGCCAGCGGCGGCGCTGCTGCCGGCGGCGAATCTGGCCTATCTGGCCTTCCTGGTGCTTCTGGTGGTGCTTCAGCGCCGGGAGCCGGTGCTCTTCTCGCCGGTGACCGTGGCGGGGTTCTGGTTCCTGCTGGTGTTCGTTGCCGGCGCCGTCGCGGCGACCGGCTTCGCCACGGGACGGCTCGGGCTGCCGAGCCTGTCGCATGCGGATGCGCTGCACGGTGCGAGCGAAGCCCTGCTGACCCTGACCAACCTGCTGATCGTGCTGGGGGTCCACCTGCGACTGCGAGCGCTGGACGCGACTGGGCCGGAGCGCGACCCGCGGGCCGCGCCCGGTTGACGCTCTGCCGCCGTGGCAGTGGGGTCTCAGTGGGCGCTGGGCAGCTCCAGCTCCTGCCAGAGCTTCAGCGTCGCCTCGGCCTGGTTCATGGTGTAGAAGTGGATGCCGGGCGCGCCGCCCTCCAGCAGGCGGCGGCAGAGGTCCAGCACCACCTCGTGGCCGAAGGCGCGGATGGACTCCTTGTCGTCGCCGTAGGCCTCCAGGCGCTTTCTGATGTAGCGCGGGATCTCCGCACCACAGGCGTCCGAGAAGCGCGCCAGCTGGGTGAAGTTGGTGATGGGCATGACGCCGGCGACGATGGGAATGTCGATGCCCGCCTCGTCGCAGAGCTCCACGAACTCGAAGTAGGCATCCGGGTTGAAGAAGTACTGGGTGATGGCGGCATCGGCGCCGGCGTCCACCTTGCGCTTGAAGTTCTCGAGATCCGCCATGGCGTTGGGCGCCTGGGGATGGAACTCCGGATAGGCGGCCACTTCGAGCTTGAAGCGATCGCCGTACTCCGCGCGCAGGAAGGCCACCAGCTCGTTGGCATAGCGGAAGGCGCTGCGCCCGGTGCTGCCCATGCCCGAGGGCATGTCGCCGCGCAGCGCCACGATGCGCTTGATGCCGCGGTCGATGTAGTGGCCGACGATGTCGCGGATCTCGGCCTCATCCGAGCCGATGCAGGCGAGATGCGGGGCGGTGTCAATGCCCTGTGCACAGAGCCAGTCCACGGTCTGGAAGGTGCGCTCGCGGGTGGACCCGCCGGCGCCGTAGGTGCAGGAGAAATACTCGGGGCCGACGGCATTGAGCTTGGCCACGGTGCCCTTGAGCTTCTCCATGCCCTCCGGCGTCTTCGGCGGAAACAGCTCGAAGCTGAAGGTGCGGGTGTCTTGGGTGTTCATGACGAATACCTGTGCTGCGTGCTCGATGAGGTGGGCGCATAGACGAAGGCCGGCATCGGACGCTGGACCCGACGCCGGCCTTCGCTTCGGACTGCTGGGGCCTGGAACCGAGTGCCCAGCCCCCAGCCCCTCATCAGTACCGGTAGTGATCTGTCTTGAACGGCCCCTCGACGGTGACGCCGATGTACTCCGCCTGGTCCGGGCGCAGCTTGGTGAGCTTGGCGCCGATCTTCTCCAGGTGCAGCCGGGCGACTTCTTCGTCCAGGTGCTTCGGCAGCACATAGACGCCGATGGGGTACTCCGCAGGCTTGGTGAAGATCTCGATCTGCGCCAGCACCTGGTTGGTGAAGGAGTTGGACATGACGAAGCTCGGATGGCCCGTGGCGCAGCCCAGGTTCACCAGCCGGCCGCGGGCGAGCAGGGTGATGCGATGGCCGTCCGGGAAGACGATCTGATCCACCTGCGGCTTGATCTCGATCCAATCATACTTGGACAGCTTGTCCACCTGGATCTCGTTGTCGAAGTGGCCGATGTTGCAGACGATGGCCTGGTCCTTCATGGCCAGCATGTGCTCTTCGGTGATGATGTCCTTGTTGCCGGTGGCGGTCACGAAGATGTCCGCCTGGCCGACGACGTCGTTCAGGTCCACCACGCGGTAGCCCTCCATCGCCGCCTGCAGCGCGCAGATGGGGTCGATCTCCGTCACCCAGACGTTGGCGCCCAAGCCCCGCAGCGAGGCGGCGGAGCCCTTGCCCACGTCGCCGTAGCCGCAGACCACTGCCACCTTGCCGGCGATCATCACGTCGGTGGCGCGCTTGATGGCGTCCACCAGGGACTCGCGGCAGCCGTAGAGGTTGTCGAACTTGGACTTGGTGACCGAGTCGTTGACGTTCATGGCCGGGAACAGCAGGGTGCCGGCCTTGTGCATCTCGTAGAGGCGGTGCACGCCGGTGGTGGTCTCCTCGGTGACGCCCTTGATGCCCTCGGCGGTGCGGTGCCAGTGGCGGTTGTCGCGCTCGAAGGTGCGGTTCAGCACGCCGAGCACTGCCGTCCATTCTTCGTTGTCATCGGCGGTGGCCTGGGGCACGGAGCCCGCCTTCTCGTACTCGACGCCCTTGTGCACCAGCAGCGTCGCGTCGCCGCCGTCGTCCAGGATCATGTTCGGGCCGCCGCCGTCGGGCCAGTTCAGCACCTGCTCGGTGCACCACCAGTACTCTTCCAGCGTCTCGCCCTTCCAGGCGTAGACCGGGATGCCGCGGGCGGCGATGGCCGCGGCGGCGTGGTCCTGGGTACTGAAGATGTTGCAGGAGGCCCAGCGCACCTCGGCGCCGAGCTCCACCAGGGTCTCGATGAGCACCGCGGTCTGGATGGTCATGTGCAGGCTGCCGGTGACGCGCGCGCCCTTGAGCGGCTTGCTCGGGCCGTACTTCTCGCGGATGGCCATCAGGCCCGGCATCTCGGTCTCGGCGATGTCCATCTCCTTGCGGCCGAAGTCGGCCAGGGAGATGTCGGCAACCTTGTAGTCGTTGAACTCACTCATGGTATTCAGCTCCTGAGTATCTTGAGTGAGCGCCGTTGGAACAGGCGGACCCCCGACCGAGCCTGGCAGGGCGACAGGCCCTGTTGCAGCGCTCCTCGGAACGGGGTTGGGAATGTGCTGGGTGCGGTCGGCTCGACCTCCTGCGCCAAACAGTGACGGGCAGCGAAGGCGCTACCGTGGCGGTGCCCCGTGTTGTGTCCGGCAGTGGTGAATGGCGGCCGCTTCTGCGGCGGGGGTGCGCCGAACCAGGCGCGCATGGCAGCGGCGGCCTCGGCGGGGCGGTGGCGGTTGATGTGTGCCCGGTGCCCGGCAGGATTGCAACGCCGTGCTGGTGTTGTCCGCGCATTGTAACGCCACGGGGTGGGGGATTGTCCAGCCGGGACGGGCGGTGGTTTCTCGGCATGCCGGGCTGAAGAGCAGGCAGGTGCGCCCGCTGGACCCGGCCTGCGCGCCGTCCCCGGCGCCGCGGTCAGGCGAGGCAGCACCCAGCGCGTCCGTCAGCGGCGTCAGCTCGCGGACCAGCACCCCGCGGCCGTGCTTCAGGCCCTTGTGGCAGCTCGCGCGCAGGTGGTCCGGGCGCCAGCCGTCCAGAAAGCCCATGGCATCCGCCGCCAGCTTGATGGCGAGCTGCGTCTTCAGCCCGTCACGGGCCATGGCGTCCACGCGCTGCACCAAGGGGGCCGCGGGGCTCGGCTGCGGTCCGAACACCGCCTTCATCTGCGCGTAGGACAGGCCCAGGGTGCGGGTGCTCATCGCCGCGCGGAAGCTGCGAAACAGCCGGCCCCAGGTCTCCGGGTCCACCATGGCATCGAGGTCGCGCTCCAGGCCCACCGCAAAGCGCTCGTACAGCGCCGAGAGCTCCGCCGCGTGGGGTGCCAGCAGCTCCGCGTAGTCGTGCACCTCCACCCAGCCGGCGATGCCGGGCAGCCGGGTCATGGCGGTGAGCGCATCACGGTAGGCCGCCATCTCCGGCGGCGGGTTGCCCATGGCGGTGTTGTAGAACACCCGACCAGCGCCCCTGGCACCTGCGCCGGGCGGCGCTCGGCGACCTGCTCTGCGTGCTCGGCGACACCCGGCCCGGCGTCGGCCTGTGGGCCGACGGCCTGCCGGACATCGCCTGGGTGGAGGTGCCGGCGGGGACGGTTGCCTGGGGCGAGGAGGACGCCGAGGGCCGGATGGCCGGGCCGGATCGCGTCGGTGGCGGCGTTCCGCATGGCGCGCTATCCCATCACCAATGCGCAGTACCAGCCGTTTGCCGAGCTCGAGGGCGCTGAATACGGCGACGACGCTTACTGGCGCGACATCCCCGGCCCATTTGCTGCCGATCCATCTCAGCACCCCCAGGACAACCGTCCCAAGACGGTAGTCACTTGGGCGGAGGCCATGGCCTATTGTCGTTGGCTCACCGCGCGGCTGCGGGCGCTGCCGGCAGACGACCCGCGGCGCCTGGGTGCGGATGAGACGCTGACGCTGCTGACGGAGGACCAGTGGCTGCTCGCCGCCCACGGCCCCGGCGACACCCTGGAGGCGCTGGCCGCACGCGGTTATCCCTGGGGCGGCGCCTGGGAGCCCGGCATCGCCAACTGCAACGAGCAGGGCACGGATGGGCGACAGGCCGTTCCGGCGGACCCGAAGGGCTCGAACTTGGTCCAGACCACGGCCGTCGGGCTCTACCCCCGTGGCGCCGCCCGGCCTGCCAACGATGCGGGCGAGCCGGGCATCCTCGACGCCTACGGCAACGTCTGGGCGTGGTGCCTGAACAAGGCGCAGGCGCCCGATGACTGCACGCCGGACGCCGAGTCTCAGCGGGCGTTTCGCGGCGGGGGCTTCGGTTCTGCCGGGGGCTTGTCGCGTGCCGCCCTGCGCTTCAGGCTCTTCCCGTTCGTCAGGAGCAGCGTCAACGGGTTGCGTGTGTGCGTTGCGCCGCCCCCATGGACCGCTGATCACTGATCCGCTGTTCACTGTTGGCCGCGGTCTGGTCACTGTCGGTGTCCGGCAGGGGGATCTCTGCCAGGGATGGCCGCCGCCTTCTGCGGCAGTCCCTAACCGGCATTGCCCTGGTGTGCGTGACGCCAGGCTGCGAGCGCGCGGCCCGGGCGGAGCCTAGTCGGCAAACAGGCTCGTGATCGGCAGCGTCATCCGTACCCCGGCGAGGTCGATGTCGAGGCTGCCGCCGGTCAGCGACTGCGGTTGCCGGTAGTGGCCCTGGGAGCGATCCGGGTCGCGGTAGTCGTGCAGCGTGCGGTGGCGCAGGTCCACGACCCAATAGCGGCGGATGCCGGCGTGGGCGTACTTCGCGAGCTTTACCCCTTGGTCGAGTGCCAGGCTCGAATCGGCCACCTCGATGACCAGCAGCACATCATCGCCGGTGGGGTTGGCGCTGCGGTAGAAGTCCTCCCGCTGTTGCAGCACCGACAGGTCCGGATACAGCTCGGTGCCGTCGTCGAGCACCACCGGCCCCTGGACGCGGACGATGGCCCGTCCCGCCAAGGCTGCCGCAAATCGCATGGTCAGGCTGTCGGTGGTGCCCTGGTGGGGCGGACCGATGGGCGTCATGTCCCGCATCTCCCCGTCGATGAGCTCCACCCGGTCGCCGTCGTCGAAGCAGCCGGCCTCGATCATGCGGTGGAACTGCGCCACGCTGAAGCGGTGGATTCGGCTGTGCAGGTCGTGGGCGAGCACGATGCGATCTCCTCCGGGCTGGTATCTCCGCGGTAGACTAGCAGACCCGAGGGTTGCCACGCTCGGCAGGGCCGTCCGAACGAGATACGCACCCCGCTTGTGGCGCACTGGCGCCCGGTTTGTCGCGAGTGGGCATTCAGGCAGCGCGCCGCCGAGGGCGCAGCGCCGTGGGCGGCGGATCGATCAGCTCGGCCGCGTCTTGACCGCCGCCGCCACCTGCTGCGCCCGCGCCCGCGCCTTGTCGACATCGGCGCCGCGCGCCAGCGCGACGCCCATGCGCCGGCGTGTGAATGCCTCGGGCTTGCCGAACAGGCGCAGGTCCGACTCGGGCACGGCCAGCGCCTCGGCCACCCCGTCGTAGCCGATGCCCACGGCGTCCATGCCGCCATAGATGACGGCGCTGGCGGCGACGGCGTCGCGGCGGGTGTCCACCGGCATGCCGAGGATGGCGCGGGCGTGCAGATCGAACTCGCTCTGGCGTTGGGAGGCCATGGTGACCATGCCGGTGTCATGGGGGCGGGGGCTGACTTCGCTGAACCAGACCCGGTCGCCGCGCACGAAGAGCTCGACGCCGAAGAGGCCGCGCCCGCCAAGGGCGTCGGTGATACGCCGGGCGATGTCCTGGGCCCTGGCCAGGGCGGGGTCGGTCATCGGCTGCGGCTGCCAGCTCTCCACATAGTCGCCGCTCACCTGCCGGTGGCCCACCGGGTCGCAGAACTGGGTGCTGATCTCGCCGCCTAGCGGGCCGCTGCGCACCGTGAGCAGCGTGATCTCGAAGTCGAAATCCACCACGCCCTCGATGATCACCCGCCCCTGGTTCACGCGCCCGCCGGCCATGGCGTAGTCCCAGGCGGCCCGCAGCGCGGCGGCCTCGTCCACCCGCGACTGGCCCTTGCCGGACGATGACATGACGGGCTTGATGATGCATGGGAAGCCGATGGCGGCCGCCTCCCGCTCAAGCGTGTCGAAATCATCGGCGAAGGCGTAGGGGGATGTGGGCAGGCCCAGCGCCTCGGCGGCGAGCCGGCGGATGCCCTCGCGGTTCATGGTCAGCTGCGTCGCCCGGGCCGTGGGAATGACCTCGCACAGTCCAGCCTGCTCCACCTCGGCAAGGACGTCTGTGGCAATGGCCTCGATCTCCGGGACGATCATCGCCGGTCGCTCCGTGTCGATCAGCGCCCGCAGCGCGGCGGGATCGGCCATGTCGATGACCCGGGCGTGATGTGCCACCTGGTGTCCGGGTGCATCCGCGTAGCGGTCCACCGCGATCACCTCGATGCCGAGGCGCTGCAGGGCGATGATGACTTCCTTGCCGAGCTCGCCGGCGCCGAGCAGCATGACGCGGGTGGCGTTGGGGGAGAGTGGGGTGCCGATTCTCATGCAACGGATTCCGGGCTGTCGGTCCGGCGCCGGGGACTGCGGCGGGCAGGATCGCGGAGGCCTCCCATGCAGCCCGATGCGCGCCGCCGGCGGGCCAGGGTTCGCAGGAGCAGCCCCGCGCGCAACGCCGCAGAGCGCCTGTCCAACCGGGCGCCTATGTTGCGCTCCGGCGCCGGTATGCCTGGCCCAGTACTCCGAGCCCGAGCAGCAGCAGTGGAATGGTCGCCGGGCTCGGGATGCCGGCGCCGTCGGCGGTGGCATAGACCTCCAGCGTGTAAATACTGGCGGCGCTCGCCCAGCCGTCGGGACTGGAGAAGAAAGCGTGATCGTCGCCGATGGTCCAGGCATAAGGCGCCGGAGAGCGCTCGTCCGCAGAGACGGCTCGCTGCCAGAGGAGGCCGTTGATCCCGCCCAGGCTTTCGAGGACAAGCCAGTAGGTCGTGTCCGCGAGCAGGCTGAGGACGCCGGACTGCGGCAGGAAGTCGCGCGGCGTCTGGGCGAAACCGGACAGTGTCACCTGACTCAGCGTGCCGTTGGCTACGACGCTGCCCGGCACGCCGCCCGCATCGCTGAAGATGCGGCCCGTGACCGTGAGATCAGCGCCGATATTGAGCTCCCCGAGCACGGCAACGACGCGGTCGAGCCTGTAGTCAGCGCTGTCCGTGGTGAATGACATCGCCGATTGGGCGTTGCCGGCGCCGTTGGTGTCGGCAAAGCTGGTGTTTTCGACAACCAAGCCGGCACTCGCCGGCGCGCTGAGGGCGGTGAGGGCGCCCAGTGCCAATAGCGGTCTCATGCTGTTTCGCTCCCGCGGGATTTGTGCGTGGATTGGACCGGTGTACGACAGTGCAGGCGCAGGCCGCGCCGCAGCCCTGTTCGTTGGACCGGCTTCGGTGCTTATGCTTGTGGGTGATGGCGCTGCGGCCGGGCGCAGGAGTTGCACGGCCGCAGCGCGTCGGCTTCTGCGCAGCGGTGCAGAAGCCTGCCGGGAAGCGCCGGCGCTCGGTTTACAGACCGGCGGCGTCGCGCAGCTGCTCGGCCTTGTCCGTGGCCTCCCAGGTGAATTCCGGCAGCTCGCGGCCAAAGTGGCCGTAAGCGGCGGTGCTGCGGTAGATGGGCTTCACCAGGTTCAGCATCTGGATCAGGCCGTAGGGGCGCAGATCGAAGAATTCGCGCACCAGCATGGCGATGCGGGTCTCGTCCACCTTGGCGGTGCCGAAGGTCTCGACGCTGATGGAAGTGGGCTCGGCCACGCCGATGGCGTAGGAGACCTGGATCTCACAGCGGTCGGCGAGGCCGGCGGCGACGATGTTCTTGGCCACGTAGCGCCCGGCATAGGCCGCCGAGCGGTCCACCTTGGACGGGTCCTTGCCGGAGAAGGCGCCACCGCCGTGGCGGGCCATGCCGCCATAGGTGTCGACGATGATCTTGCGCCCGGTGAGGCCGCAGTCGCCCACCGGGCCGCCGATGATGAACTGCCCCGTGGGGTTGATGTGGATCTTGGTGTCGCTGTGGATCCACTCCTTGGGGATCACGGGCATGATGATGGTCTCCATCACCGCCTCGTGGATCTGCTGCTGGGTCACGTCCGGGTCGTGCTGGGTTGAGAGCACGAGGGCGTCCACACCGACGACTTCGCCGTCGCGATAGCGCATGGTGACCTGGCTTTTGGCGTCCGGGCGCAGCCAGGGCAGGGTCTTGTTCTTGCGTACCTCGGCCTGGCGCTCCACCAGCCGATGCGCGAAGGTGATGGGGGCGGGCATCAGCACGTCGGTTTCGTTCGTGGCGTAGCCGAACATCAGGCCCTGGTCGCCGGCGCCCTGCTCTTCGGGACTCTTGCGGTCCACGCCCTGGGCGATGTCCGAGGACTGCTTGCCCACCAGCGACATCACCGCACAGGTGTGGCCGTCGAAGCCGACCTCGGAGCGGTCGTAGCCGATGTCGTTGACCACCCGGCGGGCGAGGCTGTCGAAATCCACGTAGTGGTCGGTGGTGATCTCGCCGGCGACGATGACCGCGCCGGTCTTGATCATGGTCTCGCAGGCGACGCGCGCGGCACCGGGGTTGGGATCGTTGGCGAGGATGTCGTCGAGGACGGCGTCGGAGATCTGGTCCGCGACCTTGTCCGGATGGCCTTCGGAGACGGATTCTGACGTGAAGAGCAGTTCGTTTGACATAGCGATATGAGGGCGCCCCCAGGCGCTCTTTGTTGCTGTTGGTGGGAGTGAGAAGACGCGGTGCCGCGTGGGAGTGCGGCGGTCGAGAGCGGCTCATGTTAACCGAGCCCGACGGCGATGAACAGGTGCCCGGAGGCATTGACGGGCTTCCCACCGCCTGTTGTTCGGTTACCATGGTCCGCCTTTTCCGAACCGAATCTGCGCTCTAGGAGGCCACCATGGTGTCTCTCGAAACCCCTGTCTGCGACTTCGGCCAGCCCGCACCGGACTTCTCCCTGCCCGGCGTCGACGGCAAGACCTGGACCCGCGACATGTGCAGGGGCCCGAACGGGCTGCTGGTCATGTTCATCTGCAACCATTGCCCGTACGTGCAGGCGGTGCGCGAGCGCATTGTGCGCGACGCCCGGGCGCTTGCCGAGCTCGGCATCGGCGCCGTGGCCATCATGTCCAACGACCCTGCCGACTATCCGGAGGACTCCTTCGAGAATATGCAGAAGGTGGCCGCCGAGTACGACTTTCCCTTTCCCTATCTGCTCGACGAGACGCAGGCGGTCGCCAAGACCTTCGGCGCCGTCTGCACGCCGGACTTCTTCGGCTATAACGCGGACCTGGGCCTGCAGTACCGCGGGCGGCTGGATGCGAGCCGCAAGGAGACGGCGCCGCCGGACGTGCGCCGGGACCTGTTCCTGGGGATGCAGCAGGTGGCCGAGACGGGGCAGGGTCCGGCGGAGCAGATCCCGAGCATCGGCTGCTCCATCAAGTGGCGCGAGGGCTGACGCCTGACGCCCCGGGCGGGCCGGGGAAGGGCCCGTTCGGGTGCCGGGCGGGGGGTTCCGGCGGTTCGACTTGCTTGTAGTCGAGTGAAATCCTTAATATTAGAAAGTTATGAAGGGCGTGACGCCGCCGGCGCCGCCGTCTTCTGGCTAAACCGCGCATTTTGCGCAAGAATACGCGGTTCATTCCCCATGCCGTGTCGTGCCGATTTGCGAGCGCACGCGGTGGCGAGTGTCCGTTTGGCGAAAGCGTCCGGCCGGCCGCAGGCTGCACGGCTCCTGCGAGGCCGGATTTGGTTTTCAGCGCAGCCGCGAGGTCCGTTGCAGCCCACCACGAGGTCCCCGCCGGCCGCGGCTCCCATCCCGTGATCCGGGCACAGGTGCCGGCCGCAGCCGCCGCAGCGGGTGATGAAGCTTCCTGCCAGATCGCATCGACAACCCGACCGAGGAGAGATCCTTATGTCCTCACGCAAAGAACTCGCGAACGCCATCCGCGCGCTCAGCATGGACGCCGTGCAGAAGGCCAAGTCCGGGCATCCGGGCGCCCCCATGGGCATGGCCGACATCGCCGAAGTGCTTTGGAACGATTTCATGCAGCACAACCCGGCGAATCCGGACTGGGCGGACCGCGACCGCTTCGTGCTCTCCAACGGGCACGGCTCGATGCTGATCTACTCGCTGCTGCACCTGACCGGCTACGACCTGCCGCTGGAGGAGCTCAAGCAGTTCCGCCAGCTCCACTCCAAGACCCCGGGTCACCCCGAGTACGGCTACGCGCCGGGGGTCGAGACCACCACCGGCCCGCTGGGGCAGGGCATCAGCAATGGTGTGGGCATGGCGCTGGCAGAAAAGGTCCTCGCCGCGCAGTTCAACAAGCCGGGGCATGAGATCGTCGATCACTACACCTATGTCTTCCTCGGCGACGGCTGCCTGATGGAGGGCATCTCCCACGAGTCCTGCTCGCTGGCGGGTGCGCTCGGCCTCGGCAAGCTCATCGCCTTCTACGACGACAACAACATCTCCATCGACGGCGAGGTGCGCGGTCACGGCGATGTGCCGGCCTGGTTCCTGGACGACACGCCCAAGCGCTTCCAGGCCTACAACTGGCACGTCATTCCGGAGGTGGACGGGCATGATCCGGAGGCCGTCAAGGCCGCCATCGAGGAGGCCCGCGCCGTCACCGACAAGCCGTCGCTCATCTGCTGCCAGACCATCATCGGCTACGGCTCGCCGAACAAGCAGGGCAAGGAGGAGTGCCACGGCGCACCGCTCGGCGATGACGAGATCGTCCTCACCCGCGAGGCGCTGGGCTGGAATCACCCGCCCTTCGAAGTGCCGGACGACATCTATCAGGCCTGGGACGCCCGCGAGCGCGGCGCCGTCGCCGAGCAGACCTGGAACGAGAAATTCGCCGCCTACAAGGCCGAGTACCCGGTGGAGGCCGCCGAATTCCAGCGCCGCATGGCGGGCGAGCTGCCCGAGGACTTCGAGGCCAAGGCGCGGGAATTCATCAAGTCTGTCGACGAGAAGGCCGAGAAGATCGCCACCCGCAAGGCATCCCAGAACGCGCTGAACGGCTTCGGCCCGATGCTGCCGGAGCTGCTCGGCGGCTCGGCGGACCTGGCCGGCTCCAACCTGACGCTGTGGTCCGGTGCCAAGGGTGTCAAGCCCAAGGACGCGTCCGGCAACTACGTCTACTACGGCGTGCGCGAGTTCGGCATGTCCGCCGTCATGAACGGTGTCGCGCTGCATGGCGGCTTCAAGCCCTACGGCGCCACCTTCCTGATGTTCATGGAATACGCCCGCAATGCGGTGCGCATGGCGGCGCTCATGAAGATCAACCCGATCTTTGTCTACACCCACGACTCCATCGGCCTCGGTGAGGACGGCCCCACCCACCAGCCGGTGGAGCAGGTCTCGATCCTGCGGCTGACGCCGCGCATGTCCACCTGGCGCCCCTGTGACGCCGTGGAGAGNGCGGTTGCCTGGAAGCTC
>PR_CR_10_Liq_1_inCRDRAFT_1000721_pt1 | contig 20118 bp, 18 predicted proteins | sample PRCRCaboRojoPR_3_FD_10241 | JGI IMG/M metagenome (IMG submission 10241)
CGGGTTGATCGCGCTGAGTGGCGGCGTGGGCTCCAGGGCAGCTCCGCCGTCGACTGTCACGGTGACGTCGGTTGCCGACTCGTTGTCGATCGAGACGTCGTTGCTGGCGGTGCAATCCACCGTATCGCCGGAATTCGGCACGAGCGTCCCGGAAGCGGAACTTGCGCCGCCAGACGTGGTGCAAGCCGCCGAGGCCGGCCCCGCGCCCCCCAGAAGGCCGAGGGCGACCAGGGCCAGAGCGGAATGCCTCCGCGACGCTTTCGTGAAGCGCGCCGCGGCCGCGAGCGCAAGACCGCTGCTGCGCGATAGGAACCGCGGATTTTTCCCTTTGCCATGCAGTCCACGGAAGGCCCCAGTGTCGTCGGGGCTCCGCACAAGCCCGTATGTCTGATCGAACATGAGAATCTTCGTCGCTGCATTGAAGAGTTTGCAGGCCCTATTTCGTGGAAATTGTGGTCCCATTTCCCACCAACCCACAAGCACCATTTTTCCGTGTATCACGGTAGGGCGAAAATATGCGTTTGTGACCGGCCGGCATTTCGGTAACACCCGTTTTCCAGGTCAGACGTCAAGCGCGGAAAAGACGGCCTGCCGCGATTGTCGGCGAACGGCCCCGCGCAGGAAAATCCGTGGATCATCAGGGCGAATTACGGTTCCGAGCGCATTCGGAAAGACCGGATTCTCAGGATGTGCCGCGGCAAGGGCGGTTGACCCCGCCACCCGGAAACAACCTAGTTTGCAATATGCATAGTTTCGGCTGCATTGCTCTTGCGATCCTGGTCTGGATTTTCGCGGCGATCGGGGCGCTCGGTGTGGCGTTCATGGGGCAGGATCTGTTTCTCGGCGCGGTGTTTTCAGTCTTCCTGCCCGTCGCGTGGGCCGCCGGCCGGGCGCGCGCAAGGTGGTGCGCCGGCGCGAACTAGCGTTTACCGCGACCGGGCCTTTCGCCGGCACAGCCAACCTGCTTGTCGTTGCCAGGGTTGCCCACCATTCCAGCGCCACGACACCGGCCGGGCTCCTCCGCCGGGGATGTGACGGCGCCGCGCTCCACGCGCCCCGCCCCCTCGAGACCGGACTGAATGAACGCGCCCTGGGAACTCCACGCACCGGCGAGCGCCGTGCCGAAATGCATGACCGTCAACGCGACGGATCCACTCAGCAAGCCGAGCAGGACGACATACTCGGAAAGCGCCATGCCGGAATCGTCCCGCAGAAAACGGCGGCTCCGGGACCGTGGCCCGAAGAGACGGGTCAAGATGGCGTGTCTGGCCAGTTCCATCGAACGCTCCCTATCCGGTCGGGGCGCGTGGCAGCACCCCGTTGAAGCGCATGATCACCATATGAATGTGGCCAGACCCCGGCGCGAATGGTGCAATTTGACATCGCGCAGGGCTGCGCGGCCGCCGGGGGCGCGGCGCTTGTCCGGTGACGGTGCTCGACGGCCCGGCACGGGCGCGTCAGCACAATTCGCGGAACCTTTCCACATGCGCGCTGAAGCTGGCGCGGCGTTCCTTCAGCGCTTCCTCGATCTGGACGAGATACGGGTTGCTCGCACTGTCGGTCAGGTCTTCCTTGAGGCTCCGCACCAGGATCAACATCAGCTCCTGGGTGAAGTCATTCGTTTCCTTGGCCATGTCGCGTGTAAGCTCGCAAACCGCAAGGCGCTCATTTTCCTGCGCGTGGCCCGGTATCGCCACCATCGACAGCGCGGCAAGCATGAGCGGCGGAATGGCCTTTTTCATTTTAGATCTCCCTTGGGACGGTGAAACAGCCGGCAGGGGTTCACCCGGCCGCTCCGTATCCATGAAAAGCGATAACGCGTGGGACCACAATGAATGGCCCGCAGAAACGAAATGGGTGCCATTCGGCAGGTCCTCAAGAACCCCTGGGCCCAATTTCAGATCCGGCCTGTATGGGCGTTCCGCCGGGTCTTGATCTGAATCAATTGGAATACATGCGACTCCTAGTATCTTTCTGGCATCGAGGCGAAATAGAATTCAGGGAGCGAATAATGAGATTCATCACAACCTTTTCCGCGGCCATTCTTGCCCTCCAGGTCGCCGTGCCGGCACAGGCTCAGGATGCAGGGGCCGGGCAGGCAGAATACATGAATTCATGCGCCAGCTGCCATGGTGCGTCCGGAACCGGTGACGGCCCGCTGGCGGAACTCATGACGGTCGAGGTCAGCGATCTCACCCAGCTCAGCGCGGCCAATGACGGCGCATTCCCCATGCTCGATGTCATCATGACGATCGATGGCCGCTCCGGCATCCATGGCCACGGATACCCGATGCCCGTGTGGGGGAACCGTTTCGAAGCCGACGCCGAGGGCATGGGCGACTACGCCTCCGAGATCGAGGTTCGTGGCCGGGTGCTGTCACTGGCGATGTATCTGCAATCGATCCAGCAGTAATCGGCGAAAGGAGGGTTTCGCATATCGTGAAACCTTCGAAAGGCTGATGCAGAGATCGGCGGACACATTTCCTGGCGCGGCATTTTTGCCTTGCGGTCTCGATTGTCGAAAATGCCTGCCTTGATCCAAGTCATATTGGAAGCGTCGCGATAAAGCGATGCTTCCAGTCGCGGAACGGGCCGGCGCCGTCTGCCTGCCATGATGCAGAAAGGGAGGCCTTCCATGCGAAATTCGATTTTGGGTCCAGCGGTCGTTCTTCTGGCCGTCGTTGTCCTTGGAACATCTTGGTCTGCAGCCCGTGCGGAAACCTTCGCGGGCACGAATGTCGACAGCCGCGTCATCGTTGGCGTCAAGGCCGATCCTGCCGCCGTGCAAGCCTTCATGCCCGACGGATGGGCGCCGATCGGCTTTCCACGCGGGCCGCTCAAGGACGCCAACCTGCTTGTATCCTTCGTCGACGGGATGTTGATGCTCGACGCTCAGGGCAAGGCGCTGGACCCGGCCAGCCGCCGGGCCGTTGTCTTCCTCGGTCTCGGCAAACAGGTCGACGGCGACGGCGTCCGGATCTTCGTCCTGCGCACCTATTCGACCGAACCACCCGGGACGGATCCCTACGGTGTCAACGTTCCGGCAGACGTCTCGCGCACCACCTCCATCAGCGGTCCGGCGGATGGCGGGCGCACCAGCCTCGATAGCTGGAAGCTGACCCTCGGCGACGACGCGCTCGAGATGACGCTGAACCACACAACCGGCAACCGCGTCTGGAGTGCCAGCGAAGCGAAGTCGTTTTCGGCAGCCAACCCGGATTTCTACCGGATCTACCGCTATGACAGCCTGACCGACGTCGTGATGAGCGGCGCCATGGGAAAACCGCTGACTGGCACCTACGCGTTGTCCAGCTCGATCGCGGACCTCGCGGCGATCTTCGACGGATCGGAGGAGACCGTCGCGATCCTGGATATCCCGGTTCGCGTGCGGGAGATTTTCCTGCCCTGACGAGCAACGATTGCGGAAATGACCCGAAACGCGGGCGGGGTGCTCCCCTCCCTGCCCCGCGGCGTGTTTTCGGGTCGCGCAGGGATCAGCTGACCGAAAGATTTCCGTTCGAGAATTCCGGAAAACCGGATTGGTTCTCCGTAACGGGATTGGGACCTTGATCGAAATCAATCAGCTTCGCGACGGGGCTGTGTAGGCTTCGCGTTACAGTATTCAGTCGCAGACCATTTAAACCATGTTTCCACTCAGAGAGAGGAGTTCTGGAAATGAATAGGTTCTACGCGATACTTGGTGCTTTCCTCATCGCTATGCCCGCCCAATCCCTTGCCCAGGACGCGACGATCGAGGCCGGGGCGCGCGAGTATATGGTGGCCTGTGCCGGCTGCCACGGCGAGTCCGGCAAGGGTGACGGCCCCCTCGCCGGTCTTCTCCAGATCAAGACCCCCAGTCTGACCAAGATCACCGAGCGTACCGGTGGGGGCGATTTCCCGTTCAACAACACGCTGAAACTCATTGACGGTCGCGATGTTCGTGCCCACGGGGGCGATATGCCCATCTGGGGCGAACGCTTCCAGGCCTCGGCGAGCAGCCAGCGCGGAGAGACCGCGGACATGGTCGGGCGCGGACGGATCCTGGCCCTGGTCTACTACCTCGAGTCGATCCAGGAGTAGGCGCCGACCGCGAACGTCGCAGCCCACCGGCAGCCCGGTTCCCCGGCGGCCGCGATCTCGGGCCGCGACGCCGCGTGAGGCGAGAGCGGCGGAAGGCATCGCGGCACGGCGGGGCGTGTCGAAAGCCAAGCGACAAGACGGTCATCGTCCGTGCGGGCGATCCGGTCGGGCCGGCCCGCGGGCGACAGATTTCTTGCCGCGATCACGATTCACCTTATCTGTCGCGAGAGTGCCGGGCAGTTCGTGACCGGACAAAACTGGACAACGCCACGCCGGGTTCAGACCGGCGCCGGCACCGCCACGAGGGAACAGACTGCGTGGGAAATACCGGACGCGTCTCGGCCGGATCGACGCCGCCAGACAGCCGGGGTCAGCTTGACAAACGAGGGAGACGACGCGCCATGACCAAACTCGAAGCCCAACAGGGGCGTATCCATCCGGCCGCGGAACTGCATGCGCGCGAACACCGCGAGGGGCTGCTGAGCCGCCGGGAATTCCTTGGCCGCGCAACGGCGCTCGGCGTCTCCGCCACGACCGCCTACGGCTTGATCGGCCTGAACGCCGAAGCGCGGGCATCGTCTCCGCAGATGGGCGGGACGCTGCGCATCCAGATGAACTGCCGTGAACTCAAGGATCCGCGCACCTATGACTGGCCCGAGATGGCGAACCAGACCCGCGGCATCATCCAGTACCTGGCGGAAGTTCAGCGCGACGGCACCCTGCAACCGGTCCTGCTGGAAAGCTGGGAGGCCAATGACGACGCCACCGTGTACACGCTGAACGTCCGAAAAGGCGTCAAGTGGAACAACGGCGACGATTTCACCGCCGAAGACGTGGCCGCGAACGTCATCGGCTGGTGCGACGAGGCGGTCGAGGGCAACTCGATGGCGACACGGATGGCCGCGCTGGTCGAGAACGGCGTCGCCGCGGACGGGGCGGTCGAGATCGTCGACAGCCACACCGTCCGGCTGACCCTGCGCCACCCCGATGGCACGCTGATGTTCGGCATGGCCGACTACCCGGCCGCGATCATGCATCGCGACCTTATCGGCACCTCGGTCGGGGATCACGGGATCGGCACCGGGGCCTACGTCTTCGATGAGTTTCGCGTCGGCGAAAAGGTCGTGCTGGTGAAGAACCCCGATCACACCTACTGGGGCGAAGCCTGGCTGGACCGGGTCGAATTCCTGGACTACGGCACCGACCCGGCCGCCTGGTTGGCGGGGGCGGACTCGGACGAGTTCGACATGGTCTACGAAACGGTGGCCGATTTCCTCGAAATTTTCGACACGATCGGCTGGACCCGCAGCGAGATCGGCACCGCGGCCACCGTCGTGATCCGCCCCAACCAGGAGGCCGAGGTCGATGGCATGCGCCCTTATGAAGACGTGCGCGTGCGCCGGGCGCTGCAGCTGGCGGTCGACAACACCGTGCCGCTCGAGCTTGGCCTTTCGAACCGTGGCAGCGTATCGAACAACAACTATCACGTCGCACCCGGCGTGAACCCCGACCACGCCGATATCCCGGGCCATGAAAGAAACGTCGAGGAAGCCCGCCGCCTGATGGAAGAGGCCGGCATGATGGATTTCGAGCACGAGCTGATCTCCATCGATGACGGGTTCATCAAGGCCACGACCGACGCGGTTGCGGCGCAGCTGCGCGATGCCGGCTTCCGGGTGAAGCGCACCGTGATGCCGGGCTCGACCTTCTGGAACGACTGGACCAAGTATCCGTTTTCGTCCACGAATTGGGGCCATCGCGAGACGGGTATTCAGAACCTCAACCTCGCCTACCGCTCGACGGCAACCTGGAACGAGGCGGGTTACCGCTCCGAAGCGTTCGACGCGCTTCTGTCGGAGGCCAACGCGATTGCCGGCGACACCGCGCGGCAAGAGGTGATGGCCGAGCTGGAACAGATGATGGTCGATGACGGCGTCGCGATCATTCCCTATTTCCGCGCCATTTTCCGCCACTACAAGAGCGGCGTGACGGGCGCGGAGCAGCACCCGAAATACGAGATCGACATCCACCGCCTGGGATGGTCCTGATCGGCATCGCGGGGCGCGCGGTATCCTCCCGCGCGCCGGGGGGTCCGTCACACCCGCACAGGCCGACCCGGGGGATCGTGAAAGCGCCCGGCGCCGCCGAACCGCGGTCCCGACAGGAAAGGGATTTCAGTATTTACGGGATGCCTGTTTCCAGGAATGGCGCGAGAATTGAGCAAAATCCCCGTATGTGCCATATTTGGCGAATTAAACAATGGGCGCGGTTACAGGGGAAGGCGGTTTGACACGGGAATTTCCGCCGTTTGCCGCCGTCCGCGCCTTTGAGGCTGCGGCCCGCAAGGGAAGCATCAAGGATGCGGCGGACGAGCTTTGCCTGACCGCGTCGGCGGTCAGCCACCAGATCCGCGCGCTCGAGGACTACCTGGATACAGCTCTCTTCCGTCGGTCCGGCAACAGGATCGAACTGACGCTGACCGGACAGGCCTATGCGCGGAAAGTGACGGCGCTTCTCGACCTCTTCGACGAGACCACGCGCACGGTGAAGGAGGCCGGACGCAAGCCCTTCCGCGTGCATTGCACCCCCGGTTTCGCCGCCCGCTGGCTGGTGCCGCGCCTGGGCGATCTCGCCTTCGGTGACCGGATCCGGATTTCCGTCTTGAACGGGGCGCCGTCGACCGATTTCTCCTCGAACGGGGCCGACGTGGTGATCCAGTGGGCGGACGCGCATGTCCCGGGGGTGGTGACCGAACCGCTGATGCAGTCGGCCCGCTATCCCGTGGCGAGCCCGGCCCTGAAAGAACGCGAAAACCTGCACGACCCCGAGGACCTGTGCCGGGCGACGCTGATGCATGACGAGACGATGGATGCCTGGGGCGAGTGGTTCGAAGCGGCGGACGTCAACCCACCCGCCTTTCCCCGGGGCCCGACCTTTCCGAATTGCGAGCTGGCCACGACCGCGGCGGAGAAGGGACAGGGCGTGGCGCTTGCCTATGACGCGGTGGTCCGGGGCACGCTGGAAAACGGCACGCTCGTCAGGCTGTTCGATACCGTGACCATGCCCTTCGTGATCTACTCGGTCGCGTATGCGAACACGCGGAAGGACGACCCGATGATCCGCGAATTCTCCGCATGGCTGCATGACCAGGTGGAGGCCGAGGGCGTGGCGGCGCAGCGCAAAAGGCCCGATATCCTGGCGCAGGGTCACTAGCCCCCCGAGGCCGGGACAGCGGGTCCGGTCGCAGGGCGGGCCGGTTTGGCATCCGGGGGACCCGCCCCCTTGCCCGCCCCATGCGGGCGCCGTTCCCCAGGGCCAGGGCCGCAGCGCCGGGTCAATCGGCCTTGACGAGCACTTCCTTGCCGATGGTGCCCTTCGGGAACCGGGCCCGGCTCAGCGCCTGGTCGATCCCGGCCCCGTCGATCACCTCGCCCGCGAAGCGCGCGAAGCTGTAGACCGTTCCGGTCGCCCCTTCGCCCACGGTTGTCACCCCGATGGCATGGGCCAGGTAATGGATGTCCGCCGCGTCCGAGTTGAGCGTGTAGCCCCGCGCGCCGCCGCTGCGCACGAGATCGGCGCAGGGCTGCGCATCGGTGTTGTAGACCGATCGGCACATGACCGGACGGGTTTCGTAGATCCGGCAGGCGCGGCTCTCGGGATCGAGCGCCGGGCAGGCCTGCGCGATCCAGCTGCGCCCGTCGGGCTGCCCCTGCAACGCGGCCAGCGCGGCGCCGGCCCGCCGGGCCTCCGCCTCTGTCACGAGAAGACCGCTGTCCTCGGGGCCGGTCCGCAGGACACAGCAAAAGGCACAGCCCATCCGGCAGGCGGGCGCCCCGCCGAGAGCGCCGGCGATGCCGGCCTCGTCCTGCCGGTCGAGCTCGGTCGTCGCGACCTCCAGCGCGTGGGTGCCGTCCCGCGCCGCGGCGACATGCTCCTTGAGCGGCCGGCCCTCGTCCCGGGCGCGATCGAGCTGCCCCGCCAGCGCGGTCTTGACCTTCTCGAGCATCTTCGGGTTCTGCGCCGGACGCCCCGCCAGCGCCCGCATCGACGCGATCCGCGCACGCGCGCTGTCCCAGGACAGGACGATCTTCTTCTTAGGCTTGTTCCGTGCGGCGAAACGCCGACGCAGGGACCGGTTCATGTGCTCATCTCCTGCAGGCGCGGCCCGTCAGGGGTTCGGCCGCACGCGGCAAGCGCCCACCGCCGTCTTCCCGCATCTGCGGGCTCCGGACCGGGCGGGGTGCGATATGCCACGCGCGATAACATTTCCACCGCAGAAGGGTATCAGACCCTTCCGAACTGACAACAGCAACGACGATCGGTGCGGGGCCCCTCCTGACCCGCGGCGCAAGGTGGCGACGGCGGACCAGCCCGCGTGGCTGCGTCTGGGCATTGCCTGTCGTGCGTGCTTAATGGGAACGGTCCATCGCAACCCGATGGCACGCGAAACCCGCCCGGTTCCATCTTTGCAGGAATGCTCATGCCGGAGTTACCAAAGCGCATCACAGGCTACGGGCCGATCCGTACGCTGGCGGACGGCCACGCCGACCGCCTTGCCGCGGCCAAGACCGGCGCGCGCCGGGCCAAGCTGCACGCCGATCTCGACGACGCGATCTCGGCCAGCGGCCTTTCGGACGGCGCGGTGATCTCTTTCCACCATCATCTTCGCAACGGAGACGCCGTCCTGAACCGGGTGCTGGAGGCCCTGGCACGGCGCGGGATAAGGAACCTGCACGTGGCGGCCTCCTCGATCTTCCCGGTCCATGCCCCGCTGGTGAACCATATCCGCGATGGCACGGTGACCCGGCTCTCGGCCAGCTACATCTCTGGCCCGGTCGCCGAGGCGGTGAGCCAGGGGCGCCTGGCTGAACCGGTCATCCTGCGCACCCATGGCGGCCGGGCGCGCGCCCTCGACCGCGGCGATCTGGCGATCGACGTGGCCTTCGTCGCCGCGCCCGCGGCCGATGCGCTTGGCAATATCTCGGGCCGCGCCGGACAGACCGCCTGCGGCACGCTTGGATACCCGATGGTCGATGTCGCGGTCGCCGGCCGGGTGATCGCCGTTACCGACACGCTCGTGCCTTACCCTGCCCCGGCAATCGACATCCCGCAGGACAAGGTCGACGGGGTCGTCTGCATCGACCGTATCGGTGATCCGGCCGGGATCGCATCGGGCACCACGCGCCCGGCGGAAGACCCGGTCAGCCTCGAAATCGGCGCCCGGGCCGCGGCTGCGATCGCGGCCAGCGGCCTCATGACCGACGGGTTTTCCTTCCAGACGGGCGCCGGCGGCATCTCGCTGGCGACCGCGGCCTCCGTCGGCGGCGAGATGGCCGCGCGCGGCATCACCGGCAGCTTCTGCTCGGGCGGGATCACCGGGTTCCACGTCGACATGCTGAACGCGGGGCTTTTCGCGGGGCTGCTCGACGTGCAGTGCTTCGATCTCGCCGCCGTGCGGTCCTATCGCGACGACCCGCGCCACCAGGCCGTGTCGGCCGCCGTCTATGCCGGGCCGCATATCGGCGGCGCGGTCGTGGACCGGCTGGACGCCGTGGTTCTGGGAGCGGCCGAGGTGGATCTCGATTTCAACGTAAACGTCACCACCAAGGCCGGCGGTCTGTTGATCGGCGGGTCGGGCGGCCATGCCGACACCGCCGCAGGCGCGCGTCTCAGCGTCGTCACGACGCGTTTGACGGCCGCGGGCTTTCCCAAGATCGTGCCCGCCGTCACGACGGTGACCACGCCCGGGGCCACCGTCGACGTGATCGTGACCGAGGCGGGGATCGCCGTGAACCCGGCCCGCGCGGAGCTTGCGGACAGGCTGCGGCATGCCGGGCTGCCCGTCATCGCGATCGGGAAGCTTGTATCGCGGGCCGCGACCGTCGCGACCAGGCATCCTCCGCCGCGCCCGGATGGCCGGATCGTCGCCGTTTCGGAATACCGGGACGGCTCGGTGACGGATGTGGTGCGGCAGGTTTCGGACACCGGCTGACACGGCCTGGCCGGCATGCCCGTCGGCGGGAAGGACGACACCGCCCGTGCCCCCCGCGCCGTCGCGACGGAGCCACGCGCCGGCATCTCGGCGGGGGACGGTGCCTCGACGGCGGTGCCGATGGATCAGGCTATCGGATCTGCGACGTCACCCCGCCCCGTCGAAGGGCGGCAGGTTTTCCAGCGCCTCTTTCAGCGCCGCCCCCCAGCGTTTCGACAGGCTCTCGAAATAGGGATCGTCGGCCTCGATCCGGCCGGTCGGGCCGGCCGCCAGGCTGTCGGCCTCGTAGAGGTGGTAGTCGAAGGGCGCGCCCACGGTCAGGTTCGCCTTCACGGTCGAGTCGAAGCTTACCAGCAGCAGCTTCATCGCCTCGTCGAAGCCCATCGCCGGGTCATAGGCCCGCACGAGGATCGGCCGGCCATACTTGGTCTCGCCGATCTGGAAGAAGGGCGTGTCGGCGCTCGCCTCGATGAAATTGCCCTCCGGATAGATCAGGAAAAGCCGCGGCGGGCCGCCGGCGATCTGGCCGCCCAGGATCAGCGTCGCGTTGAAGCTCGAATCGGCGCGCTGGCCGGTTTCGGCGTGCTGGCCGATCACCTCGCGCAGCGTATCGGCCACGAGCCGTGCGACCTGGAACATCGAGGGCATCGACATCAGGGACGGCTGGCGCTCTTCCGGGGCCTTGGTGCGTTCATCCAGGATGCTGACCACCGCCTGTGTGGTCGCCAGGTTACCCGCCGCCATCAGGGTGACGACCCGGTCGCCGGGCGCAGCCCAGCGATGCTGCTTGCGGAAGGACGAGATATTGTCGAGCCCCGCATTTGTCCGCGTGTCGGACATGAAGACCAGCCCGCGGTCGAGCATCATTCCAACGCAATAGGTCATGGTGGGCCTTTACTGCTGTGCCACCTCGATCTCGACGGAGAGCGCCTCGCCGGCCCCGCCATAGGTGGTGCCCCGCACCGGCGCGGCCTCGGCGTAGTCGAGCCCCGTGGCGACCCGCACGTAGCGCGCATCAGGCGATATCCCGTTGGAGACGTCGAAGCCTACCCAGCCAAGTCCCTCGAGATGGGCCTCGGCCCAGGCATGGGCTGCCTCCTGCGTGGTGCGGTCGTCCAGCATCAGATAGCCCGAGACGTAGCGCGCCGGAACCCCCAATTCGCGCGCGCAGGCCACGAAGATATGGGCGTGGTCCTGGCAAACGCCGCGGCCCGCGGCGAGCGCCTGCTCGACCGTCGAGCCGGCATGGGTGGCACCGATTTCATAGGCGACCCTCTCCCTGATGACCGCCGAGAGCGCGTGGAGCCGGTCGAGATACGGGCCGTCACCGAGCCCCTTCAGTAGCGTCCGGCATTCGGGCCCAACCCGGGTCAGCGGCGTCGCGCGCCCGAAAAGCCAGAGCGGCGCCGGCCCGCGATGGGCCCCGATGACGCCGTGGGTTTCCGTCATCTCCACCGCGCCCTCGCAACGCACGGTCAGCGCGGTGGTACCCCGCTCGAAGCTGACGAGTTCGACGGTGTTGTGGTGGTGATCCTCGAAGCTCAGCTCCTTGCGGCCGCCCTCCACCCGTGTCTCCCAGGAAAGGATTTCCTGGCCGCGCCCGGATTTCGGCGTCTTGCGCAATTGCTGAAGTCCGTAGGGCACGGGCACGTCGAAGCTGTACCGCGTGACATGGGTGATATGCAGGCGCAGCGTCATTCGGCAAACCTGTAGTCGATCTCGATCTGGCGTCCCGCCTCGCCCAGCGCCGCGAGCACCTCCTCGATGTATTCGTGCAGGCCGAGTTCGAGGATCTCGTCGATCTCGTTGGCCATCAGCCGGGCCGCCAGCCCGTCGACGATATCGTGCGACGGCAGCCGCGCGCCGTAGTCCTGTGCCAGGTAGCCCAGATTGTCCCGGATCTTGGAGACGCAGAAATTCAGGCTGCGCGGCATCCGCCGGTCGAGGATGAGGAACCGCGCGATCTCGGGCGGGGTGACGCGATTGCCGTGGACCATCCGGAAGCCCCCCATCGCCGAGACCGAGCGCAGGATCGTCTCCCACTGCACGTTGTCGATGGACGAGCCGACCGACGCCACCGAGGGCAGCAGCACGTAGTATTTCACGTCGAGTATGCGCGCGGTGCTGTCGGCGCGTTCGAGAAAGGTGCCGATCCGGCAGAAATTGAAGATGTCGTTGCGCAGCATCGTGCCATGGGTCGCGCCCCGCACCAGCGCCGTGCGCTGGCGGAGTGACTTCAGCGCCGGCGTCAGGTCCCGCTCGCCGAGCTTGCGGGCAAGCACCCGGCGCACATCCATGTAGCAGCCGTTTATCGCCTCCCAGACCTCGTGGGTGAGCGCGGTGCGCACCAGACGGGCGTTCTGGCGCGCCGCGTCGATCGAACAGAGCACCGAGGAGGCGTTGTCGCGCGAGCGCAGCATCCAGTCGATCGCGGCTTCCTTGCTGACGCTGTCATGGGCGGCGTGGTAGCCCCCGGCCACGCCCGCGGTCTGCATCACCGGCTCCCAGTCCGCGTCGCCGTTGCCCGAGCGGGTCAGCGCGATGCGCTGGCCTGTCTCGATCAGACGGGCGGTATTCTCGGCCCGCTCGAGATAGCGATACATCCAGTAAAGCCCGTTCGCGGTCTTTCCCAGCATGCGCCTAATCCTCCAGCACCCAGGTGTCCTTGGTGCCGCCGCCCTGAGAGGAATTCACGACCAGAGAACCCTTCTTCAGCGCGACCCGCGTCAGCCCGCCCGGCGTGATCTTCACGCCGTCGGGGCTGACCAGGACGAAGGGGCGCAGATCCACGTGGCGCGGGGCCAGCCCGCTGCGGGTGAAGATCGGCACGGTGGACAGCGCGAGCGTCGGCTGCGCGATGTAATTCGTCGGGCGCGCGCGCAGCTTGCGGCGGAACTCGGCAAGGTCCTTGCGGCTGGCGGCCGGGCCGATCAGCATCCCGTAGCCCCCGGACCCGTGCACCTCCTTGACGACGAGGTTTTCGAGGTTGTCGAGCACATAGGCCAGCGAGTCCGGTTCGGAACAGCGCCATGTCGGCACGTTTTCCAGGATCGGGCGCTCGCCGGTGTAGAACTCGACGATTTCGGGGATGTAGCTGTAGATCGCCTTGTCGTCGGCGATACCCGTGCCCGGCGCGTTGGCGATGGTGATGCGCCCGGCGCGGTAGACATCCATGATGCCCGGCACGCCCAGCGCGCTGTCGGGATTGAAATTGAGCGGATCGAGGAAACCGTCATCCACCCGGCGATAGAGCACGTCGACCGGCTGGTAACCCAGCGTCGTGCGCATCGCCACGCGCCCGTCGACGACCCGCAGGTCCTGTCCCTCGACCAGTTCGACCCCCATCTTGTCGGCGAGGAAGGCATGCTCGAAATAGGCGGAGTTGTAGATCCCGGGCGTCAGCACCGCGACGGTCGGCGTGCCGCTGCTGTCAGGCGGCGCCGAGGCCGCAAGCGAGCGGCGCAGATCCGCGGGGTAGGTCTCGACCGGCGCGACGCGGTTCAGCGAGAACAACTCGGGAAACATCTGCAGCATCGTCTCGCGGTTCTCGAGCATGTAGCTCACGCCCGATGGCGTGCGCGCGTTGTCCTCGAGCACGTAGAAACTGTCGTCGCCCGTGCGGACGAGGTCGATGCCCACGATATGGGTATAGATGCCGCCGGGCGGCTCGACGCCGATCATCTGGGGCAGGAACGCATCGTTCTTCGCCACCATTTCGACCGGCAGGCGCCCGGCGCGCACGATCTCCTGGCGGTGATAGATGTCGTGAAGAAAGGCGTTTAGCGCGCGGACCCGCTGCTCGATCCCGCGGCAGAGTTTCTGCCATTCGCGCGCCGAGATGATGCGCGGCACGATGTCGAAGGGGATCAGGCGTTCCTCGGCCTCGGCCCGGCCATAGACGTTGAAGGTGATGCCCGTCAGCCGGAACAGGTCCTCGGCTTCGCGCTGCTTGGCGCGTAGCCGCTTCGGGGCCTCGGCGTCGAACCAGGTCTTGAACGCGGCGTAAGGGCGGCGAAGCTGCCCGGTGGCGCCATGCATTTCATCGAAGATCCCGCCGTCACTCATGATGAGATATTAGGCAATGGCCGCCGCGACGGAGCCGCGCGGCGCGTGTTGCCTCTGCTCCTCAGGCCAGAAGCCCAATCTTTAGGCGCAATCGGGGGGAAAGGCTAGAATTTAGTGCGTCCGTGAAGCCGCTCCGCCGGGCCTGCGCGGCTTCCGGGCGGCCCCGCGCCGCGGGGCTCAGGACGTCTTGCGGCCGGCCACGCCGGGCTTTGCCACCGCGAAGAGCGTGTGACGGGCGCGGCCGCCGTCTTTCGACGCGTAGAGCGCGCGGTCGGCGTCACGCAGCATCCGCGCAGAGGTCGGCCGGGCATAGGCGCTCGAGATCGCGGTCCCGATGCTGGCGCTGACCCGGCAGACATGGCCGGCATAGGGGATAGGCACCTCGAGCCGCGCGATGATCCGCCGCGCGATCCGGTCGAGCGTGGCCGGGTCGTCGCAGCGCCGGCAGATCACGACGAACTCGTCGCCGCCGATCCGCGCCACCATGTCGTCGCGGCGGGTCTCCTCGCCCAGGACCTTGGCAACGTGGCAGAGGACATGATCCCCGGCCGCATGGCCGAGGCTGTCATTGACCTGCTTGAAATAGTCCAGGTCGAGATGCATCAGCCCGAAGGGCTCGGCCAGGTGCGCGTCGGTCAGGCGTTCGAGCAGATGTTCCAGCGCCCGGCGGTTCCGGAGCCCGGTCAGCGTGTCGGTCAGCGCCTCGCGTTCCGCGGCGAGCCGGGCCTCGTCGAGCCTGTGGTTCAGCTTGCGCGATTCCGCCAGGATCGCCGACTGCGCCTCGATCAGGTAGAGCATCTCGACCGTCGGATCGGAGGGCGGGAAATCGCTGCCCGTCAGCCCGAACCGGGCGACCGTGTCGGTGACGCTCAGCCCGGGCGACAGATCGAGCAGCGCCCCCTGCCCGTCCGCCAGGCGGACGAACGCCCCCTTGAGGCTGGTGCGCGGCGCTGCGCGGAAACTCAGCTGCAGCTTCGCCCCGTCGCGCCCCAGAAGATCGGCGAAGCGGTGGACACCACGCGGCCGGCGCAGCTCGAACACCTCCAGCAGGCGCCGGCCCGCCAGCCCCTCGCCGGGTCTGAGCTTTGCCAGCGTCGGGCCCACGCGCTGCACATGCCCCGTCGGCCCCACCCAGACATGCAGCGGCATCAGCCGGTCGAGCCCGCACAATGTCAGGCGCGGCCCCGTCGTGGCATCCCACGCGCCTGCCCCGTCCCCGGCCATGGCGGCGCGGCTCACGGTTCGGCCCGGGCCAACGCGAAGTCGCGGCCCGCGGCATGGTGGCTTTCCAGAAGGCTGACGGTGATCGTCTCGCTCTCTCCGTGAACGCCCCGCGGCGCGTAGTCCAGCACCGCCAGGGTGCCGTAGTCATCGGCCATCGCCCGGATTGCCCCGAGGACCGCCTGGCCGAGACCGGAAGCCGACCAATCGAAATGCAGGCTGAACGATCCCGGTGCATGTTCACGCACGTCGAAGCGCGGCAGTTCCAGATCGGGCAGCGCCAGCCGGACCCTGTCATGCAACTCGTCCAGGGAATGCAGGAAATCGGCGAAGTTCTCGCCGCCGAAGCGCAGCAGCCGGCGCAGCGGCTCGGATGCGGGATTGGTCACGAGATGGTGCCCCATGTCCTCGAGTATGGCGCCACGGTCCTTTCCCAGCACGTCGACGGCGGCCTCTATCACCGCCTCCGTCAGGCCATCGTCATAGGTCAGCATGGTCTCGAAGCGATCGAAGCCGAGATCCGCGCGCAGGCAGATCTCTGACCAGGCCGCGTTGCCATACACCTGCATGACGAATGACTGGATGGACGTGTTGATCAGCCCGTGCATGGCGCCCTCTGCCGCGATCAGGGACGGAAGCTAGCGGGCAGGTCTTAAGAAAGCCCCAAGCGGTCAGGGGCGCGGCACCAGCGTCGGGCCGTTCTCGATCCGCAGCGCCGGGATGTCCGGCGTCCCGATGCTGAAGGCCCCGGCACGGAGCGCGGGGATCAGCACGTCCGGGTCCATATCCGCAAGCCGCGCCCCGTAGAGCAGCGGATCCCCGGCATCGCGGTAGCCGCCGGGCGCCGCCTGCAGCAGCCGCACCCGGAGTCCCATGCGGCCGGGATTGTCGAGGAAGAGCAGAGCTTCCTCGCCCGCCCAGGCGGGCACGAGATCGGCGAACAGCACGGTGCAGCCCGGGCTGCCATCCGCGAGCGCACGGGCACAGCTTTCGTCCGCCCAGGCCTGGGTCGCGGGCGCCAGTCTTGCGACGAACCCGTCCGGCAGGGCGCGGCCGTCCGGCGCCGCCCGCAGCCGTTCGGAAAGCCGCGCCGCGCGTTCGGGATCGGCGGGCAGGGCATTGGCGAAGGCGTACCGGCTCTCGGCGCGGGAGAGCGCATCGAGACGTTCCATCAGGACGGCATGTTCCGGATGATCGGTCATGGCCCGCAATTCGGCGAGCGCGGTTTTGCCGGGCTTGCCCCAGTCGCGCCCGATCGACCACAGATCGAGCGCCGCGACCGGCGTCTCGCCCGCGGCGAAGCGCGCCACCTGGTTCTTGGCAGAGAGCCGCTCGGCATTGATCACCGGGGTCAGCCAGAGCGCCGCGACGGCGACGATGCCGACCGCCATCGCGACGTTGCCGCGACGGATGCGTGCCATCCACCGCCCGCGCAGCGCCACCGACCCGGCATAGAGCAGCGCATATCCCATCACCGCCGCCGCCGCGACCGCCGCCACGAGACGATCCGGCGTCCAGCCATACTGCTCGACCCGAAGCCACACCGCATAGGCCGCCAGCCCCGCCAGCACCGGCAGCAGAAGCGACACCAGCTGCGCCGCCCCCAGCATCAGGGGGCTTTCGGCCGCCATGTCGTCGGAGTCGTCGAGCGCGGCCGCGACAAGCGTGATCGCCCCGATCGCCATCGCCAGCAGGACCGCCGCGGCCGACAGCCCGCCGAACGCGTCCTCGAGCCCGCGCACCGGGACCAGCAGCAGGAACAGCGTGACGACCGCCGCCACCACGGGCAGCAGCAGCCGCAACAGCCGCAGGACCAGCGACGGCGACAAGTAGGCGGCGAGTTCGTTGAGGACGGCCAGCGCCATGCCCAGAACCGCGCCCGAGAGCGTCGCCGCGAACCATCCCTCGCCGGCGAGATCNCCCAGCACGTCGACATCGACCAGGCCGAGCAGGGTATCGGAAAGCGCGTAGACCAGCCAGAAGACGCCCACGAAAAGCAACGCCGTCGCGCCGCGCACGACCATCGACCAGGCCTCGCGGAACAGCGCGGCGTAGTCATTCCAGCCGCCGGGGCCGGTTTCACGGGCGACGAGGAAAGGCGGGACCAGGCACACGACCCCGAGATAGGCCGCCACGGGATGCCAGGCGCCGAGATAGTCCCGGACCGACGCGAAGCGGAACGACGCCAGCAGCAGCAAACCGCCCGCCACCACCGCCAGCGGCAACGCCGCGCGCAGCGCCCGCCCGAAGGCAAGCGGCCCGGTCATCGCCAGGACGCCGCCGAACAGGGGGACGGCGATGCCGCCGCCCAGAAGAAGGATCCGTTCCAGCCCGGGAAAATCGTCGAAGCGGTCGAACAGCAGCCAGAGGCACAGCCCCGCCACGGCACCGAAGCCCCCCAGAGCCAGCCGGTTGCGTGCCAGGTCCCGATCCGTCGCCATGCCGTCCTCCGCGCTTGCCGGGGGCAGAGTAGCCGCTCGCGCCGGGGGGTTCCAGCGGCGAGACGGGCGGCTCAGAAATCGGTGGGGGCGCCGCCCTCGGCCTTGCGGCGCTCGACGAACCCCGCGAGTTCCTCGCGAATGGCGTCATCCATCGGGGGCGGTTCGAACTCCGCCATGATCGCCTTGAAGACGTTGTGCGCACGGACGGAGGTCCAGACCGCCCCGTCGAGCTGCCAGGCCTCGAAATTGCGCCAGTCGCTGAGATAGGGCGCGTAGAACGCGGTGGTGTACCGGTCCTGGGTGTGCTCGGTGCCGAAGAAATGCCCGTCCGGCCCGACGGTGCGGATCGCGTCGACGGCGATGTCGTCGGCCGATGTCGCGTAGGTGGCGGGCTCGAAATAGCGCTGGATCTGCTGGATGAGCTCACAGTCCATGATGAATTTCTCGGGGCTGGCGATCAGCCCGCCCTCGAGCCAGCCGGCCGCGTGGTAGACCATGTTCGTGCCCGACTGGACCGCCGCCCAGAGCGCGTTCGAGGTCTCCCACATGGCCTGCCCGTCCGGCACGTTCGCCGCGCAGGAGCCGGAGGCGCGCATGGGCAGCCCGTAGAACCGCGCGAGCTGGCCGGTCATCTGGGTGGCGCGGATGTATTCCGGGGTGCCGAAGGCCGGCGCGCCCGAGCGCATGTCCACGTTCGAGGTGAAGGTCCCGATGGCGCAGGGCGCACCGGGCCGGATGTATTGCGCCAGCGCGATCGCCGCGAGTCCCTCGGCCAGCGACTGCGCCACCGCGCCCGCCATGGTCACCGGCGCCATGGCGCCGGCCAGCGTGAAGGGGGTGACGACCACCGCCTGCCCGCGCCGCACGCAGCGCATCCAGCCGTCGAGCATCGGGATGTCGTGCTTCAGCGGCGAGGTGGAATTGATGTTGGTGTACATCCGCGGCGTGGCCTCGAATTCCTCGTGGCTGAGGCCGCCCGCGATCCGAACCATTTCCATCACGTCATCGACGCGCTCCGCCCCGAGGCTGTAGGCATGCGCGACCTTGTCGGTCAGCGTCAGCTTGTCGAAGAGCACGTCGAGATGGCGGACGCTGGCATGGATGTCCACCGGTTCAACCGGATAGCCGCCCGCGATGTGGATGCAGTTGAAATACTGGGTCAGTTTCAGGAGGTTCCGGCAGTGCTCGCGGGTCCCCGGGGTCTTGCCCGTGTCCATGTCCCAGTAGTTCGGCGGCGACGAGACGTTGACGAACACCATGTGCCTGCCGCCGATGGTGACCTGCCGGTCGGGGTTGCGCGGCGTGATCGTGAACTGCGACGGCGCCTTGCCGACCATCTCCATCACGAAGTCGCGCCCCATCCGGACATTGCTGCCCTCGACCGTGCAGCCGGCCTCGGCCATGATCCCGCGCGCCTCGTCGTTGAGGAACTCGATGCCGATCTCCTCGAGAATGCGCATCGCGCCTTCGTGGACGGCCTGAACCCCCGCCTCGTCGAGCGGCTCGACCGGACGATCGGGGTTCTCAGGGATGCGCCAGGGGCTCTGCCCGATGGCCCGCGTATCCGCGAGCCNNACATTGCCGGNCCGCCCGCCGCCNCGTCGTNTTCGTGCCTCTGCCACGTGTGCCTCCTTTGGTCTTCAGAGGCCAAGAGACACCTTTGCCGGGGACAGTTGTTTCCGGATTGCGACGGATCGCGTCGGATTCAGATCAGGATTGGCCGCATTCGCGTAACAGTGCGGGGGTCAATCGAGGCTGCGAATCCAGGTCGCCAAATGCCCGATATCGGGCAGGACGCTGTCCGCGAGTTCCTCGAGTTCGGCCGCCTCGGCCGGGCCGGTCAGCACCGCCACCGTCCGCATACCGGCGGCACGGCCGGCTTCGAGNTCATGGCGGCTGTCGCCCACCATCACCACCCGCTCCGGCGCGACTCCCGCCTTCGCCGCGAAGGCCAGCGGCATNCCGGGCCCCGGCTTGGCACCGTGCCCGCTGTCATAGCCCGCCACGAAATCGAAAGCACCGCGGATACCGACCGCGGTCAGGTGCGCGATGGCCGGCGCCTCGGCGTCATTGGTCGCCACGCCCAGCCGCAGGCCCCGCGCCAGCAAGTCCGCCAGCAGCGGCACCAGCGGCACGGCCTCGACCTGCAGCGCGCAGGCGGCCGCCTCGTTCATCCAGGCCACCAGCTCGGGCGCGGTCCGTCCCGGCAGGTCGGGCAGCAGCGCCGCGGCGATCTCCTCGGGCGTGCCGGCGATCACTATGCTGGACCGCTCGAACCGGCCCGCCGCCCAGTCATAGCCGATCCGCGCCCCCAGCCGC
>PR_CR_10_Liq_1_inCRDRAFT_1000722_pt1 | contig 20114 bp, 19 predicted proteins | sample PRCRCaboRojoPR_3_FD_10241 | JGI IMG/M metagenome (IMG submission 10241)
GAGGGTACGTGGTCCGCCGGGTCCAAGTAACCGACCAAAATATCGGACAATTTGCGCTCTTCTTTTGCCACTAGGTCGTAGTCGTCGCACAATTTTCGAACGACACCGGGATAGTGGGCGAGGGCGGACATTAACTCTCGAATACCCTCTTCGATACGCTTTGCGATGACGATCTCGCCTTCGCGGGTCAGCAGTTCCACGGTGCCCATTTCACGCATGTACATGCGCACTGGATCGGTGGTTCGGCCCGCTTCATTCTCAACCGCTGCCAGCGCAGCCGCCGCTTCTGCCGCCGCTATCTCATCTGCTGAGCGATCGCCTTCAGTCAGTATGAGTTCATCGGCATCGGGGGCTTGCTCGAATACCTGAATACCCATGTCGTTGATCATCTGGATGATGTCTTCGACTTGGTCTGGCTCCGATATATCTTGAGGGAGGTGGTCGTTTACCTCGGCGTAGGTGAGGTAGCCCTGTTCTTTGCCTTTGGCGATAAGTGCTTTTAGACGGCTTTGCTGATGCACTTTTTCGGACATTCGGAAACCTGTGTTGATTAACAAAAAATAAGTTCGAGATTGTAGCGCGTGCGCCCTGGATCAGCCATCACTTCTGACGAATTTGGTCAAAGACTAGACTTTTTCCCATTTTATTTTTATCCGCGAAGTTTGGCGGTTTTGTCATAGAAATCAAGTGGCTAGTCTTGCTGGGCTGCAGCCAGCCAGTCCTCATACCGTCTAGCGACGCCCACTCAGTGTTCTGATCTCGGTGGTCAGGGCAAGCAGCTCCTGTTTCTCTTCTGGCGACAAGCTGGCGTAGGGTGCGGCTTTGAGTGCATTGAGGCGCTGGCGCAGATGCAACAGTTGCCGCTCTCGAGCCAGCTGCTCGAGTAGCGCGAAAAACAGCGCTTGCTGGCCGCGCTCGTCTTCTAGTGGTTCCCGTCCGGCAAGGTCTGCCAGTAACTGGCCCTGTGGCGTGCCATGCCAGAAACCAAGCAACGCGGCGGTGGACATATCCTGATGGTCATTGATGTGCTCTAACAGGGCGTGGAATAGCTGTTGGTCGAGCCGATCATTATCGGGTAGCAACCCGGCATCGAGTTGACGGCCAAGGTCGGGTTTCAGCACCAATAAGCCCAATATCCGATGCATGGGGTCGGTATGATTTGGCACCAAGCTACTGTCGCTACTCGCTATTGTCCTGGTGTCGACAGTAGTGTCGTCAGGGTAGGCGTCTAAGCCTTGACTCGGGCTGTGCAGTTCGTCGTAGTAGTCAACCGGCACCGACTCCTGATCATCGGGGAACCCGTAGCCCGTTGGGCTTAAGTGCGCCCCTGTGCTCGGGTTAGGGGGTGGCGCTTGAAGTCGTAGCAAGCTGTCGACGTCTATACCTGTACGCTCGGCCAGAGCTTGAAACATGAGTGTGCGGAATACCCCTTGGGGCAGTCGCTTGAGGTGGGGCGCAGCAATTTTTGAGAAGCGCGCTCTTCCATCGAGGGTCTTCAGATCGATACCCTCTGCAAGCTGATCGAATAAAAACTGTTCCAGTGGGGCGGCAGTGGCGAATAGATGCTCTAAGTGGGCCTGTCCTTTGGCCCTCACCAAACTGTCGGGGTCCTCGCCTTCGGGTAGAAACAAAAAGCGCGCTTGTCTACCGTCCTGCATGACCGGCAGCGCCGCCTCCAAGCCGCGAAAAGCCGCTTTGCGGCCCGCGTCATCACCATCGAAACAGAACACGACTTCCGAAACGTGGCGATATAAGCGTTCAAGGTGGTGCTCCGAGGTGGCAGTACCAAGGGTCGCGACCGCGTAATGGATGCCGTGCTGTGCCAGCGCAATAACATCCATATAGCCCTCAACCACCACTATCCGGCTAAGGCTGCGATTGGATTTCCGCGCTTGGTAAAGGCCGTATAACTCTCTCGATTTTTGGAAAACAGGTGTCTCTGGAGAGTTTAAGTATTTCGGCTTGTCATCCCCTAAAACACGCCCACCGAAGGCAATCACGCGGCCACGAGCATCGAGAATCGGGAAAATTATCCGATCTCGAAATCGATCGTAGGTGCGACCCTTGTCATTGGTCACCAGCANACCGGCTTTACTCAGGAGTGCCTGTTGAGCGTCGTTGATACCCAAGGTGCTGAGTAAGTTGTCCCAGCCGGGNGGNGCAAAACCCAGTCGNAACGCCTTCGCGATCTGACCGGTGAGGCCTCTTTTTTTTAAGTAGTTAACAGCTTTGGGCGCGTCGGGATGTTGCCGTAGCGCACGTTCATAGAACAGCGCTGCGTTTTCGAGTTGCTCGTAGAGTGGGCGATGGCTGTCCTGATGCGGCACTCGGTTACCGCCGCCTTCCTCTTTGGGCACTTCAAGTCCGGCACTTTGGGCCAAGTTGGCTACAGCCTCAGGGAACTCAATCCGCTCAAAATCCATGAGAAAACCCAGGGCATTTCCTCCGGCGCCACAGCCGAAGCAGTAGAAAAATTGCTTCTCGGGATTAACGCTAAAAGACGGGGTCTTCTCGTCGTGAAAGGGACAGCAAGCGGCGTAGTTTTTTCCTGTCTTGCGAAGTTTCACACGACGATCGATGACTTCCACAATGTCGACACGGTCGAGTAGATCATCGATAAACTTTTGTGGAATTCGCGCCACTGTTAGCTCCCGCAGGTGGTTATAACGGGGCGCAAGGTGCTTGTGACACTAGGAGTTGAGGCGCGCCTTCACGAGCTTGGATACAGCGCCCATGTCGGCACGTCCCTGCAGCTTTGGCTTTATAACGGCCATTAGGGGCCCCATGGCCGCCATGCCGCTGGCCTCAATACCGCTCAAGGCGTCGTCAATCAGCGCATTAATTTCGTCATCACTGAGTTGAGCGGGCAAAAACGATTGTATAACGGCGATTTCGGATTGCTCTTGGGCCGCTAGTTCGTCCCGACCAGCGTCCTGATACTGTTGTGCAGAATCACGACGCTGCTTGAGCATTTTATCCATAATAGCCAGAGCACGTGCGTCATCGACGTCAATACGCTCATCGACTTCCACGCGCTTGAATTCCGCCTGAATAAGGCGAATGGTTGCAAGGCGTTCTTTGTCTTTCGCTTTCATCGCGGCTTTCATGGCCGCTTTGACATCGGCGACTAAGGTCGACTCACTCACCAGAATCGTCTCTTGCTTAGTACAAACGCTGACGCTTGCGGTTCTCGCGAGACATCTTCTTCAAGTGGCGCTTAACGGCTGCAGCTGCAGCACGCTTGCGCACAGTAGTCGGTTTCTCGTAGTGCTCGCGCTTACGCACTTCGGCCAGCAGACCTGCTTTCTCGCAGGAACGCTTAAAACGACGCAGAGCAACGTCGAAGGGCTCGTTTTCTTTTACCTTAACTGAAGGCATTCAATCACTTCCTGTTAACGTTCAAGGGGCCCGCCCGCGGCTAGGCACCCAGATATAAGGGGCGCGCAGTATAGGCCTGTCAAAGGCATTTTGCAAAAGGTAGTGACGTGTTAGTTTTCACGACCCTCAATGACTGAAAAAGGACACGCCGTGCTGGTGCTCGGAATCGAAACAAGTTGCGACGAGACCGGTATCGCGCTTTACGATACGAAGCAGGGTTTACTTGCCGATGCCCTGTACAGCCAAGTCGATGTGCATGCTGTGTACGGTGGCGTGGTACCCGAGTTGGCTTCGAGGGATCACATCCGAAAAGCCCTGCCTCTGATCGATCAGGTGTTGGCTGAGGCCGGTTGTGACAAAAGCGCGATTGATGGCGTGGCCTACACCGCCGGCCCGGGATTGGTAGGCGCGCTGATGGTGGGGGCGACGTTAGGCCGATCAATTGCCCGGGGTTTAGGTGTGCCCAGTTTGGGAATACACCACATGGAGGGCCATTTATTGGCGCCATTACTGGCTGACTCGCCGCCCCCGTACCCGTTCGTGGCGCTGCTGGTGAGCGGTGGCCACAGCCAGTTGGTGAGGGTTGACGGTTTGGGTGAGTACCGTTTGCTGGGGGAGTCGGTCGATGACGCCGCGGGTGAGGCCTTTGATAAGACGGCCAAGATGTTGGGTTTACCCTATCCTGGTGGTCCCCATGTGGCGGCTTTGGCTCAAAGCGGGAATCCCGATCGTTTTGAGTTTCCGCGCCCTATGGTGAAACATCCGGGGCTCATGTTCAGTTTCTCGGGTCTCAAAACCCATACGCTAACCACCGTAAAACAGTGTCGGGAGCAAACCGGCCTTAGCGACCAAGACAAGGCTGATATCGCCTACGCATTCGAGCGAGCGGTGGTGGACACCCTGGTTATTAAATGTCGTCGTGCGCTGCGCCAAGAGGCGTTAAAAACCCTTGTGATGGCGGGCGGTGTGAGTGCAAACCGCACGCTGCGCGCAGCTCTGGCAGACAAACTGGCACCGGATGGGGTGGGTGTGTATTACCCGGCACTCAGGCTATGTACCGATAACGGTGCAATGATTGCTTACGCAGGCGCCCTGCGAATGTCTGCTGGCCAGTGTGATAGCGACACCGCAGAGGTCCGCCCGCGCTGGCCGATGACAGAATTGACGCCACCGAGGCCGACCCCATGACAGACCGCATTTTTATCGAAGGCTTACAAACCGAGGCGGTCATTGGCGTCTACGATTGGGAGCGTACTATTCGCCAGCCCTTGGTGTTTGATCTAGAGCTCGCCACTGACGCTGCGGCGGCTGCCACCGATGATTGTATTGATCACGCTATCGATTATGCGGCGGTTGCCCAGTGCGTCATCCAAGAGGTGGGCCGTAGCCAGTACCAACTGCTGGAAACCCTTGTAGAGCACTTGGCCGCAATCCTTCTGCAACAGTTCAATCTGAGCTGGATGCGCCTAAGAGTTACCAAACCGAACGCGGTACCTGAGGCCAGAGGGGTCGGACTGGTGATTGAGCGCGGCAGCCGTTCGGGGTTATCGGATCGCTAGAGCGTCTGCAATAGCCTGCTGTCGTGCGCTTCGTAAGGCGCTGCCAATCGCCGGCCCCTCTAAGCCCTCGATATTAATGTCTTGGATGGTTATCTGAGTTGCGACGGCTCTAGCTGCTGTTAATTGCTGCAGTGCAGGATGTTGCTCTGCGGATGTGCTCTCAAGGGCCGCCAAAGTCTCACAGTATCCGATGAAGGGTTCATCTCTACGCAGGGCATCCAGTGCTTCTAATAAGGCCATACACCGATCTGCGTCCTGCAGAGCTGAACGGGTGATAGTCCTCAGCGAGCATACCTTGGCCGTAAGCAGCGCCGTGGCTTTGGGCACTCGAAGCTTAGTGCACAGGTCTTGGGCCCGAAGCTCCGGTAACTCGGCAAGTAGTGCTGACCACCTGACATCTGTGCGTACTGAATAGGGCGCCGCACGCTCTAACAAGTCAACCCCTGTGGTCACCGACAGCGCAGGGAAAAGCGCCTGCATGCGTTACAACGAGCCAACACATGAAAATACACCGCAGGGGTTTGCTCACCGAGGGCGCGTTCGGTCTCGACCCAGATCCGCTCCTGGGACAAATGTGCCAACTCACCCGCTGCCACGATGTCGGTCATGAGCGCCATTGTCTCCGCCGCAATTGAAAACCCCATGCTGTGGTAGCGAGCGGCAAATCGGGCTACCCGCAAAACCCGTAGGGGGTCTTCCACAAAATGCGGTGACACATGCCGTAGCACCCGCGCTTTTAAATCCGCTTGGCCGCCATACGGGTCGATGATGTTGCCATCGGTGGTCATCGCCATCGCGTTAATGGTTAGATCTCGCCGAGATAGATCTTGCTCAAGCGTTACCGAGGGGTCAGCGTGCACCTCAAAGCCATGATAACCATGACCTTTTTTCCGTTCAGTGCGGGCTAGGGCATATTCTTCTTTGGTGACTGGATGCAAAAAGACAGGAAAGTCCCGCCCGACCTGTTGGAAGCCTTGGCTTAGCAGTGACTCTGGCGTGGCGCCCACCACGACCCAGTCGGTCTCGTGGTACGGGTAGCCGAGCAGACTATCTCGCACGGCGCCGCCCACTCGATAAACAATGGCTGACATCGTTAGGCGGCCTTAGCAGGCACGCTGGTGCGATTGAGGGTCTCAAGGTCGATGACGGTAAGGACATTGCCCCAAACACAACCCGTATCGAGGGCAATCGTTTGCGGGTTGCTTGCCCTACCTTCTAATGCAGCCCAATGACCAAACACGATGGTTTCATGGCCCTTTAAATTTAAGGGATGATCAAACCAAGGTTGTAAAGTTTCTCCCTGAAAGTGTGCCTGCTTGGGCGCTGTATCTTTGCTCTTTAGGTCAAGCGCACCCGATGCGGTGCAAAAGCGCATCCGTGTCAGGTAATTAGTAATGAGCCGCAATCGCGCCCAGCCGCAAATGTGGGGTGACCAACGTGCGGGCTCATTCCCGTACAAGGTCGCAAAAAGATAAGGTGCTCGATCACTGACTAATACCCGATGGACTTCGTCGGCGAGACCACGCGCGGTTGTTGTATCCCAAATGGGTGGGATCCCCGCATGGACCATGGTGAAGTGTGTATCGCCAATAGTGTCATGCCAGAGCAGTGGTTGTTTCTGAAGCCAGCTTAGCAGTGTGTCCGCGTCTGGGGCTGCCAGCACGTCCTGGAAATTATCGGATCGACTAGGCTGGGCGGCGCCATGCCACGTGGCCAGCAGATGGAGGTCATGGTTGCCGAGCACCACATTCACTTGATCCCGGTGGTCGTAGAACCAGCGTAATGTGGCAATGTTATTCGGGCCTCGGTTGATAATGTCGCCCACCGACCACAGAACATCGCGATCATCACGAAAATCAATTTTTTTTAGCAATGCGCTAAATTCGTCAAAGCAACCTTGAATATCGCCGATGGCGAATGTGGCCATTTCGGGCTCCTGCTCGGTAAATTAAACGACTGGTCGGTAAATCACACCACAGGCAGGTGACGGCTGAGCGCTAGAAGCTGATCAATCGACAGTGTCTCTGCTCGCGCACCAGGTTCAATTCCTGCACTTTCGAATACCTTGTCATCGAACGTGTCTTTGAAATTATTACGCAGCGTCTTTCGCCGCTGTGCAAAAGCAATCTTGGTCACCTTGCCTAATGCCGTTGCCTCTTCCCTGTTAACAGCAGTGCCCGCTCTAGGAATAAGTCGAACAATGGCAGACTGTACTTTCGGGGGTGGATAGAAAGCGTCCTTGGGCACGTCGAATAAACACTCTACCTTACAGAAATACTGGCACATAACCCCCAATCTACCCCAGTGTTTGGTGCCGGGCGCAGCACTCATGCGATCGACCACTTCCTTTTGCAACATGAAATGCATGTCACTGAAATGTTCTTTTTGATCAAGTAGATGAAACAGAAGGGGTGTAGATATATTGTAGGGCAAATTGCCAATCACACGCAGTGGCTCGCTGCCCCTTCGTAGTTGTGAATAATCGAAGGTCAGCGCGTCGGCGTTATGGAGTGTGAAGCCGGCATGTATGCTGAATGATGCCAGTAATAGCGTCGTCAGATCTCGATCAAGTTCAATGGCATCGAGTCGACAGCCCGATTGGATGACGGGCGCCGTGAGCGCCCCCTGTCCTGGACCTATTTCTACAATATGGTCGACAGATTTCGGATTGATAGCTCGGGTGATGCTTTGAATTACCACGTCATCGGTGAGGAAATTCTGACCAAACCGTTTCCGGGGTGTGTGAGCCTGACTTATTCGCGTCATTGAACCCGATTCGCTATCGCTGTTGTGTCTTGATACTCCAAAGGTAGGCTTCTCTCTATGCGCAGATCAAGCAGTCTATGCGCAAATCAAGATGTGCAAAAATCGCGCGATGTAAACCTCAAGGTGCCACGATGAGCCTTTTTAGCTTTTGGCTTAATAGCGAAACTCCATTCCGCCTTTAGACTCATTAATTCGCTGGATCAATGAGGCATTGATCTAAGCTGCCGCCCTGCTCCAGGAATTCTCGGAATGCAACAGGCATGCGGCCGCGGCCTGTCCATTGAATAGGGGTGCCTTCGTGGGTGATTTGATATTTCGGCGCCACTTTTTTACCACTTTTTGGCCCCGGCTTCTTTTTGGATGTGGCCTTAGATTTTTTTCCAACGGTGGCGCCAGTGATTTTCGCAAGATCCTCGGGCGCTAATCCCAGCTCAGAGACCATCGCACTTAACTTTTTCAAGCTCGCTTCTTTGCGCTTGCTCTCTTTTTCTTGTTCTCGTTTTTTTGCATCCTGCAGTGCCAGTTGAAGATTACCAATGGCTCGCTCGACTTGTGACACGGTTGCCTTTTTGGCAAGTCGTTTAGCAACGGTTTTCGATTTGGCCAGTGATGCAATAATCTCTTCGTCGTTCATTGCTTTGAATATCCTTGTGTATATTTGGGTGATCAATGCCACCTTTTGTGGACGGTTTGCGATGACGTTCTGAGACAATAGTAGGGCCTATGATGAGAAAAATAAAGGGTCTGGGGGCTAGGTTTGGTATGTTTTTTTTGCTATCGAAAGTTCGATCGCGGAAGTCAGTGCGCTAACCAAACTGCTGGCGCTCGCTTTTCCCGTACCCGCAATATTCAGTGCTGTACCGTGGTCGACCGATGTTCGAATAATGGGAAGACCAAGGGTAATATTAACCGCTTCGCCAAAGCCCGCATATTTTAAAACCGGAAGGCCTTGGTCATGGTACATCGCCAAAAAGGCATCAGCGTTTTCAAGGTTGCTTGTGTTAAAAGCGGTATCCGCTGGCAGAGGGCCCGTCAGAGTGAATCCACGCCCGTTCATTTCATCGATTACCGGAATAATGGTATCGATTTCCTCGGTACCCAGATTTCCCGCTTCACCCGCGTGAGGGTTGAGGCCAAGCACCACGATATTGGGTGCGGTCAACCCAAAAGTTGTTCTGAGATCGGTGTCCAAGACAGTAATAACATCCGTCAGTCGATCTCGAGTGATAGCTTTAGGGACCTGTGAAAGTGGCACATGTGTCGTCGCCAGTGCCACCCGCATGGTGGGTGTGGCCAAGAGCATGACCACGGTTTTTGTATTAGTGAGCTCGGCTAAATACTCGGTGTGCCCGGAAAATGGTATGCCGGCCTCGTTGATAATGGACTTTTGAATAGGGGCGGTAACTAAAGCGTCCGCTTCCCCGGAGCGACACAGTTCGGCGCATTGGTTCAGGCTAGCGACCACATAGGGCCCATTAGCTACATCAAGTTGCCCTGGGGTAACGTGACTTCGCGTGGGAATATGGACACAAAACAATGTGCCCGGGGAGTGTAGTTTTGCCGCGTGTCCGCTGGAATAAGGTGTTAGCCGAAGCGGCAGCTTAAGTTGTTGGGCGCGCTGTGCAAGTACAGCCCTGTCGCCAACAACGACCAGTTCAGCGGGCCAAGCACGTTGTGCGCAAGCTATGACAATGTCGGGACCAATACCTGCAGGCTCTCCAACACTGATAACAATTCTTGGTAGTGGCGTGCTCACTTAATATCGACAAATGCCTCGTTGCGTATTTTACGTAGCCACGCTTCGAGTTCTTCATCGTATTTTTGTTGGTGCAAATAGTTGGCGACTTGGCGGCGTCGCATTTCTTCGGCGACGTTTTGATCTCGTCGATCCGTTACCTCCAAGATATGCCAGCCGAATTGTGATTTTACGGGCTCGGTAACGACGCCTATCTCAGCACTCGCCATTGCTGATTCGAATTCGGGCACCATCTGGCCCGGGTTGGTCCAGCCTAATTCACCGCCTTCCTGCGCTGAGCCAATATCGTCTGAATATTCTTTTGCAATGGCCGAGAAATCTTCGCCATCGATAATGCGCTGGCGAAGATTATTAATGAGTGCCAGCGCTTCCTCTTCATCAAGTACTTCGGTGGGCTTGATCAAAATATGGCGCACTTGAGTCTGAGCAACGAGGCGCTCACGACCCCGTTCATCGACAAGATAAACCAAATGAAACCCGGCACCGCTTTCGACTTTGGCGGTCTCTCCCACTTTTAACTGGGGAATCACACTTGCAAACATACTGGGAATGTCGGCCATTTTGCGCCAGCCCAAGTCACCCCCTTTGAATACGTAGGGGTCCATGGGGGCCACCGCCTCCTCGAAGGGCTTGCCGTCGAGAATAGACGCCAGCACACCATCCACAAATGCCTCTTTTGCCGCGAGGACATCGTCACTATCGTCTCGACCCGTTTCCACTAGTGCTTGTACCACTCGAAACTCAGGTTGTGTCATGGCCTCGCCCTCGTCAGTGGCGAGGAAATTATCAATTTCTTGTTGCGAGATTTGAATATTTCGATTCACGTTCCCTTGCTGCACCCGCTGAATCATCATTTCCCGACGAATTTCCTCGCGCATGGCGACATAGCTTTGGCCTTGCGCTTCGATGGCGCTGCGAAATTGCTCCAGGTTGAGGCCGTTGCTTGCAGCCATTCTTCCCATCGCGTCATCGAGCTGTGCATCAGGAATACGAACGCCGTATCGATTGGCTAGCTGAAGTTGGATACTTTCCATGATCAGTCGATCTAAGGTTTCTCTGTACAAAACCTCTTCGGTGGGCGCGGTGACACCGCGACGCTCAAGGCCTTCTGAAACCATGGCGAGGCGTTCTTGTAGCTCGGTGGCCAAAATGATGTCGTCATCGACAATGGCGACAACGCGGTCTAGGGTTTGCAAGTCAGCTAATGCCATATTGACCGTGCAGCTGCATGCAGATATCAGCAGCCATAGGATAGCCTTAGCACTTAGTTGAGCGTAGTGTCGCCGTCCTGTTAATTGTCGAGGGTTAATAGCGATCATCGAAGCCTCTGATCATATCGTTAAGTANATTTTCTACGCGCGAACCGAAGCCGCCCATACCTTTGACCACAAACTGGAACTGAAGTGCGTTTTCACGCTCCAAATTCGGGTCCGCAAAATTCCCATTGAAATCCCCGGCAGTATCGATGTAGCGCATGTAGAGCATTCTGACCTGCCAGCAGCAGTTGTCATACTCGACCCCCAACATATCTTCTACGGCTTGATTTGCTTCGAGGGAGTACTCAAGGGCGCCAAAAATACGCCAATTGTCATCAAGGGGGTAGTAGGCCGATACATTTGCCTGCTCGGTAACGGGGCGGTCAAGCAGTGACGGGGGTGGTTCCCTCAGGGTGTACCCGGCGTTAAAGACAGCGCCGCTCTGGGATCTATGTATGACACTGACACTGGCGGCATCAAAATTCTGGTTGTACGCATCATAGAGAACGCTGGCCCGCGCCGACCATGTTTGCCCGGGCTGCCAATTGAATTCAAAGGCGGTTGCTGAACCGCTCTGGGTCAATGCTGGGTCTGCTGTGTTTAGCCTTACCTGTCGATCACGGAAATAAAAAATATGGCCAATACTGGCATTAAGTTGTTCGCGGCCATCGGCATCTGAGAATAAGCGGGTGGTGACCCCCAGGGTCACCTGATTGGCATCATCGATTCGGTCGTGACCACTAAAGCGTGTATCCCGGTACATTTGATCATAGCTAAAGGTGAGTTCCGCGCTATCAAAAAACGGGTTGGCCCGTTGATCGGTGTAGCCACTGTAAAGGTAAAGAAGCCGGGGTTCGAGGGTTTGAGTCATCGTGTTGGCACCTAATGTGACGGCACGCTCGAACAGAAGCCCTGCGTCCAGACTAACCATTGGTGCACTCGCACTGGGGTTGTCATCAATGAGAGTGGGCGGGCCGTCGAGTTCATAGGTGACTGCCCGGTATTTCACCGCCGGTCGCAGAAAACCCCAGGTCCAGCTTAGCGGGTAAGACGCGCCGACTTCGGTATAACCGCGCTGTCCGGTAACACGGTCACCACCGGCTTGGAAATTAGAATACTGAGCCAGTGCAATGGGTTCTATACCGTTCCACGTGGCATTACCCCGCCATTGTGCGGTAATTTGAGGCCACTTTTTATAATCATTTTGTATATCTTCAGCCAGGCTTTGGAAGGCTTGAGTCTGTAACGACACGGTCCAGTCGTTGCCCAGATAGTCAACTTGTCCCAGCTGCATCAAAGCGGTTTGGCGTTGTGCGCTTAAGGACTCGTTGTCGAGATCGCGAATGAAGTCGATATCACTGACCCGTGTGTAGTCGAGGGTTGTGCGAATGCGATCCGTGTAGTGGCCTGTGTGCAGAAGGTTGCCCAGCCATCGGGTACCGTCATTGTTGCCGAGCTCATCGCGATACTTGTCATCTTGAGACAGATAGGCGCCGTTCATATCCCAATAGCCCCCCGATTTATCGAGAAGGCGTCCATTGATCTGATGATTTAGGCCCCGCTCGGCAATAAAACGCGGTGCATAGGTGAGGTCGTAATTCGGCGCTAGGTTGAGGTAGAGGGGTGTGGTGAGATCTAGGCCACCCCGGGTGTCGGATCCAATATCAGGGAATAACAAGCCGGTCTTGCGGCGATCGTCGATGGGGAACTGCAGCCAAGGTAAATAGAACACTGGCACGCCACCCACTTCAAAACGCGCCCCACGCGCCTCTCCTACGCCAGTCTTCGGCTCGATATCGATAGTGTTAGCGCTCAGTATCCAGCTGGGGTCATCGGGTGCGCAAAAGGTCACTGCGCCGTCGTGTACCGTAATGTTGCCATCATCACTGCGATCGAGGCGATTTGCGCTTCCGCTCAGGTGATTCCCGTGGAGTACGAAACGAGCGCCCTGCAGGGAGGCGCGGTTATCTACCGTGCTGTACCCGGCTTGATCACCCATAAGCACCAGGCCCGGTTCTCGCAGGGTGACGGTGCCCGTCGCAACACCTTGCCCATTCGCTCGGTTGAAGACTGTTTTGTCGGCGCGCAATAAACGGCTACCCTGTTTAACGCTAACTCCACCGCTCGCCTCGATTTGCTCGGGGTTTATCGATGTGTCGGCGGCGCTGATGGTTACTGGTGTCGTTAGCGGATCACTGGCTGGGTTGCCCGCTAAAGGATCGATAAAAGCGCCACCACATTGCCGACAGCGTCGATCGATAGCAGCTGCTGGCAGCACAGACAATGGCTGCCAGTCAATTGGCGCAATAAGGATCGTCTCAATCGCCGTATTCTCGCCAGCGTATGCCTTGGTACAGCTCAGACCAACTACCAAGTAAAGTACGGTTCGGAAGTGGGCAGGCAAAGTGACGTCTCGTGTAGGCAGTTCGTGCGGTAATTGGCAGCGCTGGGACAGTATACACGACACGCTAGTGACGAAGAGAGGCAGCTAAATGACAGTGGGAGTGTCCCGGGAATCGGCTTTGATGGACTGGCTAGCCACTGTAGAACCCGTGTTGCAGAGAGAGACGCTGACATTGATAGCCGGCGATGCGAGCCCGCGTCGTTATTACCGAATATCCCTTGATACCCCTAGCGGTGCCCAGCAAAAGACCCTCATTGCAGTGGATTCACCACCGAGTGAGAAAAACCCCGAGTTTCTAGCTGTGCAGGCGCTGTTGTCACAAGGGGGGGTCCGTGTACCACAGGTGCTTGCCACCGATCTTGAGCGGGGCTTTTTGCTGCTGGAAGACTTGGGTAACGACCTTTTGCTGCCGGCGCTGTCCGACTACAGTGCTGGAGCTTGGTATGCAAAGGCTTTCAGTGCATTGGATCGTATGGCAGGTATTTCTTGCGAATCCGCAGAGATTCCCCGCTACGATCGCCGGCAGCTCATGAATGAACTCAATTTGTTTCGTGACTGGTTTGTGACGAAATTGCTGGCAATACCGTGGAATGATGAGTCAGCCGCGGTGTTTGAGGCCCTGTGTAACGATTTGGTGCGCAGTGCCTTGTCTCAGCCCTCTGTGCTTGTGCACCGTGATTTTCACAGTCGCAATTTAATGTGTCTACCCAGCGGTGAGTTGGCTGTGATCGACTTCCAAGACGCCGTCATCGGTCCGGTGACATACGACCCAGTATCACTACTGAAGGATTGCTATATTGCCTGGCCTCGTCGTCGACAGTTAGCTTGGCTGCAAAGCCATCAGCAGACCCTAGAAGAGAATCACCGGGTGCCGCCACATGATTTTGCTCAGTGGATAGTATGGTTCGATCTCATGGGTCTGCAGCGCCACATTAAGGTCTTGGGTATTTTTGCACGGCTCTATTTACGGGACGGTAAGGCCGCTTATCTAAACGATTTGCCACTGGTGATGGCATATGTCAGGTCAGTGCTGTCGCTCTATTCGACGCAGCAACCTAATGTCAGTGCATTCAGTCAGTGGTTTGAGGAGCTCTTGCCGACTATCGAGGGCCAAAGCTGGTACCGAGAGGTGATACTGCCGTGAGAGCGATGATACTGGCCGCTGGTCTCGGCACGCGTATGCGACCACTGACGGAGCACACCCCCAAACCACTGCTTGAGGTAGGGGGTATGAGTTTGCTCGAGCATCACCTGCAGGGTCTGGCGCGGGCGGGCTTTCGTGATGTGGTTGTCAATTGTAGTTGGCTGGGCGAGCAAATCATTTCATTTTGTGGTGATGGTAGCCAATGGGGTTTGCGCATCCGCATCTCCTCTGAGCTTGAACCCCTTGAAACCGCAGGTGGTATTGTTCAGGCGCTACCTTGGCTCGCCGAAGATGACGCAGCATTTTTGGTGCTTAATGGCGATATTTATTGCCCGTATCCATTTGCCCAGCTGAAGCAACATCAGCCCGAAAGCGGTGGTGCCCACTTGGTGCTTGTGCCCAATCCGCCACAGCATCCCGATGGGGATTTTCGCCTAGAGAAATCGGGCAGGGTGGCGATTAGCGCCTCCAGTGGTGTCGCTTCGGTTTCATCGGAATCAGCCGCAAGTGATATCTCAGCTCAAACGGCTACCTTCAGTGGTATGGCTGTCTATCACCCCGCATTTTTTGCAGGCTGCGGTAAGGACGTGGGCCCAATGCGGCCACTACTCGACCGAGCTATAGAAAACGGTTTGGTGACCGGGGAGCTGTGGCAGGGCTACTGGGAGGATGTCGGTACGCCAGCGCGTTTGTATCGACTGAGGGATACGCTGGGTTCGGCGCCAATCCCATAAATGCGGGTGTTACTATCCATTGCCCTATCCCAGTCGCGACAAAGGTTCGCAACCGGTAAAATGCGACGCTGGTAACGATTAACTTAAGAGCATTCTCGCCACCATGCAGCAACTTCCTTTTCAGATAGCGCCGTCGATTTTGTCGGCTGATTTCGCACGCCTCGGCCAAGAAGTCGATGATGTCCTCGCGGCGGGTGCCGATATTGTGCACTTCGATGTCATGGACAATCACTACGTACCCAATCTCACGATAGGTCCCATGGTTTGCAAGGCGCTGCGTCAGCATGGCATCACCGCCCCCATCGATGTGCACCTTATGGTGCAGCCGGTCGATGCCCTTATTGGGATGTTTGCGGATGCCGGTGCCAGTTACATCACTTTTCACCCCGATGCATCAACCCATGTTGATCGTTCCCTGCAGTTGATTCGCGATGCGGGATGTAAGGCGGGATTAGTTTTCAATCCAGCTCAACCACTCGATGCCTTGCGCTACGTGATGGATAAAGTCGACATGATTTTACTGATGTCCGTGAACCCAGGATTTGGCGGTCAGGCTTTTATACCTGCGACTCTACAAAAATTACGTGAAGCCCGGGCTTTGATTGATCAATCGGAATTACCCATCCGGTTGGAGGTCGACGGTGGTGTTGGTCCGGGCAATATCGCCGAAATAGCCGCGGCGGGAGCCGATACCTTTGTAGCCGGGTCTGCCATCTTCAACCAGCCCGATTACAAGGCAGTCATTGATCAGATGCGTGCCGAGTTGACTAGCGTCTCCCGATGATGGATCTGGCTGAATTTCAGCGCTGGTGTGCAGCGGGCTACAATCGCGTGCCTGTTGCTCGTACGGTTCTGGCCGATACCGAGACGCCGCTATCGGCTTATCGCAAGCTGGCCCGAGGCCCCTTTTCCTTTTTATTTGAGTCCGTGCAGGGCGGCGAGAAATGGGGTCGATACTCCATCATTGGTTTGCCAGCCAAGCGGCGGTTGGTTGTTCGAGGCCAGTCGGTTTCCTGGTGGCAGGGGGATCGTGAGCTCGCAGTGCATCAGGTTGACGATCCGCTGGACTACATTGAAAGCGTGCAGGCCGAGTTTAACAACGCGCCGATACCAGGATTACCCGTCTTTCACGGCGGGCTTGTGGGGTACTTTGGCTATGACACCGTGCGTTACGTCGAGCATAAGCTGACACAGACCTGCCCACCCGATGGCTTAAATACCCCCGATGTTTTATTGCTGCTGGTTGAAGAAGTCTTGGTGTTCGACAATCTGGCCGGCACACTCACCATGGTCGTCAACAGCGAGCCTGGCCAAGATCCAGAAGCGGCGTTTCAACGCGCCACGGCACGGCTCGATGAGCTTGAGGCGCGCCTTCCCGAACCGGGTCCGACCTTACAACCCATCGCACTGGGCGCACAGGACACCTCTGCTATTGAGCAGAGCGCCCAGTTCAGTACCAGCCGTGAAACCTTTGAGCAATGGGTTGAGCACATACGGCGTTATATCCTCGATGGCGATGTGATGCAGGTCGTGCCTTCTCAGCGCATGACAATACCGTACACCCATCAACCAATATCCCTGTATCGGGCATTACGTAACCTCAACCCGTCGCCCTACATGTACTTTCTGGATATGGGCGACTTTCAGATTGTCGGTTCATCCCCCGAAATTCTTGTGCGGGCAGAGCAGGGCCAGGTGACGGTCCGGCCTATTGCGGGTACGCGGCGGCGCGGTAAGACCGAGGCCGAGGATCAGGCATTAGCTCAAGACTTGTTATCGGACCCTAAGGAGATTGCCGAGCATCTAATGCTGATCGATTTAGGGCGCAACGATGTGGGCCGCATAGCGGAACCAGGCACTGTGACGCTCACGGAGAACATGGTCATCGAGCGCTATTCCCACGTCATGCACATCGTCTCCAACGTTACAGGGAGCGCGCGTGAAAATCTGTCTGCCGTAGATGCCTTAAGAGCAACGTTGCCTGCGGGTACCTTGAGCGGCGCCCCTAAAGTGCGCGCTATGGAAATCATCGACGAGTTAGAGCCTGTGAAGCGTGGTGTCTACGGTGGTGCCGTCGGGTATTTGTCTTGGGCTGGTGATATGGATACTGCCATCGCTATTCGCACCGCGGTCATTCAACACAACAAGGTGTATGTTCAGGCGGGTGCTGGCGTTGTCGCCGATTCGGTGCCAGCATCCGAGTGGGAGGAAACCTTGAATAAAGCCCGAGCGATGTTACGCGCCGTCGCAATGGTCTGTAATCAAGACCAATAACAGCCCCAGTGCTGCATTTGTTAACCATCCCCGAGTGAGAGTCTGTCAGTGCCCAAAATAGTCATGATCGACAACTACGATTCCTTTACTTGGAATGTCGTGCAATACCTTTGGGAATTGGGGGCCGAGGTTGACGTACGCCGGAATGATGAGATTGATTTGGCAGGTATTGAGCAGCTTGCGCCCGATAAGATCTGTATTTCCCCAGGGCCCTGCTCACCCACCGAGGCGGGTATCTCCATGTCGGTGATTGCCCATTTTGCCGGTAAGTTGCCGATTCTTGGGATTTGCTTGGGTCAGCAGAGCATTGGTGCCGTTTATGGCGCTCATATTGTGCGTGCCCCGACTGTCATGCACGGCAAAACAAGTCCCATTTATCATCAGGGCGTCGGCGTTTTTTCTGGTTTGCCTACACCTTTTACGGCCACTCGTTATCACAGTTTGGTGGTAGCGCCAGACACCTTGCCCGATTGCTTGGAAATTACCGCCTGGACCGAAACCGATAACGGTCATAGGGAAGCCATTATGGGGCTGCGTCACCGGGAATTCGACGTCGAGGGGGTACAGTTTCACCCCGAGTCTATTTTGTCCGAGCATGGTCATGCCCTGTTGAAGAATTTTCTCGATCGATAACACCCATACCGCTGCCATCTAGGGTTGGCAGTTGTGGTACAACGCTTTCAAGTTACCCAGGACGGGGTAGCCAAAACAAACAGCCAAGGGGGATTTGGCCATGCAGATTCAACAGGCGCTGCAACAGCTGGTTGATGGAGAATCTCTCTCTCGCAGCGACATGCGCGATGTCATGACTGAGGTCATGGGTGGTGCCGCCACCCCTGCTCAGATTGGTGCACTGCTTATCGCGTTGCGTATCCGCGGTGAAACAATCGATGAAATTACCGGTGCCGCTGAGGTGATGCGACGTCTGGCGACACGGGTTCATGTGGATCAAACCCATCTTGTCGACTTGGTCGGTACCGGCGGCGATGGCGCCAACCTATTCAATGTATCGACTGCTGCGACGTTTGTGGTTGCGGCAGCGGGTGGTCGCGTTGCCAAACACGGGAATCGCTCGGTATCGAGCGCAAGTGGCAGTTCCGATGTACTCGAGACCTTCGGTATGCCCCTGGATTTGGATCCCCAGCAAATTGCCCGGTGTATCGATGAAGTGGGGCTGGGTTTTATGTTTGCGCCCGCGCACCACGGTGCCATGAAGCACGCCGTGGCACCCCGAAAAGACTTGGGTATGCGCACGCTGTTCAATATCTTGGGTCCTTTGACCAACCCTGCCATGGTTCAGCGACAGGTGCTGGGGGTATTTGACAAGGCGCTCTGCCAACCGATTGCTGAAGCGCTGGGTCGGCTAGGTAGTCAGCATGCATTGGTATTACACAGCGATGATGGGCTCGATGAGATCTCTATTGCCGCACCGACGGCGGTGTGGGAAATGCGCAATGGCGTTGTCGAGGCCTTCCGGATAGATCCCGCCGACTACGGTCATGGATACGACAGTTTGGCGGGTCTTTCGGTAGGCACTGCGCAAGAATCCGCCGAGTTAATTCGTGCAGCTCTGGGGAGCAGGCCCAATGATGACGCGCTTAAGGCGCGCTCTATGATTACCTTGAATGCCGGTGCGGCCATTTATGTCGCCGGTGTCACCTCCAGTTTGCGGGCCGGTATAGCCCTTGCCGACGATGTCATTGCCAGCGGCCAGGCATTGGATAAGCTGGAAACCTTTGTAACGTTCACCCACGGATTGAAAGCAGGGCATGTATGACAGGTAAATTATCAGCACCCACGGTGTTGCGTAAGATCATCGATCGCAAGCAAGAGGAGCTGGTCGAGCGACGCAAGCAGCGTTCTTTGGCGGATTGTCAGCGCCTTGCTGCCTCAGCCGGCCCCACCCGTGGCTTTGTCGATGCCTTAGATCGAAAGGCGGCCGAGGGGCAGCCCGCGGTCATTGCCGAGGTGAAAAAAGCGAGTCCCAGTAAGGGTGTCATCCGCGCTGACTTTGCTCCCGCAGAAATCGCGAAAAGCTACGAGACAGGCGGTGCTGCTTGTTTGTCGGTGCTGACTGACCGGGACTTTTTTCAGGGTGATGACAGCTACTTACAGGACGCTAGAGCTGCCTGTCGGCTACCGGTCATACGCAAAGATTTCACCATCGACCCCTATCAAATTTGGGAAGCCCGTGCCCTCGGCGCCGATGCAATTTTGCTGATCGTGGCCTGCCTAGAGCGCGCGCACCTCGAAGAGCTGTATCAGTGTGCCGAAGAGGCAGGGCTCGATGCCCTGATTGAAGTCCATGACGCCCAAGAGCTTGAGGAGGCGCTATCGTTGTCGCCGCGCTTGGTGGGTATCAATAATCGCGATTTACACACCTTTGAGACCTCGCTACATACCACCATCGACCTGCTGCCCGCTATCCCCGAGGGGGTGCAGGTGGTAACAGAAAGTGGTATTCATAGTCGCGATGATGTAACACTGATGACACAGCACGGCGTCAATCGCTTTCTGGTAGGGGAGGCCTTTATGCGCGCCGACGACCCCGGTGATGAGCTACGTCGGCTATTTCTGGGTCCATAGTTTTTTAGTTGCTGTTCTTTAAGTCGCTGTTGTTGCAACAACGAGGTTTTGTGACAGCGCCGCGCTTAGTCGGCACTGTCTCTACCTAGAGCATCGAGGGCGGGTGACTTCGGCTCTCGTAGCACCACAATGGTTTTTCCTGACACTTCCACCAAGCCATCTTGCTCGAGGGATTTGAGGACACGACCTGCCATTTCCCGTGAGCAGCCGACAATCTTGCCCAGCTCTTGACGGGTGACACGGATCTGCATCCCGTC
>PR_CR_10_Liq_1_inCRDRAFT_1000723_pt1 | contig 20110 bp, 19 predicted proteins | sample PRCRCaboRojoPR_3_FD_10241 | JGI IMG/M metagenome (IMG submission 10241)
CCCGCCGTGCGGCGGCCCATGCGGCACGGGCCGCGGGCGCGGCGGGGCATCTGTCCTCGGTGCTGGCCGGGCATCGCGGCGTGCCGCTGGCGGGCTATGCCGCCATGCGCACCGAGATCGACCCGCTGCCCGCGCTGGCAGAGGCCGCGGCCCATGGCCCTGTCGGCCTGCCGGTGATCGAGGGCGTGGGGCGGCCCCTGCGGTTCCGCGCATGGAGCCCGGGCTGCACGATGGTCCCGGGGGCGTTCGGCGCGGCCATCCCCGAGACAGGCGACTGGATCACGCCCGAGATCCTGATCGTGCCGCTCGTGGCCTTTTCCCGCGCGGGCGGGCGGCTGGGCTATGGCGGCGGGTTCTATGACCGCACGCTCGAAGCATTGCGCGCCGCGCGGCCCACGCTGGCCATCGGCTTTGCCTATGCCGCGCAGGAGGCGGAGGACCTGCCGCTCGAGCCCACGGACCAGCCTCTGGACCTCATCGTGACCGAAGCGGGCGTGATCGAGCCGCGCGCGTGATCCGGAAGAGCGGGCCGCCATGGGCGACCCGCGCAGGATATCTCGCGGTCCGGCGGGGCCGGACCACTCGGGCTTTTGGGTATTTGGGCCAAGAAGAAGCCTCATGGGCGTTCAAAGACCTTGCCGTGGCGGGTCTTGCGGCCTACCCATCCGGTCCATGCGTATTCTGTTTCTGGGCGATGTGATGGGCCGGGCGGGCCGGGAGGCGGTGAGCGAACGCTTGCCTGCCCTGCGGCGTGACTGGAAGATCGACTTTGTCGTCATCAATGGCGAGAACGCGTCGAATGGCGCGGGCCTCAATGCCGAGCATGCCAAGACCCTCTTCGAGGCAGGCGCCGATTGCGTGACGCTGGGCGATCATGCCTTCGACCAGAAGGACATGCTGAGCCATATCGAAAGCGACAGCCGCATCCTGCGGCCGCTGAATTTCGCCAAGGGCGCGCCGGGGCGGGGGCACAGGCTGTTCTCGGACGCGCGGGGCCGCAAGATCCTGGTCGCCCAGGCGCTGGGCCAGGTCTTCATGAGCCGGCCCTATGACGATCCGTTCTCGGCCATCGACGCTGTGCTGCGTGCCCATCCCCTGGGCGGTCAGGCGCAGGCAATTCTGATCGACATGCATTGCGAGGCCACGAGCGAGAAGATGGGCATGGGCCATTTCTGCGACGGGCGCGCCAGCATCGTGGTGGGCACCCACACCCATGTACCCACGGCCGATGCCCAGATCCTGCCGGGCGGCACGGCTTTTCAGGCCGATGCGGGCATGTGCGGCGACTACAATTCGGTGATCGGCATGGAAAAGGCCGAGCCCATGCGCCGCTTCGTGACGGGTATGGGCAAATCGCGCTTCACGCCCGCGTTGGGCGAGGCGACCCTGTCGGGCCTGTTTGTCGAGACCGATGACAAGACGGGCAAGGCGGTGTCGGTCAGCATGGTGCGCCAGGGCGGGCGACTGGCGCAGGCGGGTCCGTGACGCGCCCCGAGACGGCGGGGCTTGTGGCCCTGCTGGTGATGCTGGGCGCGGGCTGGGGCCTGAGCCAGCCGCTGGCCAAGATCGCGGTCAGCGAAGGATACAGGCATTTCGGGCTGGTGTTTTGGCAGCTGGTGATCGGGGCAGTTGTTCTGGGCGCGATCACGCTTTTGCGCGGCAAGGGCTTGCCCATGGGGCGGGTCGATCTGGCCTTCTACACCCTGATCGCGCTGATCGGCACGGTTCTGCCCAACACAGCCTCCTACCAGGCGGCGGTCTACCTGCCCTCGGGCGTGATCTCGATCCTCTTGTCCTTGGTGCCGATCTTTGCCTTTCCCATCGCGCTTGGGCTGGGGATCGACCGGTTCAGCTGGCGGCGCGTGTTGGGGCTGGTGGCGGGGCTTCTGGGCGTGCTCTTGCTCGTGGGACCAGAGGCGAGCCTGCCCGACCCGGCCATGGCGGTCTTCATCCCGCTGGCGATCATCGCGCCCCTGTTCTATGGCCTCGAAGGCAATGTGGTGGCGCGCTGGGGCACGCGGGGGCTCGACCCGATCCAGGTGCTGTTCGGGGCGTCGCTGATCGGGTCCATGATCGCCTTGCCGCTGGCCGTGGGCACGGGTCAGTTCATCGACCCGCGCGGGCCCTGGGGCGCGCCCGACTGGGCGCTGATCCTGTCCTCGCTCATCCATGCCGCCGTTTATACCGGCTATGTCTGGACCGTGGGGCGGGCGGGGTCGGTCTTTGCCGCGCAGGTCAGCTACCTCGTGACGCTCTTCGGCGTGCTCTGGGCCATGCTGATCCTGGGCGAGCGCTACACCGCCTATATCTGGGCCGCTTTGGCGGCAATGCTGATCGGCCTGTTCCTGGTGCAGCCGCGCCCCAAGGCCGGGCTTGCACCGCCCGCACCCATCGGCAAGACTGCGCGCTAGGCAACGGGACCGGGCAGGCCAGATGCAGTTCTTCGAGTTCTCCCAGACGGGCGAGGCGGTGCTGACCCTTACGGTCGTCGTGGTCATGTTCATCCTGTTCGTGCGCGAGATCTACCCGACCGAGGTGGTGGCCATCGCGGGGGCCGCGCTGATGCTGGCGCTGGGGCTGTTGCCCTATGACAGCGCGCTTGCGGTCCTGTCGAACCCCGCGCCATGGACCATCGCGGCGATGTTCATTGTCATGGGGGCGCTGGTGCGCACGGGCGCGCTCGATGCGTTCACGAGCTTGGCGGATGCGCAAGCCCGCACCAATCCCAAACTGGCCATCGCGGCGCTGATGGGCTTTGTGGTGCTGGCCTCGGCCGTGGTGTCGAACACGCCGGTGGTGGTCGTGATGATCCCGGTCTTCGTGCAGCTTGCGCGCACCCTGGGCGTGTCGGCGTCGAAGCTGCTGATCCCGCTCAGCTACGGCGCGATCCTGGGCGGGACGCTCACGCTGATCGGTACCTCGACCAACCTCCTGGTAGATGGTGTGGCCCGGGCCGAGGGGCTGCCGCCCTTTTCCATATTCGAGATCACGCCGCTGGCGGTGGTGCTGGTCGCCTGGGGCATGGTCTACCTTTACGTCGTGGCGCCGCTGTTGCTCCCCGACCGGGACAGCATGGCGAACCTTCTGTCCGACAAGTCGCGGATGAAATTCTTTACCGAGGCGGTGATCCCGCCCGACAGCAACCTTATTGGGCGCGAGGTGACCGGCGTGCAGCTTTTCAAGCGCGAGGGCGTGCGCCTGATCGACGTGATCCGCGGGGACCTGTCGCTTCGGCGCGATCTCAAGGGCGTGACGCTGCAGGTGGGAGACCGGGTGGTGCTGCGCACGCAGATGACCGAGCTTCTGAGCCTTCAGCGCAACAAGAGCCTGCGCCGGGTCGACCAGGTCTCGGCGGTCGAGACCTCGACCGTCGAGGTGCTGATCACGCCGGGCTGCAAGATGGTCGGCCGCAGCCTTGGCAACCTGCGCCTGCGCCGCCGCTACGGGGTCTATCCGCTCGCCGTGCACCGGCGGAACCAGAATATCGGCCGGCAGCTCGATGAGCTGATCGTGCGCGTGGGCGACACGCTGCTGTTGGAGGGCGCACCCGAGGATATCCAGCGGCTGGCGCAGGACATGGACCTGGTCGATGTCTCGCGCCCCTCGGCCCGGGCGTTCCGGCGCACCCACGCGCCCATCGCGCTGGCGGCGCTGGCAGCGATCGTGATCCTGGCGGCACTGGGTGTGGCCCCCATCCTGATGTTGAGCGTGCTGGCGGTGGCGGTTGTGCTCGTCACCCGCTGCATCGACGCGGAAGAGGCGTTTTCCTTTGTCGAGGGGCGGCTACTGGCGCTCATCTTCGCGATGCTGGCCGTGGGGGCGGCGTTGCAAGCCTCTGGCGCGGTCGGGTTGATCGTGGGCGCGCTGGCCCCAGCGCTGTCGCTCTTGCCCGGCGCGCTGATCATCTGGGCCATATACCTCGTAACTTCGGTCCTGACCGAACTGGTGTCGAACAACGCCGTCGCGGTCGTGGTCACGCCCATCGCCATCGGGCTGGCCGAGGCGATGGGGATCGACCCGCGCCCGCTGGTCGTGGCGGTCATGGTCGCGGCCTCGGCCAGTTTCGCCACGCCCATCGGCTACCAGACCAACACGCTGGTCTATGGCCCCGGCGGCTACCGCTTCACCGATTTCATGCGCGTGGGCATTCCGCTGAACCTGAGCGTGGGGCTTTTGGCCTCGCTGCTGATCCCGCTGATCTGGCCGCTTTGATCCCTGATAGGTCTTGAGAACTAAGGGGGTGGCGCATTTTCTGCTGTCATGTTGATGTAATGTTATATTATCACATTAGTCGAGATCCCAATTCAGACGGAGACACCGATGACTGCGACGAAACTCGCCCCCGCGCTTTTGGCGCTGATTCTGGCCCAGCCGGTCTGGGCCAGCGAGGACGCGGGCCATGACGATCACGACCATGGCCACGGCGATGCGGCAGAGCACAGCCATGAGGAGGGGCACGATCACGGTGACGACCACGCCCATGACGCGGGTCACGACCATGATCACGACGATGACCATGATCATGCCGGGCATGACCATGTCCACGGCGCGGCGACGCTGCCGGGCGGTGATCTGTTCCCGGATGAGACCGCCGACGAGATGAAGACCCTAGTGACCGCCTCGGACCTGTTCGAGGCAGGAGGAACCGGGATCGCCCTGCCGGACGCGGCGGAGTGCGAACGGATCACCCTCGAGGTCTCGAAGTCCGAGATCGAGGAGGGCGGCCATGCCGGGCACAAGGACTACACGGCCCGTGACGTCCACCTTTGCCAGGCGCCCGAGGCCCTGGACCGGATCGGGATCACGGCCTTCACCGCATTTTCCAGCCTGTCGTCGGTCAAACTCTACCTCGACGCGCCCGATTACGCGGTCGAGGCCACGCTGGCCCCGGATGTGACCGCGATCCGGACCGCGCCGCTGACCAACTAGGTCAGCATGGCCGTCCTTCCCTCGGGATGAGGCCCCGGGGGCCGGCGGCCCTAGCCGTAGCGCTCCACGAAGCGGCGCAGCATCTGCGGCGGCACCGTGACCGGGGCGGAATGGCACAGATCGGTCAGGCGCTGGGCGTCCTCGGGCGGGAAATATCCGTGATCCTTGTAGATGCGGATGCGCGTGGCAAAACCGTCGCCATCGGCCTCGGGGTGGAACTGCGTGGCATAGACGTTTTGCCCGTGCCGGATCATCTGGAACGGGCAGGGGTCTGACGCGACAAGGTGCACGCAGCCCTGCGGCAGGTCCTGCACCGCCTCCTTGTGGCCTACCAGCGCCACGAAATCGCGCGGCAGATCCTGCAACAGCGGATCGGCCTGCCCATCCTCGGTCAACTGGCAAACCGTGGGGCCCACGGGCTCTCCGTATCGGTCCTTCGAGACGGTCGCGCCCAGGTGATGGGCCAGGATGCCGATGCCATAGCAGCAGCCCATGAAGGGATGATCGCGCGCGGTGATCGCGGGCATGAGCGACAGGATCTGCGCCTCGATCCGCGCCTCGACCGGGTGCTTCTTGTCCGCCGGGTCGCTGACACAGCCCGGCCCGCCGCCGACGATGACGCCCGCATACTCTTCGAGCCGCAGGTCAGCGGGCAGGTTTTCCTGATCCAGCCGGATGCGATGAACGCGGTCCGCGCTCAGGCCGCCCTTGGCAAGGATCGCCGCGAATTCGTCGTCGCTGGCATCGGTTTCGGGGCGCAGTTGCAGGATCAGAAACGGTTTCATAACCATCGCTTAGCCGATCCCGCGCAGCTCTTCACGCCTCAAATCGCCGCGGTCACGGGGTTCAAAGCGGCCAGACCACCAGGATGGTCGGAACCGTCACCGCGATGATCAGCGCCTCAAGCGGCAGCCCCATGCGCCAGTAATCCCCGAACTGGTAGCCGCCCGGGCCCAGCACCAGCGTGTTGTTCTTGTGACCGATGGGGGTCAGGAACGCGGCCGACGCCGCCACGGCGACCGCCATCAGGAACGGGTCGGGCGACACGCCCAAGGAGCGGGCCATCTCGATACCAACGGGCGCCGCGACAATGGCGGTGGCGGTGTTGTTCAGCACGTCCGAAAGGGTCATCGTGACCACCATCAGCACCGTCAGGATGGCCCAGGCGGGCCAGCCCGCCGTCAGTCCGACCAGCGCGCCCGCGATCAGCTCGGTCCCGCCGGATTCGTCCAGCGCGGCGCCCAGCGGGATCATCGAGCCCAGAAGCACGACCACTGGCCACTCGATATGGGTGTAGAGTTCGGAGGGCGGAACGATGCGCAGAAGCGCGTAGGCCACCACCACGCAGCCCAGAGCGATGGGCAGGTAGACCCAGCCGACGCTTGCCGCGATGACCGCAACGGCGAAGATGCCGATGGCCACCCATGTCTTGCTGTCTTCGGTCACCGTTAGCCCGCGATCGGCAAGCGGCAGGGCGCCCAGCCAGTCGACCACCTCGCCCGCGCTGTCCTTGGGTGCCAGGAGCAGCAGGATGTCACCGGGCCGGATCACGGTCTTGCGCATCTCCTTGCGGATCCGTCGCCCCTGCCGCGAGATGCCCATCAGCACGGTGCGCCGCCGCCAGCTGAGCCCGACCGCCTGCACCGTCTTGCCCGCGATGCGCGCGCCTTCGGGGACCACGACCTCGACCAGGCTCAGCCCGTCGCCCTCGGCCCGCAGCAGCGCGTCGTGCTTTTCGTCGGCGAAGGCGAGGTCGAGCGCGCTGCGAAACTCGTCCAGCGCCTCGGGCCCGGCCTCGAGCACCAGCGCATCGCCTGCGCGCAGGGTCACGTTGCGCGCGGTGCCATAGCGCCGCTTGCCGTCGCGGATCAGGCCCAGTATGGCCACGTCCGCCTTTTCGGCAGCCGGTTCCAGTTCTTCGAGCCGCTTGCCGATCTGCGGGCAGTCGTCCGGTACGGTCAGCTCGGCGATATAGGGCTCCATCTCGCGGATCTCGCGCCCGGCATCTCTGCGTTGCGGGATCAGCCGCCAGCCCACGGTGGCGACGAAGGCCAGCCCGGCCAGCGCGGCGACCCCGCCAACGGGGGCAAAGTCGAACATGGTGAAGGCCTCGCCCAGGGCATCCTCGCGCACGGTGGCGATGATGATGTTGGGCGGTGTGCCGATCAGCGTGACCATGCCGCCCAGGATCGTCGCGAAACTCAGCGCCATGAGGCTGAGCCCCGGCGCGCGGCCCGCCTTGCGCGCCGTGGCGATGTCCACCGGCATCAAGAGCGCCAGCGCGGCCACGTTGTTCATGAAGCCCGACAGCGCCGCGCCCACGCCGCCCATCAGCGCGATATGTCCGCCCAGGGGNCGCGCGCTGTCGATCAGGNTACGCGTGATCAAAAGAACCGCGCCCGATCGAACAAGCCCGGCGGACACCACAAGCACCAGCGCCACGACCAGCGTCGCGGGATGGCCGAACCCGTCGAACGCCCGATCGGCGGGCACCAATCCCGCCACCACCGCCACCATCAACGCGCCGAAGGCCACGATGTCATATCGAATGCGCCCCCAGATCAGCAGCGCGAAGACGATGCCGAACAGGGCGAACAGAAGGGATTGGTCCTGGGTCATCGGGCGCCTTTTGTGTCACGTCGGGGGCAACCTGACCCGAAGCGCCACCGGTGTCGAGGGGAAGACCCAACCCGCTTGCAGCCGCGCCCGGCGCTGGAATATAGAGACGCAGACCGAGGATCGTGCGCCGGAGGGACTATGGCAGGGCATTCAAAATGGGCCAATATTCAGCACCGCAAGGGGCGCCAGGACGCCGCGCGCTCCAAGCTGTTTTCGAAGCTCTCTAAGGAAATCACCGTCGCGGCCAAGATGGGCGACCCGGATCCCGACAAGAACCCGCGCCTGCGGCTGGCGGTCAAGGAAGCCAAGTCGAACTCGGTGCCCAAGGACGTGATCGAGCGCGCGATCAAGAAATCCCAGGGCGGCGATGCCGAGACCTATGAGGAAATCCGCTACGAGGGCTACGGCCCCAATGGCGTCGCGGTGATCGTCGAGGCGATGACCGACAACCGCAACCGCACCGCGTCGAACGTGCGCTCGACCTTCACCAAGAACGGCGGCAACCTGGGCGAGACGGGGTCGGTGTCGTTCATGTTCGAACGCAAGGGCGAGATCGTCTACCCGGCGGATGCGGGTGATGCGGACACGGTGATGATGGCCGCCATCGAAGCGGGCGCCGAAGACGTGGAGAGCAGCGAGGACGGGCACATCATCTACACCGCCGACACGGATCTCAACGAGGTCTCGACCGCGCTCGAGGCGGAGCTGGGCGAGAGTGAATCGACCAAGCTGATCTGGAAGCCCACGACCACGACCGAGATGGATCTGGACGGCATGCAGAAGCTGATGAAGCTGATCGACGCGCTGGAAGACGATGACGACGTGCAGAAGGTCACATCGAATTTCGAGGCCTCGGATGAGGTGATGGAACAGCTTTGAACCGGGCACAGCGCCGGTTTGATCCGGGCCCCTGCCGCGGCGGGGGCCTTTTTCTGTCGCGGCACCTGAAAAAACCGCGGGCCGCGGCTGACCTGCGGGCTAAGTCAGCTTTGTTCGGTAAAGAGGACCCTGAGATGATCACAACGGACGCGCTTGAGCAGATCGAGATCACCTCTGACACGGCTCTGTGGGAATGGCTCGGCCGCCATTGCGAGCAAGACGATAGTGTCTGGCTGGTCACCTACAAGGCCCACGCGCGCAACCGCTACCTGTCGCGCGAGGCGGTGCTGGATGCGCTGGTGGCCCATGGCTGGATCGACGGGGTGCGGCGCAAGCTGGACCGCGACCGCACCATGCAGCTGATCGGCCCGCGCCGCACCCGCGCCTGGGCCAAGACCTATTGCGACCGGGCAGAGCGACTGATCGCCGAGGGACGCATGCACCCCGCGGGGCTGGCCGGGGTCAACCGCGCCAAGGCCGAGGGCCAGTGGCGGTCGATGGCGGATGTGGATGCGCTGATCCTGCCCGAGGATTTCCGCGCGGCTCTGGCCGCGGATGGGGCGCAGATCTGGTGGGACAATGCCGCACCCTCCTATCGCCGCAACGTGCTGCGCTGGATCGCCATCGCGAAAAAGCCCGACACCCGCGCCGCGCGCATCCTGGCTGCAGCCCAGGCCTCGGCCCGGGGCGAAAAGCTACCGCAGATGTAAGGCAACCCTGGCGTGGAGGCCCCGGGTCAAGCCCGGGGCGGGCTCCCGAGTCAGGCCCGGGGCGGCGGGGATGCGGGGGCCCAGAGGTCCGGCCGTGGCTCAGCGCACCACGTGGACCGAGCAATGGGCGTGGCGCACGATCTGCGCGGCGGTGCTGCCGAGGAAATAGTCCTGCAGGCCCGGCCGATGCGAGGCGACCACGATCAGGTCCACATGGTTCGCCTCGGCCCATTTCAGGATCGAGCGCCCGGAATGCCCGTCGATCACCACCGTATGGCCGCCGGGGATTTGCGCCGCGCGGCCCTGCAGATCGCTGGTGATCGCCTTGCGGCTTTCGTCGAGATAGTCCTGCGGCATGTAGGAAATCGCGTAGCCGGGGATCTCTTCCATCACATGTAAGAACGTCACCTGCGTGCCCTCGCCGCTCAGGCGCCGCGCGATGTCGAGCGCCTGCCGCGCGCCTTCTTCTTCGTCGAACGAGATCGGGACAAGGATATGGTCGTACACCGGGGCTCCTCCCATGTCGGTCCGTGTGACGGAAGTCGAGCACGAGGGGGCGCCCCGGTCCTTGATCCAGGTCAGCCCGGATCGGTGACGGTCAGTCCCAGCACCCGCCAGCTTTGCATGCCGCCGCGGTAGTAGTGGATGCGTTCGGCCGGGTAGCCCGCCTCGATCATGCGGCGGATGGCGCTGGGCGACTGGCCGCACCAGAGCCCGTTGCAGAAAAGCGCGACGGTCTGGGCGTTCTCGCAATCCCAGCCGTCGAAGTCGATTTCGCAGCCCAGCTCGGCCAGCCGATCCACGGCCTCGGTATAGGGCATGTTCACGGCACCGGGGATGGTCCCGCCCGCGTACCAGTCGGGCGTGCGGCTGTCGATCACGGTCACCTCCGGATCCTGGAGGAAGTCCAGAAGCTCCAGCTCGCCGATCGTGGTCACGCCGGGGGCGGGGGTCATGGGCTGGATGCAGAATTCGGGGCAGGGCCGCGAGGTGCGCGCCCATTCGCCGGTGACCTCGTGATCGGTGTCCTGGATGCGTTTGATCTCCATCGGGCCCGACAGGGTTTCGACGGTGACCGAGGACGTGTCGCGGGCGATATTGACCGGATCCTCGGCAAAGGCCGGCGCGGCCAGGGCTAGCGCGGTCATCAGGGGCAGGATGCGGTGCATGGTCTCTCTCCTCATAGCCAGGCAAATCGGTCCCCAGTATGCGCATCCCGGGGGCTGCCGTCACGGGGGTGTCTGCGGCGATCGTGCCGGGGCGCGGTTGCGTCTGGGCAGAGCGTCCCGCGGCGGCTAGGGTCCGGGCATGGAGACACCCGGCATCATCGGCGTGGATGGCGGCGGATCGCGCTGCCGCTTCGCGGCGCTGTGGCGCGGCACGCGGATCGAGCTGTCGCTGGGCCCAGCGAATGTCACCAGCGACATGCACGGTGCGCTGGCGGTGCTGCGCGCGGGCCTTGGCCAGCTTGCCGCGCGGATCGGGCAGCCGGTCGAGACGCTTCATGCCTGGCCCTCCCATCTGGGGCTTGCCGGGGTCACGACGCCCGCCCAGGGCTTTGCCGTGGCGCGTGCCCTTGGCCTCGAGCGGGCGGAGGTGGTCGAGGATTGGGTCCCGGCGCTACACGGTGCCTTCGACGGGGCGGATGGCACCCTTGCGGGTGTGGGCACCGGATCCTTTGTTGCGCGCCGGTCCCGGGGGGCGGCGCATGCACTGGGCGGCTGGGGGTTCGTTCTGGGCGACGAGGCGTCGGGGGCCTGGATCGGGCGGGCCTGTCTTGCGCGGGCGCTGCGGGTGCTGGACGGGATCGACCCGCCCAGCCCGCTGACCGATGCGCTTCTGGCCGAGATCGGCGGGGCAGCGGGCATCCTGAGCTATGTCGCAGATGCCGCGCCGCGCGATTTCGCCCGTCTTGCCCCCCGTGTCTTCGACGCGGCCGAGGCCGGGGATGCAGGGGCCCGTGCCCTGCGCGCGGGGGGGGCGGCCTATCTTGCGCAGGCCATCCGCGCGGCCGGCTGGGGGGCGGGCGAGGCGCTGTGCCTGTCGGGCGGTGTGGGCCCCCGATATGCGCCGGTCCTGCCCGCCGAGATGGCCGCGGCGCTGCGCGCGCCCCGCGGATCCGCCCTGGACGGCGCGCTGGCGCGCGCGGCCCGGCTGACGCACGCCCCGGGCACGTAAAGCGCGACATGTCGGCAAAGCGCGCGCCCGTGACGGAGGGCGGGCTGTTGTTGCGGTGCACAGGTGGCCAGAATTCCCCGAAAATTTCCTAGCGACTGTGTCAAAAAAACGGTAATGCTGTGGCAGAGCATAACAGGCGCACCGTCAAAAAGGCGGGCGCACGAGGCAGAGCGGTGTTATTATGAGCGCGATCGAGTTCGTGGTCCGTGCAAGTGCGGGCCAAGTCAGCAGCGATACAATCCATTCCGACCAGTTCGAAACGGTCGTCCCGATGGGGGCTGGAGAGGAGATCTCGCTCCATCTTCGTTAGGACCAGGTTCAAAGCTACACCCGCGACGGAAACGATCTGCAGATCACCCTGGCCGATGGTCGGGTCATCGTTCTGAGCGACTATTACGTCACGGTGGTCGACGACCCGAACCGACTGTTCCTCAGCTCGGACGGTGTGCTGTACGAGGTCACCTTCGTCGAAGGTGCCGAAGGCGTCCTGTATGCGCAATACGGACAGACCGAAGTCTGGGGCAAGTGGAGCCCGGACGACGCGCTGATCTTCACTGACCGCGCCGAGGTGATGGCCGCGGGCGCCGAAGGCAACGAGGTGTCGATGGGTGCAGCCGGCCTTCTGGGTGGTCTGGGTTTCCTGGGGAGCGGCGCCGGCGTGGCCGCCGCAGCCGGCGGCGGTGCCGCGCTGATCGCGGCGTCTGGAGACGGCGGAGAGTCCGAACCGGAACCTGAGCCCGAGCCGGAGCCGGAACCTGAACCGGAGCCCGAGCCGGAACCGGAGCCCGAGCCGGAACCTGAACCGGAGTGTGAACCCGAGCCGGAGCCGGAGCCTGAACCGGAACCCGAGCCAGACTGCTCGCCTCAGCCGGAGCCGGATGCGTGCGCGGACGGGGCGGCCGGTGGCGGCAACGGCCAGACATTCGCGGGCACCAACAACGGGTTGGTCGTGCAAGGCTTTGCCGAGCAGGGCTCCACGGTGCTGGTCGTGACGGGGGATCTGATCATCAACGCCAATGTCCTCTCGGACGGCAGCTGGATCGCCAATATCGACGACTCGCAGGTGTCCATGGACAACGACAGCGTCACGCTCACGGCCCACGCGATGCTGCCCAGCGGCGAGGTTGAAACGGTAACCCAGACGCTGGACGTCAGCGCCCTGAGCGTGAACGAAAGCAATTTCGTGGACGATGGCACGCAGGTTCAGTCCGACGGCGACATGGAGGGCACGACCGTTCTCCAGGAGAACCGCGAGACCGAGATCTCGGGCGACGGGGTGACCTATTTCGCGCCGGAAGTTTCGGCGCCGGACGGATCGGAACTGGTGGTGATGCCCGACCAGAACGCCGGTGGCACCGGAGATGGGTCGGTCGGCCCGATCGAGCTGAACATGGCCGGCGACGCCAATCTCAGCCTGAGCGACGCGCAGATCAACGCGCTGGCCGGCCCGCCTGACGGCGCGGCGTGCGACACGCCGGACGCGCCCGCCGCTCCGGCGCCGGGCAGCGATGGCGACGGCGATGCGGCCTGCACCGACCTGGGCTCGGACACGCCGGCGCTTCCGCATGACGATCCGGACCTGCCGATGACCTAGGTCCGCTCAGGATGGTCCGGCCCGCCACAGGGCCGGGCCGGTTTGGGACGAGTGGCAATGGAGGCCCGCAGACCGGGGCAACGCATGGGCAGAACGACACCGACAGCCGCAATTCCGATCATCGCCATGCTGGGCCTCACCGGCTGCATGGGGACGGCGGATGGCGCGGGCCCGGTGGCGATGTTCGCCTCGCTGCGACCGGGGGCCGTTGCCGGACCCGAAACGTCCGAGGCCCGCGCGGCCGAAACCGCGAGCTCCGAAATCATCTCGGACCTTCAGGCACGCCGGTCGGTCCTGCCCGCCGGAAGCGCCTATGACCGGGTCGCCTCGGCCGTGATGGCCGCGTCGGGCCGCGCCGCCGTGGCCGAACTGCGCGCCTCGCGGCTCAGGGCCGAGGCCGAAGCGAAGAACTGGCTGCCCTCCATCGGTCCCAGCCTGAGCCTGTCCAGCATGGGCGATTTCGTGGCCCAGTTGGTCGTCGAGCAGGTGCTGTTCGACAATGGCCGCAAGACCGCCGAGCGGGCCTTTGCCAAGGCCGATGTGGAGGTCGCCGCGGTCACGCTCAGCCAGGACATGAACGACCGCGTCGCCGAGGCGCTGACGCTCTACCTGACCGCCGCCGAGGCGCGCGACCGGGCCCGGCTGTCGCGCGAGGCGCTGGGCGAGATGGAGCATTTCGAATACATCATGTCCGAGCGCGTCCGGGGCGGCGTGTCGGACATGTCCGACCTGACCGTCATTCGCCAGAAACTGGGCGAACTGCGCGCTACGCGGGCCGCCGCGCAAGAGACCGAAGCGGCTGCGCTCGCGTCGCTCGATGCCATGTCCGCCGCCCCCCTGGGCGAGGTTCGCGGGCTGAGCGAGGTCGACATCCGCCTCGGCCCCGAACCTTTGACGGTGCTCAAGGCCCGGGCCGAGATGCAGCGCGACATCGAGGCCGCCAAGATCGAACGCGCGGGTCACCTGCCGGGCCTCAAGGCCGGGGGCAGCCTGGGCGAGGGGGGCAGCGGCATTGGCCTCCAGGTCAGCTCGGACAAGCTGTTCGGCCTCGGCACCGGCGCATCGCTCAAGGCGATCGAGGCCACTGAGGATGCCGCCCGTGCCCGTGTGGAAGAGGTGCGCGAGGACAGCGCGCAGGATCTTGCCCGGCTCGAGCGCGAGGATGCCGCGCTGATGCGCCGACCCGCGAAGCGCAGGACCTGGCCCGCCAGGCGGGCGATACGCTCGAGCTGTTCCAGCGCCAGTACCAGGCCGGTCAGCGACAGGTCATGGATGTCGTGGGCGCCTACGAAACCTACATCGCCCAGGAACAGGGCGTGCTTGACCTGAAATACGAGGCCGCGCGCACGCGGCTGGAACGGGCCCGGCTTCTGGGCTTGCTCGCCGACGGGAGCGACATTTGACCAAGCCGCCGCACCTGACCGTCGCCCATTCCGCCCGGCCCGTCCTGGCCACGGTGCCCGGCGGGGCCGAGGCCGAGTCGCGCGCGTCCCGGCCGGTGGACGCGTTTGCCGAAAAGGCAGCTGCGCGGGCACAGCTGGCCGCGGTCTACGGCGGCGTGCTGGGCGTCGAGGTCAAGGCCCGCGATCTTCTGGATGCGATGATGTCGGCCGACGGCGCGGCCCATGACGTACACGCCCAGATGATCGCCAACGCGATGGGCGCCAACGGCTTCGTGACCGAGGTTACGACCGTGTCGCAATTCACCGAGGACCAGTGGCCCGCGCTGGCGCACATGACGAGCGGCCAGTTCGTGCTGGTGCTGGCCCAGCGGCAGGACGAGCTGACGATCTACGATGCCACTTGCACCGACAACCGCGCCTTCGTGCCGATTTCGGATTTCGCGCCCTATTTCACCGGCCTCGTGGTGCGCGCCGAGGCGCCGCTGGACCGGCTGGCAGACACCCATGGCGCGCCGACCCGTCGGGCGCATTGGTTCTGGGGCGAATTCCACCGCTTCCGCAAAAGCTTTGCCGAGGTGGCGCTGGGCTCGTTCGTGGCCAATATCCTGGCCGTTTCGGTCGCGCTGTTTTCATTGCAGATCTACGACCGGGTGATCCCGCACCAGTCCGAGGCCACGCTTTGGGTGCTGGCCATCGGCGCGATGATCGCGCTGGTGATGGAGGCCGGGCTGAAACTGGCGCGCGCGCGGCTGATGGACGGGGCCGGGCGGCAGATCGAGCTGAATGTTCAGAAGGTGCTGATGGAGCGGCTTCTGGGCATGCGCTCGGATCTCAAGGGGCAAAGCCCCAGCCAGATGTTCAACGCCATGCGCGAGTTCTCGTCGGTGCGCGAGTTCTTCACCTCCTCGACCATCGGCACGCTGGCCGACATTCCGTTCATCTTCGTCTTTCTGCTGCTCGTGGCCTCGATCGCGGGCAACGTGGTCTGGGTTCTGATCATCGGCGGGATCCTCATGGTGGTGCCCGGTGTCATCCTGCAGAAGCGGATGATCGCGCTGACCAAGGAAACCCAGGGCGCCAACGCGAAATCCGCGCGGCTTTTGCACGAGGCGGTGTTCGAGCTCGATACGATCAAGGCCCATCGGGGCGAGGACCGGTTCCGTCGCCTGTGGTCCGAAATGACCGCGCTTTCGGCGATGAAATCCTCGGAACAGCGCCGGCTGGCCTCTCAGTTGACCTTCTGGAGCCAGGGCATCCAGCAGGCCACCTATCTGACGGCCGTGATCATGGGCACCTACCTGGTTTTTGCGGGCCAGTTCACCGTGGGCTCGATCATTGCGGTGGGCATCCTCACGGGCCGGACGCTGGCGCCGCTGACGCAGTTGTCGGCGGCCATGGCGCGCTGGGGCAACGTCAAGACCGCGCTCGACGGGCTGGGCGAGATCGCCGAGGCCGACCAGGACGAGGACGAGACCCGCAGTTACCTGCGCCGCGACACGCTTCAGGGCCGGTTCGAGTTGCGCGAGGTCTCCTACCGCTACGAGCCCGATGGCGCGCCGGTGCTGGACATTCCGGGGCTGGTCATCCAACCGGGGCAGAAAGTGGCCGTGCTGGGCGCCAACGGCTCGGGCAAGTCCACGCTTCTGAAGGTACTCTCGGGCCTCTACGCCCCCGAGGCGGGCCGGGTGATGATCGACGGCGTCGAGATGAGCCAGATCGCGCCGCGCGACCTGCGGCGCATGGTGGGCTACCTCGGCCAGGACGTCCGGCTGTTCTCGGGCACGCTGCGCGACAACGTGAACCTGCACATGCTGGAAAAGGACGATGACCGGCTTTACGCGGCGCTGGATTTCGCCGGGCTGGGCCAGTTCGTGAAGGGCCATCACAAGGGGCTCGACCTCGAGATCCGCGATGGCGGGCAGGGCTTGTCGATCGGCCAGCGCCAGTCCATCGGCTGGGCGCGGCTGTGGCTGCAGGACCCCAAGATCCTGCTGCTGGACGAACCCACCGCGGCCCTCGACCAGACGCTGGAAGCCACCCTGGTGAGCCGCCTGGCAGACTGGATGAAGGGCCGCACGGCGGTCATCGCCACCCATCGCGTGCCGATCCTGGCGCTGACCGAGCGCACGGTGATTCTGCAGAACGGTCGCCTGGCGGTGGACGGCCCGCGCGAGGCGGTGCTGGAACACCTGACCCGCGCTGGCGGCACCGATCTGCAGGCACGGGAGGCCTAAGGCGATGGCGCTGATCAGCACTAACCTGACCGGGCAGCTGCGCCAGCAATTCGCGGGCTCGAGCCTGGGGATCTGGATGTCCGCCGCAACGGTCTGGCTGTTCCTGATGTGGTCGGCCTTTGCCACGCTCGACCAGATCGTGCGCGCCGAGGGCACGTTCATCTCGTCCTCGCGTCCGCAGATCATCCAGAACCTCGAAGGGGGCATCCTGTCCGAGCTGCTGGTGCGCGAGGGCGAGGTGGTGATGCAAGGCGATGTGCTGGCGCGGCTGCACGGCACGCAGTTCCGCTCGACCGTCGACGACCTGGAGGACCAGATCGCCGCGCTCGAGATCCGCCGCATCCGGCTCGAGGCCGAGCTGGCGGGTCAGTTCGATTTCCAGGTGCCGCAGGAGCTCGAGGCACGCACGCCCGCGCTCGTCGCCTCGGAACGGGCGCTTTTGAAGGCGCGGCAGTCGGACTACGTGAGCCGCCGTGAGGGCGCGCAGCAGGTTCTGGACCAAGCCTCGCAGGAGCTGAAGCTGCTGGAGGATCTCTATGACCGCAACATCGTGGCGCTGATCGAGGTGACCCGCGCGCGCAAGGCGCAGGCCGATGCCCGGATCCGCTATGATGAGACGGTCACCCAGACCGAGCTAGACCGCGCGCAGAGCTATTCGGACACGCTCAAGGAATTGGCGACGCTCAGGCAGAACCTCAAGGCCAGCCAGGACCAGCTGAACCGGACGATCCTGACAAGCCCGATGCATGGTATCGTCAACAAGCTGGGCGTGACGACCATCGGCGGCGTGGTGCGCCCGGGCGAGGAGATCGCACAGATCATCCCGCTCGACGAGGAGCTGATCGTGGAGGCCCGCGTGCGGCCAGAGGACATTGCCAATATCCGCCCCGGCCAGGCGGCGACGATCAAGCTGTCGGCCTATGACTACACGATCTACGGCTCATTGAAGGGCCGCGTCGACGTGATCTCGGCCGATACGGTGCGCGAGGAAAGCCCCGTGAACGGCGAGGCCCGGCCCCATTACCGCGTCACCGTCCGCGTGGACCGCACGACGCTCACCGACCGGCAGGCGGGGATCGAGATGCGCCCCGGCATGCAGGCGCAGGTGGAGCTGCACACGGGGGAACGGACCGTGCTGCAATACCTGATGAAACCGCTTTACAAGTCGCGCGAGGCCCTGCGCGAGCCTTGAACGGGGCGTGACCGAAAGGAGCGCTTCCGCGCGCGGTTCATTCCGAAATCTGGACCGCGACGCGCCGACCTGATGCTGCGCGCAACAGGTCTGTTGTTCTGAGGTATTTTTGCCAAGAAGAAGCCAGGGGACGCGCCACCCCTCAGCCGTCGGTATCCATCCAGATCGTGACAGGGCCGTCGTTCAGGAGGCGCACCTTCATGTCGGCACCAAAGCGGCCCATGGCGACCGGGATGCCCTGGGCCTGCATCCGGCCCGCGAAATACTCGTAAAGGCGGCGGCCCTCGTCGGGCGGCGCGGCGGTGGAAAAGCCCGGGCGGTTGCCGCGGGCGGTGTCGGCGGCGAGGGTGAATTGCGAGATGACGAGCGCGGCCCCGCCGGTGTCCAGAAGCGCGCGGTTCATCTTGCCGTCCGCGTCCTGGAAGATGCGCAGCTTGGCGATCTTGGCGGCAAGCCTGTCGGCCTCGGCCTCGGTATCGCCCTGCATGGCGCAGACGAGGATCAGAAGACCCGGGCCGATCTCGCCCAGAACCGCGCCCTCGACGGTGACGGAGGCCTCGGAGACCCGTTGGATGAGCGCCCTCATGTCAGCTCCTGTGCCCAGGGCGGGTTGGCGCCCGCGCGCGAGACGGTGATGGCGGCGGCACGCATCCCGAGGTCGATGGCCGGGCGGAGCGCGTCCGGGTCGGCGGCGCGCAGGGCGGGTTTGTCCAATAGCCCTGCGCGGTCGAGACCGGCGAGGAGGCCCGCGTTGAACGTGTCGCCCGCGCCCACGGTATCGACCACCTGCGCCTTGTGGGCAGGCATGTCGAAGACGGTGCCGCCCATGTGCGCGGTGACGCCCTCAGCCCCGCGGGTTATCAGGATGAGCGCCGCGCCGGTGTCGAGCGCGGCCGGGTCGCGGCCGCCCATGAGCCAGTGCAGATCTTCGTCCGAGATCTTGACGATGTCGGCCTGGGCCAGCATCGCGGCGAGCCGGTCGCGGTAGCGGGCCTCGTCGGTGATGAAACCGGGGCGGATATTCGGGTCGATCATCGTGAGCCGGTCGGGCGCGGCGCGGGCCATGAGCGCCTTGTAGGCCGCGCCGCAGGGCTCCACCACGAGGCTGATCCCGCCGAAGAAGAGCGCGCGGGCCGCGTCGGGTAGGGCGGGCAGATCGGCTTCGGTCAGCATGCGGCCGGCGGTGTTCTCGTCATAAAAGGCATAGCGCGCCTGGCCCTCGGTGAGCGTCACGAAGGCCAGCGTCGTGGGCCGGTTCGAGCGCCGCGCAAGACTGGCGTCGACATTCGAGGACGCGAGCGCCCCGTCCAGCATCTCGCCGAACAGATCGGTCGAGATCCCGCTGTAGAAGCCTGTGGGCGCGCCCAGCCGCCCCAGTGCGATCGCGGTGTTGAAGACGGCACCGCCGGGATAGGGGGCGAAGGCCGTCTCTCCGGCCCCGGTCTCTCGGGGCAGCATGTCGATCAGGGCTTCGCCGCAGCACAGGATCATGGCGCACTCCATCGGGATGTTTGCGCGAACATGACCCGGTCGGCGCGCGGCGGCAAGGGGCGGATTTGAGGCGGATCAAGGTACTTTGGATGCGTCGATGGCAGACTCGGCGTCGTGGTTTCAACCAGGACAGGAGGGTTCAACGATGGTTGAGAAATCGCAAACCGGGGGCTTTTTCCCCTCTCTCGCCGATCCGCTGCGCCAGTTCGGAGCACGGGTGCATGACTGGCTGGCACCGGCCTCGGATGCTTCTTCGGACAAGGACGTCTATCGCATCAGCATGGAATTGCCGGGCGTCGCCGAAGAGGACGTGACCCTGACGGTCAAGGACGGTGTCGTGACCGTCGCGGGCGAGAAGAAATCGAGCCGCGAGGAAAAGGGCGACACATGGTATTTCAGCGAGCGGCAGTACGGCGCATTCAGCCGGTCCTTTCGTCTGCCCGCCGATGCCGATGACAGCAAGGCAGAGGCAGCGCTGAGGGACGGGATCCTGACTGTCACCGTGCCCAAAGCGCCCGAGACCGGCCCCGAGGGGGCGCGGAAAATCGCGATCTCGAAGGGCTGAGGCGGCCCGGGCTAGACCGGGCGTTCGAGCTTGGTCGCCAGGTGAATGAGGCTTTCGGAGCTTTTCACCCCGCCGATTTCACCGATCCGGTCGAGCGTGTCGTCCAGCTCGGCCGTGGTCCGGGCGACCAGCGTCACGATCAGGTCCACCCGGCCCGAGGTCGTGTGGACCGCGCGCACCTGATCGAGCGAGCGCAGCCGGTCCAGCACCGCGGGCCCCGAGCGCGGCTCGATCGACAGAAGTGCCGTGGCGCAAAGCGGCGGGCGCGCGGCCTCGCCCAGCCGCAGGGTGTAGCCCGCGATCAGGCCGCGAGCCT